>Ga0081539_10000325_pt1 | contig 106431 bp, 89 predicted proteins | sample TabmetS4T2R2_FD_71023 | JGI IMG/M metagenome (GOLD analysis project Ga0081539, IMG submission 71023) | Tabebuia heterophylla rhizosphere microbial communities from the University of Puerto Rico - S4T2R2 | ecosystem: Host-associated > Plants > Roots > Rhizosphere ... | reverse complement strand
CCGCGGCTTGTTGACTACGCGCCGTTCGGCGCTCCGTCTCCCCTCATTGAAGGGGAGGCAAACTAAAAGCTCAACTCGCGCGGCGGCGCGAGGACGCGAAGCCGTGGCTGTTTGAAATGTGAACTGGCGTAATGCGCGCGACAGCGCGAAACATTCACCGCTGTCATCGCCCGGCTTCGACCGGGCGACCCAATACTCGGCGCTGTCTGAGAGACACACAAGCGACGGCGATTACTGGGTCCCCGCATTCGCGGGGATGACGAATCGTTGCGCGGCGACGAGATCATATCCGCTCGAACAATTGCCGGATCAGCGTCGTGATCCGCCCGGTCGGCGACAGCAATTCCTCCATGATGGAAAAATGGTTCGCGCCTGGAATCTCCTCATACGTCACCGGCAATCCATATTTTGCGCGGTGGCCCGCAAAATCGGCGGTCTGCTTGCGCAGCAGCGGCAGTTCAGCACTGCCGACGACCAGCGACAGCGGCTGCAGCACGCCGTCAGCCTGCATCATCGGCGAATTGCGCCGCGAGGTCGCCTCATCCAGTCCAAGCTTGACGTTGAGATAGCTGCGGCGGATCGGCTCGAGATCGTAAATGCCGCTGATCGCCATTCCCGCCTTCACGCTTCTGTGCGACAGCGCCATCGAGGTGAGATGTCCGCCCGCCGACCAGCCGGAGACCACGATTCGACCGGGATCGCCGCCGAGCGCCGGCAACTGCGCGGCGAGAAAATCGATGCCGGCGTGGATTTCATGGACGATCTCGTCCAGCGTAGCTTCCGGCGCCAGCGTATAGCCGATCAGGGCGACGTTGATGCCATGCGCCATTGGCCCGGCGGCGAACAGCGTGAATGTCTCCTTCGCGCGGGTCTGCCAATAGCCCCCATGGATGAACAGCAGCGTCGGTCCGCCCTCGGCGGCTTTCAGAAAATCGATCCGGTTGCGCTCGCGCGGGCCATAACGGAGATCCAGTTGATCGGGATATTCCGCGCGCATCACCGTGGAGCGCTGGTCCCAGCCGCCGACGATGTCGGCGCTTTCCGGCACGGCAATGCCGTTGTTGAGACCGAGGTCGAGTTCTTGCTGACCGAGTTTGCGCCAGTCCAGCTGGTAGAAGGGCACTGTCATTTCCTGTCTCCGGGCTGCGGCGGATTTGCACTTTGGCAAAAATGTTCTACAGCACACCGCAATCCGCCACCAAGGGCGGAATCAACGGGGAGATACGGTTGACAACTCGTCAGGAACTGGTGCGGGCAACGGCTTGCGACATCGTGGGCAGGCTCGACGCGGGCGAGGTCACGCCGCTCGATCTGCTCGACGCGCTGGAGGCGCGGATCGCCGAGGTCGACGGCAAGGTCAACGCGCTGCCGACGCTGTGTTTCGACCGCGCCCGGGCGCATGCCAAAGCGCTGATGAAGAAACCCGCAGGTCAACGCGGCCTGCTCGCCGGACTGCCAATTCCGATCAAAGACCTGTTTAATGTCGAGGGCGTACTTACCACGCAGGGCTCGCCGATCTTCAAGGATACGATCCCTGCGCAATCCGATCTCGTGGTCGAGCATCTGGAACATAATGGCGGGATAATCTATGCCAAATCAAACACGCCGGAATTCGGCGCCGGCGCCCACACCTTCAACGAGGTGTTCGGCGCGACGCTGAACCCCTGGGATCTTTCGCGATCCGCGGCCGGCTCGTCGGGTGGCGCGGCCGTCGCACTTGCGACCGGCACGGCCTGGCTCGCCCACGGTACCGACATGGGCGGCTCGCTGCGCAACCCCGCCAGCTTCTGCGGCGTCGTCGGCATGCGTCCGAGCATCGGCCGGGTCGCGCATACGCCTGTCGCCAAGATCGATCGCAATCTCACCGTCCACGGCCCGATGGCGCGCAACGTCGAGGATCTGGCGCTGCTGCTCGATGCCATGAGCGGCGAGCATCCGGCTGACCCGTTGTCACTGCCGGCGCTGCCGAAATCGTTCCTGTCCGCGGCGCGTTCCGGCAAGGGTCCGAAGCGCGTCGCCTATTCGCCCGATCTCGGCATCACGCCGGTCGATCCGGAAGTCGCCGCGATCACGCGAAAGGCCGCGATGCGTTTCGCCGAGGCCGGCGCCATTGTCGAGGAGGCGCATCCTGACCTGCGGGAGGCGCATGAATGTTTCCATGTGCTGCGCGCCTTCGATTTTGCCATCAGCAAGGCCGCGCTGCTGCGCGACAAGCGCGACTTGCTCAAGCCCGAGGTGATCTGGAACATCGAGGAAGGCCTCAAGCTGGGGGTTGATGACCTCGCGCGCGCCGAAGCGCAGCGCCTGGCGATGACCGGGCGCACGCTCGAGTTCTTCAAGACCTACGATTTGCTGCTGATGCCCGCGACCATCGTGGCACCCTTCCCGGTCGAGAACCGCTATGTCGCCGAATGCGCCGGCAAGAAATTCGACAACTATGTCGAGTGGCTCGGTATCGTCTATGCAATCACGCTGGTGTGCTGTCCGGCGCTGTCGCTGCCCTGCGGTTTCACCGCGACGGGTCTGCCGGTTGGCCTGCAGATGGCCGCAGCTCCGCGCGCAGAAGCTCAGCTGCTCGCAAGCGCAAAGGTGCTTGAAGATATTCTTGGCCTGCGCGGAACGACGCCGATCGATCCGCGCCCGGCGAAGTAGCGTGACACCGTCTTTGCCGATAAAGCAGCGATCTGGATATTGGCGCATCATGCCTACGCCGTTATATTCGCCGCGACGCGCAACCATAGGCGCGGCGTCTCAGGGGGAACGCTAATGTCCGGAACACTCAAGATACGCGTCGACCAAGACAAGTGTCAGGGCCATGCCCGCTGCAAATCGCTGGCGCCCGAACTTTTCGAACTCGACGAATACGGCAACGCGCATGAGGTCGGCGACGGCACCGTCCCCAAGGGCCTCGAGGACAAAGCGTGGCTCGCCCAGACCAACTGCCCCGAAATCGCGATCGAGATTACCGAGGAGTGAAGTCCATGAGCGAAACGCTGCTGAACGATGCCGCGGCCACGCCTGCCGCCGGGACCGAAAGGCGCAGCGCGCCGCCGGTGACCGATTGGGTTCACGATTTCGACCACACCGACCCGCGCTGGACCGAAAATCCGTTTCCGATCTGGGATGAGTTGCGTGAGCAGTGTCCGGTGGTCCACACCAAGCGCTTTCTCGGCTGTTACCTGCCGACCACCTACGAGGCGGTGAAGCAGATTTCCTATGACACCGAGCACTTTTCCTCCCGCCGCGTGGTCGTGCGCAATGTCCGGCCAGAGCCGCCCGCGCCCTCGCCGCCGATCACCTCCGATCCCCCCGCGCACAAGCCCGCCAAGCAATTGCTGCTGCCGCCGTTCACGCCCGACGCGATGAAGAAGCTGGAGCCGAAGGTCCGCGCAATCTGCAACGAGCTGATCGACGGCTTTATCGACCAGAAGGGATGTGACGTCGCCGCGCATTACACCAAGCACATTCCGGTGCGCGCCATCGCCCACATGCTCGGCATCCCGGAGAAAGACGGCGAGCTCTTCATCCGATGGATTCACGAAATCCTCGAGGTCGGCATCAGCAATGACGAGGCCCTGATGCGGGCGGTGCAGGAAATGGCCGGTTATTTTGCTGTTCACATCGAGCATCGCAAGCAACACCCTACCGACGACCTGATTTCGACGCTGATGAATGCGCGGGATAAGGACGGTCAGCCGCTGTCCGACGCCCATGTGCAGGGTTCATTGCGATTGCTGCTGATCGCCGGCATCGATACCACGTGGAGCGCGATCGGCTCTTCGCTCTGGCATCTGGCGAAAACGCCCGCCGACCGCGAGCGCCTGCTCGCCGAACCGGAACTGCTGCCGATCGCGATCGAGGAATTCTTGCGCGCCTATTCGCCGGTGACGATGGCGCGCGAGGTGATCAAGGAGACCACCGTCAGCGGTTGCCCGATCAAGCCGGGCAACATGGTGCTGCTGTCATTTCCCGCCGCCAACCGCGATCCCGCGATGTTCCCCGACGCCGACAAGGTCATCATCGACCGCAAGGAGAACCGCCATGCCGCCTTCGGCCTCGGCATCCACCGCTGCATCGGCTCCAATCTCGCCCGCATGGAAATGATGGTCGCGATCGAGGAATGGCTGAAGCGCATTCCGGAGTTCCGGCTCGATCCGGCCGGCGAGGTCACATGGTCGGAAGGCACCGTGCGCGGCCCGCGCCAGCTTCCGATGCTGTTCGGGAAGGCCAGCTAGGCATGATGAGCCAGTTAAAGCGGCAACGGCGTTCTTCACCTCTCCCCGCTTGCGGGGAGAGGGCGAAGCCGGAGCGGAGCGCACGCTTCGGGTGAGGGGGACTCTCCACGCACTCGGACTTGCGGTGAGTCCCCCTCACCCGGATCGCATCTGACGATGCGATCCGACCTCTCTCCGCAAGCGGGGCGAGGTGACCGGAGCGCAGGGCTGATTCAAGATTGAACCCGCATGTTCCAAACCACGGAGGCTGAACGTGCCGAACGAACGGTTCCAATTTCCGGGCTCGGAAGGCCAGCAACTGGCGGCGGCGCTGGAATTGCCGGAGGGAAGGACGCTGGCCTATGCGCTGTTCGCGCATTGCTTCACGTGTGGCAAGGACGTGCTCGCTGCCAAGCGTATTGCAGTCGCGCTCGCGGCCAAGGGCATCGCGGTGCTGCGGTTCGACTTCACCGGTCTCGGCTCCAGCGAAGGCGATTTCGCCAACTCCACGTTTTCATCGAATGTCGCCGACCTCGTGTGCGCCGCCGATCATCTGCGCAGCACGCGCAAGGCACCCGCAATGCTGATCGGCCACAGCCTCGGCGGCGCCGCGGTACTGGCTGCGGCCGGGAAAATTCCAGAGACTAAGGCCGTCGTCACCATCGCAGCTCCATCCGATCCCGCGCACGTCACCCATTTCTTCGCCGACCGCATCGAAGACATTCGCACGCAGGGCAAGGTCGAAGTGTCCCTTGCGGGCCGGCCGTTCAACATCAAGCGCGAATTCCTCGACGACATCGCCGAGCACAATTTGATGGACCATGTCGCGAAACTCCACAAAGCGCTGCTGATCATGCAGTCGCCGACCGACGACACCGTCGGCATCGACAATGCCACCCGGATCTTCGTCGCCGCGAAACACCCGAAGAGTTTTGTATCGTTGCCGGGCGCCGATCATCTGCTGAGCGGCCGCCGCGACAGCATGTATGCGGCCGACGTCATTGCGGCCTGGGCGGAACGTTATGTTGACGTTGCTGCGCCGGAAGCGAGCGCCGATCCCGGCGAGCAGCCGCGCAACGTCGTGGTCCGCGAAACCCGCAACAGCAAATTCCAGCAAACGGTTTCCATCGGCCCGCACAATCTGCTTGCCGACGAGCCGATCGTCTCCGGCGGCAAGGATAGCGGACCGGGGCCTTACGATTTTCTGCTCGCCGGGCTCGGCGCCTGCACTTCCATGACCATGCGCCTGTACGCCGACCGCAAGTCGCTGCCGCTGGAGCGGGTGACCGTCACGCTGCAGCACAGCAAGATTCATGCGGAGGATTGTGCCGAGTGCGAAACCAAGGTGGGCATGCTCGATCAGATCGACCGGACCATTGCCATGGAGGGTGCGCTCGACGCCGAGCAGCGCGGAAAATTGATGGAAATCGCCGACAAGTGCCCGGTGCACCGAACCCTCAGCTCGGAGATTCACATCGTGACGCATGCCGCCGATTGAATGGCCGGACCGGCGGGCATATTATCCGCACAAAGGAGCCGTCCATGCCGGCTGTTGCCCGCATCGATCCCAAGACCGTCTTCTCCGCCGAGGAATGGAGTCGGCTGACCTCGCGCAGCTCGCTGCGCGGCATGTTTCTGGTCGCCCATGCCTGGGGCATCATCATCGCCGCCGTCGCGCTGGTGACGCTATGGCCAAATCCGCTGACCTGGCTGATCGCGGTGACGGTGGTCGGCACGCGGCAGCTTGGGCTTGCGATCCTGATGCACGAGGCCGCACATGGCGGACTGCATGCCAACAAGGCGATCAACGAATGGATCGGGCAATGGCTGTGCGCGGTGCCGGTCGGCGCCGATCTCGCCAGCTACCGGGCCTATCATCTGCAGCATCACAAGTTCACGCAGCAGCCGGAGGATCCCGACCTGTCGCTGTCGGCGCCGTTCCCGATCACCAGGGAAAGTTTCACCCGCAAGGCGATCCGCGATCTCACCGGCCAGACCTTCGTGAAGCAGCGGCTGCCCTTGTTCCTGTCGCTGTTCAAGCGCAGCAGCGCCGATGACGAAATCTCGCACGAGAGCTTTGTGTCTAGCGGCGCCGATAAGATGGCACGCTTTCTCTGCGTGAACGCAGTGCTGTTCGGCCTGTTCTGGCTGGCCGGTGCGGGCATCTGGTTCTTCGGCGTATGGGTGTTCGCGATGGCGACATGGCTGCCGCTGGTGACCCGCGTGCGCAACATCGCCGAACACGCCTGCACCAGCACCGGATCCGACCCGTTCAGCCAGGCGCGCACCACGCTCGCCAATCCGATCGAGCGCCTGTTCATCGCGCCCTATTGGGTGAATTACCACGCCGAGCATCATTTCTTCATGTATCTGCCGTGCTACCGGCTGCCGGAGGCGCACCGCCTGCTCAAGGAGAAGGGCTTTATCAGGCGGGTTACCGTCAGCCCGGGCTATCTCGACGTGCTGCGGCTTGCGACGTCAGCTCACGGGGCCTGACCGCGCGTCCTGTGCCGACACCAGCGGCTGCACCCGCAACATTCCGCGCAGCCCCAGCGCCGAGCCAAGCAGGATTCCTGCGACCGCCGCGAACGACGCCAGCGCCAACGTCGACAGTCCCGTCAGGCCCTGCCCGATCGAGCAGCCATACGCCATTGCGCCGCCGGCTCCCATTAATGCGGCGCCGCCGACCGAACGCAGCATGTGACGCGGCGAGGAGTAGCCTTCCAAATGGAAGCGCCCGGTTGCCAACGCCGTCGCAAAACTCCCCGCGAGAACGCCGACCACCATCATGATTCCGAAATTCAGCGTCAGCCCCGTCGACAGCATGATGTATTGAATGGTGTCGGCGACCGGCGCGATGAAGGTCAGCGACGTCACCGGCGTCGGATTGAAGTCGTCGGCGCCGAGATAGCCGGTGGCGAACCATCCGGCCGACACCAGTAAACCGACCGCAACGCCCGCGGCGATCTGGCCCTTGGAGCGCAAGAACGGTGCGTGGGCGAAGGCAAAGATGATCAATGCGCCGCTGATTACCGACGTAGCGATCATGCGCGCGATGGGCTCGCTCAAACCAAATTTCGCCAGCAGCGCCGGCAGCGAAATCACGGACGGCGCAATCTGCGTCCATTGCAGCACGGCGACACGCGTCGGCGCGATCAGGCCTTTCAACGTCATCTGCGCCGCGATGCCGAGCACCAGCACGACGACCAGGGAACGCAGATTGCCGCGGCCGACCAGAACCAGCGCGCGGGAGCCGCAGCCGTTCGACAGCACCATGCCGTAACCGAACAACACGCCGCCCAGCAGCATCAGCGGCGCCGAAAACGAGGGCTGCAGGTAAATCGACTTGCCGAGATCGACCATGCCGCTTGCCGCCAGCAACTGCGCGGCGGCAATCGCAACACCCAGCGCCAGCGCGTAGGTTCGGATCAGCCGGCTGTCGCCACTGGCCCACCAGCCGCGCAGGCTGCTCAGCAGGCAAAACCCGCTCAGCAGGCCGACCGCGCCATAGGCAAGGCCAATCAGCAGACCCGAATAAACGGCGATACTCGCGGGCGTCGGCACCGGTGCTTCCTCTAATCGTGGAAGATTGTTCTATCTAGATGGGGTGCAAGCCCCTGAATTGCCATCCAAATTGCGGTATGCGAGGCTATTCGTCTACGGCGCGCGAAATTTAAGAAAGAAGCCGTCGCGCGGCAGTGCGCAGAGGGAATAAATCACCCGCCGCTCACCGAGTTGCGAGATTTTTGTTCTCACGACACTCACTTAACCTATGCAGCCCGGGCGCTCATGGTCAGCAGATCGTAGCGCGCCACCGGCTCGTTGTTCTGGTTGAACACTTCGACGTCCCAACGCACCTCGCCGTATTCCGGCCTCCGCGCCGGGGATTTCTGCTTCACCGTCAGCCGGACGCGGATCGCGTCATCGGGCGACACCGGCTTGAGGAAGCGCAGATTGTCGAGGCCGTAATTCGCCAGCAGCGGCCCTGGCGCCGGGTCGACGAACAGGCCTGCGGCAAACGCCAGGATCAGGTAGCCGTGGGCGACGCGGCCGGGAAAGAACGGATTGGCCTTCGCCGCCGCCTCGTCCATATGCGCGTAAAAAGTATCGCCGGTGAATTCCGCAAAATGCTCGATGTCGGCGAGCGTGATCGGCCGGCTCGCGGTCTCAACGGTGTCGCCGACTGTGAGATGATCGTAGTCGCGCTTGAACGGATGCACGTCCGCGATCGGCGCCGGCGCGCCCTTGATCCAGCTTCCCGTCAGCGCCGCCAGCCGGGCCGGCGATCCTTGGACCGCCGTGCGCTGCATGTAGTGAAACACGCTGCGCAGGCCGCCGAGTTCCTCACCGCCGCCCGCGCGGCCGGGACCGCCGTGCACCAGGTTGGGAAGCGGCGAGCCATGCCCGGTGGATTCCCTGGCGCAGTCGCGGTCCACAACGAGGATGCGGCCGTGATACGGCGCGATACCGAGAATGACAGCCCCGGCAACCGCAGCATCATAGGTGAACAGCGACGCGACCAGGCTGCCCTCGCCGCGCCGGACCAGTTCGATCGCCTGATCGAGGTCGTCATAGGCCAACACCGTCGCGACCGGACCGAACGCTTCGGTATCGTGGATGCGCTTTGCCCCCATGGGGTTGGTCGCGCGCAACAGCACCGGCGACATGAACGCTCCTCGCGTCGTATCGATGCCCTCGCTTGCGCACTCGTCGATGTTGCCGAACACGAATTCAGCCTCGGCCTGCAACTTCGCGATCTGCGCGCGCACCGCGCCGCGCTGGGCGAGGCTGACCAGCGGCCCCATCGCCTTATCCTCGCCGCGGGGATCGCCGAGCCTTGTCTGCGCCAAAGCCGCCTTCAACGCGGCGATCACCGCCGCTTCCTGCGAACGGGGAACCAGGATGCGCCGGATCGCGGTGCATTTCTGTCCCGCCTTCGCGGTCATCTCGCGCACCACTTCCCGGACGAACAGGTCGAACTCCGGCTGCTGCGGTGTGATATCGGGGCCGAGAATGGCGGCGTTCAGCGAATCGCGCTCCGCCACGAAGCGGATCGAATGCCTTGAAATGTTCGGGTGGCTGCGCAGCTTCTCCGAGGTTTCGATCGATCCGGTGAACGAGATCACATCCTGCCCATCCAGGTGATCCAGCAGATCGCCGGTCCCGCCGCAGATCAGTTGCAGGCTGCCGGCTGGCAGGATGCCGGACTCGTGCATCAGCCGCACCAGCGCCTCGGTCACGTAAGCCGTTGCCGTCGCCGGCTTGGCAATGACAGCTACGCCCGCGAGAAATGCCGGGGCAAATTTCTCCAGCAACCCCCAGCAGGGAAAATTGAAGGCGTTGATATGCACGGCGACGCCCTGCAGCGGCGACAGGATATGCTGGCCGACAAAACTGCCGGATTTCGAGAGGCTCTCCACGTCGCCTTCGACCACGAATTTCGCATCCGGCAGATCGCGGCGGCCGCGCGAGGCATAGGCCGACAGCGTGCCGATCCCGCCCTCGATATCGATCGCGTTGTCCCGCCTGTTGGCGCCGGTGTCGCCCGCCAGTTGGTAAAGCGGTTCCTTGCGCTCGCCAAGATAGGCTGCCAGCGCGCGCAGCCTGTCGGCGCGCTGGTGAAACGAGAGCTTGCGCAGCGTTGGCCCGCCGACCTCTCGCGCGTGCCGGACGACGGCCGCGAAATCCAGCCCCGCGCTCGACGCCCGGGCAACGACATGGCCGTCTGCCGCACTGGGTATGTCGACGAGCCCGGTTGCCGGTGCGATCCAGCGATCGAGCACGAAGCTTTGTAACGTGATGACCATCGGTCCTCCCATTTTATTTTGCGGCACCGAAGCGCGATTTGACGGGCGCGCACCGTTGACACCATAGCGGCTTCGTCTAACAATTAACTGACCGATCGTTCAATTCAAGAGGCTTCGGCAGCAAGCCCGTGAACGGCTGGAGGAAATCTTGGACCCGATCCTGCGCGTCAAAGCCCCACTATCGCCCGACGACCTCGCGCGCGCCTGCGCCGACGCGATGTGGAAGGATGACGACGCCAGCCAGGGCCTCGGCATGGAAATCCTCGACGTCAAAGCGGGGCAGGCGACGCTGGCGATGACCGTCATGCCGCACATGGTCAACGGCCACGGCATTGCCCATGGCGGCTTCATATTCCTGCTGGCGGATTCGACCTTCGCCTTTGCCTGCAACTCCCGCAATGAGCGTACCGTTGCCGCGCAATGCAATATTTCCTTTATCAAGCCGGGCAGGCTTGGCGACCGGCTCGTAGCGACGGCAAAGGAAATCTCGTGGACAGGCCGTTCCGGGATTTACGATGTGCGCGTTGCGGTCGAGGGTGTCGCGATCGCCGAATTGCGCGGCCACTCCCGCACCGTCGGCGGCGCGTGGATACCGGTTGCCAAAAAATAACGCCGATCCAGGACCAGAGCTCAATGGCTTCGACCAACACCAAATCCACCGCGAACGGCTACAGCGCGGTCCTCGACGACGCCGAACGCGCCTCGCGCGATGAAATCATCGCCCTGCAGACCAGGCGCATGGCGTGGACGCTGGCGCATGCCTACGGGAACGTCGCGCATTACAAGAAAGCTTTCGACGGAAAAGGCGTGCATCCCTCCGACTTTCGGCAATTGTCCGATCTCGCGAAATTTCCGTTCACGGTGAAGACCGACCTGCGCGACAATTATCCATTCAACATGTTCGCGGTACCGCGTGAAAAGCTGGTCCGCGTCCACGCGTCTTCCGGCACCACAGGCAAGCCGATCGTAGTCGGATACACGCAAGAAGACATCGACACCTGGTCAGACGTGATGGCGCGCTCGATCCGCGCCGCCGGCGGACGCACCGGCATGATCATGCACAACGCGTATGGCTATGGGCTGTTCACGGGGGGCCTCGGCGCGCATTACGGCGCCGAACGGCTTGGCTGCACCGTGGTGCCGGTATCCGGCGGCATGACCGAACGTCAGGTGCAGCTCATCAACGATTTCAGGCCCGATATCATCACAGTGACGCCGAGCTACATGCTGGCGATTTTGGACGAGTTCAAGAAGCAGCGCATTGAGCCACGCAAATCGTCCCTAAAGTTCGGCATCTTCGGCGCCGAGCCCTGGACCAACGCGATGCGCGCGGAGATCGAGCAGGCCTTCGACATGGACGCCACCGACATTTACGGGCTGTCCGAAGTGATCGGACCCGGCGTGGCGCAGGAATGCGTGGAAACCAAGGACGGCCTGCATATCTGGGAAGATCATTTCTATCCCGAGGTGGTCGATCCCGAAACCGGCGCGGTGCTGCCGGAGGGCGAGAAGGGCGAGCTTGTCTTCACCTCGCTGACCAAGCAGGCGTTTCCGATCATCCGCTATCGCACCCGCGACCTGACGCGGCTGTTGCCGGGCACCGCGCGGCCGGGCATGCGGCGGATGGAGAAGGTGACGGGGCGTTCCGACGACATGATCATCCTGCGCGGCGTCAACGTATTTCCGACCCAGATCGAGGAAGCGCTGCTAGCCACAGACTGGTGCGGCGGGCATTTTATCATCGAACTCACGCGCCAGGGCCGCATGGACGAAATGACCGTGCTGGCCGAAGCGCGGCCGGAAAGCTGGGATGGCAGCGGCCTTGTTGTAGAGGCCGAGAAGGTTTCAACCTTCATCAAGAACACCATCGGCATCAGCACGCAGATCAGGGTCGTCGCACCCGAAACGCTGGAGCGGTCGCTTGGCAAGGCCAAGCGTGTGTTCGACAAGAGGCCGAAGGGATAGGGTCCGACGGATTTAAGTTGGGAGAACAGAATGACCGATGATCTTTCACGCCGTGATATCCTGAAATCGTCGACTGCGGCCGCCGTCAGCGCCGCGCTTCCTTCATTGGCACCTGTGAATCCCGCCATGGCCCAGTCGGTCCCGCCCTCGGCCGCCGAAATCATCGCCGCCATCCGCACCAAGAAGACAACCGCGACCGCCGTCACAAAGGCCGCGATCGAACGCGCCGAGCAATTGAAGGACCTGAACGCCTTCATTTTCCTGAACAAGGACGGCGCCCTGGCCACGGCAGCCGAGATCGACGAGGGAAGAAGCGGCCCGCTCGCCGGGCTGCCGGTCGTCGTCAAGGACAACATCAACACCACCGACCTGCCGACCTCAGGCGGAACTCCGGCCCTGCATGGCGTGCACCCCCGAACAAATGCGCCGTCGTTCGACGCCCTATTCAAGGCTGGCGCCATCATCATCGGAAAAACCAACCTGCACGAACTGGCATTCGGCATCACCAGCACCAACCTGTCGCCGTTCGCCGGTCCTGTGAAAAACCCCTACGATAAGAGCCGGATTCCCGGCGGCTCCTCGGGTGGAACGGCGGCGGCGATCGCCGCCGGCATCGTCACCTGCGGGCTCGGAACCGACACCGGCGGTTCGACCCGCATTCCCGCGGCGTTGACCGGCACGGTGGGCTTGCGGCCCTCGGTCGGTAATGGCGGCGCGCAACGGCGCTACAAGAACCCCGATATGGTGATCCCGATCAGTCACACCCGCGATACGGTCGGTCCGATGGGCCGCACCGTGGCTGACGTGGCGCTGCTGGATTCCGTGATCACGTTCTCGCCAATGGCCACCGCGGAGCCGCTACGCGGCAAACGTTTCGGCGTTCCAGCATCTTTCTGGGGCGGCCTCGACCGTGACCTCGAGAATGTGATGAAGACCGCGCGCGAGAGACTGGAAGGCGCCGGCGCGGTTTTCGTCGAAGCCGACATCGCCGGACTGTTCGAACAGAACGCGAAGGTCTCCTTTCCCCTCGCGTTGCATGAGCCGATCGCCGATTTCCCCGCCTATCTCAAGGCATCGGAAATCGAAGGCATCACGTTGGCCGACATTGCCGCGAAAATCGCCAGCCCCGACGTCAAGGGAGCGTTCGGCGCCATCACCGCGGATGCCTTCGGTGCCGCCTACCAGGATGCGATCACGGTGCAACGGCCGGCGCTGCAGAAGATGTACGAAGATTATTTCCGGGATAACAATCTGGTTGCCATGCTGTTTCCAACCACGGTCGCAGCGGCACCACTAATCGATGAGGTCAAAGGATCAGGGGAAATGTCGATCAATGGAGGCGCGCCGGTGCCGACCTTCAACACCATGATCCGCAATACCGATCCGGGCAGCAACGCCGGCATTCCCGGGCTGTCGCTCTTCGCCGGCATGACGCCGGCTGGTTTGCCGGTCGGACTGGAGATCGACGGCCCGGTCGGCAGCGATACAAAACTGCTCGGGCTTGGGCTTTCGATCGAGGCGATATTGGGCAACGCGCCGCCGCCGAAGATTTAGAGTGCGTCATTGCGAGCGAAGCGAAGCAATCCAGTGCCTCAAAAACTGGATTGCTTCGTCGCTATGCTCCTCGCAATGACCGTCAGATATGGTCGTAATCCACCACGACCTTGTCCGACATTGGCCGCGCCTGGCAGGTGAGGATAAAGCCCGCGTCGAGCTCCCACGGCTCCAGCGAATAATTCACCACCATGCGAGCGTCGCCCTCGACCAGCTTGGCGCGGCAGGTCGAACACATGCCGCCTTTGCAGGCGAATGGCAGGTCCATGCCGGCGCGCAACGCGGCGTCCAGGATCGCTTCATCCTCGGCTACCGGCACGTCGCGGCGCTTGCCGTCGATGATCAACGACGCCGTCGCCTTCGGCGCCGCCGTTGCTTGCACAACCGCCTTTGGGCGCGGTTTGCCACCGAACCCGGAAACAAATCGTTCGACGTGTATCCGCTCTGCGGCAATGCCGATATCACGGCAAGTCGCCTCGATGTCTTCGCTCATGCCGGTCGGACCGCAGATGAAAACATGATCGACTGATGATGCCGGCACCAGCGAGCGCAGCAGCACTCTCACCTTGTCGCCGTCGAGCCGGCCGTGCAGGATCGGGATGTCCTGCTCTTCCCCGGAGATGACGTGGAATACCGAGAGCCGCTGCATGAAGCGGTCTTTCAATTCTTCCAGCGCCTCGCGAAACAGCATGCCGCCGGTGGAACGGTTGCCGTAGAACAGGAAGAAGCGACTGTAGGGCTCGCGCGCGAGCATGCCCTTGACGATCGATAGGATCGGCGTGATGCCGGACCCTGCGGCGAATCCGACATAGACCCGCGCCTCATCGGGCGCATGCGCGATGCCGAAGCGGCCGGTAGGTGTCATGACGTCGAGCTGATCGCCGGCTTTCAGCTCGTCGGCGGCCCAGTTCGAGAACACGCCGCCATCGACTTTCTTCACGGCGATGCGCAATTCGCCGTCATCAGGGCCGGAGCAGATCGAATAGGACCGGCGGACTTCCTCGCCGTCCATGGTGGTGCGCAAGGTCAGATATTGCCCCGGCACAAAACTGTAGTCGTTTGTGAGTTCCGGGGGAATCGCAAAGGTCAGCGACACGGCGTCCGATGACTCCCGGCGCAGATCGTTTACGGTCAATCTGTGAAAGCGCGGAATCGAAGACATCTTCAATGACATTTGAAATAGTCGAACGGCTCGCGGCAGCTCCTGCAGCGCCACAGCGCCTTGCAGGAGGTCGAGCCGAATTCGGAGAGCAGTTCAGTATCGTCGGAGCCGCACTGCGGGCAGGCCACGCTCTGCTCGCCGAACAGCGCGCGGCGTCCGGTGGCCGCTTGCGGCGGCGCGATGCCGTATTCCTTCAGCTTGCGACGGCCATCCTCGCTCATCCAGTCGGTGGTCCAGGCCGGCGACAGCACGGTACGAACCTTTGCATGCCGGATGCCTTCCCGTTCCAGCGCCAGCTCGATTTCAAGGGTGATCATGCTCATCGCCGGACAACCGGAATAGGTCGGCGTGATCGCGACCTCGACGCAGCCGTCGTTCACCGCAACGTCGCGCAGCACGCCAAGATCGGCAATGGTGAGCACCGGAATTTCCGGGTCCACCACCCGTGCCGCGGCATCCCAAGCGCGCTGCCGCAACTCGGCGGCGGCGTCAACCAGCGCTACCATGTCGCCCCCGGAAACGTCCGCTGCATCGACTGCAGTTCGCTGAGCAGATGCCCGAGGTGCTCGCTATGACGGCCGCTGCGGCCGCCCTGCTGCATCCAGTTGCTTTCCGGCAAAGTCAGCGTCGCCTCGCACAGCACGTTTGAAACCGTCTCCAGCCATTGCGGACGCAACACCGCCAGATCGATGGCGATACCGGCATCGATCAAGCCTCGCTCACTGTCATCCACCTCGAACATTTCGCCGGTGAAGGCCCACAGATCGTCGACGGCGGTCTGCATGCGGCGATGGCTTTCGTCGGTGCCGTCGCCGAGCCGAATGATCCATTCCGAGGAATGCCTGACGTGATAGGCGCTTTCCTTTTCGGACTTCGCCGCGATCGCCGCCAGCGTCGCATCGCGCGACTTCACCATCGCGCGCCAGTACAGGTCTGCGAACGCAGCGTAGAAAAACTGCCGCGCCATGGTGCGCGCGAAATCGCCGTTCGGCTGCTCCAGCAGCAGCAAGTTGCGATACTGCCTGACGTCGCGCAGATAGGCGAACTTGTCTTCGTCGTTGCCGCCTCCTTCGACCTTCGCCGCATAGGTATACAGTTCTCGCGCCTGGCCGAGCAGATCGAGCCCCATATTGGCCAGCGCCATGTCCTCTTCCATCATTGCCGCGTGGCCGCACCATTCCGACAGCCGATGGCCCAGGATGAGCGCATCGTCGGCACGGCGCAGCGCGTACAGCACCAGCGGGGTCTCGGAAACCTGGATCGAGGCGGTAGCCATTACATGTGCCCGACTTCGTCCGGCACGTCGTAAAAGGTCGGATGCCGGTAGATCTTGGACTCGGCGGGCTCGAACATCATGCCCTTTTCGGACGGATCGGACGCGGTGATCGCATTCGACGGCACCACCCAGATCGACAGCCCCTCGCCGCGCCGCGTATAGAGGTCGCGTGCGGCCTGCAGCGCCAGCGTCGCGTCGGTGGCATGCAGGGAGCCGACATGCTTGTGCGCCAGACCGTTGCGGCTGCGGATGAAGACCTCCCACAGCGGGATGTTTTGCGTGGCCATCATGACCTCCCTTACCCGAATTCGTCATTGCGAGGAGCGAGGCGACGAAGCAATCCAGTCTTACTTCTGGCTTCTGGATTGCTTCGCTGCGCTCGCAATGACGGAGTTAATTGCTACGCCGCAGCCCTGCGGCTCTTGCGCTTCTCCGCATAGGCCAATGCGGCTTCACGTACCCACGCGCCGTCCTCATGCGCCTTGCGCCGCGCCGCGAGACGATCGCGGTTGCACGGGCCATTGCCGGCCAGCACCTGAGTGAACTCTTCCCAGTCGATTGCGCTGTATTCCCAATTTCCGGCCGCATTCTGCTTCATGCCGGGGTCGGGAATGGTGAGGCCGAGATATTGGGCCTGCGGCACCGTGGCATCGACGAACTTTTGCCTAAGCTCGTCGTTGGAGAAGCGCTTGATCTTCCATTTGGTCGACGTGTCGCTGTGCTGGCTCGCCCTGTCGGGCGGACCGAACATCATCAGCACCGGCCACCACCAGCGATCTAGCGCATTCTGTGCCATCGCCTTCTGTTCTTCAGAGCCGCGCGCAAGCGTCAGCATGATTTCGAATCCCTGGCGTTGGTGGAAGGATTCCTCCTTGCAGACGCGGATCATCGCGCGCGCATATGGACCATAGGAGCAGCGGCAAAGCGGAATCTGGTTCATGATCGCTGCGCCATCGACCAGCCAGCCGATCGCGCCGATATCCGCCCAGGTCAGCGTCGGATAATTGAAGATCGAGGAATACTTTGCCTTGCCGGCCAGCATCAGATCGACCAGTTCCTCACGCGAGCTGCCGAGCGTTTCAGCCGCCGCGTAGAGATAAAGCCCGTGGCCGCATTCGTCCTGCACTTTGGCCAAGAGTGCGACCTTGCGGCGCAGCGACGGCGCCCGCGTGATCCAGTTGCCTTCCGGCAGCATGCCGACGATCTCGGAATGCGCGTGCTGTGAAATCTGTCGCGTCAGGGTTTTGCGATAGGCCGCGGGCATCCAGTCATTCGGCTCGATGCGCTCGTCGGCGTCGATGCGCGCCTGAAACTGCGCGGCGCGGCCGGCCTCCTCGATGTTGCCGTCCTCGGTGTCAGAGGTATTGAGGGCTTGCGTGTACATGGCCGATCTCCAGGGAGCCTTAACGTATAACAAAATGCGTGAAACTCAAGAGATTTTTGTAACATAATCGCTAACCGCCAAATCGGCGCGCCAGTTCAGCGCCGGCAGCGGGCAGCGGGCCATTTTCGTTGCTGCCGTTCCGGTCAAGCCATTGTTCGGACGAGAGAAGCAGGCCGCGATAGATCCCGCCGCAAAGCGCCCGCGCCGCCCTGCCCGGCCAATCCCTTGGCAGCAGCGCAGCAGGCAGCAGCGGATCACGCAACACCACCCGTCGATAATGGTGAATAAGCAGGATCCGGGCGGTGAAGGCATCGGCGTCGGAAAGCCGCTCGCGCCTGACGATCGAGCCCCGCAACGGCTCGAAGGTTTTCATGAATTTCAGATAGGCGTCGGCCGTGCGCTGCAGCGGCCAGCTTTCGCTCAGCAGTCGCCGGCCGGCGTCGTCCTCGGCGGAAACTTCCAGCCGTATCGCATGCGCGGCTGCTTCCGGCACGGGAACCCCCGACGGCGCAATCCACACGCCCGGCAGCGGACTGCCGAAGCCTGCATTTTTCAGCGCTTCACGTGCGACGTCTCGATCCTCGCCACTTCCAATCAGCAGAAGTTCAAAACGCCCGGTCCAATCCGACGCCTGCGGGCCGTAAATGTGCCTGGTCGCGGTGTCGAAAGTTTGCCGTCCCTTGCCGGTGAGGCGATAGAAACTGTTGCGGCCGACCTTGGTGCGTTCGAGCCATTCGTCGGCGGCAAGGCGCGACATCGCCGTTCGCACCACGCCGCCGTCGATGTCGAGCGTCTTGAAAAATTCCAGCAGCGTCCCGAGCCAGACCGAACCGCCGCGCGGCATGATGGCATCGCCGAACACGGTGATGACGATGGAGCCGGTGCGCGAGGGTTCGCGCTTGAGCTGGTCGACGATGCGGGCGAGCGGATGCGGCATGACTACGGCATACGTGTTTTTCGGCGCCAAAGCCAAAGGCAGGATAATAATTGACCAGTTGGACGGTCAATGCGAGGGTGCGGAATGGCACGCACGCGGGCGAACGATTACGACAGGAAGCGGCAGGGCATACTCGCCCGCTCCGCGGTCCTGTTCGCGCAACACGGCTACACCGGCACCTCGATCACCATGATCGCGGAAGCCTGCGGCGTCTCCAAGGCGCTGATGTACCACTACTACAGCTCCAAGGACGCGGTGCTGTTCGATGTTTTGCAGGATCATCTGCAAAATCTGGTCGCGGTTGTCGAGGCCGCGGCGCGATCGCCCGGCAAGGCTGAGGAAAAGCTGCTTGCGATTTCAGCGGCGCTGCTGGAAGCCTATCGCGGTGCCGACGCCGAGCATCAGGTGCAGATTTCAAGCCTGAAGCTGCTGCCGCCGGCGCAGCAGGAAGTCCTCAAGGAAATGGAGCGCAAACTGGTCGCCATTGTCTCCGACGCAATATCGGAAGCCATTCCCTACGCGGCGAAAAGACGCCACCTGCTGAAGCCGCTGACCATGTCGCTGTTCGGGATGCTGAACTGGCACTACCTGTGGTTTCGCGAAGGCAAGGGTATTACGCGCGAGAAGTATGCCCGGTTGGTGACAAGCCTGATCCTCGCAGGGGCACAGGACGCGATAGCAGCGACCGAAGAGCCAATCGCGACGTTGAAAGCGGAGCGAGCAACAAGAAAGAAGCTCCACGCAACTTGACGCTCTCGTATGGCCGGGCTGTCCGGGCCACCCATGTCCTGCTTGCTAAGAGTCCAAAGACGTGGCTGCTGCCCGGCACAAGGCCGGGCATGGCGACATCTAGTTAGCTTTGCGCGATTACCGGTTCGGATCCGGGTACACGAAACTACGCCAGCCGCTGCGATCGAAAGGCTGCCAGGCGCCCTCGGGCTGCGCGAGGCGATCGGCCACTGCATAAACCACGGCGGGATGATGTCCCATGCCGCAATGGCTGCTTTCCACTTCGATGCTTTCGGAGGTCGGCGAGGTCTTTTCCATGCAGCCCTGCCACGCGCAGATGCCGTCGGTGCGGCTGAAGATCGCGGTGGTCGGCACCGGCGGCGTCTGCGCCAGCGATCCGCCAAACCGGCGGTCTTCCTCGTCGGCACGGCGGCCGCTGGCCATCTCGTAGACCCGCCAGGCGTTGGTCGACCTCGGATTGCCGGCGAACGGGCTGCCGAGCGTAATCACCGAGCGCACACGGTCCGGCATCAACTTCGCGAGCTGGCGCGCATAGACTCCGCCGAGGCTCCATCCGACCAGGCTGATCTTGCGGCCATGCTTATCGCTGAGTTCGTGCACCAAGTCCTGCATCGCGTTCTGCACGCCGTCACGCAGGCCGAGATTGCGACCCTGACGCCAGCCGTGCACGTCATAGCCGCGGCCTTTCAGAAAGCTGCGCAGCGGCCGCGTCGAACTGTCCGAGGCCACCAGGCCCGGCAGCACCAGAACCGGATGCCCGTCGCCCCTTGGCGCGAAGCTGAGCAGCGGCAACGCACCGAGAAACGCACCGAACTCGTGGATCGCGCGGCCTTCCAGGAACATCAGGGCTCTGGACGGCGGACGCAGCGTCTGGGCAGTGGCGGACATCGGTTTTCCTTTCTGGTCGGCCCCTTGATTTGCGGCAGCCGATTAATCGATCTGATGAATACGCGAGCCTCGTGGAATCGTTCCGCAACGCAACAAATTTGTCATGAAAGCTAAAGCGCGGGTTCCCGCGATACAAGCGAGGCCGCAATGCAACATTGCGCTAAAACGTTCCGCAGTGATTAATTAGTCACAGCAGCCGCAACGCGAATTCGACCGTATAGAGAGCAAGGCCGGCGAGGCCTCCGATCAGCGAACCATTGAAGCGGATGTATTGCAGGTCCTTGCCGATGTTGATTTCGATCAGCGAAATCAGCTGTCCCATGTCCCAGGCCTTGACCTGATCCGAAATGAAGCTCGAGACGCCGCTCTTCTGATCGGCAATAAAACTGCGCAGCACCGCAACGAGACCCTGATTGATTTCGGCGCGCATTTCCGGATCGTTCGCGAGCGCCGCGCCTGCCTCCACGAACACGTTGGCGAGGTGGTGTTGCAGCACGTGGGTCTCGCCGGCGGCGCTGCGCTCGATGAACGACTGCATGTTGGACCAGATCTTTTTCGTTAACTCGCCGAGCTCAGGCCGCGCCAGCAAATCGCGCTTCAAGCCGTCGATGCGGTCGGCATAGGCCGGATCGCTGGACAGCCGATCGACGAAAGTCAACATCATGCGATCGAACTCACCCCGAAACGGATGGTCTGGATCGTTGCGCACGTCATCGAAAAACGCGGTCGCGGAAGCGACAATCTTTTTTACGAGAAACGCGTCGGCGCGGTAAAGCTTCAGCAGCGTCGGCAGTTCGTCCCGAATTTTGGCGCGGATCGCCGTCATCGTATCCGCTTGGGTCAGCGCGCCATGGACCGCACGCAGGAGATCGTCGAGCAGACCCTGATGCCGGCCTTCCCCGATGAAGGCGCGCAAGGTTCCGGCCGCGAGCGGCGCGAGATTGATCGACTGCAACTGTGTCATGACACGGCGGGTGATGAAGGTCTTCAATCCCGACGTCTCGGAGGCCGAGATCGCCTCCGGCAACAGCCGCAGCAGGAAACGCGCAAAATCCTCGCTGCGCTTGCGCTCGCTCAGCCAGTCCGCGATGAAGGATGCGAAATCGACCTGGCGCAGCTTGGCCTCGACCGGTGCGGCTTCCAGGAAATGCGCCTCGATGAATTCGCCGAGCTTGTCGGCGATGCGATGCTGGTTGCCCTGGATGATCGCGGTATGCGGAATCGGCAATCCCAAAGGCCTGCGAAACAGTGCAACCACCGCATACCAGTCGGCAAGGCCGCCGATAGTTGCAGCCTCGGCAAACGCGGCGATGAAGCCGAATACGGGATGCACATGGAGCAGCGTCTTGGCAATGATGAACAGCGTCAACGTTCCCGCCAGCACCAGCGCCGCCAGCGCTTTCACGCGCCGCAACTCGGCGGCGCGCGCGGCGTCGGCGGCAGAGGCGAACGAGGATGGCGTGGTCGGCGTCATCGAAGCTTTCAAGTGAATGAAATCTTTAGATAGGTGCTACCCACGCCGCCGTCATCCTGAGGAGCCGCGCATCTTGCGCGGCGTCTCGAAGGATGGACGCGTGTACGGCGCTCGCGACTCATCCTTCGAGGCTCGCCGTGAAGAACGGCGGGCACCTCAGGATGACGGGAACGATCAGCTGCCGGACAAAAAGAAGGCCCGCCTAAGCGGGCCTTCCATTCCATCCAACCCAACGCGACGGATTACGCAGTCTTGCTGTACACCTTGGAGAAGTTGTCCTGCGCGGTCTTCGCACCGTCGGCAAAGAGCTTGCCAAGATATTCGGTGGTCGACTTCGCCCGCGACACGAACAGTTCGCCGCGCGCACGGACCATCTCGGACTGGATCTGGACCGCTTCGTTGAGCGACTTGGCGGACGCCAGCTTGTCGATGCCGGCGAAGAACGCCTCGGCGTCCTGATACATCGCCTGCGAAATATTGCGGCTGATCTTGGCGGCCTCGCTGACCGAACCGGCGACGGCGGTCTCGATGGCAGCGGTCACCCTTTCGGAGCCGGCGTGAAGGTCGGCGGCGCGCACCTTGGCGGTCTCGGCCTGCTTCTTCACGAACTCACGGGCAGCCTCAGGAACTTCCATGTTCTGGATGTTCTTGAACGCGTCGGTAACCGGCGCAAAGGCCTGCTTGACGGTGTCGTAGGCGGAATTGGTTTCGGTGGTCATGGGGTTCTCTCCATCCTCAGGGTTTGAGCTATGGGCTCACCCCGTCCGGATTGGCCCGGGGCGAGTTCTGTATGGCATATTAACTTGTGCACTGCAATATGGTTGCTGCGTTGCGATATCACGAATTCGTGATACCTCGCCTTTGCCGCCCTCCGGTGTACGGAGCCCTCACGCCAAGGCGCGATCGACGGCCGCCATGGCATGGAGGGTGGTGGTATCGAACAGCGGAACGGGACTGTCGGCCTCGGACACCAGCAGCATGATCTCCGTACAGCCCAAAATGATGGCCTGCGCGCCCCGTTCAACCAGCCGGGTCATGATCTCGCGATAAGCCGTCCGCGACTCGGCGCGGACCTCGCCCGCGACCAGTTCCTTGTAGATGACGTCATGGACGACACGCCGGTCGTCGGCCTCCGGCACCAGCACCTTAAGCCCGAACCGCCTCTCGAGCCGCCCCTTGTAAAAATCCTGCTCCATCGTGAAGGCGGTGCCGAGCAGGCCGACCTTAGAAAATCCCGCCGCCTTGATCTTCTCCGCGGTCGGATCGGCGATGTGGAGCAGCGGGATCCGGATCGCCGCGGCCAGTTCGTCCGCCATCCGGTGCATGGTGTTGGTGCAGAGCACCACAAAATCCGCCCCGCCGCGTTCCAGCCGGCCTCCCGCGTCGATCATCTGTCGAGTCAGTTCATCCCAGTCGCCCTGGTGCTGGAGCTGCTCGATCTCGCTGAAATCGACCGACCACATCAGGCTGCGCGCCGAATGAACACCGCCGAGCCGGTTGCGGACCTCCCGGTTGATGATCCGGTAATATTCGGCGGAGCTTTCCCAGCTCATGCCGCCGATCAGGCCGATCACGGCTTGCCGGGCCATGTTCAGCCCTCCACCGATCCGGCTCTAATGCTGGACAGCCCCGGGCAACCCATAGGCCTCCATCTGGGCCCGCACCTGCGCCACATTGTGCCCGAGCACGACAATGTCGTGCTTGCGGCCGTCGATGTCCCGCACATGGTCGCGCAGCAGGGCTTCGGCCTTGAAGCCGAGGCTTTCGAACAGCGCGATCGCGCTTTGCTGGTCGACCGTCATCTGCACAGACAGTTTTTCGAGGCCTGCGCCGAGCGCCAGCGCAAACGTCTCCTGCGACAGCGCGCGGCCGACGCCCTGACCGCGCACGTCCAATGAGACCACCATGCGGATTTCACCGACATGCGGCGACCAGGAATGGGGATCGCGCACCAGCGTGCCGCAGCCGACCACCTTGCCGCTCTTCACCGCCAGCAGGCTGGTGATGGCGCCGCGCTCGATCTCCTTGACCCAGGCGGAGAGCACCTTCGGCTCGCTGATGTTGCGCGGCAGGAACAACAGATCGTGCGTGGGCAGTTTTTGCGCGAAATCCAGCACCGCGGGTTCGTCTGCCGGCGACATCAACCGGAATTCGATATCGCCTGCTTCGGTTTTCACGTGGCGGGGGTAGGAACGTGTCTCACTGCTCATGTCGATCTCTCACCTAACCAGGAATCCAGTTTCGGCCACAGCCGCTTTATCGCGTTGGCGCCGGCGACGAGGCTAACGTGACCGCCCTTCAGCATCACCTCTTCCTTGTCCGTCGAAGCCACCCTCGGAATGAGGTGCTTCGCCGCGTCATAGGGCACGATGTGATCGTGCTCGGCAACCGCGTGCAGGATCGGCACCTTGATCTTCGAGATATCGGCCGGCCGGCCGCCGACCGACATGGTGCCCTCGTACAGCTTGTTGTCCCACATCAGGTCCTTGGTGATGGTGCGGAAATATTCGCCCGCCAGCGGCAGCGTATCGTTGGCCCAGCGGTCGAACATCCGGTATGATTTGACGAACTCGTCGTTCCAGATGTTCTCCCACAGTTGCACCTGGCCCATGACCTTTGCTGACGGCCTGAGCATATCGAAGGACGCGAGAATCATCTCCGGCGGTACATTGCCGACGCTGTCGACAAGTTTATCGACGTCGAAATAGCGCCGATCGGAAAAATTCTGGAACAGCTTCATCTCGCGGAAATCGATCGGCGTGGTGAAGCAGACCAGGTTCTTCATCGGCCCGTCGTTGAAGATCGAACCGTACAGCAGCGACAGCACGCCGCCGAAGCAATAGCCGACCACGTTGACGTCCGTCTCTCCGGAATCCTGCTGTACCCGGCGGATGCAGTCGGGGATGAAGTCGAGGACATAGTCCTCCATCCGCAACGATTTTTCTTCCGGCTTCGGCGCGGTCCAGTCCAGCATGTAGACGTCGTAGCCGCGCTTCAGGAGAAACTCGATGAAGCTCTGGCCGGGCACCATGTCCAGAATATAGCCGCGGTTGGTCGTGGCCATCACGATCAGGATCGGGATCCGGTATATTTCATCCGCCAGCGGCCGATAGTGATAGAGGTTCATCGTGCCGCGCGTGTGCAGAATATCCTTCGGCGTCGACCCCAGCGCCGGGCCGGAGGAGGCGAAATACTCCACGCCCTTGATGCTGCGCTGGATCGCGCGCTGCACCTCGGACTGGATGCGGTCCGGGATCGAGGAAAGGTCAAGGCCCGCGGGCGCGTTCATTTCTGCTCTCCCCCGGCCGACGGTGGACGCTTGGTGCGGGGCGGCTTTGGCGCGGCAGCATGGCCGGCCGGCGCGCCGGAAGTGTTGTGCACCTGATGCAGGAGCGCCCTGATCTCGTTCAGCTGTCCTTCGATGGATTGCAGCCGCTCGCCCATGCTCACCATCTGCGCGCGGCTCGGCAGGTTCATGCTGACGAGATATTTCTCCATCAACTCGCCGAGCTGCTTCTGCGCGCCCGCACCGACGCTGCCGACCTGGTTCATCACCCTGGAGAATTCCGGCGACGACATCGCCTGATTGGCGAAGGAGTTGAACCCCTTCTCCATCTCGCCGAGCATATTCTGCCAGATCGCGACCGGGTCGTTGCTTTTGTCTGCCATTTGGCGCCTCCGGAAAATGACGACGGATTGAGGCCCGTTCTTTTCGGCCATACCACACTGTTGCAGCCAGCCGGTCAACATTGTAGCGGCGATTTGCGGCGTTTCGCGTCTCGCATGAGCGGCGAAACCGTGCCATAGCTTCCTCATCGCAATACCGTCGAAGGACTGCTCAAGTGAACCCGCTTCCGCATCTAAGCCCGGTCCCGCATCAGCCGCCGCAGATGGCCCGAACCAATGGCATCGATCTGTGCTACGAAATTTTCGGCAGGCAAGACGCCGAACCCATGCTGCTGATCATGGGGCTCGGCGCCCAGATGATCCTGTGGGACGACGAATTCTGCCAGCAGCTGGCATCGCGCGGATTTCGCGTCATCCGCTTCGACAACCGCGACATCGGCCAGTCGAGCAAACTGACCGGCGGCAAGCCGTTGCGGCCGCTCGAGCTGCTGAAGCTGCGATTCCTGAAAATACCGGTGGAGGCGCCCTACCGGTTGCGCGACATGGCCGAGGACACCGTCGGCCTGATGGATGCGCTCGGCATCAAGTCGGCGCACCTGGTCGGCGCCTCGATGGGCGGCATGATCGCCCAGGAAGTCGCCATCTCGTTTCCCGAGCGGGTGCGCTCGCTGACCTCGATCATGTCGACCACGGGAAATCCGAAAGTGCCGGGGCCGACCCGCGAGGCCGGCGCGATGCTGATGGCGCCACCGCCGAAGACCAAGGAGGAGTTTCTCATCCGCTTTGCGCAGACCTGGAAAGTTTTGCGCGTCGGCAGTTTCCCCCTTGATGAGGCCAAAGACCGCGAGCGCGCCGAACGCATCTTCGCGCGCGGGCTCAATCCGGCCGGCGTCGGCCGCCAGCTCCGCGCCATCCTCGCCTCCGGCAGCCGCAAGGAACGGTTGCGTGCGGTGAAGGCGCCGACGCTGGTGATCCACGGCACCGTCGATCCGCTGGTGCGTCCCGAAGGCGGCAAGGATACCGCAGCCTCGATCCCGGGCGCCAAGCTGATGATGGTCGAAGGCATGGGCCACGCGATTCCGATCCCGATGTGGCCGCAAATCATCGACGCGATCGACAAGCACGCGCATGGCGCCAAGGTGAGGCATTAGTCCTCGTTCCCCGGACGCAGCGCAGCGCGGAGCTCTTCGCGGAGCGGTGCGCTGCAGAGCCGGGGTCGTAGCGAACTCCGGCGTTTGGTACGATCCCGGTTCAGCGAAGCAGCACTCCGTGCTGCATCGCGCCCGGGAAACGATTGCTGATTCAATTTTCAAACAGCCACAACTTCGCATTCTCGCGGCGCACTGCGTCCGAGCTTTGCCAGTCCCTCGGACAACCTGCGCGAGGGGGTGGAGCGGCGGGAGGCGCCAGGGCACCAGCGGGTACCCTTGGAGGCGGGGTTACACTCCCACCTCGCGCAGCTGATAACGCCAGCCGCGCGCGCCCAGTGACGTAGGGCGCGGCGCCTCCCGGCGCTCCACCTTGGCCACCAGCCTGTCGGCCGTTCCGGGGCGCCCCGGTCCGGCCAGCTCTCGCTCTGTCCGCTGAAGGGATCGCTTTCCGGAAAGCCCTCCCTCATCGAACAGGACGCGAGCAGGATAAGGCAGCTCTTAAGGACGGGGATAGGTATACATTCACAAGTTCGTGAATGGCGGATTGCACATTTCGTTCCGCGGACGCAGCGCAGCGCGTAGCACTTCGCGGAGCGGTGCGCTGCAGAGCCGGGGCCGTCACGAGCGCCGGTGCTTGGTACGATCCCGGTTCTGCGAAGCAGCGCTTCGCGAAGAGCTACGCGCTGCATCGCGCCCGGGAAACAGGCGCAGCAAGGGGCGTTCCTGATCGACTTCACTTTGCCCGCGATGACGCAAACTTCGCATCCTTCCGTCGCGAGTTAACGCTGCGGCACAGCGTTATCCTTAATAGGGCGGGATTCTCCGGCTTTAATGATTAATCTGCTTAAAGCTTGCTGAAAACTCGCAATCAAAACTAGCGTGCACGTTAGCTTCGGCGTTCGCGGAATTACCCGCGGATGAAAGTTCGGAGCGATTGTAACAGGAGAGAATACATATGCGTGATCTCAAGGTTGAGGAACTTTCGCACGTTTACGGCGCAGGCGGCACCGGCGGCTGCGGCGGCAAGGGCGGCAGCAAGGGGAAGTCCCGCAGCCACAAGTCCAAGAGCCACAAGACCAAGAGCCACAAGTCCAAGTCGCACAAGTCGAAGTGCCACTGATGTTCGATTGAGGTCAGGCCGGCAACGGCCTGACCTCAAGACAACAGCGACCGCGGACCGACGGCCCGCGGCCGATTTTTTAAAACTCTGGAGTCGATAATGGACGCGAAAACCGCCTGGCTACCCGGCCACAAAGAGCAAACCGCGCACAGTGAGGAAGCATGGCTGCTCGGGCAACCGCCGCTGCAGCGCTACCTCGATTACATGCAGGACACTGCGATCGGCGGCACCGCTATGTCGCGATCCGCGCTGGTCGACGAATGGCGAACCGCCAACGACTACTGGTACGAACTCGAGCAATCCGAAGCCGGCATTGCCGATCGCGTCGAAATCCGCGACATCGATCCCAGCCTGCAACCCTGCATCGACGAAGTAATGGCGAGCGATCGCTATCGCCGCGGCTTCAATGAATTGCCGACAAAATTTGCGATGGTGGAGCTGGAAAAGCTGATCGTCTCGCAGCGCCATGTCGACATCCAGCACACCGAGCGGCTCAAGACCCGGCTCGCCGGCGACACCTCGCTGGAACAACTGTTCTGGTTTTGCATGCCGGTACGCAGCGTGGAAGCGCCGGTCGACATGCGCAGGCTCGGCTCCAGGCGATTCCTGTTCTGGTCGAAATCATCCGACTTCCGCTTCCACGAGGCGACGCTACTGAATTCTTCGCAAATCCCGGGCTATGAACCTTTCGGGCCTGTCGGCGCGGCTGTCGGCGTGATGCTGGGCTACGGCTCGAACCTGCTCAACGTGGTTCAGTCCGACAATCGCCTGCTGCTGCATAACGGCCACCACCGCGCCTATACGCTCCTGGAAATGGGTTTTACCCACGCCCCTTGCATCATCCGGAGCGTGACGCGGCGGGACGAGCTCAACCTGCTGATCTCGGCCGATGCCGCCTCCGATCCCGCCTTCTACTTCCGTGCGGCACGGCCGCCGATGCTGAAAGATTTTTTCGATCCCCGAATCCGCAAAACCGTGAAGGTACCGCGATTGATGCGGCTTCTGGAGATCAGCATCGACGTCAAGGAGCACGAAACTACCGATTTCGGCGCGCCGGATCGATCATGGCCCAGTCAGCCCTGACCGTCGCGCGCGCGCGCGAACCGGCGGTCGCCGCTCCGCAGCAACTGTTCCGAACCGAGGTGCTTGCAGAGCGGCAAACGCCGCTGCTCGGAAAGATCCTGGTCGAACCTAGACCTTCGCAAGCTCTCCTGGTCCGCGCATCGGTGGCGCTCGGCATCGCCGTGCTGGCGTTCCTGGTGTTCGGCTCCTATGCGCGGAAGGCGCGGCTCAGCGGCGTGCTTGTTCCGGTTCATGGGCTCGCGCGCATCGTTGCCCCGCAAGCCGGTGTCGTCACCGACATTTTTGTCAGCGAGGGCGCGAGGGTGACAAAGGGGACGCCGCTGGTCGCGCTGTCCTCCGAGACCCAGAACGAGGCCTTGGGTTCGACCCGCGAAGAGATCGTTCGCCGCATCACCAGCCGGCGCGACAGCACCGCGGCCACGCAGCATGTCCAGGAGCAGTTGTTCGACCAGCAGGCCGCCGACCTGCAAAAAAGGCTGGAGGCGCTCACCGTCGAACAGACCCATCTGGTCCGCGAAATCGAATTGCAGCGCTCCCGTGTCCGGATCGGCGACACCGCGGTGTCGCGGGCCCGCGCGATGCGCGCGCAGGATCTGATCCCGCTGCCGCGGCTGCAGCGCGCCGAGCAGGAGAATATCGACGACAAGTCAAAGCTGGAGGCGATGGAACGCAGCCAGTTCACCTTGCAGCGGGAGAAGATCCAGATCGAGGCCACGCTTCGCGAGATGCCGATGCGGCGGCTGACGCAATTCGCCGAGCTTGACCGCACCGTATCGGCGCTCGACCAGGAACTGGCCGAGGCGGAATCGCGCCGCAAGATCGTGATCTCAGCGCCCTATGACGGCGTGGTGACTTCCCTGCAGGCCGAAAAAGGCTCCAGCGCCCAGGCCAACATCCCCTTGATGAGCGTGGTGCCGGCGGGTTCGGATTTGCAGGCCAGCCTCTATGGCTCGAGCCGCGCCATCGGCTTTGTCAAGCCGGGCCAGAAAGTCTCGATACGCTACCAGGCCTTCCCGTACCAGAAGTTCGGAGCCTACGCGGGCACGGTGGCAAGCGTCTCGAAATCGGCGATCAATCCCGCCGAACTGCCGCAGCAGCTGGCCGGAATCTATGCGCCGGCGGAGTCGCTGTTCCGCATCAACATCAAGCTCGATCGCCAGACCGCAACCGCCTATGGCGAGCCCGCGGCGCTGCAGGCCGGCATGCAGCTTGAAGCCGATGTGACCACCGATCGCAGGCGGCTGATCGAGTGGATGTTCGAACCGCTATTTACCCTTACCGGCAAGTCACCATGAGCATTCTCGAACGTCTCAACCTCGGTCTGACCAGCCGGCTGCCGATGGTGCTGCAAACCGAAGCATCGGAATGCGGCCTCGCCTGCCTCGTGATGGTGACGCAATTTTTCGGCAACGCAGCCGACCTGCCATCGCTGCGCCGGCGTTTCGGCATGTCGCTGAAGGGCGCAACGCTGAAGGACGTCATGCGGGTCGCCGAACAAGTCGGCCTCGCCACCCGGCCGCTCCGGCTGGAACTCGAAGAGCTTGCGCAACTACGGACGCCAAGCATCCTGCACTGGGACCTCAATCATTTTGTCGTACTGGAGCGCATCGACGGCGGATCAGCAGTGATTCATGATCCGGCCGTCGGCGTCCGCAAAATGACGACAGCCGAACTGTCGCGGCATTTTACCGGCGTCGCGCTGGAATTGATGCCGACCAGCGCGTTCGAAACCGCCGCGCCTGCGCCGCGGGTCAAGGTTTCGCAGCTGTTTGGACGCGCCAAGGGCCTGCGCCGTTCGCTGCTGCATCTGTCGGGCCTCGCGCTGACCATCGAAATCTTTGCGATGCTGAGCCCGTTCTTCCTCGGCTGGGTGATCGATCAGGCGCTGGTCAGCGCCGATCGCGACCTGCTTTTGACGCTGGCGATCGGGTTTGCCTTGTTGCTGATGCTTCGCACCGCCGTCACTGCGCTGCGCGGCTGGCTCTTGATGGGCATGAACGCCTCGCTGAAAGTGCAATCGCGCGCCAACCTGTTCTCGCATTTGATCCACCTGCCGACCTCGTATTTCGAGGCGCGGCATATCGGCGACGTGATGTCGCGTTTCGGCTCGCAGGAGACCATCCTGCAGGCGATCACCAGCGAGCTGGTCGAGGCCATCCTTGACGGCCTCATGGCCGGCATCACGTTGTTGATCATGTTCGTGTTTGCGCCCGACCTCGCTTGCGTGGTGCTGTTCGGCGCGGTGCTCTATGGCGGGCTGCGCTGGGCCTCGTACCGGCCGCTGCGCCATGCCACCTCAGAGGCGATCGTCTGGGGCGCGCGGCGCGACTCGCATTTCCTGGAAACGTTGCGCGGCATGCGCACCGTAAAACTGTTCAACGGCCAGGACGACCGCAAGGTGCACTGGCTCAACCTGCTGGTGGAGACCATCAACCGGCAGCTTACCGCCGACAAGCTCCGGCTGTTGTTCCGAACCGCCAGCCAGCTGCTGTTCGGCCTGCTCGGCATCGCCGTGATCTGGCTTGGCGCGCGGCGCGTGCTGGACGGAAGCTTTTCCGCGGGCCTGTTGATCGCTTTCCTGGCGTACAAGGACCAATTCCTCGACCGCGTCGGCGAGTTGATCAACAAGGCGGTCGATCTCACCATGCTCCGTCTGCATGCCGAGCGGCTCGCGGACATCGCCTTGACCGAGCCGGAGACCCGGCAATCCGGCCAGTTTGCGGTCGACACCGAATATCTGCCTGCGCGGATCGAGGTCCGCAATCTCGGCTTCCGCTACAGCGAGCACGAGCCCTGGATCTTCGAAAACGTCAGTTTCCGCATCGAAGCCGGTGAATCGGTTGCGATCGTTGGTCCCTCCGGCGGCGGCAAGACCACGCTGCTCAAGGTGATGGCGGGGTTGCTGCAGCCGAGCAAGGGCGAAATCCTGGTCAATGGCGAGCCGATCAGGCGGATCGGGCTGGAAGCCTACCGCAACATGCTGGGCGTCGTGCTGCAGGACGATCAGCTGTTCGCAGGTTCAATCTCGGAAAACATCAGCTTCTTCTCCGACAGCCCCGACCAGGGCCGCATCGAGGCCTGCTCGATCCTGGCTTCCGTGCACGACGATATCGTTGCCATGCCGATGGGGTTCGGCACCCTGATCGGCGATATGGGCACGGTCCTCTCGGGCGGGCAAAAGCAGCGCGTGCTGATCGCGCGCGCGCTGTATAAGCGCCCCGGCATTCTCTTGCTCGATGAAGCGACCAGTCACCTCGACGTCAAACGTGAACGGGAAGTTAACGAGGCGCTGCGCTATGTCCGCGCTACCCGGATCGTGATCGCCCACCGCCCCGAGACCATCCGCGCCGCCGATCGGGTGATTACGCTCGGCGGAGACGACAGCGAAAGCCTCTCGCTTCGGCGCGAGGCGAATGCCACCCAGCTGGCGCCGGCCGAATAAACCGCGCCGTCATGCGCGGGCTTGACCCGCCTGCGCGGCCGAAGCCGCTTCGGCGGGGCGAAGGCCCGCGCATCGCACACCCGTCATTCCGGGGTGCGCCTCTTGGCGCGAGCCCGGAATCCAAAACCACGATCGGTGGCTATGGATTCCGGGCCTGCGCTAAAGAGGGCGCATCCCGGAATGACGCGATGGGGCGCGCTTTACGCCCCCGACAACGCTTCGTTAACCATGAAAACCTAATTTGGAAGCTGAATTTGGGGGCGTCTTCCGCTAGCGCCTGACCGCAGCCCGTCGGTGGCCGTCGTGACGTTGGAGCGTTCAGTGTTGAAGGGAGGCACCAACCAAATCCAGGCCTTCCATTGGCGTTCGATGGCACGATGGTTGATCGCCGTCGGCATGTTTGCGCTCAGCCTTCACCCCTGCTCCGCCGAATCCTTGCGCGAGGCGCTGGAACTCGCCTATCGCGCCAACCCTGCACTGAATGCGCAGCGCGCCAATCTCGGCGCGACCGGGGAAAACCTCGCCAAGGCGAAGGCCGGCTATCATCCCAAGGTCAGCGCCGCCGCCGATCTCGGCCTCTACCGCGATTCCACAAAGCCGTCGCCGGAGGACTGCAGCCGGCCGTTCGTCGGCGACACACTGGCCAATGTGGGCTGCGATCCGTTCACCACTAAGACCACGCCCCGCGGCGTCGGCGTGCAGTTCAATCAGAACCTGTTCGACGGTTTCCGCACCACGAATTCGGTGCGGCAGGCCCGATCGCAGATTTCGGCGGCGCAGGCGACCACCCGTAGCGTCGAGCAGAACACGTTGTTGCTTGCCCTCACCGCCTATGTCGACGTGCTCGCCGATACGGCAATCGTTTCGGCGGCTGCAAGCAATGTCGCGGCCTTGCAGGATCAGCTGCAGCAGACCAAGGCCCGGCATTCATTCGGCGACGTGACCAAGACCGACGTCGCGCAGATCGAGACCCGGCTGGCCGCGGCCCAGGCCCAGCACAGCCTTGCGATCGCCAACCTGGAAGGCGATGTCGCGGCCTACCGCCGCGTGATCGGCGTCGCGCCGCGCCATCTTCAGCCGCCCCGCGAGGTCAGCGCGCTGGTGCCAGCCGGCCTTGAACAAACCGTCGAGCAGGCGCTCGCCGACAACCCGGCAATCCATGCGGCGCGGTTCGGCATCGACGTCGCGGTGCTGCAAACCCAAATCATCCGCAGCGAGTTGCTGCCGAACGTTTCGCTGACCGGGTCGGTGATCCGCCGCTACGACATTTCGAGCACCGGCGACGAGCGCGTTGCGGGCGCGGTGACCGGCCAGCTCGTCGTCCCACTTTATGACGGCGGCGACGTCGCGGCGCGGACCCGGCAATCGCAGTTTGTCTCGACCCAGCGGCGGCTCGAGGCGGACTCGGTGCGCGACGAAATCCGTGCGTTGGCGGAGAAGAGCTGGAATCAATACCAGGGCGCGCGCCGGCGCGTGGTCTCGGCGCAGGCACAGACCCGGGCGGCGGCCATTGCGGTTGCCGGAATCCAGAGCGAATGGAAATTCGGCGAGCGTACGCTGCGCGAGGTGCTGGATTCGCAACAGGACGCCGTCAATGCGCGCATCAACCTGGTGTTGGCGCAGCGTGACCTCCTGGTGAGTTCATTCACCGTCGCGCAGGCCACCGGTCGCCTCAATCTCGAGGAGTTGAACCGGATCGAACTCACCGCGCGGCAGGACAGCGTGTTCGCGCTGGAGGGAATGAGGCCAAGCCCCAAATTGTGGCCGCGGGCGAAGAAAGGCGAGCGCGACCTGACATGGGACGGAGGCTGCGCCAAGGATTGCGCAAATTTCGCCAGCGGCTGGTCGCTGCGCGGACAGGCAGAGCCGCGCAACACGGAGTTTCCGCGGCAATCCGATCAAGCCCTGACCCGTGCGGACCTTTACAACGCCGCCACACGCATCTCGGCATGGCGGTCGCCCTTTCATGCAAAGCAGAACCCAGGCAAATCCGGCGTCGCGATGTGACAGTCCGAACTGGACGACCGCGGAAAGCTATCCTCCCGCCCAGACATCCAGCACGTAGCGGTTCTTCGTGCCCATGTCGTCGATCCAGCGCGACGCGGCGGCTTCATCGCCTCCGGTGCGCTCGCGATGGATCGCCATCAGCGCGGCCTTGACGTCCGGCTCCATCTTGCCGCCGTCGCCGCAGACATAGATGATCGCGCCCTGCTCGATCAGGCTCCAGACTTTGTCCTTTTGCGCAGCAACGAGATGCTGGACATAGGTTTTTGGCCCTTCGCCGCGCGAGAACGCGGTGTGAAGTTCCGTGATGCCGTCGGCTGCGAACGCCTTCAGCTCGTCGGCATAGAGAAAATCCTGCTCGGGATGCCGGCAGCCGAAGAACAGCATTGCCGGACCGAGCTTTGCTCCCCTGGCTTTACGTGCGGCGCGCTCCTGCAGGAAGCCGCGAAATGGCGCAAGGCCGGTGCCCGGTCCGATCATGATGATCGGCATCCACGGATCGTCGGGCAGCCGGAAGCCGGCCTTGGTTTCGCGCACCGTGGCGTGGATGGTGTCGCCGACCCGGCGGCCGGCGAGATAGTTGGAGCAGATGCCCTTGTAGATGCCGCGTCCCGAACTTGCCGGCGCTTCGACCACGCCGACGGTGATGCTGCAGCGCGAGGCCTCGCCCGAGGGCGAGGACGAGATCGAGTAATAGCGTGGCGCCAGCAGCGACAGCATTTCCAGATAGGCGTGGAACGGCAGTTCGCAGGCCGGATGCTCATCAAGCAGATCGTAGACCGACCGCCGCTTGCTCAGGATTTCGGAGCGATAGCGTTCGGCGGATTCCGCGTCGTCGCCGATATAGGCGAGCAGTTTTGGTTTTGTGACCGGGCAACGGGTGTGCTCCGACATGATCTGGATCTGCTTGCGGGTCGCGACCTGCTGTAATTCCACGAATTCAGTGAGCAGGCGCCCGACCGACACGGCATCGCCGACCGGCAATTGCGCGCGGCGGCCTTCCGCCACCTGCAATTTGATCTGATCCGCGGGCAGGAAACCGAAGCGGCGCGCCACCGCATCGACCAGCACCGGATCGTTGCGCGGCACGACGCTGAGATGATCGCCGACGCGGTAGCTGAGATTGGGCGGCAGCTGCACTTCGATATGCCGGGTCGAACGATCCGACGCATTAGCACCGGTCTTGTTCTGCAGTTCGCTGTTGACCTGCACCTTCATCGGCCATGCGCCGCCGAGCGCTACCACCGCATTGACGGTGGTCGGCGCCACCGGCTCGATCTTGTACAGCGGTTCGTCGTCGGCGCGGCGCGTAAAACTGGCATCGACGCCGAATTCCTTCACCGCCACCGGGGCTGCCTTGGCGAACCAACTTTCGAACTGGCCGTCGAGGTCGCTGCGGGCGTCGCCCTCGCCGCGCGTATAGACGCTTTTGGCGCCATGCGCAGCGAGTTGCTCGTCGATGATCCGCGGGATCGACTGGTAGGTCGCGGCCCAGTCGCTGTTGCCGCAGCCGAACACCGCGTAGCGCACCTTTGCAAAGGCATCTTTCGGCAGGTCGCCGCCGAGCCATTTGACGAATTGCGTCGCATTGTCGGGGGCCGCGCCGTTGTAGGACGCGCAGAAGATCAGCACGCCGCCCTGCTCCGGCAGCTTGCCGACATAGTCGTCGAGTGGGGCAAGCTTGGTGGCAAAACCGTTGACTTCGGCGAGGTCGGCGACGCGCGTCGCCAGTTCCTCAGCGCTGCCGAGATTGGAGCCGTAAAGCACCAACAGCGGTGTATTGTGACCGGGCCGCGTGCGCGCGGCGGGCACCGCGGCCGATCTCGCAGTCGCGGCGGCCGCGGCCTGGCCGGCATAGGTGCCGCGTTCCTTGTCCGTGCGCGGGCGCACCTTGATCTTGAACCCGTCCGGCTTGATGGTCAGCGTTTCCTTCAGATGCATCTGGTAGCGTTGATGGTCGATCAGCTTGAAGCGCTGCAGGATCATGCCGATGGCGAGCGCCGCCTCATGCATCGCAAAGCCGCGGCCGATGCAGGCGCGCTGGCCGTTGCCAAACGGCTTCCAGGCGTTGATCGGGCGTTTGGCTTCGGCCTCCTTGCTGAAGTTCTCCGGGTCGAACGTGTCGGGATTCGGCCCCCACACCGAGGGGTCGCGGTGCAGCGCCATCACCAGCACCGTGACGAAGGTGCCCTTCTTCAGCTTGTATTTGCCGCCGATCGTCTCGTCCTTGAGCGGCGCGATGCCGTAGGCCGGCGCCGGCGGCCACAGCCTCAGCGCTTCCTTCAAAATCTGCGTGATGTAGGTGAGCTGCGTGACCTGCTGGTAGGTCGGCTTCGCATGGATATCCGGACCGAGCACGCGGTCGACTTCCTCATAGGCTTTCTTGAGGACCTCGGGGTGCTTGAGCAGCGCATAAAGCGTGCAGGACAACAGGCCGCTCGTGGTCTCGTGCCCCGCGATCAGGAAGGTATTGATCTGGTAGCGAATGTTGACGTCGTCGAGCTGCGTGCCGGTGGCGCGGTCGACGCCGGTCATCATCGCGCCGAGCATGTCCTTCTTGCCCTCGGCGGCTTCGGCGTTCTTGCGCCGCTCGGCGATGATCTCGTCGACCATCCTGTTCATGAAGGCGACGTCCTGGCCAAGCGTCTGCCGGCGTTTCTGCAGCCACAATCCCTCGAGCGGAATTCCCCGCGTCATCATGATGGTCTCAAGCGAGCGGACCAGCGACTCGACGAAAGGATGGTAATCTTCGCGATAGAACGAGTTGAAACGATAGTCGAATCCGCACAGGCCGATCGTATCCAGCGTCAGCGCGGTCATGTCGTGGACGACGTCGATCTCGTCATCGGCGTTCAATCGTCCCCACTTCTCGACCAACTGCTCGGCGATATCGAGCATGCTGGGGTGGTAGGACTGCATCGCGCGATTGCCGAACGGCGTCATCAGGATGTTGTGCGCCTTGCTCCAGTTCGGCTCGTTGGTGTCGGCCGTGAACAACCCGTCGCCGCCGACCGCGCGCACCCGGCGCAGCGAGCCGCGCACCGCCTTGTCGAAGCGTTTTTCGTCGCTGAGTTCGTCGACCAGATCGTGGCCGGAGACGATCACCAGCGGCGCGCCCATCATGTCGAGCCAGAAGATCGGCCCGAGCTCCTTGGAGAGCCGCACGAGGTCCTGCACCGGCGCAGTGGAATCCAGCGACAGCATGTTGCCAACCACCGGCTTCTTGGGCGGATGCGGGATGGGGCTAAGTTTATTGACGGACGCCATCTAACCTGTCTCCTGCTATCCTTGCCGCGCGCACTACCCTCATCCTGAGGAGCCGCGCACCTTGCGCGGCGTCTCGAAGGATGAGCCGCCTGCGCTTGTGGCCGCATCCTTCGAGGCTCGCAAGAGCTCGCACCTCAGGATGACGGCGTCAGTGTGTTGTTATCCAAACCGCCTCTTACGCCATTCGATGATCTTCGCGCTTACCTCGTCCGGCTTTTCCTGCTGCGTCCAATGGCCGCTGTCGCGGACCAGGTATTTTTCCAGGTCCGGGATGATCTTCTCCATGCCGTCGGCGGCGGAGGGCGGCAGCACCGCGTCGTTCTCGGCCATGATCATCAGCGACGGCACCCGCACGGTATGATCGAGGCCTTCCGAGTTGCGCCAGTTGCGCGACATGTTGCGGTACCAGTTGATGCCGCCGGTGAAACCGGATTTGGTGAAGGCATCGACGAACACCTTCTTCTCCTCCGGCGACAGGATCGGCGTGCGCGGATCGTATTTCACGTCGTACGCGGCGATCATCTGAGGAAATGCCAGATTGGTCTTGGGTGACGCGCCGACGCCGGCGGTCGGCGGCCCGGCGGGAGCCTCGTCCTTGCGCGGGATCGGCTTGCGCATGAAGGCGTCGAACGTCTGCTCGACCCGGCTGCCGAAGATCTTGTCCGGCTCGCGCGCGGGATCCTGGAACTGCACGATGTACATGCTGTCGCCGAACCGCTTGCGGTACAACTCGATCGGATCCGCCGGCGATCGGTCGGTATGCGGGGTGTTGACACCGATCACGCCGGCGACGCGATCCTTGTGCCGCAGCGGCATCTGCCAAACAATAAAACCCCCCCAGTCGTGGCCGACGAAAATCGCCTTATCGATTTTGAGATGATCGAGCAGGCCGACCAGGTCGCCGGTCAAATGTTCGATGTCGTAATCCTCGACGGCTTCCGGCCGGTCGGTCGCGCCATAGCCGCGCTGGTCCGGCGCGATCACCCGGATGCCGGCCTCAGCCAGCGCCTTGATCTGGTGCCGCCACGAAAACGCCAGTTCCGGCCAGCCGTGGCATAGGAGCACCGGCGGCTTGTCGGTCTCCGGGCCCGCTTCGTAATAGCCCATGCGGATGCCGTTCGTATGCGCGAACTGCAGCGGCGGCATTTCGATCATGGCACGCTCCCCGCCCTTGTTTCCCGGGCGCGATGCAGCGCGCAGCTCTTGCGAAGCGCTGCTTCGCATAACCGGGATCGCAACGGACGCTGCGCTCTGTGCGGCCCCGGCTCTGCAGCGCACCGCTCCGCAAGAGCTGCGCGCTGCGCTGCGTCCGGGGAACGAGAGTTCACCCGCACCATCATCAGCTCGCCACGCTCTGCGCCTCGGACGCCGGCGGCGCATAGGCGGCTTCCAGCGCTTCGAATTCTCCCGGCAGCATGTCGCACAGCAGTTGCACATGGGGAATGATGTTGGCGCCGGCGATGAAGCCGAAATCGAGCTGGTCGCGATAGCTCTGCACCGTGATATTCAGGGCAAGGCCATGGGTCGAGATCGACACAGGGAAAATGTGCAGCAGCTCGGCACCCGACGCGTACAGCGTCTGCCGTGGTCCGGGCACGTTGGACACCGTGATGTTGGCCGCCGGCGGCAGCACGTCGGACAGGCTGGACCGGCTGTAGAGCAGTGCGAGGATTTGCACCAGGATCGGCGCGCCCAGCATCGAGACGTTCTGCACCTGCGGCATCAAGGCGCGCAGCGGATGCGACATTTCCTTGGACTTCGTCGACTGCGCGATGATCGTCTCCAGCCGCGCCTTCGGATCTTCGACGTTGGTGGCGATCGAGCAGATCATGCCGAACACCTGGTTGTTGGCCTCGGCGTTGCCCTCCTCGCGCAGCGAAATCGGCACCGCCGCGGTCATCGATTTCGCCGGCAGCGCGCCGCGCTCCCGCAGATAGCGCCGCACCACGCCGCTACTCAGCGCCAGCACCACGTCGTTGAGCTTGCCGCCGGAGGCTTTTGCCAGCGCTTTGGCCCGGCTCAGCGAGATCGAGGTGCCGGCGAAGCTGCGCTCCGACGAGATCGATTTGTTCAGAATGGTCGGCGGCGACACCATGCTGTTGAGATTGTCGCGCGATTTCGGATCGCTGATCTTGCCGACGACCTCGGAAATGCTCTTTGCCATGGTTGGCAGGTTGCTGACGAATTTCACCGCGTTCTCGATTTGGAACATGGCGTTGTCGAACAGGATCGAGCCAAGATCGCTCTTCCCCGAGCGCGGCAGGTCGATGCTTTTCGGCGTCGAGGAGCCGTCGAACGGCTGCCGCCAGAGCTGCTGATAGGAATCGATGAAATCAGCGACCACTTCGCGCGGTTCCGGCGTTCGCGTTGGGATCGGCGGATCGACCACGCGCGGTACGGGCGTGACGTCGTAGATCATGTTGGTTAGCGCGGCGCCGGCGCCGCCATCGATACAGGCGTGATGGATTTTTGAATACAGCCCGATCTCGTTGTCCTTCATGCCCTCAAAAACGTAAAACTCCCACAGCGGCCGGGCACGGTTGAGCAGCTTTGCATGCATCCAGCCGACGATGCGCTCCAGCGTGGCGCGGTCGTACGGCGCCGGCAGGCTGCCGCGGAAAATGTGGCGGTCGATGTCGAACTGATCGTCCTCGACCCAGGAAGGATGATCGATGTCTAAAGGCGCCTTCTCCAGCCGGGCTTTGAGGATCGGCGCGATGTGCAGCCGGGAGGCAATCATGGCCTTGAAATCCTCGAAGAAGTTGCCCTTGTGGTCTTCCGGCACCCGGAAGATCGCCATGCTGCCGACATGCATCGGCATCTCCGGCGTTTCCAGATACAGAAACGACGCGTCCATCGAGGACAGTTTCTTGCCTTCAGCCATGGTTTCCTCCCGGCAGACGATCACGCGACGCCTTCAAAGGCGTTCTTGGAGGCGTTCTTCAAGGTTCGGCGGCACCCTAGTTCAGGACACCGACCCGGATTGTGCATTTACCGGTGACCCATATGCAATGGCAAATGGGCCCGAACGGTCAAATGGGTGAAAATCCCCCTCAGCCTGAGCCAGACGGTCCGCGATAGCCCATAGGACGGCGGCGTTGACGCCGAGGCCGATATGGCTGGCCAGATGCACCTCGATATTCTCGGCGGTATCGGAGGGCCGCAGCAGCGAGGTCCGCCAGTTCACGATGCCGTCGGTGCGGCTGTAGATCGAGGTGACCGGCACTGGCAAATCACCGGCGATGGCTTTGGTCAGCTCGGAATTGTCGTCCACGGTTTCGCCCGAGAGCGCTTCATAGAGCCGTGTGGCGTTGGTTGCCCGCACGTCGTTGGCAAACGGACTTCCGAGTGTGATGACCGAACGCACCATCTCCGGAAGCTGCAGCGCGAGGTCCCGCGCGTAGATGCCGCCGAGACTCCATCCGACGATTGAGACCTTGCGGCCGGTCGCCTCATGGATATCGCTCAGCAGTTTCTTCAGCGCGTTGCGGCGCGAGGCGATGCCGCCGAGATTGCGGCCCATCTTCCAGGCGTAAGTATCGTAGCCGAGTTGTTTCAGGTAGCGCCGCATTGGCGCCATCGACAGATCGCTGGCAAGAAAGCCCGGCAATGCCAGCACCGGATGGCCGTCGCCGCGCGGCGCGCGCATCAAGAGCGGCGACAGCAGGATGCTGGAGTTGAATTCAAGCAGCGCCCTCGCCTCCGCCAGCACCAGCAGCACGCTCGGCGGACGCAACCGGCGTTGAGCTGCCGGTTCGCTTTGATCCAGCGCCGCCACTATTTCTTGTCCTTGGGCGCACCAAGTCCGGTACCCAGTCCGGTGCCGAGTCCCGCCATGGTCACGAACATGTCCCGAAACCGTTCGGCGATCTTCGGGTCGAAGGTAAACCAGCTCTGGATCAAGGCTTCGGGAGAAACCTTTTCGATGTTGGCCATCATCTGCTGCTGCAGCCTGTCCATCACCGCGGTCTGCATCGGCTGCACGTCCGGCAGGCCTATGAATTGCCGCGCTTCGAGCGGCGTGCAATCGACTTCAACGTTGAATTTCATGTCTGCTCCTCGCTCCGATTCGAGATGCCCCGCAGGAGCAATACGAAGGGAAGGCAGTATCGCCGCGACCGGGCGCGCGGGCAAGCGACCTGATAGCGGTAAAGCGGACGCAAACCCGGCCCTTCGCCGATAAACCTTAACCGAACCGCTCGACCGCGAACGGTGTTGGATCGGCAAACGGCGTCTCGCCGGTCATCATTTCGGCCAGCAGACGCCCGGTGGCGGGCCCCAGCGTCAGGCCGTGATGCTGGTGGCCGAAGTCGAACCACAGCCCGTTGTGGCGCGGGGCCTTCCCGATCACCGGCAACATATCGGGCAGGCAGGGCCGCGCGCCCATCCATGGCGTTGCCTCCACCGGATCGCCCAGCGGAAACAGGGCGCGCGCACGAGGCAGCGCGCGTTCGACCTGAATCGGCGTTGGCGGCGCGTCGCGGCGGGCAAATTCCACGCCGGTGGTAAGGCGAATGCCGCGATTCATCGGCGCCAGCAGAAAGCCGGAGTCGGAGTCGAGCACGGGGTGGTTCAGCACGGCATTGCCGCGCGGCCTAAGATGCAGGTGGTAGCCGCGCTTGACGGCGAGCGGAATCGAATATCCCAAGCGACGAAACACCTGATCCGACCATGGACCCAGCGCCACCACGATCTCGCGCGCGACGATGGCGCCGTCGGCGCCGGCAATACGCCATCCGCCGCCGCCTTGCTCGAGCGTTCTGGCGTCACCGACCAGGAAGCGTCCGCCCTTGCGCGCGAACAGCGCCGCATAGGCTTTTGCCAAGGCACCGGGGTCAGGAACGAAGCCCGGCGTCGGCCAATAGATCCCGCCGGCAAAATCTCCGGTCAGACCAGGCTCGCGTTCGGCGATGTCTTTGGCATCGAGAGTCTCGCCCTCGACGCCGTATTGCCTCGCGCGGTCGCGATCGTGCAGCGCGCCCTTAAGCGTTGCCTCGGAACGAAACAGCTTGATCCATCCGGTTTTGCGCAGCAGCTGCGGCACGCCCGCCTCCCCGATCAGCGCTTCATGCTCGATCAGGCTGCGCCGGATCAGCGGCAGTTCGGCCATCGCGCTGTGCAGCGCGCGTGCGGGCGACGATGCCAGATAATAGCGCACCAGCCATGGCAGCAACGCCGGCAGGTCGGCAATGGCATAGCGCACGTGCGGCGCGCGATTCAGCGCATAGCGCAAGATCTGACCGAAATCGCGCGGAAACATGTAGGGGAAGACCGACGCGCGTTCGATCAGGCCGGCATTGCCGTAGCTGGTTTCCTCGCCGGCAAGCTGATGCCTGTCGACCAGGATGACATCACGGCCGCGCTGCTGCAGATGCAATGCCGCGGAGACGCCGACCATGCCGGCGCCCAGTACAACTACGTCGGCCTTGAATTCCACTATCTGCTCCGAAAATTTGCGGCGCCCCTGCGCCGTATATGCCAAAGCTAGGCATTGCGCTGTCGCAGCGCAAACGGCGCGATCGATCTGCGGGGAACAGCGGTAATCGCGCTTGCGCAGCGCCCAAACTCTGCAACAATGACCTCAAGGGCGCGGTTGGAGACGCTCGGCGCGCACAATACCGGCTGCAAGCCGAACGACACATCACAGGGGAGAATGGAAAAATATGTCGGCACGTCAGACCTTGCTTGCGATTACTACGGTTTCGCTGGCCGCTTTCGCTTACGACCCGGCATCCGCCCAGACCATACGCTACGCCAACCAGGGCGAGCTGAAATCGCTCGATCCCTATACGCTCAACGAGAGCACCACCCACGCGCATCTGGGACAGGTTTATGAAGGCCTGATCGCGCGCGACAAGGATCTGAAGATCATTCCGGCCTTGGCTGAAAGCTGGGAAACGCCGGAGCCGACCCGCTGGCGCTTCCACCTGCGCAAGAACGTCAAATTCCACAACGGCGATCCCTTTACCGCCGACGACGTGGTCTTTTCAGCCAACCGTGTTCGCGCCAAAGGTTCGAACCTGCAGGCCTACATCGCCGCCGACGCGAAGGTCGTCAAGGTCGACGACCACACCGTGGATTTCATCCTGACCTCGCCAAACCCCATTCTGCATGCGCTATGGGGTACCTGGTACATCATGGACAAGAAATGGGCGGAAGCGAACAACACCGCGGAACCGACGCCGGTCGCGGCAACGTCGCCGAGTTTTGCCTCGCTCAATACCAACGGTACCGGCGCCTTTACTGTCGAGAGCCATCAACCCGGTGTGAAAACCGTGTTCAAGGCCAACCCGAACTGGTGGCGCAAGCCCGACCATAACATCAAGGAGATTATCTTCACACCGATCGGCTCGGACGCCACCCGCGTCGCGGCGTTGCTGTCGGGCGAGGTGGACGTCATCGAACCCGTTCCGACGCAGGATATTTCGCGGGTGGATTCAAGCCCCAACACGCAGGTGCTGAAGGGACCGGAAATCCGCACCATCTTCCTCGGCATGGACCAGGCTCGCGACGAATTGCTGTACTCGAACATCAAGGGCAAGAATCCGTTCAAGGATATCCGCGTTCGCGAAGCCTTCTTCAGGGCGATCGATGTAGAGTTGATCAAGACCCGGGTGATGCGCGGATTGTCGACGCCGTCAGCATTGATGGTCGCGCCGCAGGTGTTCCCGCTCTCCAAGGATTTTACGCGTCCGAAATTCGATCCAGATGCCGCCAAGAAGCTGCTGGCGGAAGCCGGCTATCCTGATGGGTTCGAAGTCACCATGGATTGCCCGAACGACCGCTACGTCAACGATGCGGCAATCTGTCAGGCGGTGGTCGGCATGCTGGCCCGCATCGGCATCAAGATCAACCTGCTGGCGCAGCCCAAGGCGCTGTATTTCGCCAAGGTGCTGAAGCCCGGCGGTTACCAGACCTCGTTCTACCTGCTGGGCTGGACGCCCGGCACGTCCGACTCCCATGACGTTCTCGCCAACATCATGGGCTGCCGCGACGATCCGAAATCTTCGCGTGGCGAAGCCAATCTCAGCGGTTACTGCAACAAGAAGTTCGATGCAATTGCCGACAGGGTGCTGGTCGAGCCGGATACGGCCAAACGCGATTTGCTGATCAAGGAGGCGTTCGAAATCGCTGCAAACGATTTCGCATACATCCCGTTGCATCAGCAGGCGATGGCGTGGGGCGTCTCGAAGAAAGTGAACCTGATACAGCGCGCCGACAATCAGGTCCTGTTTTATTGGGCAACCAAAAAGGATTAAGCATCAAGATTTCGTCATGCCTGGCCTCGTGCCGGGCATCCCCATTTTAATACGGTCAGCGCTTCTTTGGCGCCGCGTTGCGGCGGGGCGCGGGTTCCGCTTGGCTTCAACGAAGGTCGGCCAGAACCGCTCGGCAACGGCGGGAAATCCCGCTTGCGCCGCGGTCAAAGCCCGGCAACAATGACCGCCGTGGTGCGATCGGGGACGTTTCGCGCCGAGATAATGCCGGTTTGGAGAACCTATGTCTGTACGTCAGAGCCTGCTTGCAATGACCACGGTTTCGCTGTTCGCGTTTGCTCCGGCATCGGCCCAGACCCTGCGCTACGCCAACCAGGGCGATCTTAAGTCGCTCGATCCATATACGCTGCGGGAAACCACCACCATCGCCCATCACGGCCATGTCTATGAGGGCCTGACCGCACGCGACAAGGACCTGAAGGTCGTCCCGGGGCTGGCGGAAAGCTGGGAAACGCCGGAGCCGACCCGCTGGCGCTTTCACCTGCGCAAGGGCGTGAAATTCCAGAACGGTGACGATTTCACCGCCGACGACGTGCTGTTTTCTGCCGACCGAATACGCGCCAAAGGCTCCGACTTTCAGGCGCTGGTTCCGGCCGACGCCAAGGTCGTCAAGATCGACGACCATACCGTCGATTTCATCCTGACCTCGCCGAATCCCATCCTGAATTCGCAATGGGATACGTGGTACATCATGGACAAGAAGTGGGCCGAGGCGAATAACGCCACAGCCCCGACACCGGCCGCGGCGACCACGCCGAGCTATGCCTCGCTCAACGCCAACGGCACCGGCGCCTTCATCATCGAGAGCCATCAGCCCGGCGTGAAGACCGTGTTCAAGGCCAACCCGAACTGGTGGCGCAAACCCGAGCACAATCTCAAGGAAATTATCTTCACGCCGATCGGCTCGGATGCGACGCGGGTCGCGGCGCTGCTGTCGGGCGAGGTCGACTTGATCGAGCCGGTGCCGATCCAGGATATTTCGCGGCTGGATTCCAGCCCCAACGCGCAGGTGCTGAAAGGTCCCGAACTGCGCACCATCTTTCTCGGCATGGACCAGAGCCGCGACGAACTGCTGTTCTCCAACATCAAGGGCAAGAACCCGTTCAAGGATGTCCGTGTTCGCGAGGCCTTCTTCAAGGCGGTCGATATCGAGCTGATCAAGACCCGGGTGATGCGCGGCCTGTCGACGCCCTCGGCGCTGATGATCGCGCCACAGCTGTTCAAGCTCTCGGGCGATTTCACGCGGCCGAAATACGATCCCGACGGCGCCAAGAAGCTGCTGGCCGACGCCGGCTATCCCGATGGCTTCGAAGTCACGATGGATTGCCCCAACGATCGCTACGTCAACGACGCCGCGATCTGCCAGGCGATTGTCGGCATGCTGGCCCGGATCGGCGTCAAGATTAACCTCTTGGCGCAGCCGAAGCAGCAATATTTCGCCAAGGTGCTGAAGGCAGGCGGCTTCCAGACGTCATTCTATCTGCTGGGCTGGACGCCGGGCACGCTGGATGCCCACAACGTGATGTTCGACGTCATGGGTTGCCGCGACGATCGCCGCGGCAACAGCAATCTCGGCAACTACTGCAACAAGGATTTCGACGCCCTCACCGACAAGGTGCTGCAGGAAACCGACACCGCCAAGCGTGACCAGCTGATCAAGTCCGCCTTCGAAATCGCCGCCAAGGACTACGGCTATATCCCGCTGCACCAGCAGGCGTTGGCCTGGGGCGTGTCGAAAAAAGTGAAGCTCGTGCAGCGTCCCGACAACCAGGTTCTGCTCTACTGGGCGACCAAGCAGGAGTGAGGCGGAACCGGAAACGTCACGCGTGCGACCCCACAACGGCCGTCATCCTGAGGTGCTCGCCGCCACCTGGCGGCGAGCCTCGAAGGATCGCCGCCAGGCGTGTTCGTGGCCATCCATCGAGACGCCGCGCAAGAGCGCGGCTCCTCAGGATGACGATTATTAAGTGAAAGGACCACATGCTCGCTTTCACGCTTCGCCGCGCCATTCAGGCTATCGGCGTCATGATCGCGGTCGGGATCATCGCATTCTCGATGTTCCGTTTCGCCGGCGACCCGGTCAACCAGATGGTCGCGCTGGATACGTCGTTCGAACAACGCGCCGAAATCCGCAAATCGCTCGGCCTCGACGATCCGGTGCCATTGCAGTTCGCGCGGTATTTTGCCAATGCGGTGCAGTTCAAGTTCGGCGTCTCCTATCAGTTTCGCCAGCCGGTTTCGAACCTGCTGATGGAACGGATGCCGGCGACGCTCGAGCTTGCGATCTGCGCAACGATCCTTGCCCTGGTGTTCGGCATCCTGATGGGCGTCTACTCGGCGCTGAAGCGCGACTCGTTTCTCGCAAAGGTTTTTCAGGCGGTGTCGCTGATCGGAATCTCGCTGCCGACCTTCCTGATCGGCATCCTGCTGATATATCTGTTCGCGGTGACGCTGGGCTGGCTGCCGTCGTTCGGCCGCGGCGACGTGGTGCGGGTCGGCTGGTGGACCACCGGGCTGCTCACGGTCTCCGGGCTCAAGGCGCTGATCATGCCGTCGATCACCTTGGGCCTGTTCCAGATGACCCTGATCATGCGGCTGGTGCGCGCCGAGATGCTGGAAGTGCTGCGCACCGATTACATCAGATTTGCGCGTGCGCGTGGACTGACGACGCGGGCGATCCATTTCGGCCATGCGCTGAAGAACACCCTGGTCCCCGTCATCACCGTCGCCGGCTTGCAATTTGGCTCGGTTATCGCATTCGCGATCATCACCGAAACCGTATTCCAGTGGCCCGGCATGGGATTGCTGTTCGTGCAAGCCGTGCAGAACGTCGATATTCCGATCATGGCCGCCTATCTGCTGGTGGTGTCGCTGATCTTCGTCACCATCAATCTGATCGTCGACATTCTCTATACCGTGGTCGATCCGCGGTTGCGCTCGACCATCCAGGGTCCGTCGTGAACGGGAGAGGCACATGACCGAAGCTCTCGTCCCGCATACCGTTGAACCGGATGCCGTTTCCGGCTCGGCATCGGGACGTGTGTTCGGCCGCATCGTCGGCAGCGACATCTTCTATTCGTTTCGCCGCTCCAAGCTCACCATGGTCGCGGCGGCTATTACCCTGCTGTTTTTCCTGCTGGCGATCCTTGCACCCCTGCTTGCCGTGCAGAACCCGTTCGATCCGGCGCAGCTTCAACTGATCAATTCCCGCATCTCGCCGCTGTGGACCGCGGATGGCCAGAGCCCGTTCCTGCTCGGCACCGACGAACAGGGCCGCGACGTGTTCTCGGCTATCCTCTATGGCCTGAGGATTTCATTGACCGTCGGCGTGCTCGGCGTATTGCTCGCCGGCACGCTCGGCATCATGCTTGGACTGATCGCGGGCTATGTCGGCGGCGCGGTCGATGGGTTGATCATGCGCATCGCCGACGTCCAGCTCACCTTCCCCGCCATCCTGATTGCGCTTCTGATCAACGGCGTGGTGAAGTCGGCGATGGGAAACCGGCTCGACGCCATCAGCACGCTGGCCGTGCTTGTATTCGCGATCGGCCTCAGTTTCTGGGTGCAATATGCGCGCACGGTGCGCGGTTCGGTGATGGTGGAAAAGAGCAAGGATTACGTGGCTGCCGCACAGTTGATCGGGCTGCCGGCGCCGGTGATCATGCTGCGCCACGTGCTACCCAATGCGATGGGACCGATCCTGGTGATCGCCACCATCAACCTCGCGCTCGCCATCATTACCGAGGCGACGTTGTCGTTCCTCGGCTCGGGCATGCCCGACACCATGCCGTCGCTCGGCACCCTGATCCGGATCGGCAACAATTACCTGTTCGCCGGCGAATGGTGGATCGTGGCCTTTCCCGGCTTGGCGCTGGCGGGATTGATCCTTTCCATCAACCTGCTCGGCGACTGGCTGCGCGACGCGATCAACCCAAAACTTCGATGATGCGCAACCGTCGGACCGCATGACCCAGCCTGTTCTCTCCGTGCGCAACCTCAGCGTCGAATTCGTCACCCGTCGCAGCAGCCTGCGCGCCATCGATGGAATCTCTTTCGATATCGCCAAGGGCGAAGTGCTGGGCGTGGTCGGCGAGTCCGGCGCGGGCAAATCCGTCACCGGCCTTGCGGTGATCGGCCTGATCGATCCGCCCGGCCGCATCTCTGGGGGCGAGATTTTTCTCTCGGGCATGCGGATCGACAATCTTGCGCAGGAGGAGCAGCGGCGGTTGCGGGGAAAACGGATCGGCATGATCTTTCAGGACCCGCTCACCAGCCTCAATCCGCTGTATCGGATCGGCGACCAGTTGGTCGAAACCATCCGTACCCACCTCAATTTATCGGAAGCGGCGGCGCGCAAGCGCGCCATCGACCTGCTCGCCGAAGTCGGGATTCCCGCCCCGGAAAAACGCATCGACGCCTATCCGCACGAGTTTTCCGGCGGCATGCGGCAGCGCGTGGTGATTGCGCTGGCAATCTGCGCCGAGCCGGAGCTGATCATCGCCGATGAGCCGACTACCGCGCTGGATGTCTCGGTACAGGCCCAGATCATCTCATTGATAAAGCGGCTCGGCCGCGATCATGGCACCGCCGTGATGCTGGTGACTCACGACATGGGCGTGATCGCGGAGACGTCGGACCGGGTGGCCGTGATGTATTCCGGGCGCATCGCCGAAATCGGCCCGGTGCAGGACGTCGTGCAGCACCCGTTGCATCCCTATGCCAAGGGCCTGATGGGCGCGATCCCGACGCTCGCCGGCGAGGACACGCGCCTCGTGCAGATTCCAGGATCCATGCCGCGTCTCTCCGCAATACCGCCGGGCTGCGCCTTCAATCCGCGCTGCGCTTTCGCCTTCGACCGTTGCAGGATCGAGCGGCCGGAACCGATCCGGCATGGCACGCAGGACGTCGCCTGCCATCTCTACGACACCGCGGCGAAGGACAACGCGGCATGAGCGCGGCGCCGTTTGTCGATGTCAACGGTCTTCGACGCGTGTTCGACGTCTCAAAACCGTGGCTGAACCGGGTGCTCGAAGGCGGCCATCTTGAGTTCCTCAAGGCGGTCGACGGCGTCACCTTCGACATCGCCAAAGGCGAGACTTTCGCGCTGGTTGGCGAATCCGGCTCGGGCAAAACCACGGTGGCGCGGATGGTCGTGGGTCTGCTGCCGCCGACCTCGGGCGAGGTTGTCATCGACGGCATCTCGATGAGCGATGCCCGGCAATCGCAGGCGCGCCGGCAGTTGCGCCGCCGCATCCAGATGATCTTTCAGGACCCCTATGCGAGCCTCAACCCGCGCCTGCGGGTCGATGCTATCGTCGCCGAGCCGATCCGCGCCTTCGACCTCATCCAGGGCGAGCGCCACATCCGCGGCCGCGTCGGCGAACTGCTGAACCTCGTCGGGCTGCACGCCGACGACGGCTGGAAGTATCCGCACGAATTTTCCGGCGGCCAGCGCCAGCGCATCGCGATCGCCCGCGCGCTGGCGTCGGAGGCCGAGTTCATCGTCTGCGACGAGCCCACCTCGGCGCTCGACGTCTCGGTGCAGGCGCAGATATTGAACCTGATGCGCGACCTGCAGGACAAGTTCGGCCTGACCTATCTCTTCATCAGTCACAACCTCGCCGTGGTCAGGCACATGGCGAACCGCATCGGCGTGATGTATCTCGGCCGTATCGTCGAGATCGCCGAGGGCCGGGAACTTTTCAGCAACCCGCGCATGCCCTACACCAAAATGCTGCTAGGCGCGGTACCCGATCTCGCAATGTCCGGCCGCCAGCGCATTCCCGTCAAAGGCGAGATTCCGAACCCGATCGATCCGCCGCCCGGCTGCGCCTTCAATCCGCGCTGTCCGCTGGCGTTCGATTTGTGCCGCCGGGAAGCCCCCGCTCTGATCGACGGCGTCGCCTGCCATGCCGTCAACAATCCAATGCACGCCGCCGCAACCGCATAATCATGAGGACGCACGCAAACTTCTCCGCGTCATGCGCTGGCTTGACCCGCGCATCCATCATCTTCGTAATAGGACTTTTTCGAAGGGGATGGATTGCCGGGTCAAGCCCGGCAATGACGGTACGGTGATTCAAGACCCGGTTGGCAGGCTCCCTTGGCTGTGGTCAAGTGCGCCGCCCGTATAAGCCACCTGCCCCCTGGATCCCCATGCCCAGCAATATCAATCCCGACCCGTTCACCACCCGCCCCGAGATCGAGGGCACCTTTGGGGTCGTCACCTCGACGCATTGGATCGCCACCGCGGTCGGAATGGCGACCCTGGAGAAAGGCGGCAACGCCTTCGACGCCGGCGTCGCCACCGCGTTCACGCTGCAGGTGGTCGAGCCGCATCTCAACGGTCCCGGCGGCGACGTGCCTGTTATCGTCCATGACGTGAAACGCGGACGCACCGAGGTGATCTGCGGTCAGGGCCCCGCGCCGGCCAAGGCCACGATCGCGCATTACCGCGACGAACTCGGCCTCGATCTCATCCCCGGCACCGGTTTGCTGGCGGCCTGCATTCCCGGCACTTTCGACACCTGGATGACCCTGCTGCGCGACTACGGCACCATGCGGCTAGCGGATGTGCTTGGCTCCGCAATCGACTATGCGAAAAACGGTTTTCCCCTGGTGGAGCGCGCCAGCGCCACCATCAATACCGTCAAGGATCAGTTTCGCGAGCACTGGCCGACCTCCGCCGCGGTTTATCTGCCGAACGGCAAGGTGCCGGCGCCGGGCACGATTTTCACCAACGCGAAATTCGCAGAGACCTATCAACGTATCCTTCGCGAAGCGCAAAGCGGCGGCGGCAGCCGCGAGCAGGAAATCGAACGCGCCCGAAAAGCCTGGTCGCAGGGGTTTGTCGCCGAAGCCGTCGACCGTTTCTGCCGCACGCAGGAGATCATGGACACCTCAGGCCGGCGTCACCGCGGCGTCCTGACCGGCCAGGATATGGCCGGCTGGCAGGCGACCATCGAGGCGCCGATCGCTTACGACTATGGGCGCTACACGGTGATGAAAGCAGGTCCCTGGACCCAGGGCCTGGCGACGTTGCAGACGCTCGCTCTGCTCAAGGGTTTTGACCTGGATGGGCTGAGCCCCGTGAGTGCCGAATTCATTCATCTCCAGGTCGAAGCGACCAAGCTTGCCTTTGCCGATCGCGACACGTTTTACGGCGATCCGAAATTCGTCGATGTGCCGGTCGATGTGCTGCTGTCGGACGCCTACAACGACCAGCGGCGGAAGCTGATCAGCGATCGCGCCTCGGTGGAGCTGCGGCCGGGGACGGTGACCGGCTTCGGCAAGCGCGTCGACGTGCGGCTAGCCACCGGCGCGCGCTCGGCGGTGGAAAACTCCGGCGCCGGCGAGCCGACCGTCGGCCGCATCGACTGGACCCACGACGAAGACCACCTGCCCGACGTCACGCAGGCGCGCGACCACGAGCGGATGGGCGCAATTCCCGGCGATACCGTGCATTTCGACATTATCGACCGCGACGGCAACATGGTCACGGCGACGCCGTCGGGCGGCTGGCTGCACTCCTCCCCGGTGATTCCCGACCTCGGCTTCCCCTTAGGCACCCGCGCGCAGATGTTCTGGCTCGACGAAGACCATCCGGCGGCCTTGATGCCGGGAAAACGTCCGCGTTCGACGCTGACGCCGACCATGGCGCTGCGCGATGGCGAGCCGTATCTTGCATGGGGCTCGCCCGGCGGCGACCAGCAGGATCAGTGGATCACCCAATTTTTCCTGCGCCACGTCCACGCAAAAATGAACCTGCAGGAAGCGATCGACGCGCCGGCTTGGCATTCGGAGCATTTTCCGTCGTCGTTCTGGCCGCGCAAGGCCCGTCCCGGCGTCATGGTGGTCGAATCGCGGGTGCCGGAGGCTACCGTGAAGGAGCTGCGTGCGCGAGGCCATCAAGTCGAAGTCGGGCCCGACTGGTCAGAAGGCCGCCTCACCGCGGCGTCAAAACTCGGCCGCCGCCGCCGCGCCGCCGCCAATCCGCGCGGCATGCAGGGCTACGCGGCGGGACGATAGCTTCGCAAGATGACGTTTTAGCAAGATGACCTGGTCGATCATCGCCCGCGACGAAGCCACCTGTCATTTCGGCATCGCGGTGGCGACGCGGTTTTTCGCGGTCGGCGCGCGGGTGCCGCATATCGCTGCCGGCGTCGGCGCGATCGCGACCCAAGCGCTGGTCAACCCCTATTATGGCATCGACGGATTGAAGTTGTTGCGCGAAGGCAAGTCGCCGCGCGATGTGATCGACATGCTGAAAGCCGGAGATGGCGGCCACGCTTCACGGCAGCTTCACATCATGGATGCCGCCGGCCGCATCGCCGCGTACACGGGCGCGGATTGCGTCGATTGGTGCGGACATATCGAAGGCCAAGGCTTTTCGATAGCCGGCAATATGCTGGCGGGCGCAACCGTGCTCCACGACACGGCGGCGACCTATGTGGCGAACCAAAAACTGCCGTTCGCGCAGCGCCTGATCGCAGCGATGTACGCGGGAGAAGCCGCGGGCGGCGACAAGCGCGGCAAGCAATCGGCGGCGCTGCTGATCCATGGCGACGAGGAATGGTCGGCGCTCGACCTGCGGGTCGATGACCACACCGACCCCTTAAGCGAACTCGAACGCCTCGAACGGATCAGCCGCGAGCGCTGGGTGCATTTCCGCCAGTTCCTGCCGACCCGCGCAAATCCCGCTGGCGTCACCGATCGCACGATAATCGATGCCACTATCGAAGCCGCGATCGCGGGCGAGAAATGACCGCAGCCCCGCCGATCGAAATCGAGAAGCTGCGCGTCATCTTCCATGGCGACGACGGTCGCACCACCCATGCCGTCGACAGCGTCGACCTCAGCGTCGCCAATGGCGCGACGCTCGGCCTGGTCGGCGAATCCGGTTGCGGCAAAAGCGTCACCTCGCTGGCGATCATGGGACTGTTACCGAAGCACTCTGCCGACGTCACCGGCTCGGTTCGGTTCGACGGTTTTGACCTGCTCGACCTGCCCGATGAAACCTTGCGTGACCTGCGAGGCAACCGCCTGGCGATGATTTTTCAGGAGCCTATGACCTCACTTAATCCGAGTTTTACCATCGGCGACCAGATCGTCGAGACCATCCTGCGCCACCGTGGCGGATCGCGGCGGCAGGCGCGCCAGCGCGCCGTCGAGCTGCTGCGCCGCGTGCATATCCCCTCGCCCGAGCGCCGCGTCAATGAGTATCCGCACAAGCTGTCCGGCGGCATGCGCCAGCGCGTCATGATCGCGATGGCGCTGGCCTGCGACCCGATGCTGCTGATCGCCGACGAGCCGACCACCGCGCTTGACGTGACGCTGCAGGCGCAAATTCTCGATCTGATGCGCGAGCTGAAGGCGGCGAGCGGCGCGGCGATCATTCTTATCACCCACGATCTGGGCGTGGTTGCCGAAGTCTGCGACGAGGTCGCGGTGATGTATGCCGGCGAGATCGTCGAGCGCGCGCCGGTCGATAAGCTGTTCGCGAGCCCGCAGCATCCCTACACCGTCGGCCTGCTCGGCTCGATCCCCCGCCTTGACCGCCAGGCCTCGCACCTCGCAACTATCGAAGGCATGGTGCCGAACATGAGCGCGCCGCCGCAGGGCTGCCGCTTCGCGGCGCGCTGCCCGTTCGCCAGCGAACCGTGCGTCGAAGCGCCGCCGCCGATGGTCGCGGTCGGCCAGGACCACTGGTCCCGCTGCATCAAGGCGCCGCTGGAAAGGCTGGTGTCGTGATGGCCTCATGTCCCATCATCCGCGGTCTTTTTCTGAGCCACATACTCAGCCTTCATCCTGAGGAGCCGCGCACTTGCGCGGCGTCTCGAAGGACAGCCACGCGCCCTTGTGGCGCATCCTTCGAGGCTCGCCGCGAAGGGCGGCGAGCACCTCAGGATGACGGGTATTTTGTGGCGACACGAGAGAAGCCATGACCGCGCTGCTCGAAGTCGAAAACGTCGTCAAACATTTCGTCGCCGATCGCTCGGTGTTCGGAACGCCGCGCGCTTTTGTGAAGGCGGTCGATGGCGTCAGCTTCAATGTCGAGGCGGGCAGGACGCTGGCGCTGGTCGGGGAATCCGGCTGCGGCAAGTCCACTGTGAGCCGGCTGGTGCTGCGGCTGATCGAGCCCGACGCCGGCCGCATCCGTTTCGACGGCCGCGACCTGCTCAAGCTGGACGCCGGCGAGTTACGCGCGTTCCGCCGCAGCGCCCAGATCATCTTCCAGGACCCCTACGCCTCGCTCAACCCGCGCATGACGGTGAGCCAGATCCTGTCCGAGCCGCTGGCGCTGCATGATCTGGTCCCGGCCCCGCGCCGCCGCGAGCGTGTCGAGGAATTGCTGCGGCTGGTCGGGCTGGAACCGCGTTTTGCGCGGCGCTACCCGCACGAGTTTTCCGGCGGCCAGCGCCAGCGCATCGCGATTGCACGAGCGCTGGCGGTCGAGCCCAAGCTGATCATCTGCGACGAGCCGGTCTCGGCGCTCGATGTGTCGATACGGTCGCAAATTCTCAACCTGCTGCGCGACCTGCAGGACAGGCTCGGCCTTGCCTATATCTTCGTGTCGCACGATCTTGCGGTCGTAAAACACATCGCCGACCGCGTCGCCGTCATGAATCTCGGCGAGATCGTCGAGACCGCCGACACCGCGGCCCTGTTCGCCTCGCCGCGTCATCCCTACAGTCGCGCGCTGCTGTCGGCGATCCCGGTGCCCAACCCGCGGGCAAAACGCAGCCGCATCCTGCTGCAGGGCGAGATGCCGAGCGCGCTCAATCCACCGTCGGGTTGCCGTTTTCACACCCGCTGTCCCTATGTCATCGAGCGCTGCCGTATCGAGCGGCCACAACTGCTCGCCGATGCAGCCGGACACGCCACCGCCTGTCATCGCGCGGCGGAACTGCCGCCGCCGGACACCATTGTGCCGGCCGCGAGCAGCTTTTCCCGGACGCTGGAACGGCTGGTGGCCGCTTTTAGCGGAACGACGGAAGGTGCGTCCGCCGCCGGTGTTGGTATAAATAATGCAACGTCGCCACCGGGCGCTTGAACTAAGGGACCTGACCGATGGGAATTTTTCGTATTACAGCTGCCACCGTGGCGCTTTTCGTCTTGCTGGGTGCAGGCGCTCTCGCTCAGACGACGCTTCGCATTGGGCTCGCCGAAGATCCCGACATGCTCGACCCCACGCTTGGCCGCACCTATGTCGGGCGCATCGTATTCGCGGCATTTTGCGACAAGCTGTTCGATATCGACGAAAAGCTCAATATCGTGCCGCAACTGGCGCTGTCGCACGAGACATCGGCCGACGGCAAGGAGATGACGATAAAACTGCGGCCCGGCGTGAAATTCCACGACGGCGAGCCGTTCGACGCCGAGGCCGCGAAATATTCGCTGGAGCGGCATCTCACCTTTCCAACCTCGTTCCGCAAACCGGAGCTGGCCACGGTCGACCATGTCGATGTGGTCGATCCGCTGACGGTCAAGCTGGTCCTGAAGACGCCATACTCCCCGCTGATCGCGCAACTCACCGATCGCGCCGGAATGATGGTTTCGCCCAAAGCGGCCAAAGAAGCCGGCGACAAGTTCGGACTGCACCCGGTCTGCGCCGGTCCGTACAAATTCGTCGAGCGCGTGCAGCAGGACCGCATCGTGGGCGAGAAATTCGCCGATTACTGGAACAAGGACAACGTCTTCATCGACAAGGTCGTGTTGCTTCCCATTGTCGACGCCACGGTGCGGCTCGCCAATTTGAAGTCCGGCGGCCTCGACCTGATCGAGCGGGTGCTGGCGACCGACATCAAGACGGTGCAGGCGGATCCGAAACTCAAGCTGGCGACCGCACCCGATCTCGGATACCTCGGCCTCACCATCAATATCAACAATGACAAGAGCAAGGGTCCGCTCAGCCAGTCCGAGAAAGTGCGCCAGGCGCTCGATCTTTCGATCGACCGCGAGGCGCTCAACCAGGTCGTTTTCAACGGCGAATTCACGCCAGGCAATCAGTGGGTCAGCCCCGCGCATCCCTATTATCAGAAGGCGTTTCCGGTCCGCGGGCGCGATATCGCCAAGGCCAAAGCCCTGTTGAAGGAATCCGGCGCGCCGCTACCGGTCAGTATCGATTACATGGTGCCGAAAGGCGCCGAGAATGAAGCGGTGGCCCAGGTGATCCAGTCGATGGCGGCCGAGGCCGGTTTCGACCTGAAGATTCGCGTCATCGAGTTTGCGACGTCGTTCAAGCAGGCTCAAGCCGGCGAATTCCAGGTGTTCCAGATCAACTGGAGCGGCCGGATCGATCCCGACGGGAATTCCTACATCTTCCTCCACACCAAAGCGCCGCAGAATGACGGCGGCTACTCCAACCCGGAAGCCGACAAGCTGATGGAAGATGGCCGGCTAGTCACCGACCCGGCGCAACGCAAGGCGATCTACGAGAAGCTGACCAGGATCGTGCTCAACGACGAGCCGTTGATCTATCTTTATCATCGCAAGCTGCTGATCGCGCACACCACGAGACTCGAAGGCTACAAGCAGATGCCGGACGGGTTGGTGCGCGTGGTCGGGTTGAAGCTGAAGTGAGCACATACCGACGCCGTCATCCAGAGGTGCTCGCCGTTCTTCACGGCGAGCCTCGAAGGATGCGGACACGAGCGCAGGCGGCCCATCCTTCGAGACGCCGCGCAGGAGCGCGGCTCCTCAGGATGACGGTTGGGGATTACGGCGACCAAACGCCCCCCCTGGGACCGCGTTCGTTGCCGCCATGCTAACCTTCCTCGCCCGGCGCCTGCTACAGCTGATCCCGACGCTGTTCTTCGTGTCGATCCTGATTTTTTCGCTGCAGCAATTGCTGCCCGGCGATCCGGCGCTGGTGATGGCCGGCGAGGAGCGCGATCCTGCCGTGATCGCGCAGATCCGCCAGCAATACCGGCTCGATCAGCCGGTTCCAGTGCAATATGTCTACTGGGTCAAGGGCGTGTTGTCCGGCGACTTTGGCGAGTCGCTGCGGATCAAGGTGCCGGTACGCGAGTTGATCGCTCAGAAACTACCGGTGACGATCCAGCTCGCCTCAATGGCGATCATCATCTCGTTCCTGATCGGAATTCCCGCCGGGATCATCTCGGCGGTGAAGAAAGGCACGGCCTGGGACTACGGCGCCAATTCGTTCGCGCTGTGGGGCATCTCGACGCCGAACTTCTGGCTCGGGATCATGCTGATCTTCCTGTTCTCGATCGAGCTCGGCTGGCTGCCGGCGTCGGGCTATGTCCCGCTCTCCGAGAACTGGCGCGCCAGCCTCTCCTCCACCATCATGCCCGCCTTCGTGCTGGGCAACGCCTTCGCCGCGGTGCTGATGCGCCACACCCGCAGCGCCATGCTGCAGGTGCTGGAGAGCGACTACGTCCGCACCGCCCGCGCCAAGGGCCTGTCCGAACGCGCGGTGATCCTGAAGCACGCCTTGCGCAACGCGCTGACGCCGGTCATCACGTTGGGGGCGCTGCATCTGGGGGAGTTGTTGGGCGGGGCGGTGCTGACCGAGCAGATTTTCTCGATTCCCGGATTCGGCAAGCTGATCGTCGATGCGGTCTTCAACCGCGACTACGCGGTGGTGCAGGGCGTCGTGCTGGTCACGGCTACGGCCTATATCCTGCTGAACCTGATCGCCGACATCGGCTACATCCTCGTCAATCCCCGGCTGAGGACATAGCTCATGACCGACACGGTTCTCCACGCCGTTCCGGTCACGCGGACGGACGAACTGGAAAGCCCGGCGCGGCGCGCGCTGCGAAGACTGTTTCAGCGCAAGGGCGCGGTGGCCGGCATCGTCGTCATCGTGACCTTCATCCTGCTCGCGCTGTTCGCGCCGTGGATCGTGCCCTATGACCCGATCGCGACAAGCTGGACGCTGGTGCGCAAGCCGCCTTCCGGCTTGCACTGGTTCGGTACCGACGACCTCGGCCGCGACATTTTCGGGCGCGTGATCTATGGCGCGCGAGCGTCGCTGATGGCGGGCGTGATCTCGGTCGGCATCGCGCTCGGCATCGGCGTACCCTTCGGGATGCTGTCGGGCTATCGCGGCGGTTTTGTCGACGCGCTGATCAGCCGGATCACCGACGCCATGCTGGCCTGCCCGTTCCTGATCCTCGCCATCGCGCTGGCGGCGTTTCTGGGACCCAGCCTCGGCAACGCCATGATCGCCATCGGCATCACCACCACGCCGATCTTCATCCGGCTCACGCGAGGCCAGGTGATGAGCGTCAAGGTCGAGGATTATGTCGAAGCAGCACGCGCCATCGGCAATCCTCCCTGGCGCATCGCGCTGTTCCACATCCTGCCGAACATCATGCCGGCGCTGCTGGTGCAGGCGACGCTGTCGATCGCGGCTGCGATCATCGCGGAGGCGGCGCTGTCGTTCCTCGGGCTTGGGCAGCAACCGCCGGCGCCGTCCTGGGGCAGCATGCTCAACGCCGCGCAGCGCTTCCTCACCAACGCGCCGTGGATGGCGATCTGGCCGGGGCTGGCGATCTTTCTCGTGGTGCTGTCGTTCAACCTGGTTGGCGACGGCCTGCGCGACGCGCTCGATCCAAGGGAACGCTAAATCACCGTCTCCCGTGCCACGCGGCGGCAATCCATCTCGAATTCGAGATCGACGACCGGCGGCCGGGCAAAGTGCCAAGTCAGGCCGGAGCGCACCGCGCCGCGGCGCACCAGTTCATCGACGATGACCGGATGGAAGTCGTGCACGGTATAGGCCTGCACCGCGGTGGTGTGCTTCCAGCCATATCCAAATTCGCCGAGCCGCTCTTCCATCGAACCGACGGTGAATCTCACCTTCTCCTTCATGGCGTCCGGAGTGAGATCCTTGTAGCGCACGATTCGTTCGGGATAAGTCCCGCTGCCACCGCGCAATTCGGCACCGCCTGCGATCACGAAAGAAGGCGCCGCACTCTGGCCGGGGCGGGTGAACGAGAACGCATAAAACGACGGTTCGGACGGCGGATCGATCTCCGGACAAACATTGCTGCGCGCGACCGGGTTCGTCGTGCCGTCGAAGATTTTCCACTCGGCCAGCGTCTTGACGTAGTGCTCGTTGAATTTTCGAAATCCGTCCTCGGTGAAGGCGCCGGGCGAGCGCAACTCGCAGGCGCAGAACGACGTCAGCGGACGCCCCGCGGCCTGGATGTATTTCGCCGCTTGCGCAAAACCTTCAGCCAACGGTACGAGGCTGTCGAAGCGCACGCGCTCGACTTCGAAACCGGAATCGGCTGCAGCGCCGCTGGAATACTGAAATACGGCCGGGATGAACCGATAATTGCCGGCCGGAAAATCGCGGATCATGTCGTAAACCCTCTTTCGTACCTGAGCTATTCCAGCTGCATGCGGATGCCCTTGGCGCCGTTGAGCAGCCGCCGCAGGTGAAAGCCGGCCAATGCGTCATCGGCGTGCGATCCCACCAGCGCGGCGAAAGCCGGCATCGCCGCGGCGTCGCCCGCCTCCAGTTTCGCGAAGGCTTCGGAATACTGCGCCGTTGCCGGCCCCTTGAACCCTTCCGCCGAAAGCGGTTCATAGGCGCGCAGCGGCTCGCTGCGCCCGCGCAGCATCAACTCGCCCACGGGGCGTCCCTGGAACGCCTCGGTGCCATCGGCGACCGCGGCGCTGACGCAGATCCGCGTGCCGAGAAACTTGTTGGCCGCCTCAAGCCGTGCGGCGATGTTCACGGTATCGCCATAGGCGGTGTAGTCGAAAAAACGGCTGCCGCCGAAATTCCCGACCAGCGCCGGGCCGGCATGGACCCCGATCCGGGTCGCGCCGAAATTCACCCCCTGGGATTTCCAGCGCTCGCGGAATGCTTGCGCCCAGGCGTCGAGATCATGCGCGCAAGCGACCGCACGCCTCGCGTAGTCAGGTTGATCGCCCGGCGCGTTGAACAGGATCTGGATCCCGTCGCCGATGACTTTCGCCACGGTGCCCTCGTGGGCGAACACGATGTCGGTCATGCCGGCCATGTATTCGTTGAGCAACGCGCTCAGCACGTCCGGCGCGGTGCTCTCCACCAGCGTGGTAAAAGCCGTGATGTCGGTGAAAATGATCGCGACGTCGCGGCGATGCACTTCCATGCCGCTGCTTTCGTCGTCGGACGCGAGCCGGCTGGCGATCTGCGGCGAAAAATAGCGCGACAGCGAGGCATGGGCTCGTTCGGCTTCGGCCTGGCGGCGGCGCGCCTCGCGCATCACCTCGATGTGGCGGATGGTCTTGTCGATGGTCAATTCGAGGTCTCCGAAATCGATCGGCTTGGTCAGGAAATCGAACGCGCCGCGGTTCATCGCGGTGCGTATGTTGTTCATGTCGCCATAGGCGGAGACGATGATGGTCGACTTCTTGTCGTCGGCCTCCTGCAGCTTCGCGAGCAGCGAGAGCCCGTCCATGCGTGGCATGTTGATGTCGGACACCACCAGGTCGACATGCGGATGGGCCTCGATCGATTGCAGCGCCTCGATGCCGTCGCGGGCGAACATGAAATTCACCGCGCCGTCGCGGATCTGTTTGCGGAATTTTTGCAGCACCAGAGCCTCGAGGTCGGGCTCATCATCGACGACAAGAATGGTCGGGGTCATGCGGCTTGGCCAACGCGTGAATCGATTTCATGGCGCAGCAGCGCGAAATCGATCGGTTTGGTCAACAGTCCCACCGCGCCGCGCTCGATCGCCTTGCGCCGCGTCTCCGCATCGCCATAGGCAGTGATCATGATCACCGGAACGTCCGGCCGCTCCGCGCGCACTTTCGGCAACATTTCAAGACCGCTCATGCCGGGCATATTGATATCGGACAGGATCAGGATCAGTGACGGATCGGCGACGTTTCTCGCCCGTTCCAGCGCGGCCGGCGCCGATGGGGCGAATTCCATGGTGAAGCGCCCGGACCGCAGGTCGCGGCGGAACTGCTGGCGGAACAACGCCTCAACGTCCGGCTCGTCGTCGACCACGAGTATGTAAACGCTCAATTTGTGCCTCCAGCCTGAATTTGGGCAGCCGCGGTTCGCGGCAGCGTAATAATGAATTCGGTAAATGCGCCAGGTTCCGTATCGACGTCGATTTTGCCGCCATGTTGTTTCACCACGATGTCGTGGCTCATGGACAGGCCAAGCCCGGTGCCCTCGCCCGCCGGCTTGGTGGTGAAAAAGGGATTGAACATCTTCTCCTTTACTTCGAGCGGGATGCCGGTGCCGTTGTCGCGGATGCGGATTTCGACCTTGTTGCCGAGGTTTTTGGTCGACGCGCTCAGCGTCGGCTCGAACCCGTCGGCGCCGGCCTCCTTGCGCTTGGTGGCGGCGTAAAAGCCGTTCGAGATCAGGTTGAGGAATACCCGGGTGATCTCTTGTGGATACAGATCGATCATCCCGGCCTCGGGATCGAGATTGCGCTGCAACGTAATATTGAAGCCCGAGCGCTCGGCGCGCGCCCCGTGATATGCGAGATTGAGGCTCTCCTCGACGATGGCGTTGATGTCTGCGGGCCGGTGCTCGCCCGAACCTTCGCGCGAATGCAGCAGCATGTTTTTGACGATCGAATCGGCCCGCTTGCCGTGCTGCACCACCTTTTCGAGATTGCCCTTCAGCATCAGCGTGAGTTCGTCGATCTCCTCGCGTGTCTTGCCGTCCAGCGAGGCAGGTTTAAGCACATCGTTCAGCTCGTCGACGAGTTCTGCAGATAGCGCCGAGAAATTATTGACGAAGTTCAGCGGATTCTTGATTTCGTGCGCGATGCCGGCGGTGAGTTGACCAAGCGAGGCGAGCTTTTCGGTCTGTATCAGGCGATCCTGGGCGGTGCGCAGTTCGTCGAGCGAATTCGAAAGTTCGCGCGTTCGTTCCTGCACCTCTTCGAACAGACGGACATTGCCTATCGCGATCACGGCCTGATCGGCGAAGGTCTGCACCAGCGCCAATTGTTTCGGCGACAGCCTGAAGCCGGCTTCAGGGTGGGTCAGGATAATCGTCCCAATGCCGACGCCCTCGCGCAGCAAGGGTACGAAGGTGATGGACCGAAATCCGCCGGCATTTCCGGCGCGGCGGGTGTTCTCGGGCGTATCCGGAGCCGATACGTCCCAAATTTCAATGATCCTGCGCTGCTGAATTGCGCGGGCCGAAGGGCTGGTCTCGACATCGAATGGCAGCGGATAAATCGATCTCACGCGTTCCATTGCTTCGACCGGGCGACCCAGCGAGGCGGTGGCTCCCCAGTGCAGCTGACCATCTTGGACGGTGGTGAGCGTCGTTTCGCACGGCGCGAACAGTCGTGCCGCACTGGTTGCGATCGCATCGAACACCGGCTGCACGTCGGTCGTGGAACGGCTGATGACGTTCAGCACATCCGCCGTGGCGGTCTGGTATTCGAGGGATTCCTGCAGTTCGCGCGTGCGCGCCTGCACCTCGTCGAACAGCCGCACGTTCTCGATGGCAATCACGGCCTGGTCGGCGAAGGTCTGGACGAGCTCGATCTGGCGCTGTGTGAACGGAATCGGCTCGTTGCGCCCCAGACCGAAGGCGCCGATCGGCTCGCCGCCGCGCATCAGCGGCACGCCCAGCATCGATCGCGCACCTGCCAACCGCGCCGCATCTTTTTGGTTGTACTCCGGATCGTTCCAGGCATCGGCAATCTGAACCGCGCACTTTTCGAGCGCTACGCGTCCGATCAGCGTGCCGCGATCGACTGTGATCTCGGTTCGTTGCTCGTGCTCGCGATAGGCTGGGACGACATCCCTGGTGCTTGCGGCGTAACGATACACATCGCCTTCGCGGCGGTAAATGATGCCATGAGGCGCGTTACATAGAGTTTTTGCCGACTCGGCCAGGGTCGTCAGCACCGAATCCAGGTCGAACGCCGAGCGGCTGATCGCCTTGAGCACGTCGGCGGTCGCCGTTTGTTGCTGCAGCGATTCGGTCAAATCGTCGGTGCGTTGTCGCAATTCCTTCAGCAGCCGGGTATTCTCGATGGCGATCACTGCCTGGTTGGCGAAGCTGGTGACCAGTTCGATCTGCCGATCGCTGAAGGGGCGGACCTCCGGGCGATAGATGACGATCGCGCCGACGAGTTCGGTGTCTTTCAGCATGGGTACGGCAAGAAGAGTGCGGGCCTGCAATATCTCAACGGTAGCAATGCGTAGCCGATCGCGTTCGGCAAATGCGCTCCCTTCCATCACATCGGCAACGTGAGCGACCTCCTTCTTTGCGATGACACGTCCCAGGGCCGTATTCGGTCCCGGGATCAACGGCCCGTCCTTGAACAGCTCGCTGTACTCGGCCGGCGAGTTGTGCAGTTCCGCAGGCAGAAAACCCTTGCCGTCGAACAGCAGCAATTGCCCGAACTTCGCCTCGCAAATCCGCAGCGCATTGTTCAACATCGACTTGAATACCGGCTGCAGGTCGCCGGGAGAGCTTGAGATGACCTGCAGCACGTCCGCGGTCGCAGTCTGCTGCTCCAATGCCTCAGTGAGGTCATCGGTGCGCTGGCGCAGCTCCTTGAGCAGCCGCGTATTCTCGATAGCGATGACGGCCTGCTTGGCGAAGTTGGCGACCAGATCGATCTGTTTTTCGCTGAAGGAACGAACCTCCTGGCGGAAGATCGAAATCGTGCCGATCAATTCGCCCTCCTTCAGCATCGGCACGATGATGATCGTCCGGGCTCCGCCGAGATCGGAAAGGGCGACCACGGCCGGATCGCCCTCGAGGTAAGGCGCCTGGGTCCGCAAATCCTCGATCTGAACGACCTGCCTGCTTTTTATGACCCTGCTAAGCCCGCTTTCCGGATGCGGCTGAAACTTGCGGGTTTTCTGCGTATCGGCGAACGCGCGCGGCGCGTTGTACATCGCGACATTCCGGAACCCATCCTTGTCGAACAAGCCCATCATGCCGAAATGCGCTCCGCAGATACGGGTGGCATTCTCCAGCATCTTCTGGAAAACCGGCTGCAGTTCGCCGGGCGAGGCGCTGATGACGGTCAAAACCTCAGAGGTCGCCGTCTGCTGCTCCAGGGATTCGCTCAGTTCGCGAGTCCGCGCCTCCACCTTCTGTTCCAGGCCTGAATAGGATTCCTGCAACCTTGCGCCCATGTCGTTGAACTGGTCGGCGAGCCCTTCGAATTCGTCGCCGGTCCTGATCGAGATCCGCTGGGTAAAATCACCGCCGCCAATGCGCGCCGCGCCGGCGCGCAGCGCCCGGATCGGCAGGATCATGCGCCGCGCAAGAAATATCCCGGCAAGCACGGCGAGGATCGACGCGCCCAGCAGCACGATGGCGAGCCGCTGCAGCGCCTGGTACAGCGATGCATAGGCTTCCTGGACCGGTAACTCGACGAACATGGTCCAGCCCAGCGGCGCAATCGGCGCGGCCGCCGTTAGCACTTCCTGGCCCTGGATATTTTTCGCTCCCTGCAGTTCATCGGAGGCGTTCCGGATTCCGGCCCGCGCCGCCTGCACCTGCAGCAGCTTGGACATATCGGTGTTGCGCAGCACGAGGCTGATGTCCGGATGGGCGATCAGCCGCCCTTCCGCGCCTACCACATAGGCCTGACCGCGCTCGCCGACCTTGATCTGCGACACCACATCCCTGATCAGCTTGAGATTGACCTCGGCAATGCTGATGCCGGCTTCCTTGCGGGTGCCGGCAAGCGAGAGGGTCATATATGGCTCCGACTCGCGGCGGAAATATACCGGCCCGTAATAGACCTTGTTGGCGACGGCTTCGGTGAACTTCGGATCGGCGGAGAAATCCAGCCCCGAGTCGATCACGTCCATGGCAAGACGCGATACCCTGAGGCGCTCCTTGCCGGTGGAATCGACCTGCGCCAGTTCGGTGATTGCCGGCACCTGCTTGAGCAGCCGGAGCGCGTCGAATCGGCGCTGCTCGATCGAATTGGCGGACCACGGCAGCTGGGTGGTCCAGCCAAGCTGGCTTTCGATCTCCTTGACGAATTGACCGATCTTCGCCGCCGCCGCCTCGGCCTGCTCATGCTGAATGCGGATCAGGGCCGCCTTGTGCTCGCGATAATAGAAGAAAACCTCGAAAATCCCGTTGGAAAGCAGCGCGACGGCTACCACCACCACAAACAGGCTGACGTATTTGGTGAACAGGTGGCTGCGGATTTTCTTGGTGGGTGATGTCGGCACCGGCGCCGCTCCTACCGCTGGCGCAACTGCCAGCGTTCGACTTTCGGACGCATCGGGGTGGAGGGAAATACTCATCCGGCACAATTTAGCAAGAACCGCAGGCAATGTCTCTGCGGCGGTGCAACAGGGTCATTCGATCACCTCGTCGGCCCGGGCGAGCAGCGCGACAGGCACGTTCAGCGCAAGCGCTTTTGCGGTCTTGAGGTTAATAATCATCTCGAATCTGATCGGCTGCTGGATCGGCAGATCACCTGGATTTGCCCCGGCCAGAATTCGAACCACATATTCGGCGGTGGCGCGGTATTGATCCTGAATGTTGGGAGCATAGCTGACGAGACCCCCACGTTCGGCGTCATCGCGGCGTTCATAGATCGCGGGAAGCCGGCGAGCCGCGGCACTATCAATGATCAAGCGTCGTTGAGCGGACGAAAAATACGGGCTGCCGCGCAACACAATGCCCTGCGCGCCGGCAGCAACTGCCTGATCCATTGCAGCCGGAGCTGCCTCGGCGCGCGGCATGTCGAAAAAGCTGTACTCAATTCCCAGCGCCTTTGCGGCTTCGTCCTGGCCCGGCGCAAACAAACCCCGGATCGAGGCGGATGCAAGGACACCGATACGGCGCAGTCCCGGGATCATTTCTGTTAGAATTGCGAAAACCTTGCCGGAGATATCCTTTTCCATACTGGCGAAACCGGTCACGTTGCCGCCGGGACGCGACAGGTTCTTTACCAGTCCCCCCATGAAGGGATCCGCCGCCGATGTGGTTACGACGGGAATGGCGGTGCTCGCCCCGGCTGCGGCTCGTGCAGCAACCGTGCCCTCGGTCACGATGATTTCGACACTCTGCTTGAGCAGCGAGGCCGCAAGCTCGGGAAGTTGAGCAACATCGCCATCTCCCCATTGCGATACCAGAACGAAATTGCGCCCCTGTACGTAATGGCGCTCCGACAGCGCATTCAAAAACGCATCCAGTTCGTGTTGCGGTGGCGGCGCGGCGCGCAGAAATCCGATGCGCCGGATGCGTTCCGGTTGCTGGGCGTGCGCCGCCATTGGACACCCAGCCGCTGCGAGGATGAGACTCAAAAACTGGCGGCGCCTCATTCGATCACCTCGTCGGCGAGCGCCAGCAGCGTCCAACGCGAAGCCTCAAACACCTGGCTTGCTGTGCTGACCCGGACTAACACCGGTTACATTGCCGCCAATGGTGCACCGGTTCAAGGTTTTCGTCGAACAGGGAGGATTGGCCTCTTACGAGCAGCTCGGCACCTAACGGTCATGCTTGCGATATCGCGTTACGACCCTCGGTAAAACCAGCCGAGGCAAGGCCGTCGTGACCGGCCGCTGGCTCGCAGTTCCAGTCCTAACCCGCCTTCAACGCGTTCGGTCCGAGATCAAACTCCGCGATCTCCCTGGCGCGCTGCGATTCGGCGCCTGCCCTGTGGTCGGTGGCGATCGCCACATAGACAGCCGGCAGCACGAACAGCGTGAACAACGTCCCGATCGACATGCCGGCCACCACCACAAGCCCGATCGAGAACCTGCTCGCGGCGCCTGCCCCGGTTGCCGTCAGCAGCGGTATCAGGCCGGTGACCATTGCCGCCGTCGTCATCAGAATCGGACGCAGCCGCACCCGTGCCGCCATCTCGATCGCCGAGCGCTTGTCGAGGCCTTCGTTGAGTTGCAATTCGTTGGCGAACTCCACCATCAGGATGCCGTGCTTGCTGATCAGCCCGACCAGCGTCAACAACCCGACCTGGGTGTAGATGTTCATCGTCGCAAGACCGAAGAACAGCGGGATCAGCGCGCCGACGATCGCCATCGGCACGCTGACGAGGATCACCAGCGGGTCGCGCAGGCTTTCGAATTGCGCGGCCAGCACGAGGAAAATGATGATCAGCGCGAAACCGAACGTGATCGCGAGCTGGTTGCCTTCCTGCACATATTGTCGGGAATCGGCGAGGTAGTCGTGGCTATAGCCCGCAGGCAAATTCTTGGCGACCTGTTCGAGGAAGTCGACCGCCTGTCCAACCGTGACGCCGGGCATCGGCACCGCCTGGAAAGTTGCCGAGTTCAGCTGATTGTAATGGGTCAGCGCATTGGGATCGGTGCCCGTCTCGATCGAAACCACGGTCGAGAGCGGAACCTGCTGGCCGGTCGTCGATGGCACATAGTAGCCGCCTAGCGCTTCGGGCGACAGCCGCAGACCGCGCGGCACCTGCGGAATCACCTGATAGGAACGGCCCTCGAGGTTGAAGCGGTTGACGTAGTTGCCCCCAAGCAAGGTCGCCAGCGTATTGCCGATCTGGGCCATGGTGATGCCGAGATCGCTGGCCTTGGAGCGGTCGATCCGCACCCGCACCACCGGCTGGTTGAAGTTAAGGTCGCTGTCGGAGACGATGAACAGCCCACTCTTGCGCGCGGCGTCCTTTATCTTCTCCATCTGCTCGTAGATCTGTTGAAAGCCGTTGGTGGAGTTGATCACCATCTGCACCGGCAATCCGCCGGGGCCGCCCGGCAATGGCGGCAGGTTGAACGCGAATGCGTTGACGCCTTCGATCTTGCTCAGCTCGGCCTGGACCAGCGGCTTCAGCTTGATCGAGGAGCGTTTGCGTTCGTCCCACGGCTTCAGCAGCATGCCGGCGATGCCGTTCTGCGGACCGTTGATGCCGTTCAGCGCGAAGCGCAGATCGGTTTCAGGGAAACTGGCAAAGGCCTTGTCGAGCTTCTCGCCGTAAAAATCGAGATAGTCGATATTGGCGTATTTCGGTCCCTTGATCACGGAGAACACGATGCCTTGGTCTTCCTCCGGCGCGAGTTCCTTCGAGGTATTCATATAGAGAAACCCGACCAGCCCCAGGATCGTCAGTGCGAACAGCCCGGTGATCGGCCGATAGTCCAGCGAGCGGTCGAGCTGCCGGCCATACCAGCGCGTCATCGAGCCGAATACCCGGTTGACGGCTCTGGCAAAGCGGCCTTCTTCTGCGCTCTTCAAAAACACCGAGCACATCATCGGGGACAGCGTCAGCGCGATCACGCCGGACACGATCACCGAACCCGCGAGCGTGAAGGCGAATTCGCGGAACAAAGCGCCGGTCACGCCGCCGAGGAAGCCGATCGGCGCGTAGACCGCCGCCAGCGTGATGGTCATGGAGATGACCGGGCTGACGATCTCCCGCGCGCCCTGCATCGCCGCCTGCACCGGCGGCTTGCCCTCCTCCAGGTGCCGGTGGATATTCTCCACCACCACGATGGCGTCATCGACCACCAGACCGATCGCCAGCACCATCGCCAGCAATGTGAGCAGGTTGATGGAAAATCCCATCACCAGCATCAGGCTGCAGACGCCGACCAGCGACAGCGGAATGGTGACGACCGGGATGATCACCGAGCGGAATGAGGCGAGGAACAGGAAGATCACCACCACGACGATGATGATGGCTTCGGCGAGCGTCTTCTCCACCTCGTCGATCGAGGACTGGATGAATTTGGTGGAATCGTAAGCCACCTTCATCTTCATCGACGGCGGCAGGTTGCGCTCCAGTTCGGGAAACAGCGCGCGCACGCCCTTGACGAGGGTAAGCGGGTTACCTTGCGGAGTGGCCTGCACGCCGATGAAGATCGCGTGCTCGCCGTTAAAGGCGACGCTGGCGTCAGTGCTTTGCGCTGCGAGTTCGACGGTGGCGATGTCCTCCAGCCGCACGAAGCCGCCGTCCTTGGACTTCACGATCATGCGCTTGAACTGGTCGAGATTGCGCAGGTCCGAATTGGTCGAAACGTTGGCGACGACGAAATAGCCTTTCGCTTGGCCGGCGGCGGCCTGGAAATTGTTGGCGGCAATCGCCGCGGAAACGTCACCGGGCGATACGCCCCGTCCAGCCATCTTGACCGGATCGAGCCAGATCCGCATCGCAAAGGTCTGGCCGCCGAGAATGTCGGCGGAGGCGACGCCGTCCACGGTCGACAGCACCGGCTGCACCACGCGCGTCAGGTAGTCCGAGATCGCCGAACCGGACAGCACCTCGCTGGAGAAGCCGAGATACATCACCGCGGTGGTCTGGCCAGTGGTCTTGGTCACCACGGGATCGTTGGATTCCTTCGGAATCAGGTATTTGACGGAATTGACCTTGGCGAGCACCTCGGTCAGCGCCTGGTTCGGATCGAAGTTCAGCTTGATGTAGACCTGGATCGTGCTGGTGCCGAGCACCGACGACGAGGTCATGTAATCGACGCCTTCGGCGGAAGCGACCGCCTGCTCAATCGGCGTGGTGATAAAGCCCTGGATCAGGTCGGCCGACGCCCCGGGATACACCGTGGTGACGTTGACCACCGTGTTCGACAGTTTTGGATATTGCCGGATCGGCAGACTGGTGGCGGCCTTGAAGCCGATCAGCAGAATCAGCAGGCTGACGACCACCGACAGCACCGGTCGCTTGATGAAAATGTCGGTCCAGGCCATCGCGATGCGCTCCTGTCCTTAATAACGCGGCGGATTCGCCGGGATCGGCGGCGGTGGATCGGTCGAGATCGTCACCGCCGCGCCCGACTGCAGCTTCAGCTGTCCGACCGCGACGACACGATCGCCATCCTTCAGTCCGCTGAGGATTTCGGCGCGGCCGCCGACCCGGTTGCCGGTGCGCACGAAGGTTCGCACCGCGGTCAGGCTGGTCTTGCCGTCATCCTCTTTCTTCTCGGTGATGAGAAATACCGAGTCGCCATAGAGCGTGTAGTCCACCGCCGTCTCCGGTACGGTGACGACCGGGGGTTTGTCCGGCAGCACGATGGTCGTGGTGGTGAACATGCCGGGCTTGAGGATCTTATCGGGATTGTCGATCGTCGCCTGAATGCGGATGTTGCGGGTGTCGGTCGCGATCTGCGGCTCGATCGTGGTGATCCTGCCCTCGAAGCTGCGGCCGGGATAGGCATCGACCGCGATGCGCACGACCTGCCCGACCTTAAGCTGGCCGCTATCCTTCTCCGTCACGGTGAAGTTGGCGTACAGCTGCGACAGATCGGTGAGTGACACGATCTGGGTGCCCGCGGTCAGGAACTGGCCCACCTCGACCTTGCGCACGCCGAGTTCACCGTCAAACGGCGCCCGCACCAGTTTTTGCGAGATGATCGCCTGGGTCCTGGCGATACCGGCGTTGGCCTGGTCGAACGCGGCCTGTGTAGAATCGACGGTGGCCTGCGGCCCGAACTGGCGCGACGCCAGCTGCTTGGCGCGCTCGAGCGAGAGCTGCGCCACCGTCGCCTGCGCCTTGAAGCTTGCAAGGTCGGCCTGTTCGGGGGCATCGAACAGCTGGATCAGCGGCGTGCCCGCCTTTACGCTTGAGCCTGCGGTGAACATGATATCGGTGATGCGCCCGCTGACGTCCGACGTCACATTGACCTGATGCACGGCGGCGAGTTCGCCGACTGCGGTAAGCAGGTTGGGAACCACCTCGGATTTTGCTTCCGCAACCGTTATCGTGGCCGGCGGCGGCTTGTTGTTGGCGAAAAATTGCGTGATCATCTTGGTGCGGAACGCGTTGAAGCCGACCAGCCCGCCGACCAGCAGCGCCAGCAACACACCGACGATGATGAACCATTTGACGGAGCGCACCGGGCGATGCTTCGGCTTTCCCCCCATCGTCGAGCGCGCGGTCGACGTGCCTCGTTCTGCAGCAATTGTCATGTCATGCACTTTCCGCAGTTACCGGCTGGGCGAAATCTGGCGACAGTTCGCGATCCAGATGCGCGGCAATGGCCGGTTCGTTTAATCCAATTCCGCGAAGAATGAACTCGCAGACCTGCCGCTCAAGATCGGCTGCCTTGGCGTAAGCAAGGCAGGGAACGCCAGGCAGCTGGGTCAGCGCCATCATCAACACCGTATGATGTGCGAACCAGAACAGGTTCAGCGGCTCGCGGCCTACCGGCGAAGCATCCCCCGCCGCTATCGCCTGCTGCAGCGACGCGATGAAGGCAGGTCCGATCAGGCCACCGATCTTGTCGTACAACACACGCGCGAATTCTCCGTCATCGAGATGGCTATTGGTCATCAGCCGTAAACGTTGCGCCTCTTCCTGATCGGGCGCCTGCGACACCTGCAGGAAATGCCCGACCATGCCTCGCACCAGCACGACCAGCGTTTCCGTCGAAGGCGCCAGCCCCAGCAGTTTGTTGAGCGCCGGGTCGGCTTCGCACTCTTCCGCGAGAATTTCCGCGTACAGCGCCGATTTGGTTGGGAAGTGCTTGAACAGCAATCCCTCCGAAATTGAGGCAGCGGCGGCTACGCTTTTGGTGGTCGTGCCGGCAAACCCGTTGCGGGCAAAGCAGCGCTTGGCCGCGCTCAGGATCAACTCCCGGCGCAAGTCGCTGGTCATACGAAGGGTGCTCATGCTCGTGAGTAAGCACTCACTTGAACACAAATGTCAAGGATTTTTGCTGCGATGCAGCGCGTCAGATTGGCTGGTAACCCAACGCCCCGCGAATCCGGTTCACAATGAACGCGCCGTCGCGGTTGGAGAGCACCCGCTCGAGATTGGCGGGATCGATCTTGACCGAGGCGAAACGCGGGCCGCTGCAGATATCATGCATCTGCGCCGCAAATGCCTCGATCTCGGCCATGGTCGCGAGATTGCGGCTGTCGGCGATGCCGCAGCAGCGGGCGATGCCGACCAGATCGGTCGACGCCCCGGTATGGCTCGCCTGCCCGCCGGTTTCGCCATAGACCTCGTTGTCGAGCACGACGATGGACAGGTTGCCCGGCTTCTGCAGGCCGACAGTGGCAAGGCTGCCCATTCCCATCAGCATCTCGCCGTCGCCGGTGATCACGACCACCGGCAGTTTCGGTTGTGCCAGCGCGATACCAAGCCCGATCATCACCGCGCCGCCCATCGCGCCCCACAGATAGAAATTGCGATCGTGGTCGCCGGCAGCGGTGATGTCATAGGTGGACGCGCCCAAACCGCCGACCACGACAGCGTCCTTACGGTCCTTGAGCAGGCTGGAAACGACGCTGCGCCGCTCAAGGAGATTGGTCTTGCTCATTTCACGAACACTTTCGTTCCGATCAGACGTTGCGACAGCAGCACGGCGGTCGGCGTGCAGGCATTGTAAGCTTGGCTGGCGGCAGCCTCCATGACGTCGCGCACTTCATCCGGCGACGAGGCCCGGAGCACCTTGATGCCTGAGAGTTCGAACACACCCTGTGTGCTCGATCCCATGGGCACCTGCCAGGGATTGAACTCACCCCATTCGCCCCGCATCGTCACCAAAGTGAGGAACGGAAAGCGAAAGATCTGCGTCAGGGACAGCATGTTCACGCAATTGCCGACGCCGCTCGACTGCATCAGGAGCACGCCGCGCTGGCCGCCGGCCCAGGCGCCTGCCAGCAGCGCCACGCCCTCCTCCTCGGTGGTCAACGGCACAGCGCGCATCGAGGACGCGGCCAGCACGCGTTCGATCAGCTGCGAATGCCCGGCATCGGGCACGTAAGGCACCTGCCGGACATCGAAGCGCTGCAGTATGTCGAAGATATCCCCGGGCCAGGATTGGGCATTTTCGGCAGGCGCATCGGCGCGGGCGTGCATTTTCATTTCCAATGGGATCGTTGTATTGCGGAATGGGACTGTAGCCGGGTTAGCGGCGCGTGAAACAGCAAAAACGGCATATCGGTCTGACGAAAGAGTATGGCAGCATGGATGTAACTGCGCGAGATCTGGCGGAAAGTTTCGACATCGAAAAACTGACGCCGGAATTCTATGCCGATCCCTACCCGACCTATCGTGCACTGCGGGAGCATGCGCCGGTCAAGCGTCTGCCCAACGGCAGCTATTTTTTGACCCGTTACGACGACTTAGTCGGCATCTACAAAAGCACAAAGCTGTTCTCCTCCGACAAGAAAAAGGAATTCGCGCCGAAATACGGCGACTCGCTCCTGTACGAGCACCACACCACCAGCCTGGTATTCAACGATCCCCCTGCGCATACGCGGGTGCGGCGGCTGATCATGGGTGCGCTTTCGCCGCGCGCCATCGCGGAAATGGAGCCGGACCTGATCGTGTTGGTGGACCGGCTGCTCGATAGGCTGGCCGCCAAAGGCGAGGTCGAGCTGATCGAGGATTTTGCCTCGGCGATCCCGATCCAGGTGATCGGCAACCTGCTAGATGTGCCCGGCGAGGAGCGCGAGCCGCTGCGCGACTGGTCGCTGGCGATCCTTGGCGCGCTGGAGCCGGTGATCGGTCCCGAGGTGTTTGTACGCGGCAACAAGGCGGTGCGGGATTTTCTGGATTATCTCGAAACGCTGGTCGAACGGCGGCGCGCAAAACCGGGCAATCCCGAGCGCGACGTGCTCACCAAACTGATCCAGGGCGAAGACAATGGCGAGCGGCTGACCGCCAAGGAATTGTTGCACAACTGTGTTTTCCTGCTCAACGCCGGACATGAGACCACCACCAATCTGATCGGCAACGGGCTGGTGGCGCTGTCAGGCAATCCTGCGCAGAAAAAACGGCTGATCGATAATCCGGGGCTGATCAAAACCGCTATCGAGGAATTCCTGAGATACGAAAGCTCCAACCAGCTTGGAAATCGCGTCACGACGGAAGCGGTCGAGATCGGCGGCGTGCAGATGCCGGCCGGCACCTTCCTCACCTTGTGCATTGGCGGCGCCAACCGCGATCCGGCGCAGTTCACTGACCCGGAAACGCTGGACATCGGCCGCACGCCGAACCGGCATCTCGCCTTCGCCACCGGTCCGCATCAATGCGCCGGCATGGCGCTGGCGCGCCTCGAAGGCGCGATCGCGATTGGGCGGTTTTTGGCGCGGTTTCCGGGTTATGAACTGACGGGCGCGCCTGTCCGCGGCGGCCGGGTTCGGTTTCGCGGATTTTTGAGCGTGCCGTGCGCAGTTAGATAGCTCGACGGCGCCGGTCTCCTGGCGTCGTGTGCTGCGAACGCTCCGCAAATCAGCGGCTGATCGTCAACAACTCACAACCGGGTATGTCTGTGACGCGCCTGTTAACGATCATGAATTCTTCAGAGGATCTCTGACCTTCCTCGTCATAGGTGTAACCGTCTCCTTTGTAAAGTTCGTTCACCCCGATGATATTGAACAGGAAACCTCGTACGTGCCAAAGCTGGGGCTTGGCCAGACTTGCCAGTTTGCGTAAATCGATAAACTGTTCGTGAGACGCTCCAGCGTCCTTGATTCTCCGAAACGAGTTGAGGGGCGATATCTGACGTTCAATCTCAGCAATCGGAACCGCGATCAGTGCGTCTCTGAACTTAGCGATTTTGGCGGCTACCTCAGGGTAGTATCTCTGAACCATGTTAAGGCAGCCGTTCCAGTCTGCTTTCTGGCACACCGCTTGCGGCATTATCGCTACCTTCCAGATATATCCGTCTTGCAGCTTTGCATCGACCCACGCCAAAGGCTTCCCCATGGCGCGCGCGATTACGGGGGAGGTCGCGACGGGCGATGCCGCCAAGGCAACCAGCAGGTCTTTCAAACTGCCGGATTGCGAGACCCAGGCCAGTCGTTTTGCGTCAACTGGGTACGCCAGATGCTCGAACTCGTCAGGCACCTTGCCGCGAATTAACCGGTAACACAGTTCAGTGGTATCAAGGCGGGCCGCCTCGGCCGCCGGCATGCCCGCTTCATACAACCTCCTGCACGACTCGATTCGTCCGATCTGCTCCATCAGAGGGTCTCGCATCGGCCGCGGCTCGGCTATCAATTCAACAGATGGCGGAATCGGCACCCTGCCCCAAGTCTCTTTCATGCTGCGGTAGATTATGGATTTCGCCCTTCCATCGCGCAGCAGCCGGTATGCGCTGTACAACTCGTGCGAGTCTTTCTGTTTGGTGCTCCAGGACTTATCGGTGTGAAACTGGACCTCAAACTTGAAATTATCGAGGGTAACGTAGCAATTGACCCCGAGATAGCTCGATTCGGGGTGCCAAAAGCTGAACGGCCTGACGTCGCATTTCAGATCTTCCCTCAAGCAACCCAGAAATGTCATGGTCACGGGCACATATGAGGCACCCGGAATAACGACGGTATATCTCAAGATATCAGCTATTTCATGAACGACGTCGGAAACCCTCGGCATGTAGAGCGGATGAACCTTGTAACGCTCCAGCAACCTGCGGAGACGAATTCTCATTTTCTGCATTAAGGAGCGGGGTTCCTTGAAACGATGCTCCAGCCCGACCAAGCTCGACGAGGTTTTTTCAGCAAGGCCCTGCAAAAACCGTGTCGTAATTGCCTCCACTTTTTCGGCACGACGATAAAGGATTTGGGATAGCCGTTGCAAATCGACCAGAACTTGGCCGGCGGCTGAGGGCGCAACGGATGTATCCCTTGAGTCACTCGTAATACCGGCGCCGAGGTCCGTCAGCGACAGCACTTCCTTGCGAAAATTCCGTAACGCCCTGCTTTTGACCGTTGCGAGATTTAGCTCTTCCAGCAAATGCAGATACCAACCGCAGGACCACGTCACGCGAACAGGACAACCGCGGACGACCACGTCCCTAGCAAAGCAAATACTTGACCCATCCTCCACGATAAGCCTTGCTGTTTCCAATTGTTGTACCACGTTGGATAGATTCCGTACGTCTTCCCGCGACAGTTCGGCTAACGCTAGTTGCGCATCGACATATTGCTGCATCTTATCGCAGACAGCCGCTTTGCTAAGACTTTTGCCTATCGGCAACGCGCAAGTCACGGCCGCCTGATACACGGCTGACAACCCCAGAATTGTACCTGAGAGGCGCAGGCCTTCTTCGTTGTAATGGCTCCTTACTTCCGCGCGCCATTGCTCCAGCCCGCTCGGCCCAGCCGACGCAATCAGAGCCCTACCGCGTTCGTTGCCCAGCGCAAAGGTATGAACGGTCTGGTAGTCCTGAGTTATCTGCGTCGAACCACCACCCGCGGCCCATGTTGCGGTAATTCCGAACCCAAGACCCCGATCGGCGTATTCCGCCGCGCAAAGTTCAAACCACGCCTCTTCCTTAGGCTCGAGAATTTTGCAAATGACGCCTGTCGCCATCAAATTCTGCAGCAGGGCGTTGCCCTTGGCCAGCAAGCTTTCATCGGCGCCGCGCATCCACTCGGAGGCCGAGACGAGGACGACGTCGGCCTTGGCTTTAGACAGGTATAAATGGATGGAGTCCACGAAGCTATCTGGAGCGTCGACATAAGACGCGGCTTCGTTCAATTTGGCCAGCTCCTCAAGCTTGACGGCCCCGTCAACTATTCTGAAGAGCAATACCTTCGTCTCGCTAGTCCCGCAGTCGACAACGAGGGCTACAGGGGCTTTTTCCGCATCAACTGCTACGAGTGAAGCCTCATTTTTGTCCACGAGGATGCTGTTGCTGTCACGTTCTTTCAGCTCCGCCAGAAAAGACGTGAGCCAGCCGACCGGATTGTCTTCGTTCGATCGTAGACCGGCCGCTATTTCTTTCAAAAGGCCTTCCGACTGCGCATTCGACATTTTACCGTATTCCGTATTCGAGGATGTTGCACGTGAGTGAACCCGGCTGGAAATTTCCGGTTACTGGATGATGTATCCATGATACGTCTTGTCGGAGGAGCGGTTCCCTGAAGACTGTTGCGCGAAAGACCGGACACGGTCTGACATTGCTATGGCGCCGAGGGGAGCGCAAGGATGGCGACGGGCGCTCGCCGGTTGCTGGGCGGCGCATCGTGGTGACCTTTCCACCCACCGGCAAACGGGTGGCCGGTTTAGGAGATATAAGGTGACGCATATCCTTCCGCTTGGAATCGAGCGATGGCGGGCCGCATGGATTTTTGCAGGTGAGGCTCACAAAACCCAGACAATGCCGGGCAGCGGCGCGAATTATTTGGTCCATCTCGGCGATGTGACGATGGAAATCATATCAGCTCACCTGGATTCGCCCTTGGCACAGCTCGATCTCGCGGTCCAGTGCGCTATCCTCCATGACACTATAGAAGATCAAGGCGTCACACATGCGGAGTTGAGCAAGCGGTTCGGCGGCCCGGTTGCTGACGGCGTACTCGCGTTGTCGAAGTCGAACAAACTACCCCCATCCGAGAGGATGAAAGACAGCATCGCACGTATTCAGCAGCAGCCGATGGCCATCTGGTGCGTCAAGCTCGCCGACCGTATCTCGAACCTGCATGGCGCGCCGGTGAACTGGACCGCGGAAAAGACCGCACTCTATCGGGCAGACGCCATCGCGATCCTGAACGCGCTCGGTTCATCGAACCGCATTCTCGCGGCGCGCCTCGAAAAGCTGGTTGCATCCTATCCTGATGGAGAGAGAGTCTAGCGATCGCTGGGAGGAGATCAGCTTGACAAGGGTCGGATTGCTGGTCGGTCAGCTAACTCTTGGCGCCGGACATCACTACAAATGCCCGGGAGGTTGTTCCGGCTCTGGTAAAACCACCGCGCGTGTGCCTTACACCACCGTCCGGTGCCGCTCGATGCAGGTGCGCAGCACCTCGTCCATCGGCCTGCCCCACCAGTCGTTGGAAAAAATCTCGATCTCCGAATAGCCGGCAAAGCCTTGCGCCTCCACCGCCGCGCGTACCGACTTGATGTCGATCACGCCGTCGCCCATCATGCCGCGGTCGTTGAGGATGTCCCTGGTCGGCACCAGCCAGTCGCAGACGTGGAACGCCAGCAGGCGATCCTCCCCCGCGCGCGCGATCTGCGGCATCAATTCGGGATCCCACCAGATGTGATAGACGTCGAGCGCGACCCCGAGCATGCCCGACCGCGCGGGATCGAGGCGGTCGCAGATGTCCAGCGCGTGTTTTGTCGTATTCACGCAGGCGCGGTCGGCGGCGTAGGCCGGGTGCAGCGGCTCGATCGCCAGCGGCATGCCGGCCGGCTTTGCGTATTCCAGCATCTCGGCGAGAGCATCGTCAACCTGGGTGCGCGCCGCCCCGATGTCCTTCGATGGCGTACTGCCGGGCCGCGAATATTGCGGCAGGCCGCCGGCCACCAGTACGATGCAGGGCGCGCCAAGCGCCTTTGCCTCGTCGACCGCGCGGCGGTTGTCGTCCCGGGCCTCGCTGCGACGCTCGGCATCGGAGGTGAACATGCCGCCGCGGCAATAGCCCGACAGTTCGAGCCCGGCGTCGCGCACGAGCCGCACGGCGCGCTCAAGCCCGATGGCCGCGACCTGGTCGCGCCAGGGATCGATGGCGCGGATGCCGTGCCGCGCGCAGGCATCGACGATCGCGGCGAGATCGCCCTGCTTGCGCACGGTCGCCGTGTTCAGGGACAGCCAGCGATGATCCGCGGAAAAGTCCCGCATCAGGCGTCAATGCCGCGTGTCGCCAGCACCGTTTTCATGCGGCGCGTTGCCAGTTCGGGATTGGCCAGCAGCCCCGCCTTGTCGGCGAGCCGGAACAGTTCGGCCAGATGCAGCGTGGAGCGCGCGCTCTCCTGCCCGCCGACCATCGTAAAATGATCCTGGTGGCCGTTGAGATACGCCATGAACACGATCCCGGTCTTGTAGAACCGGGTCGGCGCCTTGAAGACATGGCGCGACAGCGGCACCGTCGGCCCGAGCACGTCGTGAAAGCCTTGTTCGTCGCCGGCAGCCAGCCGCGACAGCGCGTAGGAGGCCGCCGGCGCGATAGCGTCGAAGATGCCGAGCAGCGCGTGCGAAAAGCCGTGGCTGTCGCCCGCGATCAGTTCGGCGTAGTTGAAGTCGTCGCCGGTGTACATTTTTACTTGTCCGTCGAGCCGGCGGCGCATGTCGATCTCGCGCTGCTTGTCGAGCAGCGAAACCTTTACTCCGTCGACCTTGGCGACATTGGCGTTGATGATACCGACCGCGATATCCATCGCGGTGTCGAGGTTTTGCGTACCCCAGTAGTTCGCCAGCGCCGGATCGAACATGTCGCCGAGCCAATGGATGATCACCGGCTCGCGCACCTGCCCGAGCACGTGGTTGTAGACCTTGGCGTAATCGTCCGCATTGCGGCCGATCTTCGCCAGCGCGCGCGAGGCCATCAGGATGATGCGCCCGCCCGCTTTCTCCACCGCGGCGATCTGCTCCTCATAAGCTCGGATCACGCCGTCGAGGCTGTTCGCGTCTTCCGGGGCGAGATGATCGGTGCCGGCGCCGGAAAACACCAGTGCGTTGCCGCGCGCCTTCGCCGCACGTACCGAACGCCCGATCAGATCCAGCGAGGTCGGCCAGTCGAGCCCCATGCCGCGCTGCGCGGTGTCCATCGCCTCGGCGACGCCGAGACCCAGATCCCAGATGTGCTCGCGGAACGCGATGGTCCGGTCCCAGTCGATCGCCGCACTGAGCCACGGATCAACATCGGCAAGGGGATCGGCGACCACATGTGCTGCCGAAAACGCCACGCGGTTCAGCGTACCCTCAAGCTTTGAAGGAAACGTCCGCGACGCCGCGAGGCGATAGGTTTCGATCGACCGATCGGCCTTCGGCAGCCTCACGGAGAGCGACGACATCGGCAAAACCGGTTTGTTCATGGGCTTGTCCTCTCACACCTTGATCGGAGCAACGTCGATCCAGCGGCGTTCTTTCCAGCTCTGCAGTGCGCACTCCGCCAGTTGCACGCCCTTGGCGCCTTCGAGCAGCGTGTATTTGTAGGGCGCATCTTCGCAGACATGGCGGATGAACATTTCCCACTGCTCCTTGAAACCGTTGTCATAGACGGCGTTCTCGGGGAGTTTCTGCCAGTCGGCATAAAAGTCGTGGGTGCGCTTCTCGTCCGGATTCCACACCGGCCGCGGCGTCGCCTGCCGCGCCTGGATCACGCAGTCGCTCAGGCCCGCCACCGCCGAGCCATGGGTGCCGTCGACCTGGAAGGTGACGAGGTCGTCGCGATAGACCCGCGTCGCCCAGGACATGTTTATATGGGCAATCACGCCGCCCTTCAGGCGGAAGGTCGCATAGGCGGAATCGTCGGCGGTGGCCTTGTACTTCTTGTCGTTCTCGTCCCAGCGCTCGGGAATATCGGTGGTCCCGAGGCAGGAGATGCTCTCGACCTCGCCGAACAGGTTGTCCAGCACGTAGCGCCAGTGGCAGACCATGTCGAGGATGATGCCGCCGCCGTCCTCGCTGCGATAATTCCAGGACGGCCGCTGCGCCTGCTGCCAGTCGCCTTCGAACACCCAGTAGCCGAATTCGCCGCGCACCGAGAGCATGCGGCCGAAAAACCCGGAATCGCGCAGGAACGCCAGTTTCTTCAAACCCGGCAGGAACAGCTTGTCCTGCACGGTGCCATGCTTGACGCCCTTGTCGTTGGCGAGCTTCAGGACCGCGACGGCCTCGTCGAGATTGGTCGCGATCGGCTTCTCGCAATAGACGTGCTTGCCGGCATTGATGGCCTTGGTCAGCAGCGATGGTCGCGCCTGCGTGGTGGCGGCGTCGAAGAAGATGGTGTCCTCGGGGTTGCTCAGCGCCTCATCGAGATCGATGGTCCAGCGCTGTACATTGAACTGCTTTGCAAGGCGCTCGACTTTGTCCGCATCACGGCCAACCAGGATCGGATCGGGCATCATGCGATCGCCGTTCGACAGCCTGACGCCGCCCTGGTCGCGGATCGCGATGATGGAGCGGATCAGATGCTGGTTCAGCCCCATGCGGCCGGTGACGCCGTTCATGATCAGGCCGAGGCGCTGCGTCGTCATGTCGTCTGCTCCTGAAGTGTTCTTGTTGTTGGGGTCTGCAGTGGTTTTAGCGCCGCCCAGTCCGGATGCGCACCGGAGGCAAATCCGGCCGAGGTCAGCGATCCGGTCAGAAGATCGCCGTCGTGGATCGAGAGCCGGATGGTGTTGCCGTCGCGGACGTAGAGATCGCGATGCGCAGTGAGGAAGGCTTCCGCTTCCCTGTCCGAGACTCCGGAAAATCCATCGACATAGTGATGGCCGTTGCGTTCGGCGTGGCTGACTCCGATGAACGCGCCTAGCGCGAGGTCCTGCTGCACGCCTAGTCCGGCCTGGCAGGTCAGGTCCTCCCCGGTGATGAAGAATTTCTCGCCACCGGCGCTCCATTTTGCCGCGCGCGCCGCATTCAGCACCGACTTGTAGATGCCCTTGCAGGATTTCGAGGAAATACCGCGATAGCCGAGTGCCTTGGCGGCGGGAAACGCATCGTAGCTATCGTCGGCCTCGTCGATGATGAAATCGCGGCGCGTCAGCGCGCCTAGCGGCGACCGCCCGAAAACCTCCCGCGGCATCGGCTGCTCGAGGTAAAGCAGTTTTTCGGCGATCGGCTGCAGGGCGCTGTCGTGATCGAGGCTTGCCACAAGCGCCGCGAGAGCCGCGAGGTCGGCGTATTGCTCGTTGGCATCCAACGTCACCTCGTAATCGTAAGGCAAGCTGCCGAGTTCCTTGCCGATCCGGATCAGCCGGGCGGTGTCGGCGAGCGGATCGCCGCCGAGCTTGAGCTTGAAATAGCGCGCCCCGGCATTGTCGGTGGGGTCGGCGACGCCGCCTTTGCCCTCGATCCTGTCGTCCATGCCGACGGTATGCCGGACCGCGACGCGATCGAGCCTGCGGCGTGAGGCCAGGAAGGCTGCAATCTCGTCGCTGCTCAAATCCGGCGTCAGCCTCGCATCGAGGCCAGCGATATTCGCCGCCATGCCGTCGAAGAAATTTTTTCCCAGCGCGCGCAACAACGCATCCAGTACCGCCTTGTCGATTTCCGCCGGGCCATAGGCGGCGGCCAGCGCTGGAATGTCTTCCTTCGTGCAAGCCGCGACTTGCGCGCCGATACGCGCGGCATGCAGTCCGAACGCGGTCTCGAAGCCATCGCGCGCCAAGTAGAGATCGCGCGCGATCGCCAGCGCGCGCCGCAATTCGGCGGCGCTTTCTTCCGCCGAAAGATGCGGCCGCTTGTCGAACCATTTTGGCGCCATCATCTCGGCGCTTCCGCCGACCGAGATCGATCCGTCTTCGAGCTCGATCTCCGCGCGCACGAAAATCTGCGTCGCCTTGGTGATGGTCACCGAGCCGAAGCGGAACGGGCGCACAAAATCGATCGGCCGTTCAAAAAACGAAATGTCGCGCACGGCCAATCCTGGTGCCATCACCGGCCTCAATCCAGCGCGCTTTGCGTGAAGAAATGCTTGCGGATGCGCTGCACCAGTTCCGTGAACACCGGATCGCCCATCACATCGAGCGAACGGTTGTTGCCGAGCGGCACGTCGTAGATCGCGGCGATCGCGCCGGGCCGCTCGGTCATCACCAGAACGCGGTCGGCCAGAAACACCGCTTCGGGGATCGAATGCGTGATCAACAGCACGGTCTTGCCGGTCTCGCGCTGGATGCGCTGCAATTCGACATTCATGCGTTCGCGCGTCATCGCGTCGAGCGCGCCGAACGGCTCGTCCATCAGCATGATTTTCGGATCATGCACCAGTGCCCGGCAGATCGAGGCGCGCTGCTGCATACCGCCGGAGAGTTGCCACGGCAGCTTCTTCTCGAACCCTTCCAGGCCGACCATCTTCAAAAGCTCAATCGCCCGCGGCAGATATTTTTCGCGCGACAATTGCTTCATGTCGATCGGCAGCATCACGTTGCTGATGATGTTGCGCCACGGCAGCAGCAGCGAATTCTGGAACACGATGCCGACATTGCCGTGCGGCTTTGTCACCCTCTCGCCTTCGACCAGGATTTCGCCCGATGAAGGCGCCAGCAGCCCCGAGATCATCTTCAAAAGCGTGGACTTGCCGCAGCCGGACGGGCCGACCACGACGAAGAACTCGCCCTCGTTGATGTGAAAGTCCAGCGGCCGCAGCGACGGCACGTCGCCGTCGCGCGCCCGGTAGGTTTTCGACACGCCGGAGATGCGGATCCCCGACGTGCCGGTTGAGGTGTCCGACACCACGCGCAGATGCGCGCTGGTTCGATTGGTGCCGGTTGCCGCCGCGTTCATTCAGTCAGCCTCATTTCGGCAGGTAGTCATTGGTGTAAAACGCCTTTGGGTTCTCCTTGGCCTTGGCTTCGAGGCCGCCATATTCCACCATCAGGTTGACGCTGTCGGTCATGTTGGCGTCGGTGACCTGGAACGGCCGCTTGCCCTTGGTCTCCGGCGTCCGGTACAGCGGGATCGTCAGTTCGAAACCCTGCGTCAGTGTGTCGATCTTGCCGCCCTTCGGGTTGGCGTCGAGGATCGACTGTGCCGCGCCCTTGGGGTCCTTCTCCGCGGCTTCGACGGCCTTGGTCGAGGCCGACATGAAGCGCTTGACGAGGTCAGCATTGGCCTTGACGTAATCTGTGTTCGCGACCATGCCGGATGAGACCATGTTGATGCCGTAGTCGGCGAATTTGATCGGATAGACGTCCTTGCCGGTGGCATCCTTGATCTTCATCGACTGGTCCATCACGTAACCCAGCAACAGATCGGCCTGGCCGTTGATGACGGCGTTGAGCTTGGTCTGGCCGTCGCCGGCCACGGTCTTGAAGTCGGCTTCCTTCAGCCCGGTCTTCTTCAGAAACAGCGGCCAGATCTGCGTCATCGAATCCGCGGGTGTGATCGCCACCGTCTTGCCCTTGATGTCCTCGGGCTTGCGGATGTTTTTCTCGACAAACCCCATCGCCGACATCGGGCTGGTCTGCAGCAGCACGCCGGTGGCGATAACAGGCGCGCCCTTCACGGCGGCGCGCATCATGGTAGGCACGTCGACATACCCGAAGTCGGCGGTCTTGGCGGCGACCGCCTGCGTGGTCGCCGCGGAGCCGCGGCCTTCCTGGATTTCAAGATCGATGTTCTCGGCCGCGTAAATCCCCTTGGCCTTGCCGTAATAGAACGGCGCATGCTCGCCATAGACGTACCAGTTCAGCATCAGCACGACCTTGTCGGCCGCCGACGCCGGAGCGACCGTAAGCAACCCCCACGCCAGCACCGCCGAAAACGCTGTCATCAATCGCACCATGTTCATCCTCCCGTTGGTGTTTCTGCGGCCCTTTGCGGGCCGCTTTTTTCCTTCGCCTAGGCGGCGAAAATGATGTCCTCGCGCTGGCTGACATGCCAGGGAATTACAAGGCGCTCGATCCGATCGACGATCCAGAACAGCACCACGCCAAGCAGCGCCAGGATCACCAGCGCCGCAAACATGGTCGGCAGGTCGAAGGTGCCGATCGAGCGCTGCAGCACATAGCCGATCCCGGAATTGGAGCCGACGAATTCGCCGACCACGGCGCCTACGACAGCCAGCGTCACCGAAACCTTCAGCCCTGAAAAGATCGCCGGCATCGCATGCGGCAGGTTGACGGCGAGAAAGACCTTCGCGCGGCTGCCCTGCATCGCGCGGGCGAGATCGACCATGTCGGGATCGACGGACTTGAAGCCCTGCACCGCCGACACCACTACCGGAAAAAAGCCGAGCAGGAACGCCGAGATCACCTTCGGGATGATGCCGAAACCGAACCAGACCACAAACAGCGGCGCAATCGCGATCTTCGGCACCGACTGCGAGAACACGAGCAGCGGATAGACGTAGCTTTCCACGGTCTTCGATCCTGCGATCAGCATCGCGACCGGAATGCCGAACACGGCCGAGAGCAGGAAGCCGCAGATGGTTGCATAGGTGGTGGGCCAGGCCTGCGCCATCAATTCCGGCCAATCGTTCCACAGCACCACGACGACATCCCCCGGCGCCGGGATTTGATAGGGCGGGATCTTGAACAACCGGATCGTCAGGTCCCAGGCCACGACGATGAAAATCAGGAACAAAAACGGCCGAATCCATACCGCATTCAGCGCTTTTGATACGCTTCCTGGCCCTTTGGGTTCGACCACGCCTTCGCTCCCTGTTTCCTCAACAATTAACCCGTTGGATAAATACTGTCCAGAGCCTTTTATGGTGTCAAATCAGCGCAAAATCGTTCCCGGTGAACACCGGGACCCATAGCCTCACGGTATTGATGCGGAAGCTATCAGCCCGCGAGCGAGGGCGACGATGCCAACCACAATCATCGGTGGTTATGGATCCCGGCGTTCGCCGGGACGACGTGAGCGCGCGTCCTCGCGGCCTCGTCCTTCGCGAACGCCGCGACCGATTTGCCCGTCAGCGCCGCCAGCACCAGCGCGACCATGTGATCCAGCCGCTCATCGCGGGCTTCCTTCTTCAACAGATCGCGGCCAAAAATCACGCTCAGCGTCGCGCTGTTCGAGAGGTAAAAGAAGCACAGCGCCGCGATCGAAATGTAGAGCTGCACCGGGTCCATCGCGACCTGGAAATCGCCGCGCTCGACGCCGCGGGTCACGATGGTGCGGATCATTTCGACAAAAGGCGAATGCATCGATTTCACCTTGGTCGAGCGCTTCAGGTGCTTTGCCTTGGCGAGATTTTCGGTGTTGAGCAGCGCCAGGAATTCCGGATTGCGGAGAAAATAATTCCAAGTGAAGCCGATCAGCGTTTCGATCGCCTGCGGCGGATCGAGATGCTCGAGATCAAGCCCGCGCTCCTCGACCCGGATTTTCTCATAGGCGCCCTCCAGCACCGCCAGATACAGGTCTTCCTTGTTGCCGACGTGATAATACAGCATGCGCTTGTTGGCGCCGGCTTCCGCCGCAATGCGGTCGACCCGCGCCCCGGCAAGGCCATGGGCGGCGAATTCCTGCTTGGCGGCCTCCAGGATACGCAAGCGCATCCCTTCGGGATCGCGCTGCCATTTCAGGGTTCGTTTTGCCTTGGCCAAGTCGAGCAATCCTCTCCGCGTCATGGCCGGGCTTGTCCCGGCCATCCACGTCTTGCAGCATTACAGCATGAAAAGTGGCCACGCCGCGAATCCGGACTTAACGATTTTAGCCAAGGAGGCCGACCTAAAGAGGATGGCCGGGACAAGCCCGGCCATGACGACTACATCGGTTTTGCCGTCCGCTCCACCAGCAGCGTGGGAATGCCGCGGGCGCCGCTGCGCACGGTGAGCACGCGGGTGCCGGGCTTGCGGCCGGTGCGCACCTCGGACACGTCGAGGCCGGCGGAAGCGAGGCGGGCCCGGGTGGCGTCCGCATTGTCGACGCGCCAGCTCATGCCATAGAGCCTGTCGTGCGCCGGATCGGCAGTGGTGCCGGGGCGGTGCACAATCTCCACAATCAGATCGCCGCAGCGGAAGAACATCAGCCGGCCCCAGTCCGGATGCGAACGATCCAGCGCCATGTCGAGCCCGAGCCGCGCGCCGTAGAGCGCCGCCGCGCGTTCGGGATCGCCGGTCGAGACGACGATGTGATCCATCGCGGTGATTGATGTGTCCGCGGTCGTGGCTGAGCGGGGTCGCTCAGCCTCCATCTCAAGAAAGAACAGCCGGACGCCACGGGTGGCTTCGGTCGATGCGCGGGTTCGCTTCCATGACAGCGTCGCGCCGGTCGTCGCGTCGCGGCTTTCGGCCTCCGCAATCGGCTCCGGCTTCAGCGTGAGCCGGTCGAGCCTGCGGTGCATTTTCGCGATGTCGTTGGTGCGAAAGCAGATGCTCGCAAGCCCCTCGCCCCGCTCCGCGATGAGGGCACGGATGCGGTCTGCGGCCATGCCGCTGCCGTTCGGCGACATCAGTTCCAGCGTCATATTGTCGAGCGTGAACAGCACGGTTTCCGCGCCATCGCCTGCGCTGCGCCATGCCGGCGCCCGAGCCAACAGCGTTTGATAGGCCGCCACGCCTGCTTCGAGTTCGCTGATGAGGACGACGACGTGATCGAGGCCGGCGATCATGAAAGCTCCATCACGGGAACAGTCCGCGCGTGGTCTTGGCGGCCCGCACCTTTTCCACGCCGATCGCCATCGCAGCGGTGCGATGCGAAATCCCGTCAGCCTTCGCGCGAGCCGCCATTGTTTCGAAGGCGCGATCGAGGATTTGATATTCGCGCCGCATCACCTCTTCTTCTTCCCAGAACAGTTGTTGCAGGTCCTGCACCCACTCGAAATAGCTCACCACGACGCCGCCAGAATTGCAGAGAATGTCCGGGATCAGAAAGATTTCGCCCTGGCGTTTTTCCAGCACCAGGTCGGCCTCCGGCGTGGTCGGGCCGTTGGCGCCTTCCGCCAGCACCCGGCATTTGAGGTTTTGCGCCGTCCGCGCATCGATCACGCGCTCCATCGCGGCGGGTACCAGCACGTCGCAGGGCATCGTCAGGATGCTGGCGGGGTCGCAGGCCAGCTGGTTGGAATATCCGGCCAGGCTGCCGTGCTGGGCGGTATGCTGCATCAAGCCCGGGATATCGAGACCGGCCTTGTCATAGAGCGCGCCGGTGTGGTCGCTGACCGCGATGATCTTGAGACCGAACCGCTGCAGGTCCAGCGCCGCGTAGGAGCCGACATTGCCAAAACCCTGGATCACGGCGGTGGCATTGTTGAGGTTGATGGAGAGGTCATTCATCACCCGCTTGGCGAGATAGGCCACGCCGCGTCCCGTAGCCTCGCGCCGTCCGAGCGTTCCCCCCGACGACACCGGCTTGCCGGTGACGATCTCGGTAACGGTGCGGCCCTGGTACATCGAATAGGTGTCCATGAACCACGCCATCACCTGTTCATTGGTGCCCATGTCGGGCGCCATCACGTCGATATGGGGGCCTACGAACGGGATCATCTCCTGCATGTAGCGGCGCGACAGCGCCTCCAGCTCCCGCTTTGAAATCGTCGAAAGATCGACATTGACGCCGCCCTTGGCGCCGCCATAGGGCAAGCCTACCAGCGCGCATTTCCAGCTCATCCAGATCGCCAGCGCCGCGACCTCTCCGATATCGACGCTTGGCGCGAAGCGGGTACCGCCCTTGGTGGGACCCAGGGTCAGATGATGCTGGACGCGGTAGCCCTCGAATACCGCAATCGAGCCGTCGTCGCGATGGATCGGGCATGAAATGGTGATGGCGCGTTTCGGCATCAATATCCGGTCGCGTTCGTCCATCGGGATCGACAGGTGATTGGCGATGACCCCGAACTGGTTCACCGCCATATCGAACACCGGACCGGAATAGACCGTCATCGCTGCCTCCCCCCTTTGATCATTGAATACGGTCGTAATCCCCCCACATGCCGATCTCAAGCAATACCGGCGATGGCTGCCAAACATTTTGGCGAATACACGGCCATAAGCGGTGCTAATGTAGCGCCGTCGAGACCACCTTTCAGCACGATACGGACTAGTGGATGCAAGCCCTCTTTATCGGACAGACCTATATCGACGTTACCTTCATCACCGATCACATGCCGACCGGCGACGAGAAACACGTGGCCTCGGCCTATGCGGTCTCGTTCGGCGGCAACGCGGTCACCGCCGCATTCTGCTGCGCAAAACTCGGCATCGTGCCGGACCTGATCGCGACCGTGGCCAATGACTGGCTGGGGCGGATGTTTCAGGACATGAGCGCGAAGTATGGAATTTCGATCCATCCGCGCAAGGTCAATTCCTCCTCGCTGTCCTTCATCATGCCGAAGGACGGCAAGCGCGCCATCGTGCGCTGCCGCGACGACGAACATATCCACCCTTTTCCGATGCTGAACCTGAAAGGCTGCCGCGCATTGCATGTCGACGGCCACCAGCCGGATGCCGCCATTCATTACGCGAAACTGTGCCGCGAGGCCGGCATCCTCACCTCGCTCGACGGCGGGGGCCTCCGCACCAACACCCATGAGCTGCTTGAATTCATCGATGTCGCGATCGTCGCCGAGCGGCTTTGCGAACAGATGGACAAGACCCCGGAGACGATGCTGGACTACCTGAAAAGCCGCGGCTGCCGGGTCGGCGGCGTCACCATGGGCGAGCGCGGCCTGCTCTGGTACGATGAAACCGGCGCAGTGCGCGCGCTTCCCGCGCTACCGATTGCGCCGGACCGCGTGCTCGACACCAACGGCGCTGGCGATGTCTTTCACGGCGCCTATGTCTATTCCTATCTCAGCAATCCCGGCGCCACCTGGCAGGATCATTTTGCGTTCGCGCGCGCGGCCTCGACCTACAAGATTCAACGCCTCGGCAACGAGGCCGGCCTGCCGACGGTGCCGGACATCGAGGCCATAAGGCGGGAATTCGAAGTCGCGGCCTAAGCTTTCGGGAACAGGACGATGGGCCATGTGTTCGTTGCCGGCAGCATCAACATGGATGTGGTGGCGACGGCGGAGCGGCATCCGAGGCTCGGCGAAACCGTTGCCGGACGCGAAGTGCTTTATTTTCCCGGCGGCAAGGGAGCGAATCAGGCAGTCGCCGCGGCGAAGCTGGGTGCGGACACGACGCTGATCGGACGCGTTGGAACGGATGCGTTCGGCCGCGATCTCAGGGAATTTCTGGCGGCCCAAGGTGTAGACCTAGCATTCGTGCAGGAAACGCCGGAGGCTCATACCGGCACGGCCATCATTACCGTCGCCAATGCCGACAATACGATTGTCGTGGTGCCCGGCGCGAATGCGATGGTGAGCGCCGCTGACGTGGCCGTGCCGTTGCTGACAAAGGGCGACGTGGCGGTCAGCCAGTTCGAGATTCCCCTGCCCGCGATCAACGCTTTTTTCAAACGCGGCCGCGCCGCAGGCGCAACGACCGTCCTCAACCCCGCACCCGCGCTGCCGTTCGATCGGGAATTGCTCGGTCTGGTCGATATCCTCATTCTCAATGAAAGCGAACTAGGCCTGCTGGCCAGGACCGAACTCCGCGATACCGACGACCAGGCGCGCTTCATTGAAGCTGCGCGATCGGTGCAGGCCGGTACGAACAAAACCATCTGCGTCACGCTGGGTAAGCGCGGCAGCATTGCGCTGCTCGACGGCGAGCCGTTGATCATTGCCGGCCGCATCGTCAAGGCCGTCGATACCACCGGCGCCGGCGACTGTTTCGTCGGCGCAGTCGCCGCACAGCTTGCAAATGGTCACACCATTCGCGATGCATTCGACTACGCCAACGTAGCGGCTTCAATTTGCGTGCAGCGCATGGGCGCGGCGCCGTCGATGCCGACGACGGACGAAGTATCCCTGAGTCGTCCCGGCGAACGCCGGGACCCATAACCGCCGACGCATCGTTTCCGCAAAGCCGCTCTGCATACTGCCGATACCTTCCGCAATCACGAACGACGGCGGGTGATGGGTCCCGGCGTTCGCCGGGACGACGACAGCTACTTCAGCATCCCCACCTGCCGGGGCAGCCACAGCGTCAGGTCGGGAATCAGCGTAATCGCGATCAAGGACAGCAGCAGCGGAATCAGCCAGGGCAGGATCGCCATGGTCGTGCGCTCGACCGACATCTTCGATATCCGGGCCAACACGAACAGCACCATCCCGAGCGGCGGATGCAACAGCCCGATCATCAGGTTCAGCGTCATCACCACCCCGAAATGGATCGGATCGATGCCGACCTTCACAAGGATCGGCATCAGCACGGGCACGAGGATGCTGATCGCCGCGATGGTTTCGAGAAAGCAGCCGACCACCAGCAGCAAAATATTGATCAGCAGCAGGATGACGTATTTGTTGTCGGTGAAGGCCAGCAACGCTTCGGCAGCGCGCTCGGTTACCTGCGTCGTGGTCAGCACCCAGCCGAACAACGAGGCCGCCGCGACCACCAGCAGCACGCCGGCGGTGGTCTCGATGGTGTCCATCGAAACCTTGTAGAACTGTTTCAGGGACAGCGAGCGGTACAGGAAAATTCCGAGGATTAGCGCCCATGCGCAGGCCGCTACCGCGGCCTCCGTCGGCGTGAACCAGCCGAAAGTCATGCCGCCGAGAATAATCGCCGGCGTCATCAGGGCCGGCAAGGCGTAGATGAACGTAAGGCCGAGTGTTTTCCAGTGGAACATCGCGTCGCGCGGGATGCCGTCGCGGTGGGCACAATAGGTGACGTACAGCATCATGAAGATCGTCATCACCGCGCCGGGGATGACGCCGCCGAGGAACAGCGCCCCGATCGAGACATTCGCCATCATCCCGTAGATCACGAACGGCAGCGACGGCGGAATGATCGGCCCCAATGTCGCGGAAGCTGCGGTCGCGCCGACCGCGAACTCGGTCGAATAGCCGTGATCCTGCATGGCCTTGATTTCGATGGTGCCGAGACCGGCCGCGTCGGCGATCGCGGTGCCGGACATGCCGGAGAAGATCACCGATCCGATGATATTGACGTGCCCCAGCCCGCCGCGCATCCAGCCGGCGATCGCGACCGCGAAATCGTAGATGCGGTTGGTGATCCCCGCGGAGTTCATCAGGTTGCCGGCGAGAATGAAGAACGGCACCGCGAGCAGCGGAAACGAGTCGATGCCGCCGGCCATGCGGTGCAGAATGACGAAATCCGGAATGCCGGCGATGAAATGAGTGTAAAGCAGCGACGAGCCGGCCAGCGCGATGAAGACCGGCACGCCGGCGAGCAGCACCACAAGGAAGACGAAGACGAGGACGGCCATTTTTCCCGCCCCTAATCCGGGATCGCCTGGTCAACCACGTCGTGGGGCGTCTTCCAGCCCTGCCGCGCGTTGCACCAGAACACATAGACTTGCCGCGCGAACATCAGGAAACAGCCGAACGCGACACCGCCATAGACGACGCTCATCGGCACATCGAACACTGTCATGGGCTGGTAGTGCATGCGCTCGACGATCGTCACCGAGAAATAGGCGAGCAGCCCGAGAAAGCCGAGCTTGACCGCGTCCACCAGCGCCAGAAGCGCGGACCGCAGCGGGCTCGGCTTCATGACGTTCGACAACAGCTCGACCGCAATATGGCTGTTCTTGCGCGTGACGACTGCGCCACCCACGAACACCACACACATCAGGGCGTAGCGCGCGATCTCTTCGGTCCACGCAAGACTATCGTTGAGCACGTACCGCGTGAAGAATTGCAGGAAGACGATGAATGCCAGTCCCCAGAACAGCAGGAACGCGATCCAGTCCTCCGGGTGATGCTCGATGACGACCTCTTCGTCCTCGGCGACGATCAGGTGAACGTTGTCGGGCGGAGCGGCTGTGGATTCGGACTTCGTGTTCATTGGTAATCACCGATGTCGTCCCGGCGAACGCCGGGACCCATAACCCCAGACCACTATTGTTTCGGTAATCCGCTTCCGCACGTCGCTGACACCTTCCGCAATCATTGACGACGGAGTGTATGGGTTCCGGCGTTCGCCGGGACGACGCGTTGAAACGCCTTCACGCCCACGCTACTTCAGCGCCTGCAGCGCGTCATATTCCGCCTGGCTCCAGCCGGCCCCAGCCGATGCGTCGTTGTGCAGCGGGATCGCCGCCTTGCGGAACGCCTCGCGGTCGACGGTGACCACGGTCTTGCCGAGCTTGCGCAGTTCGTCGGCGGTTTTTTGCTCCGACGCGCGGATCTGGTCGGACGACTTGGCGGCTGCCTGGGTCAGCACCTCCTCGAACACTTTCTTGTCGGCATCCGAAAGCTTCGACCAGACGTGCCCGCCGACGATCGTGAGCAGGGATTCGGCGATGTGGCCGGTCAGCATGATGTGCGACTGCACTTCGTAGAATTTCTTGGCCATGATGGTCGGCAGGGGGTTCTCCTGACCGTCGACGGTGCCCTGTTGCAAGGCCAGATAGACTTCCGCGAACGCGATTGGCGTGGCATTGGCGCCGACCGACTTCGCCAGCATCAGATAGAGCGGTGCCGGCGGCACGCGGAGCTTCATGCCTTTCATGTCTTCGGGCTTCTTGATTTCCTTGTTCGCGGTCACCATGCGCTCGCCATAATAAGTGAGAGCCACAATCTTGTGCCTGGTCTTGTCCTCGTATCCCTTGGCGATATCGCGGAACAGCTTGCTGTCGCGGTAGGCCTTCCAGTGGTCGAAGTCGCGCATCATGAAGGGTGCGCCGGAGATCGCCAGCGGCTTGTGGATCGAGCCGGCGAACGAGGTGCCGGTGTAGATCATATCCACGGTGCCGAGCCCGAGACCTTCGTTGATCTGGTTCTCGTTGCCGAGTTGCGAGGCTGCAAATACCGCGACCTCGTAGCGGCCGTTGGTGCGTTTCTTGATTTCCTCGGCGGCCCACAACGCCTCGGTATGATAGGGCTCCGCGACCTCGTAGACATGCGCCCATTTCAGTTTTGTCTGCGCCGAGGCCGGTGCCGCGATTGTTGCTGATATGATCAGCGCCGCTGCCATGACAAAGCGGCGTGTCCAGATCGACATGGTATCCTCCCCCAAATTGTTGCCCAAAACCTCGTTGACGGGTCCTCGGCCGCTAACGTCGCCGATATGAATAGCGGATGCAAGTAGCGAGAAAGCTCAAGTCACTGCGGCATCACGCGCAGCGGCAGTTTATCGAACCCGCGCAGCGTGTTGTTGAGCCGGCGCGTCGGCTCCGCGGTCATCTCGATGCGGGCGGCGCGCCTGACCAGCGCGCCGAGGATCGCCTCGGTCTCGAGCCGCGCCACGGCCTGGCCGACGCAGCCATGAATGCCGGTGCCGAAGGTCATGTGGCCGGTGGCGCGGCGCTTGACGTCGAAGGCATCAGGCCTGTCCCAGCGGCGCGGGTCGCGGTTGGCGGCGGCGAACAGCAGCATCACCTTTTCGCCCTCGCCGAGGCGGATGCCGGAAACCTCGACCGGCCTCGTGGTGGTGCGGAAAAACGACTGCACCGGCGCCTCGAAACGCAGCACCTCCTCGAACGCGCCGCGGATCAGTGCCGGATTTTCGCGCAGCGCCTGCCATTGCTCGGGGTACCGCGCCAGGCAGTACAGCGCATTGCCGAGGCCGAAGACGGTGGTATCGATGCCGGCGGACAGGAACGAGCGCACCAACATACCGGCTTCGTCCTCGCTCAACTCGCCGGAATCGACCGCGTCGAAAATCTGCATGCCCAGCCCGCCGGGCTTGAGCCCCGCGCGACTGCATTTCGACATGATCCAGTCGCGCACCGGACCGGCATTGGCCATCGCCGCATTGAACAGCTCGTTACGCGGCCCGAACGAATTGAACACCATGCTGCCATAGGGCAGCAGGTTTTCGCGGCCCTCTTCGGAAATCCCGGTCGCGTCCGGAAATACTTTTAGCGGATAGGCCTCGGCAAGATCGGCGATGCCGTCGAATTCGCGGCTTTCGACCAACCGCGCGACCAAAATCTCCGCTTCGCGCTCGAACGTCTCGCGCAATACCTTGATCGCCCCGGGCGACAGGATCCGGGTCAGTACCGCGCGGGTGCGGGTATGCAGCGGCGGGTCCGCTTCCAGGATGATGCTCGGCGGACGCCACGGCGGTTCTTTACGGAAGTCGCTGAGGCCGACGCCGGCGGACGAACAATAGGTCTCATAATCGGTCAGGGCGTCGCGGACCTGCTCGTGGCGGGCCATCGTCCATATGCCGTATTGCTCGAGCCAGACCACGGGTCCCGCCTCGCGCAGCGCCTCATGATGCGGATAGGGATCATGCAGGAAGGCGTGCGAAAACGGATCGACCGACGATACAGGACGGCTCAGGGTGGTCTGCTCGCTCGCCATGTCGTCTCCCTTCCGGCCTTTTGTGGGGCGGCCGGTTAGCCGCATTTTGCACGACTCCAACTGGGATTGTCACCCCATTGCTTGTGCTATTTAAATGTCTGGCTTGAACCGAGGACATGACAATGCCGGAAGCCGCAACATCTCCCCTTCCTGAGGATCCCGCGCTGCTGCAGATCGAAGGACCGATCGCCACAATCACGCTCAACCGTCCCGCCGCGTTCAACTCCGTCAACCTCGCGATCGCGCAAAGACTCGAGCAACTCGCCGCCGAGGTGGAAGGCAATGACGACATTCGCGTGCTGGTCATCGAGGGGGTTGGCCGCGCCTTTTCGGCCGGCGGTGATCTGCAGACCATTGGAGCTGCGGCCGCCAACGACACAATTGCGCCGGTGGTCGCCGAATTGCTCAAGCACTACCACGCCTTTATCGAGACGGTGCGGCGCATGCCCAAGATCGTGCTGTCGAGCGTTCACGGCTCCGCGGCCGGCGCAGGGATGGGGCTTGCTTTCGTCGCCGACCTCTGCATCGCGGCCGACGACGCCCGCTTCACGCCGGCCTATGCCAAGATCGGCGTATCGCCGGACGGAGGCAGCACGGTCGGCATGGTCGGCACCGTCGGCGTCCGCCGCGCCCTGCAGATATTTTTGGCCGAGGACAGTTTTTCGGCCGCGCAGGCCTATGACTGGGGCTTGGTCGCCAAAATTGTCCCGGCCGCGGAGCTGAAGACGGCGACGCGCGAGTTCGCGCAACGGCTGGCGCAGAATCCGCCTGCCGCGATCGGCGCAACCAAGTCGCTGCTCTATCAGGCCGCCGTCACGCCGATCCGGCAGCAACTCGACGCCGAGGAAACTAACATCATTGCCTGCATGCAGACCGACGAGTTTCAGGTGGCGGTGAAGAAGTTTACGAGCAAGGGGAAGTAAACCCGGTGTCGTCCCCGCGAAAGCGGGGACCCATACACACCGACGGATGTTTTGCGAAGATTGGGACCGCAGCGGTTACAACAGCAAGCATCGGCGGCTATGGGTCCCCGCCTTCGCGGGGACGACAGCGGTGTTCAATTCGGACAGATATACCCCGTTCCTGCCGGCGACTTGAAGCAGCCGACCGATTCCGGGATCACCTGCTTCGGCAGCCACAGCACCACCTTCGGGAAATAGATCGTAAACGTGATGGTCACCAGGAACACTACATAGATCGGCAGCGCCGCGCGTAGCGCCTTGGCAAAACTGACGCCGACGAATTTCGAAGCCATCAACAGCACGAGGCCATAGGGCGGCGTGATCAGCCCGAATGCCAGGGTGGCTATCAGCACCACGCCCATATGTACGCCATTGATGTCGCCGGCCTGCGTCAGCGCATTCACCAGCGGCATGAAAATGATGATGGTCGGAACCGGTTCGATGAAATCGCCGACCACGGTGAACAGCAGCACCAGAAGCAGCATCATCAGATGCGGATCATTGCCGGCAAGCGAAATGATCCAGTCCGAAATGACGATGGCGCCGCGCAGATAGGCCAGCATCCAGCCGAACGCATTGGCCGCGCCGATGGTGATTAGCGGCAGCGAGAAGATCAGCCCGGCGAGGCAGAAGTCATAGGGGATTTTCCACATGTGGCCGCGATTGAGCGCGGGGATCACCACCGCGATGATCCAGATCACCGCGACGACGCCGGCCTCCGTCGGCGTGAACCAGCCGGACAGGATGCCGCCGAGCAGGATCACCGGGATCATCAGCGGCAGCGCCGCATCTCCCGCCGCGAAAACAACCTGGCGAAGCGGCGCCCGCGGCTTGCGCATCCCTACGGGTCCGAAGAAATAGCAATAGATCATCAGGCCGAAGCCGATCATCAGGCCCGGCACGACGCCCGCCATGAACAATCCGGCGATCGACACGTTGCCGACCGCGCCATAGACCACCGCGGTGATGCTCGGCGGCACCAGCGCCGCGATGGTGGAGGCGGACGCGATGATCGCCGCGATGAAGGCGGGCTCGTAGCCTTCGCGTTTCATCGGGCCGCCGAGCGCGCGGCTCATCACCGCGACATCGGCGGTGGTCGATCCCGACATTTCCGAGAAGAACATGCTGAACACCACGACGACCTGGGACAGGCCACCCCTGATATGCCCGACCAGCGACAGCGACAAATTTGCGATCCGCACCACGACATTCGCCGAACTCATCAACTCGCCGACCAGCAGAAAGAACGGTATCGCCAGCAGCGCCTCGGAATCCACGCCGTCGAAAACCTTCTGGATGATGGCTGCGAGCGAAACGTCGGTGAGCAGCGCGCCGATGAATACTCCGGCCAGCAGCGAGAATGGCACGGGCACGCCAAGATAGCCGAAGAACAGGAAGCAGAACGTCATCAGGGCAAGAATGACAGGCGAACTCACAGGCCCGGCCTCGTCTGAACGCCGGTATCGATCGCTGCGATATCGCGGTCTATTTCCGGCGGCTCGGGATGGTCAAAACCGTTGCGGATGCCGTTCACCAGTTGCTCCACGGTGAACAGGGCGATCAGCACGCCGGACAGCGGTATCGCGGCGTAAAGCGAGGCGATCGGTGTGCCGGACGGCAGGCGGAAACTGCCGAAGCCTCTGAGATAGTTGATGTAGCCGAACCATATCAGGCAGAAGGCAACACCGAGAACCGCGATGCGAATGATGATCTCGACGATCAGCCGCGGCGTGCCGTGCATCGCCTCGGAAATGGCGGTGAGATACAGATGATCGTTGCGGCGAGTGGCAACGGCGGCGCCGATGAAGATCGCGTAGATGAACAGTGTCGAGGTCACCTCCTGCAGCCACAGCCACGGACGGCCGATGCTGCGGGTGACGATGTCGGCCGTCACCGAGAGCGAGAAACCGAAGCAGAGCAGCCCGCAGACGATCATCAGCACCAGTTCGAGTTTGTCGAAGGCCGGCCATTTCAGGTGATGCTGCCGCTGCAACACCAGTTTGTCGGACATGCTCATGTTCGTCGTCCCCGCAACTTATGTCGTCCCGGCGAACGCCGGGGACCCATAGCCACCGATGGGCGTGATGAGGGAAGGCATCTGCCAAAGTGCCAAAATGATGACCCTGTGGTTATGGGTCCCGGCGTTCGCCGGGACGACTCGTGGAAACGGATCGTCAGTTGATCGCCCGGATCAGGGTCTTGATCTTTTCGGCATGCGGCCCGAGCTCCTTGGCGAGCTTGTCGAGATACGGGTCCGCGATCTTGGTGAAACCCGTCTTGTCGACGTTTTCCACGATCTTGACGCCCATCGTCTTCAGCTTGGTCGCAGCCGTCTTTTCGAGCTGGAATGCCCTGGCCGGCTCATTGGCGCTGATCTCGGCCGCAGCCGTCGTCACCCATTGCTTTTGCTCGGCGGAAAGACTTTGCCACAGCTTGTCGCTGATGAAGACCAGGGCGTTGTTGGCTTCGTGCTCCGTGATCGAGAGCACCGGCGCCACTTCGTAATGCCGGTTGATCAAATAGACGTTGATGCTGTTTTCGGCGGCCTCGACCACGCCGGTCTGCAGCGAGGTGTAGACGCTGCCGAACGGCATGTGCACGGTCTGGGCGCCATAGGCCGGAAACATGGTGTCCTCGGTCGCGGTCGCCTGAACCCGGATCTTCATCCCCTTGACGTCTTCGACCTTGCTTACTTCCTTCTTGCTGTAGATGTTTCGCACCCCCTGCGAGCCGGTGGCGATGACGTGCAGGCCTTGCGTGGTCTCGTCGATCATCGTCTTGATGGCGTCGATCACCTGCTTGTCGGCCAGCGCCTTGATCACGTGAGCTTCGTTACGAAACAGGAAATGCAGCGACATCACGCCGGCCTGCGGGGAGATCGTCGAGGTGTTCGCCGAGGAAACGATCGCGAATTCGAGATCGCCGCTCTTTACCAGTTGCAGGAGCTGCGGCTCCTGCCCAAGCTGCGCGCCCGGAAACTGGTCGACCAGCATGGTGCCCTTGCTCAATTCCTTGAGTTTTGCGGAAAAAATATCGTAGGCGACGCTGTAGCCGGAATTGAGCTGCTGGTCGTGGGCGAAGCGATAATGTTTTGTCTCTTGCGCGCCCGCGTTGCTGGCGAAAGCGATGGCCGCAGCGGCAATGAATGCGGCGGCAGTCTTTGCTAAATATTTCACTGGTCCCCCCGTTTTGATTTTTTCAATCATCCCATCGGGGTTGCCGCATTGTCAATCAAGCATCGCGCGGCACGTCGTCCCGCGAACGCCGGGACCCTGTTTCACCTCTCCCGAAGGGAGAGGTCGGCTCGCATCGCCAGATGCGAGCGGGTGAGGGGTTACGCCCTATCGTTGGTCCGAAGGCCCCTCACCCGGATTGCATCTGACGATGCAATCCGACCTCTCCCCTGCGGGGAGAGGTGAAGTCGAGGGCTGCGGGTAGCGACTCGTGGGATCTCAGTTGATCGCGCGGATCAGGTCCTTGACCTTGTCGGCGTGGGGGCCGAGCTCTTTTGCGAGCTTGTCGAGATAGGGGTCGGCGACTTTGGTGAAGCCGGATTTGTCCACGTCGGTGACGACCTTCACCCCGATCGCTTTCAGCTTGTCCTGCGATTGATGCTCGAGCTCGATCGCTTTCGCCGGCTGGTTCTTGTTGACCTCGTCGGCGGCGGCCTGCACCCAACCCTGCTGCTCCGGGGTCAGGCTGTTCCACAGCTTGTCGCTGACCCAGACCAGGCTGTTGTTGGCCTCGTGCTCGGTCATCGAGAGCACCGGGGCGACTTCGTAGTGCTTGTTGGCGAGATAGACGTTGACGCCGTTTTCCGCGACGTCCACCACGCCGGTCTGCAGCGAGGTGTAGACGCTGCCGAACGGCATGTGCACGATCTGCGCGCCATAGGCCGGGAACATGGTGTCCTCGGTAGGCGTCGCCTGCACGCGGACCTTGAGGCCCTTGATGTCCTCGACCTTCTTGATCTCGCGTTTGGAATACATGTTGCGCAGGCCGAGCGTTGCGAGCGCAATGACGCGGGCGCCCTGCACGGTGTCCGCGATCATCGCCTTGACGGCCTCGGATACTTTTGGATCCGCCATCGCCTTGATGAGATGGCCTTCATTGCGGAACAGGAAGTGCAGCGACATCACGCCGGCCTGCGGCGACAGCGTCGCGGCATTCGCCGACGACGAGATGCAGAACTCGATATCGCCCGACTTCACCAGCTGCAGGACCTGCGGCTCCTGCCCAAGCTGCGCGCCGGGATACTGATCGACCAGCATGGTGCCCTTGCTCACCGCCTTCAGCTTGTCGGCAAAGGTATCGCCGACGATGCCGTAGCCTGTGGTCTTCGGCTGGTCGTAGGCGAAACGATAATGTTTTACGTCTTGTGCGGTGGCGCTTGTGGCCAATGCAATCGCCGATAGGGCGATGGCCGCGGCGAAAATTCTGTTCAGGCTTTTCATGGACGCCTCCCCGAGATGTTTTTTCTTTGATCATTCCACCGGGGTTGCGAGATTGTCAATCAAGCATCGCCGACCGTAGCCCGGATGGAGCGAAGCGCAATCCGGGGACGGCGGCCCAACGCGCGCGAACCGTCCCGGATTTCGCTTCGCTCCATCCGGGCTACGAGGCTGCTAGACCTACTTCCCCTGCCCGCGCATGAAGTCGAAATCGCACCCTTCGTCGGCCTGCAAGATGCTCTCATTGAACAGATGCGCGTAACCGCGCCGCGCCCATTCCGGCGTGGTCGCGGGCGGCAGCGCCAGGCGGCGCCTTTCGAGCTCGGCGTCGTCGACCAGAAGATCGATGCTCCGTGCCGACACGTCGAGCCGGATCATGTCGCCGCTCCGCACCAGCGCCAGCGGCCCGCCGACCGCCGATTCCGGGGTGATATGCAGCACGATGGTGCCGAACGCGGTGCCGCTCATCCGCGCGTCCGAGATCCGCACCATGTCTTTGACGCCGCCGCGCGCAAGCTTCATCGGGATCGGCAGATAGCCCGCCTCCGGCATGCCCGGCGCGCCCTTCGGGCCGGCATTGCGCAGCACCAGCACGTCGTCCGGATTGACGTCGAGATCGGGATCGTCGACCCGCAGCGTCATATCCTCGACCGAGTCGAACACCACGGCACGCCCCGTATGCTGCAGCAGTTTCGGGCTGGCGGCGGAATGTTTGATGACCGCGCCGCGGGGCGCGAGATTGCCATGTAGCACCGCCATGGCGCCTTCCGGTTTTATGGGATCGTTGCGGCCGCGGATGGCGTCCTGGCCCGGCACGTCCTCGGCATTCGCGACCGCCTCGCGCAAGCTTCCAGCGATGGTCTTGGCGTCGAGGTCAAGCAGGTCGCCCAGCTGCTGCATCAGCTTGGGGACGCCGCCGGCGTGATGAAAATGCTCCATGTAATGCGCGCCCGAAGGTTTGAGGTCGATCAGCACCGGCACCTCGCGGCCAAGCCGGTCGAAGGCTTCGAGATCGATGCGATGCGGGGTGCGGTTGGCGATGGCGGTGAGGTGGATCAGGCCGTTGGTGGAACCGCCGATTGCCTGCAGCACCACCAGCGCGTTGCGGAACGCGGCCGGTGTCAACAACTCGCTCGGGCGCGGCGATTTTGTCACCGCCATCTCGGCCGCGCGCTTGCCGCTCGCCTCCGCGAGGCGGAACCGCTCGGCATGCGGCGCCGGGATTGTGGCGCTCATCGGCAGCGACAGGCCGAGCGCCTCGGTGATGCAGGCCATGGTCGAGGCCGTGCCCATCACCATGCAGGTGCCGACCGACGGCACCAGCCGGCCGTTGACCGCCTCGATCTCCTCGCCGTTGATTTCGCCGGCGCGGAACTTTGCCCACAGCCGGCGGCAATCGGTGCAGGCGCCCAGCACCTCGCCCTTGTGATGACCGACCACCATGGGACCTACCGGGATCACCACCGTCGGCAGGTCGGCCGAGACCGCGGCCATGATCTGCGCCGGCAGTGTCTTGTCGCAGCCGCCAATCACCACCACCGCGTCCATCGGCTGCGCCCGGATCATCTCCTCGGTATCCATCGCCATCAAATTGCGCAGGTACATCGAAGTTGGAAAAGCAAAGCTCTCCGCGATCGAAATGGTCGGAAACACCATCGGCATCGCGCCGGCCAGCATCACGCCGCGCTTCACCGCCTCGATGATGTCAGGCACGTTGCCGTGGCAGGGATTGTAGTCGCTGTGGGTGTTGGTGATGCCGACGATCGGCCGGTTCAGCGCGTCGTCCGAATAGCCCATCGCCTTGATGAAGGCCTTGCGCAGGAATAGCGAAAACCCGGCATCGCCGTAACTGGTCAAACCTTTGCGCAACCCGTCGGCCATTGTCGTTTCTTTCTGTTATGAGCTAGTCCGCGCCATCATACATCGTCATTCCGGGATGCGCCCCCCTTGGGGCGCAGGCCCGGAATCCATAACCCCCAATCGTGGTTATGGATTCCGGGCTCGCGCGCAAAGCGGCGCGCGCCCCGGAATGACGGCTATTTCCACTTCACGATCCGGCTTTCGTCGCCCGAGAACTCCATGCTGCAGAACGCGCCGCCCTGGTAGAACTGCCGCACCGGGTCCGGCTTCAGCTTGGCCTGCTCGGCGAACGCATGCTCGCGAAAATCCTCGGCGCGGCCGGTCGGCCGGTACCCGAGGTCATAGGCGCGATGATTGTCCCACCAGGCGCGCTCGTTATAGGACGCGCCGTACAGAATCTCGAAATGGATGTCGGGATGGTCGATGCCGATCCGGCACAGCTGCACCAGGTCTTCCGGCTTCAGCCAGATCGAGAGCCGGCGGTGATCCAGCGGCTTGTCGCCGAAATTGCCGATCCTGAGACAGGTGACGCCGATGCCGTGCTTGTCGGCATAGAGCGAGCCGATCGCCTCGCCGAACGCCTTGCTGACGCCGTAGCGGCTGTCGGGGCGCACCGTCACGTCGGTGCCGATGCGGTGGTGCCTCGGATAGAAGCCGACCGCATGGTTGGAGGAAGCGAACACGACGCGCTTGACGCCCTTCTTGCGCGCGGCCTCGAACAGATTGTAGCAGCCAATGATATTGGACTGCAGGATGGCGTCCCACGGACCTTCCACGGAAAATCCGCCGAAATGCAGGATGCCGTCGACGCCCTCGCAAATCGCCTCGACTTGCGCGAGATCGGCGAGGTCGGCGGCCTTGAACGTTTCCGCCGCGCCGAGATCGGCCGGCTTCTTGATGTCGCTCACCACCAAGTCGGGATAAATTGGCGGCAACAATTTTCGTAGCCGCGTGCCGATTTCGCCGGCAGCGCCGGTAATCAGAATTTTTGGCATTCCATCCCTCGTCTCCTGCGACCGATTTGCGGTCGTTGACCGACAATGATAGCAAACCAAATCAGAAGGAAACGCAACAACGAGAACAGCAAATGTCCGACGCATCCCACCGCCCAGGCTGGCAGCCGGCGACGTATTATCCCGATCCGGCGATTCATGCGGTCGATCCCCGCTTCGAGAAATACTGGTTGAAGCTGTCGGCCATCGAGCGGCTGGCGACTGGGCTGCGTTGGGGCGAAGGCCCGGTGTGGTTCGGCGACGGGCGTTACCTCTTGTGCAGCGATATTCCGAACAACCGCATCCTGAAATGGGAGGAAGAGACCGGCGCGGTCTCGATCTATCGAAAACCGTCGAATTTCGCCAACGGCCACACCCGCGACCGCCAGGGCCGGCTTGTCGGCTGCGAGCACGGCGGACGCCGCGTCGTCAGGACCGAATATGACGGCTCGATCACGGTGCTGATGGATTCGTTCCAAGGCAAGCGGCTCAATTCGCCGAACGACGTCGTGGTAAAATCCGACGGCTCGATCTGGTTCACCGATCCGGTGTTCGGGCTATTAGGCAATTACGAAGGCTACAAGGCCGAATCCGAGATTAATCCCAACGTCTACCGCATCGACGGCAACACCGGCACAGCCACCATCGTCGCCGACGACGTGCTCGGCCCCAATGGGCTGTGCTTTTCGCCGGACGAGAAAATTCTCTACATCGTGGAGTCGCGGGGCGTGCCGAACCGCAAGATTCTGGCCTACGACGTCAGTGGCGATGGCAAGGCCATCACCAACAAGCGCATCCACATCGATGCCGGCCCGGGCACGCCGGACGGCATGCGCTGCGACATCGACGGCAATCTGTGGTGCGGCTGGGGAATGGGCGATCCGGAACTGGACGGCGTGTTCGTGTTCGCCCCCGACGGCGCGCAGATCGGCCGCATCGCGCTGCCCGAGCGCTGCGCCAATCTCTGCTTCGGCGGCCTGAAGCGCAACCGCCTGTTCATGGCCGCGAGCCAGTCGATCTACGCGCTGTATGTGAATACGCAAGGCGCGCCGGGAGGATGATCGTGCCCCGGACGCAGCGCAGCGCGCAGCACTTGCGGAGCGGTGCGCTGCAGAGCCTTAAGCGCGTTTACGCGCGTCTTCGAGGCGCTATGGCCCCGGTTTGCTTCGGGTCGAAGAAAGAAGAAACCGGGGTCCCGGTTCTGCGCAGCGGCATGAAGAATGCCGCAGCGCGCCAGGGATACGGCGCGACTACGCCGCGTTGAAGCCGGCGATCGCCTTGACCTCGAGATATTCCTCCAGGCCGTATTTGCCCCACTCGCGGCCGTTGCCGGACTGCTTGTAGCCGCCGAACGGCGCGGTGCGGTCGTTGGGAACGCCGTTGAGGTTGACGTTGCCGGCGCGGATCTGGCGGCCGACCTTGCGCGCGCGCTCGACCGTGCCCGCCGAGACGTAACCCGCCAGACCATACGGCGTATCGTTGGCGATTCTGACCGCATCGGCTTCGTCCTTGGCGCCGAGGATGGTGAGCACCGGGCCAAAAATTTCCTCGCGCGCAATCGTCATGTCGTTGGTGACGTCGGCGAAGATGGTGGGGCGTACGTAAAAACCCTTGTTGACGCCTTCCGGCAGGCCGGGACCGCCGGTGACCAGCGTGGCGCCTTCCTCGATGCCCTTCTGGATCAGCGTCTGGATCTTGTCCCATTGAATCCGCGACACCACGGGACCGATATTGGTGTCCGCGGCGCGGGGATCGCCGGCCTTGGTCTTGTCGGCGACGCCCTTGGCGATGGCGGCGACTTCCTTCATCTTCGACAGCGGCACGATCATCCGGCTCGGCGCGTTGCAGGACTGGCCGGAGTTGACGAACATGTGCATCACGCCCCCGGTCACCGCTTTGGCAAGATCGGCGTCTTCCAGAATGATGTTCGGCGACTTGCCGCCGAGTTCCTGGCTGACGCGCTTCACCGTGGGTGCCGCGCGCTTCGCAACGTCGATGCCGGCGCGGGTCGAGCCGGTGAACGAGATCATGTCGATATCGGGGTGCTCGCTCATGGCGGCGCCGACTTCGGGGCCGAGGCCGTTGACGAGGTTGAACACGCCCTTGGGCACGCCGGCTTCGTGCAGGATTTCCGCGAAGATCAGCGCCGACGACGGCGTGAATTCCGAGGGTTTGAGGATCATGGTGCAGCCGGCGGCGAGCGCCGGTGCGACCTTGCAGGCGATCTGGTTCAGCGGCCAGTTCCAGGGCGTGATCATGCCGATGACGCCGACGGGCTCGCGCACGACGACCGCAGAGCCGAGCGGCTCCTCGAAATGATAATTCTTCAGCACTTCCAGCGTCGACATGATGTGGCCGAGGCCGGCGCCGGCCTGCATCTTCTCCGCCATCGGCAGCGGCGCGCCCATCTCGTCGGATACGGCGGCGCCGATATCCTTCATGCGGGTCTTGTAGATCTCGACGATCTTGCTCAACAGCGCGACGCGCTCCTCGCGGCTGGTCTGCGAATAGGTCTCGAACGCGCGCCTCGCGGCGGCGACCGCCTTGTCGACGTCGGCCTTGGATCCGAGCGCAACCTCATACATCGCCTCTTCGGTCGCGGGATTGACGACCGGCGTGGACTTTTTGACGGCGGGATCGACCCAGGCGCCGTCGATGTAGAACTGCATGCGGTTGACCATCGTGATACCTCGTTACTTTCGCGTGCGGATGAAAGGGATGGAACGTGGGGGGCATATAAGGTCCGACGCCCGCAAGACGCAAGCTCCGTGCACTCTGTTCGTCATCCCCGCGCATGCGGGGACCCAGTATTCCAGAGGCGCCCATTGTGCTCACCGCAACAAGCCGCAAGCACTCTGGAATACTGGGGCGCCCGGTCGAGCCGGGCGATGGCGATTGTGCTTGTGCGCGACTGCGCTCGTCATCGATTCAGCTCCTTGATTCGGGCCGAGCGTCATCGCTGCCCGCAAATCGCTTCACGTGAATGGAAGGTTCGGGAAACCTCGCCCTCATCGATGAGGGGGAGGCGGAACGCCGAAGAGGCGCCCTTGGTAGAAAAAAATGCGCCCTTCGGACGCTCCGCCGCGGCGACTTCTTCGTCCCTGGGACCGTGACTTCCGGGCGCAGGCGCGAGACCAGCTCGCTGATCCAGGCAGGTTTCCCCGCCCTTCACCCGCTCCCGTCCAGCCCGAAGGCAGCGCCCCGTAGTGGGCACGGACGGTTACCCAAGGCCCCCCGAGTCCGTG
>Ga0081539_10000324_pt1 | contig 106549 bp, 111 predicted proteins | sample TabmetS4T2R2_FD_71023 | JGI IMG/M metagenome (GOLD analysis project Ga0081539, IMG submission 71023) | Tabebuia heterophylla rhizosphere microbial communities from the University of Puerto Rico - S4T2R2 | ecosystem: Host-associated > Plants > Roots > Rhizosphere ... | reverse complement strand
CGCCGCGCGTCTACCCGGCCAAGCGTACCCCAAAGCCCAAAGACGCTTGACGCGCGATGATTGGTATGCCGTCATTTTGCAAAGGATCGTCATGGCGGGGGTTGCCCCGCCCATCCACGTCTTCCTTGTGGAAGCACCTTAAAGATGTGGATGCCCGGGACAAGCCCGGCCATGACGAGAGCTCCTGATGCGCGTCGTCGGCGGACGATTGAAGGGCCGTACGCTTGTCTCACCCTCCTCGCGCGACATCCGCCCGACCGCGGACCGGTTGCGCGAGTCGCTGTTCAACATCCTGATCCATGCCTATGGCGATCCGATCGAGGGCGCGAGGGTGCTCGACCTGTTCGCCGGCACCGGCGCGCTCGGCATCGAAGCGATCTCGCGCGGGGCGGCGTTCGCACTGTTCGTCGACAACGGCACGGAGGCCCGTGCGCTGCTCCGAAATAATATCGAAGGGCTGGGCCTTGGCGGCGTTACAAAAGTGTTCCGCCGTGATGCCGGCGATCTCGGCCCGGCACATCCGGTCGAGCCGTTCTCGCTGGTGTTTCTCGATCCGCCGTACGGAAAAAAGCTCGCGGAAAAGGCGCTGGCGTCGTTGCGGGACGGCGGTTGGCTGACACCGGGTGCGATGCTGGTCGTGGAAGAAGCGAAGGCGGCGGGATTTGCGGCGCCGGAAGCATTCGAAGAGCTTGAGCGGCGCGCCTATGACGATACGGAGTTCGTGTTTTTGCGCGCTGTCGCCCCACGCTAACCTCGTCATCCCCGCGAAAGCGGGGACCCAGTACTCGGAGGCGTGGAGACTTATCTCGGGCGGCGCGGCGTACTGAGTCGCCCGGTCAAGCCGGGCGATGACGACCGATTATGCGGAGGCGCATGCTTCACCGCCGCCCGAACAGCTTCTCGATATCGCTGAGCTTCAATTCCACGTAAGTCGGCCGCCCGTGGTTGCATTGCCCGGAATTCGGCGTGTCTTCCATCTCCCGCAGCAGCGCATTCATTTCCTCCGGCTTCAGGATACGGCCGGCGCGGACCGAGCCGTGGCAGGCCATGGTGGCGGCGACATGCATCAGGCGGCGTTCCAAAGGAAGAGCTTCATCCCATTCCGCCATATGCTCGGCGAGATCGCGCAGCAAGCCTGCGGCATTGACCTTGCCGAGCAGCGACGGCGTCTCGCGCACAGCCACCGCGCCGGGGCCGAAGGATTCGATTGCGAGTCCAAAACTCGCCAGTTCCTCGGCGCGATCGACCAGCTTCTCGACCGTCGCCTCATCGAGTTCGACGATTTCCGGAATAAGCAAAATCTGCCGCTGCACGCCGTTGCGCGCCAGCGACGCTTTCAGTCTTTCATAGACGATGCGTTCATGGGCGGCGTGCTGGTCGACGACGATCAGCCCATCGCGGGTCTGCGAGACGATATAGGTCTGATGGATTTGCGTGCGTGCGGCGCCGAGCGGGCGATCCAGCAAGTCGGGCACGGGCTCGAAGCGGACATCGGCGGTGGGTGTGCCAACATCGAACGCAGCCTGGCCCGGTTCGGCGAACGCGGTTGCGGCCCGGCCGGCCACGGGGTAGGCCGGCGAGCGCCGCCAGTCCCAATTGCTGCGCGCCGCAAAGGCCGGGCGGAACGACGCCAGCGCCGCGCCGTCGCTGTTGGCCGCCGTGCGCTTGCCTTCGCGCGCGAGCCCGTCCTTCAGCGCATGCACGATCAACGCGCGGACCAGACCCGCATTGCGGAACCGCACCTCGGTCTTGGCAGGATGCACATTGGCGTCGACTTCTTGCGGGTCGAGCGTTACGAACAGCGCCACCACCGGATGGCGGTCGCGCGGCAGGTAATCCGCATACGCCGCGCGCACGGCGCCCAGCATCAGCTTGTCGCGCACCGGGCGGCCGTTGACGAACAGATATTGCCCAAGCGCGTTGGCGCGAGTCAGCGAAGGCGCCGCGGCAAATCCTTCGACCACGACGCCCTCGCGCTCGGCGCGCACCTCGATCGCGGAATTTCGAAACTCCGCTCCCAAAATATCGCCGAGCCGCGTAAGCCTTCCCGCGGCGCCGGGCAATGCCGCGGCCCAGGTCACGGGTCTACGTTCCTCGCCGGCGAGCGTGAACGCCACATTGGGCCGCGCCATCGCGAGGCGCCGCACCACCTCCCGGATCGCCTCGGCTTCGGTGCGGTCGGTCTTGAGAAACTTCAAGCGCGCCGGCGTTGCGTAGAATAGGTCGCCGACCTCGACGCGGGTGCCTTGCGAAAGCGCCGCCGGCATGATCGCCGACTTCGCGCCGCCCTGGACGCTCAACGACCACGCATGCGGCTCGGAGGCGTGGCGGGTGGTGATGCCTAGTTTCGCGACTGCGCCGATCGAGGGCAAGGCCTCGCCGCGAAAACCCAGCGTGCGGATCCGCAAGAGATCCCCGTCGTCGAGCTTGGAGGTGGCATGGCGGTCGACCGCGATCGCGAGATCGGTCCGTGTCATGCCGCTTCCGTCGTCGGTGATTCCGATCCGCCGCCGCCCGCCGCCGTCGGTGAAGATGTCGATCCGGCTACTGCCGGCATCGATCGCATTCTCCACCAGTTCCTTGACCACGCTCGCCGGCCGCTCCACCACTTCGCCGGCGGCGATGCGGTTGACCAGGGTTTCGGGCAGTTGGCGGATGGGCATGGGAGGCTCGGGGGGATTCGCTTGCAGGGCGATTTTAGGCCAGCGGGACCACAAATGCATGCGAACGAGATGAGAAATCCCTGCTATTTCGCCACAACGGAACCGTAATCCGGAGGTGCTCACCCTCTGGGCGAGCCTCGAAGGACGGGCCACAAGCGGCTGTGGCCTTTCTTCGAGACGCCGCGCAAGCCCGCGGCTCCTCGGATGACGGTAGTGCGCGGTGCACTACCTCACTCCTCGATCCCGCTTGCGCCGCGTTTGGCCTTGATGTCGCCGCGGCGCTTCTTGCCTTCGAGGCGGCGTTTTTTCGATCCCAACGTCGGTTTGGTGGGACGGCGCGGGGTCGGCCGCACCGCGGCTTCGCGCAGCAGTTGGACCAGCCGGTCGATCGCGTCGGCGCGGTTGCGCTCCTGGGTGCGGTGGCGATACGCCTGAATGACGATGACTCCGTCCTTGGTCATGCGGCTGCCTGCAAACCGCGCCAGTCGCGCGGCCATATCCGGCGCCAGCGCCACGCGCCGCGTGTCGAAGCGCAGCTGCGCGGCGGTCGAGAGCTTGTTGACATTCTGCCCGCCCGGGCCGGAGGCGCGGACGAAGCCGATCTCGATGTCGTTCTCATCGATCGCAAAATCGCGGGTAATCCGCAGCATGGCGTCACCAGGAATCAGGGTGACGCAGGATAACTCATTTCCACAAGCCAGCGTGCCCCGGACGCCGTAACGAACGCCGGTGTTTGGAACGGTCCCGGCTGTGCGGCGCGGCGTGAAGAATGCCGCATCATATCCGGGACACGAGATTGCGTGGGTCGGGCTCAGTTCGCCGCAGGCGGGATGGCCGCCGCCGGCTGTGCCGCCGCCTGCGGGGCGCGGCCGACGATCACGGTATTCAGCCCCTGGCCCCACAACCTCTTTGCGGCCTGCTTCGCCTCATCCAGCGTCACGGCGTCGACAATGGAATTGCGCCGTTCGATGTAATCGATGCCCAGCTTGTCAATCTGATACTGCAGCAAGGCCGACGCCAGCTTGGACGAGGTGTCGAGCGCCAGCATTTGCGAGCCCTTGAGGTACGATTTGGCCTCGTCCAGTTCCTGCTGGGTCGGGCCGTCCTCGGCCATGCGGCGCACTTCCTTGTCTATGGCGTCGACGGATTCGCCAGCGCGGTCGGCCCGGGTCCCGGTGTTGCCGACGAACAGCGCGGAGTGCTCCATCCACACCAGATATTCTGAAACCGAATAGGCAAGGCCGCGCTTCTCGCGAACTTCGCGGTAGAGCCGCGACGACGACCCGCTGCCGAGGATGTGGTTGACCACATAGGCCGCCATGAATTTCGGATCGTCGCGCCGGATGCCGGGGCCGCCGAAGGTCACCACGGTCTGCGGCACCTCGAGCGGGATGAAGAAACGCTGCGGCGGCTTGGAGGCCTCGACATCGGCAATCGGCGCCAGATCGCCATTGGCGGGCAGGGCGCCAAAGGTGCGGTCGAGCAGCTGGCCGAGGGTGGCTGCGTCGACATCGCCGACCACGGCGACCTTCAGCGTATCCTTGGCCAGCACCCGGCGGACATAGTCCTTGAGGTCGGCGACCTGGATGGCCGGAACGCTGTCCAGCGTGCCGTTGGCCGGCCGGCCGTAAGGATGGTCGCCAAAAGAGACCGACAGGAATTTGCGGTTGGCGAGCGAACCCGGGTTGGAGGTTTCGCGCCGCAGGCCGGAAAGCACCTGGGCGCGGATCCGCTCGACATCGAAAGAATCGAAATGCGGCGAGGTCAGCGCCATCCGCAAGAGGTCGAAGGCCTCGTCGCGGCTATCCTTGAGCATGCGCAGCGAGCCTCGAAAGGTGTCCCGCGACGATGAGAAGCTGAGTTCGATGGCGCGGCGGTCGAGCCGCTCGTGGAACGTCTTGGAGTCGAGATCGCCGGAACCCTCATCAAGCAGATCGGCGACCATGTTGCCGACGCCGGGCTTGCCGGCGGGATCCTGCGAGGCGCCGCCGCGGAAGGCATATTCCATCGCGATCAGCGGCACGGTGGCATCCTGCACGAACCAGGCTTCGATGCCTCCCGGCGACATCAGATGCTGGATCTTCGCCGCTGCGCGCGACGGCGTCGATGCCATTGTCGCCCATGCGACACAGGCTATGGCGGCAAGCGCGACCCGGCGCGAGAAAAGTCGGGCAGTTGTCACGAACGTTTCTCCTCGCGCTTTTGCGTGGTGTCCTTGATCAAATAGCCGGTCACCGAACGCTTCTTGTCGAGCCATTTTTGCGCGGCGGCGCGCACCTGCTCGGCGGTGACGGCGCGGATGCGATCCGGCCAGCTTCGCACATCGTCGACGCTCAAACCGGTGGTGAGCGCCGCGCCATACCAGCGCGCAAGACTCGCCTGGTTGTCCTGGGCGTAGATCGCAGCGGCGATCAGCTGGGTCTTGACGCGCTCGAGATCCTCGGCCCGGACGGCATTCTGCGCCACTTCGGCGATGACGGCGTCGATGACTTGTTCGACGGCTGCGAATTCGATGCCGGGCTTGGGCGACGCGGAGATGGTGAATTGGCTGTCGTCGAGCGCCGTCCCCTGATAGCTGGCGCCGGCGCTGATCGCGAGCGGCTTGTCGACCACTAGCGCGCGGTAGAGATAGGAGTTGTTGCCGCTGCCCATCAATTGCGCCAGCACGTCGAGCGCCGGGCTTTCGCCTGCCGCCGCGGTGGCTGCCGATGGCACCAAATAATAGCGCCGCAGCGCGGGTTGTTCGACCCGAGGATCGGACAGCGTGACGGTCCGCGGCGCGGCCGCCACCGGTTCCTGCGGGCGCATGCGATGCGGCGGTATCGCGGGCTGCGGCGCGATCTGGCCGAAGGTCCGTTCCGCAAGCGGGCGAACCTCGTTCATGTCGACATCGCCGGCGATCAGCAGCGTCGCGTTATTGGGCGCATAGAATCGTTTGTAGAAGGCGAGTGCGTCCTCGCGGCTGAGTTTTTCGATTTCCTGCCGCCAGCCGATCACCGGCCTGCCGTAGGGATGATTGAGATAAAGTGCGGCCATGATTTGCTCGCTCAGCCGCGCATCCGGATTGTTGGCGAGGCGCATGTTGTACTCTTCGAGCACCACATCGCGCTCGGGCAGCACGTTTTCGTCACTGAGCACGAGACCGGTCATTCGGTCGGCCTCGAATTCCATCATCTTCGGGAGCTGCTCGCGCGGCACCCGCTGGAAATAACCGGTGTAGTCGGTCGAGGTGAAGGCGTTCTCGTTGCCGCCGATCCGCAGCACGGTCTTGGAAAATTCGCCGGCGGGATGCTTGGCGGTGCCCTTGAACATCAGATGTTCGAGGAAATGCGCGAGCCCGGATTTACCCGGCGTCTCGTCGGCCGAGCCGACCTTGTACCAGACCATCTGGGTGACCACCGGGGTGCGATGATCGGGGATCACTACGACCTGCATGCCGTTGGCAAGCGTAAACGTGGCCGGGCGTTCGGAGGTGACGGTGGTCTGGGCACGGACGTTCGTTGCTGAAAGCGTCGAAGCCAGGAGGAGCGCAGCAACGAAGCAAGCGGCGAAGCGGTGTGGAGACATCATGACCTGTTGTGCGGCGCAGGCGGAAACTTCGGCCAAGCCGCGGCACCATACACTGCGCGACTGTCGGTAGGCGTTACGGAGCCGAAAGGTTGGCGCGACTAATCGCCGTATTTGCCCTGCGAAGGATTGTAAACCTTGTTGACCAGCGATTCCTTCGGCCCGGTGCCATAGGCATAATTCGGCGACGGCGTTTGGTATCCCGGCGGCGGCATTGTCAGTGTATCCCGGGTCGGCTCGCCCTTGAACGGCGCGCTCTCGGTCTTGCTGCCGCCGAACACGCCGCTGAAGCCACCCTCATATCCAAGCTGGGAAGGACTGAGGATCGGATTGTTCAGCGAGTTGCCGGGCTGCACACTATCGGTGCTGCCGCGCGTCGAGCCGGCCGGCTTGGTGCCGGCCGCAAGCTCGCTCGGCGTCAGGATGCGGCTCGCTTCGCGGGGATCCTTGTTGTCGTTCTTCCGCGCCGCCTTGATCTCCTTGCGCCGCTTCACCTCCGGATCCTTTGGCCAGTTCGGCACGGGAAGTTCAGCGGCGGCGGCGGCCGGCGGCGGCAGGTCGGGCCTGGGCGGGATCACCAGCGGCGAGCGCTCGCGGTATTCGATCCCGGTATTCTCCATATTGGTGCCGCCGATCCCGGTCATGATGTGCTTGATGATTTTTTCCTCGAAGGTGGAATCATCTTCGTCGTCCTCGGCGCGGGCGGCGCCAGCCGACATCACAAGACCGATGCCGAGGACAATGGCGGCGAGGCGGAGCGCGCGCAGCATCGCCCTTGACGGTTTCTGCACAATCCAGCGGCTGGCTTCGGCCTGGCGCATCGTGTCAATCCTGCTCAAACTTTTCCGCGGGAAGCGCCGATGCCGGCACAGCCCCGCCCCAATGGTTGACCGTCAATCGACCCCACCGGTCCATATCGGCCGGGATCAGGGCGCTTTTACGGCGGGTTCCCCGAAGAATGAATCATACAATAGGGCCGCCACGCCAGCAACAATCGCGGTATCGGCAAGGTTAAACACGTACCAACTATAGTCTTTTTCCCCGATCTGAACGTGGAAATGGGCGAAATCGACCACCGCGCCATAGGCGAGGCTGTCGATGCCGTTGCCCAGGGCTCCGCCGATGATCAGGCCGAGCGCAAGGGCGGCAAGGCGGGTCTGCGAGCGTGCCATCCAGACGCCCAAGACAATTACTGCGATTGCCTTGATCGCGAGCAGCAGCGCCTGGCCGGCCGCGCTCTCGGTCTGAAACCAGCCGTAGCTGATGCCGGTGTTCCAGGCCAGTACCAGGTCGAAAAACGGGGTGAGCCTGACCGCACCGCGGCGGGCGATGTCGAACACAAACAGCAGCCAGAGCTTTGTCGCCTGGTCGAGGACCAGCACGGCGACCGCCGCGATCAGGCCGGAGCGGAGGCGGGAGGTCATAAGCCTGCCGCCAAAACAAACGCGGCCGTCGTCCCCGCGAAAGCGGGGACCCATACGCCGTGTCGTTTCAGTTCAGGCGAAATGCTGGACATCCCGTTTTCGAATCTCGAACGCGGTGGTTATGGGTCCCCGCTTTCGCGGGGACGACGAGTTAGCCGACCCCCAGTGCCTTCCACTCCCGCAGAGCCTTCGCGTCGCGCGGCGAGACGTCGGGGTAGTTGGGGTCCTCGCCGACGGTGGTGAGAATTTTCCAGGAGCGCGCGCATTTGGTGCCGATGGCCTTTTCGACCACGACCGCAACACCGGGAAGGTCGTTCAGTCGGAATGCGCCGGCGGGCGCATCGCCTTCCCTGATTTCATAATTCGAGGTGATGCAGACTTCGGCGAGGTCGACGTCGAACAGCGTGCCGAGCAGCGCCTTGTCGGAGACGTAGACGATCGGAGAGGCCTCCAGCGACGAGCCGATGCGCTTGGCGGCGCGCTCGAGTTCCAGCGCGCCGGTGACGACACGGCGGACGTCGCGGATGATTTCCCACTTCGTGGCCAGCACATCGTCGCGAAATGCGTCCAGCCCGCCCGGAAACAGCGTCAGATGCACCGACGGTTCGGCGTCGGGCTTATATATCCGCCATGCCTCTTCGCAGGTGAACGAGAGCACCGGCGCCAGCCATTTCAGGATCGCATCGCAGATGATGTCGATTGTCGTGAGCGCCGCCTTGCGCGTCTGCGACGACGGCGGATCGCAATACAGCGTGTCCTTGCGGATGTCAAAATAGAACGCCGACAATTCGGTGTTCATGAACGCCGCGAGCGAAGCGACCACGGTCTTATAGTCGAAATCCGCATAGGCCTGGCGCACGATGGCATCCTGCAGGGTGAGCTGATGCAGCATATACCGCTCCAGCTCCGGCATCTCCGGATGCGCGACCTGATCGCCGGGCTTGAAATGATGCAGCGTGCCCAGCATCCAGCGGATGGTGTTGCGCAGCTTGCGATAGCTCTCGACGGTGTTTTTCAGGATCTCCGGCCCGAGCCGCTGGTCGTCGGCGTAATCGGTGGCGCAGACCCAGAGCCTCAATATGTCGGCGCCGGAATCTTTTATCACCTTCTGCGGCTCGACGGTGTTGCCGAGCGACTTCGACATCTTGCGGCCGTGCTCGTCGAGCGTAAAACCGTGCGTCAGCACGATGTCGAAAGGCGCGCGACCGCGGGTGCCCGAGCTTTCCAGCAGCGAGGACTGGAACCAGCCGCGATGCTGGTCGCTTCCTTCGAGATACATCACGGTGTCGGCTCCGCCGTCGACCTTACGCACGATGTTGCCGAGTTGCGGAAAGTTCTGGCGATCTTCCAGCACGAAGGCGTGGGTCGAGCCGGAATCGAACCAGACGTCGAGAATGTCGTCGACCTTTTGCCAGTTTTCCGCGGCGAGCTTTGAGCCGAGGAAGCGTTCGCGCGCGCCATCCATATACCAGGCGTCGGCGCCCTCGTTCATGAAGGCCTCGACGATGCGCTGATTGACGGTCTCGTCCTGCAGGATGTCGACCGAGCCGTCGCTCTTCTCTTTCGCGAACACGGCGATGGGAACGCCCCAGGCGCGCTGGCGCGAGATCACCCAGTCCGGCTTCGAGTTGACCATGCCGTTGATGCGGTTGCGGCCCGACGGCGGCACCCATTGCGTCACCGAGATCGCACGTTGCGCGCGGGCGCGCAGGGTGTCGCCGGGCCTTGCCTTGCCGTTCTCCGCAATATCCCTGTCCATCGCGATGAACCATTGCGGCGTATTGCGGAAGATCACGGGCTTCTTGGACCGCCAGGAATGCGGATACTGATGCTTCAGCCGGCCGCGCGCCAAAAGCATGCCGGCCGCGACCAGCGCCTTGATCACCGCCTCGTTGGCGTCGCCCTTGTTGCCCTTGTCGTCGATGACGCGCTTGCCGGTGAAGCCGGGGGCCTGCTCGGTGAACGCGCCGTTTTCGTCCACGGTATAGGGGATCGTGGTGTTGATGCCGCGCGCTTCGAGCGCTCTCGCATTCGCGGTCCAGATGTCAAAATCCTCGCGGCCGTGGCCGGGCGCGGTGTGCACAAAACCGGTGCCGGTGTCGTCGGTGACGTGATCGCCTTCGAGCAGGGGAACGCGGAATTCGTAGCCGCCGCAAAGGCTGGTGAGCGGATGTGCGCACTCCATTGCCGCGAGTACGTTGGCGGGTACTGCACCGACCTTTTCGTAAGCAGTGACACGCGCCTGCTTGAATACTGCTTCCGCCAGAGTATCGGCGAGAATCAAAAGATCACCTGATTTCGCCCAGTTGTCGGCGGGCGAGTCGGTAACGCGATAGAGTCCGTACGCAATCTTCGACGAGAAGCTGATGGCGCGGTTGCCGGGCAGCGTCCAGGGGGTCGTGGTCCAGATCACGATGCTTGCTTCGCTGACGGCCTGGACGATCGCGGCCGAGGCGTCCTTGCCCGATCCGAGTTCGACCTGGGCAACCGGAAACTTCACCCACACCGTATCGCTGGTATAATCCTCGTACTCGACCTCCGCCTCCGCCAGCGCGGTCTTTTCCACCACGCTCCACATCACCGGCTTGGAGCCGCGATACAGCGTGCCGTTGGCGGCGAATTTCATCAGCTCCCGGGCGATCGCGGCTTCCGCGAAATAATCCATGGTGGCGTAGGGATGATCCCAGTCGCCGATCAGGCCGAGCCGCTTGAACTCCTCGCGCTGCACATTGAGCCAGTGCGAAGCATAGGCGCGGCACTCGCGGCGGAACGCCACCATGTTAGCGGAATCGCGAAAATCCGGCTTCGGCTTGCCCTTGGAGCGGTAGTTCTCCTCCTCGATCTTCCACTCGATCGGCAGGCCATGGCAGTCCCAGCCCGGCACGTAATTGGAATCGTGCCCCAGCATCTGCTGGCTCTTGGTCACCACGTCCTTGAGGATCTTGTTTAGCGCGTGCCCGATATGGATGTTGCCGTTGGCATAGGGCGGGCCGTCATGCAGCACGAATTTCGGGCGACCCGCCGAGGCCTGGCGCAGTTTTTCGTAAAGCCCGATCTCCTCCCAGCGCTTGAGGATTTCCGGCTCGCGCTGCGGCAGCCCCGCGCGCATCGGGAATTCCGTCTGCGGCAGGAATAGGGTTTTGGAATAGTCGTTGGTAGCCGGCTTCGCGGAGGCGGCGGTCTTCTGTTGATCGTTCATAGCGGCTCTGATCAGGCGTTGGCTTGGAGGAGAGGGCGAATAGGAACAACCCGGTCTTGCACGAGAGCCAAAACTCAGGCGGAAGCCGGGCCAGTAATGCCGATTATGATGCGCCATGCCAACATGGGCTCTCCATAGCAGCCAACGGACGAAATCGCAAAGCCCCGCGGCACCCTCACCGTCATCCTGAGGAGCCGCGCGGTTGCGCGGCGTCTCGAAGGATAGCCGCGGGCGCCGGCGCTTGTGGCCGATCCTTCGAGGCTCGCTGCTTTGCGGCGAGCGCCTCAGGATGACGGAGAAGATGGGGAGACATCCCCAAGCTTCGGAAACGCCCCCGGCGCAGCCGCGAGCGCAACCCGGGCCTTGGCGCTGTCATCGTCCATCTGGCGCACCAGCGTTTCGATACCATCGAACTTCAACTCATCGCGGATGAAGGCGATGAAGGCGACATCCAGCGTAGCTCCGTAAAGGTCGCCCTCAAAATCGAACAAGAACACTTCCAGCAGCGGCGCGCCATTGTCGAAGGTCGGGCGGCGCCCGAAACTGGCGACGCCGTCGAGCAGCCTGCCGCCATGGCCGACCCGCACCGCATAGATGCCGTGCTTGAGGCCGCAATTCCGGTCGAGTTTCATGTTGGCGGTGGGATAGCCGAGGTCGCGGCCGCGTTTTTCGCCGTGGATCACTTCGCCGGTGACGAACCACGGCCCGCCCAGCATCAAGGTAGCGTCGGCGATCTGCCCTTCGGCCAGCGCCATGCGGATCGCGCTGGATGACACCGGGCGCTCCTCGATGTCGACATGCGGCTGCACGTCAACCTCGATGCCGAGGCGGGGGGCCTCGCCGACCAACAGGCTTGGCGAGCCGACCCGGCCCTTGCCGAAATGAAAGTCGTACCCGACAGCAATCCCGCTGATCCCGAGCCGGTCGATCAGATCATGGTGAATGAAATCCTGCGCCGTGGTGCCGGCTCTCGCCTTGTCGAAGGTCATGACCACGGCGCCGGCGAGCCCGGCGCCTGCCAAGAGGCGCAGCTTGTTGGTCTCGCCGGTCAAGCGGAATTGCGGCGTGTTGGGGCTGAAAAAGCTGCGCGGATGCGGCTCGAACGTCACGGCAAGCGCCGGCCGGTCATGCGCCCGCGCCATCTCAAGCGCGGCTTTTATGACGGCGCGGTGGCCGAGGTGGACGCCGTCGAAATTGCCCATGGCCACCACCGCGCCCTTCGGGATCGCGGTTTTGGGCGTTGAGTCGCGGATAACGGCAAAACGAGGCGTCATTGCTGGATTCTTGAATCAATCTGGGGCTTCATCCGGAGCGGGGCGGGACCGTGACGCGGAGGCGTCGATGAAGTCAAGCAGGCGAGGGACTGTACTCCGGCACCCCTCAGGTTAACGGGCTGTTTAAGGCGGGATGCTACTCAATGGGCAGGTTTGCGGGGGCAATCGGGTTTTATCCGGCTGCACCCGCATGAGGCATCGGGTGTCTTTAGGAGCTTGAAGATGGCGGTTGATTTGTCGATGGCGGTTCTGGTGGTGGACGACTACAACACCATGATCCGCATCATACGCAATCTTCTCAAGCAGCTCGGCTTCCAGAACATCGACGACGCCAGCGACGGCTCGGCGGCGCTGACCAAGATGCGGGCCAAGAAATACGGCCTCATCATCTCCGACTGGAACATGGAGCCGATGACCGGCTACGACCTGCTCCGCGAAGTCCGCGCCGACCCCAACCTCGCCACCACGCCGTTCATCATGATCACGGCTGAATCCAAGACCGAGAACGTGATCGCCGCCAAGAAGGCCGGCGTGAACAATTACATCGTCAAGCCATTCAACGCCGCCACGCTGAAGACCAAGATCGAGGCGGTATTTCCCGACATGGCGACGGCGTAACAGTCGCCCCGTTTCCCGGGCGCGATGCAGCACGAAGTGCTGCTTCGCTGAACCGGGATCGTACCAAACATCGGCGTTCGCAACGGCCCCGGCTCTGCAGCGCACCGCTTCGCGAAGGGCTACGCGCTGCGCTGCGTCCGGGGAACGCAAGCCTACCACTTGAGCTCCCGCATCAGCGCCAGCGGCGGGTGGCCGAACAGCTCTTTTACCGAAGCCGGATCGAGCTGGTCGATTCCCTCGAAATCCTCGGCGTGAATGCCGCGGGTCACGAACAGGCAGTTGATTCCGAAACCATGAGCGCCGGCGAGATCGGTGCGTACCGAATCGCCGATCGCCAGCACGCGGCCAAGCGGGGTCGCCGCGTTGCGGCGTTCGGCTGCGAGCTCGACGGCCCGCTCATAGATCGGCCGATGCGGCTTGCCGTAGAAGATCACCTCGCCGCCGAGCTCGCGATACAGTTCGGCGATGGCGCCGGCGCAGTAGATCAACCGGTCGCCGCGCTCGACCACGATATCGGGGTTGGCGCAGATCATTTGCAGGTTACGTTCGCGCGCGAGCAGCATCATGCCGCGATAATCTTCCGCGGATTCGGTCTCATCGTCGAACAGTCCGGTGCAGACGATGTAGTCGGCCTGGTGCAGCGGCGCCAGCACCGGATCGAGCCCGCGATAAATCGAATTGTCGCGCTCCGGCCCGAGCCAGTACACTTTCTTTTCGAGATGATCGGCGACGAAGTGGCGGGTCAAATCCCCCGAGCTGACGATGGCGTCGTAAATCTCGTCGGGCACGTGCAGCTTGCGCAGCTGTCGCTGCACCGAATCTGCCGGCCGCGGCGCATTGGTAATCAGGATCACGGTGCCGCCGCGCTCGCGAAACGCATGCAGCGCCGCGCAGGCCTCGGGAAATGACTCAAGGCCGTTGTGCACCACGCCCCAGATGTCGCTGAGCACGACATCGACCTCGCTTACAAGGTCGCGCAGATTCTCGACAAAGCGCAGCGTCATAGTGCGGGTGGCCGGTCAGCCCGGTCCGACGGCGCGGCGCGCCAGCGCGGCATTACCGGTGGTGCGCGGCGGCTCGGCCCTGAGCGCATCGGCTGCGGGTTTTGCTGAAGCATGGGCAACCTGTGGCATGTCCGGGGCCCCGCCGGTAGCAGACGCCGGCTCCGGCCGCAACGGCCGTGGCGCTGCGAACAGGAACCCTTGTCCGAACCGCACGTCATAGTCGAGCAGATCGACCACCGCGCGCTCGCCCTCGATCCGCTCGGCGACGAGGGCGATGCCGAAGCGGCCGAGCAGGTCGGAGAGGTCCGAGGGGTGGATATCGGACGCCGAGGTTTGCCTTTGGTCGAGCAACAAGGCTGCCGGCACCTTGATAAAGCGCACACCAAGGTCGGCGAGTTCGCGCGGCTCTATCCTGAGGTCGGTGACGTGGTCGATGGAAAAGCGGTAGCCACGTTGCGCCAGCGCCGCGAGATGCTCGGTTTCGACGGGCCCGAGATTGCGGAAGGTGCTCTGCTTGAATTCGAGCACGAAGGAAGCCGCCAGCGCGCGATTGGCTTCGAGGAAATCCAGGCACTGCGCGAAGGTGGCGGAATTGCTCAGCGTCGCGGCGGCGACATTGCAGAATACCCCGACCTCCTTGTTGCGTACCATCAGCCGGCGCAGCACCTGCACGCAGCGCAGCATCACCATATGGTCGATGCGGCCCATCAGGCCGGCGGCCTCCGCGGTGCCGATGAAGTCGTCGGGCGTGAGGATCTCGTCCTTGTCGTCGCGGAGCCGCGTCACCGCTTCGTAGAAACGAACCTTCCGCTGCGGCAGCGTCACCATCGGCTGCAGATAGATATCGATGCGGTTGGCCTCGATCGCGTTCTTCACCGCCGCAAGGATCTGCGCGCTGCTGCGGCCGGCGGCGGCATCGGCAGCAGCGGGCGGGCTGGCCGCCACAGGCGGCTCGGCACGCGGAGCGCCGGCGCCTTCCGCCTCCGCGACGAACGGCTCTTGGCGATGGTTTGACGGGCGGTCCCCGGGAGTGGGCGCCGGCACGCCCGACAGCATGTCATCATGGCTGGCCACCGATACCGCCAATTGCTGTACCAGCACGCCAAGTTCGGCGATCTCGCCGGCCACCGACTGCACGCGATCGGCATTGGCGGAATTTGCCGATACCACCCGGCCTTCCACCAAGGCCAGGCGGCGGCCGAATTCGGCAACCTGGCGCGCGAGGTCGGCGGTGCCGCGCGACAGATCTGCGATCTGGCCGCCGACGTCGCTGCGGTCGCGCAGCCGCATCGACACGGCATTGTAGAGGATCAGAAAGGTCAGCGCGGTCAGCGCCACGATCGCGGATTCCATCGCGGAAATGCCCGCCACCGAATACAGCACGAGGCCCAGGGAGGCTGCGACCAGCACCATGCAGATGGCGACGAAAATCGTGGAAATGCGGATCACGCGCGCAAGGTCCTCAAACCCAAAGCCCCGGGCTCGCCCGGCGAGTGCGACCTTAGCATTATTGTTGATTCGCAAAGCAGGAGGTTGTTGAGAACTCCTGCCCTCGTGCCCCGGACGCGGCGCAATGCGCCGTTCTTCACGGCGTAGTGCGCTGCAGAGCCGGGGCCGTACCAAGCGCAGGCCTTCGGTACGGTCCCGGCTCTGCGAAGCAGCGTGAACAACGCTGCATCGCGTCCGGGACACAATCGCGGCTCTTCAGTCCTGCGCTGCGCCCACGGTGTCGGCCATGACCGCGCCGCGAGCGCCAAGCGGTTTTGGATGACCCACGGTGGTATCGATCGCGGTCTGATGCTCGATTTCCGAGTTCAATTCGGCGCCGCACAGCACGATGATGGCCGACATCCACATCCACATCATCAGGCCGATCGCAGCCCCCAGCGAGCCGTAGGTGGCGTCGTAATTCCCGAAGTTGGACAGATACCACGACAAAAGCGCGGAGCCGGCGATCCACAGCAGCGCGGCGGCGACCGCGCCGACGCTGAGCCATTTCCATTGCGCCTCGCGCCGGCTCGGCCCGAACCGGTACAGAATGGCCAGCGCCAGCAGCAGCATTGCGAGCAGCACCGGCCAGCGCAGCAGGCTGACGATCAGTTTGCTTTGTTCGGCAAGCCCGAGATGGTCCAGCAGCAGCGGCAACGCGACCACAGCGCCTACCATTAGCAGCAGCGCCATGATCCCGCCGGCCGTAAACGCCAGCGACAGCAGGTTCAATCTGATGAAACTGCGCTTCTCACGCTCCTCATACACGACGTTGAGGGCATCGATGACCGCCTTGACCCCGGCATTGGCGCTCCACAGCGCGAGCGCGAGGCCGAACAGGAATGTGGCGCCGAGCGAGGTTGAGCCCTTGGCCACCACGCGCGCAATCTGGTCCTGCACGATCGTAAACGACCCCTCCGGCAGCATCAGCGACAGCGTTTGCAGATTGTCCCCGATGGTCGAGGGATTGGCGAACAGGCCGTAGCACGATACCAGCGCGGTGATGGCCGGAAATACCGCGAGCAGGCCGAAGAACACGACGCCGGCGGCAATCGCAAGCAGCCGGTCCTCGCCGGTGCGCTCATAGGTCCGCCACAGAATGTCTTTCCAGCCCTTCCACGGAATCTGTAGCGGGCTTTTGGAGCGCCGGCCGCGGCTATGCTGCGCCAGTTCCTCGGTGAACGCGGCCGGAGGCGGCGGCGCTTGCGCCGGTCCGATTTGGGGAGCGTCGGAGACCGGTGGTTTGTCAGCCCGCCTTTCGCCCGCTGGCGCGGCCATACCCCGAATCCTTCATGCAAGGAGCCGACTTGCTCCTGTCATGAGGTGAACGTGGACGGGTTTCGAATGTTCCGCTGCAGCCGAAAACGTCATGCGAGCGAAGAGAAGCAATCCAGTTCTTGGCAAGGGCTGGAGTGCTTCGTCGCAAGAGCTCCTCGCAATGACGGCGAGTCCTACGCCACCGCGCGGATCACCTTCGCCACCTTCTCGACGATCTCGCCAATCTGGTCCTCGGTGATAATCAGGGGCGGCGTCAGCGCCAAGGTGTCGCCGGCGACCCGCAGCATCAGGTCGTTGTCGTGAAAGGCGCTGTTGAGGCCGTCGAAGCCGCGTTTTCCCGGCGCGTCGGTGCGGGGTGCGAGGTCGATACCGGCGGTCAGGCCGACGCAGCGGATATCCACCACATTCGGCTCCTTGCGCAGGCTCATCACCGCGTCGGCGAATTTCGGCTCGAGCTTGTTGGCGCGCTCGAACAGCTTTTCGTCGCGGTAGATGTCGAGCGTGGCGAGCCCCGCGGCGCAGGCGAGCGGATGCGCCGAATAGGTGTAGCCGTGGGTCAGTTCCACCATGTGCTCGGGGCCGCTCATGAAGGCATCGTGGATGGTGTCGCGCACCAGCACGCCCCCCATCGGCGCCGCACCATTGGTGATGCCCTTGGCGAAGGTCAGCATGTCCGGCAGCACGCCGTAACGCTCGGCGGCAAATGCAAAACCGAGCCGTCCATAGCCGGTGATGACCTCGTCGAAGATCAACAGGATGCCATGCTTCGCCGTGATATCGCGCAGCCGCTTCAGGTAGCCCTTCGGCGCCGGCAGCACCCCGGTCGATCCCGCCATCGGCTCGACGATCACCGCGGCGATGGTGGAGGCGCCGTGCAGGTTGACCAGCCGTTCCAGTTCGTCGGCGAAATGCGCGCCGTATTCCGGCTCGCCCTTGCTGAAGGCCTGCTTGTCGCGGTCATAGGTCGCGGGCAGATGATCGACACCGGTCAAGAGCGTGCCGAACATTTTCCGGTTGTTGACAATGCCGCCGACCGAAGTGCCGCCGAAGCCGACGCCATGATAGCCGCGCTCGCGGCCGATCAGCCGGGTCCGGGTGCCCTGGCCATTGAGCTGATGATACGCCAGCGCGATCTTCAGCGCGGTATCGGCGGCCTCAGAGCCGGAGTTGCAGAAGAATACATGGTCGAGACCGTCCGGCGCCAGATCGGCGATGCGGCTCGCCAGCTCGAACGCCTGCGGAATGCCGAACTGGAACGGCGGCGCGTAGTCCAGCGCCGCGGCCTGTTCGGCAATGGCCGAGGAAATCTGGCTGCGGCCGTGGCCGGCATTGCAGCACCACATGCCGGCGGCGCCGTCGATGATCTTGCGGCCGTCGACGGTGAAGTAGTGCATGTCCTTGGCGCCGGCGAGCAGCCGCGGGTTTTTCTTGAACGCGCGGTTGGCGGTGAAAGGCATCCAGTGCGCGGCCAGATCGTTCGGCACGTTGACGGCGGGTCGGGCAGGGCTTTTGTCGAGCATGGGAGCCTCGGGCATTTCGGGATTCGGATTGCGCGTCACGCTATCAGCTTCGCGCGGCGGCGGAAACGGACAACTGCCAGCTAATATGCAGGTCAAATGAGCGGTTTCAGGGACGCAGCGTGGCTTGCTGTCCCGATGGTCCGCTGATACCTACCCGGCTGTATGGCCGAAAAACCCAAAAAACCGCAAAAACTCCGCGCCCGGCTACCGCGCGGGCTGGCCGATCGCGGCGCGGCCGAGATCGCCGCGACGCGCCGGATGACGGAGACCATTCGCGAGGTGTTCGAGCGTTACGGTTTCGAGCCGATGGAGACGCCCGCGTTCGAATACACCGAGGCGCTCGGCAAATTCCTGCCTGACCAGGACCGCCCCAACGAGGGCGTGTTCTCGTTCCAGGACGACGACGAGCAGTGGATCAGCCTGCGCTACGACCTCACCGCGCCGCTGGCGCGCTACGTCGCCGAACATTTCGATTCGCTGCCGAAGCCGTACCGCAGCTACCGCGCCGGCTACGTCTACCGCAACGAAAAACCCGGCCCCGGCCGCTTCCGCCAGTTCATGCAGTTCGACGCCGACACGGTGGGCAGCGCATCGCCCGCGGCGGACGCCGAAATGTGCATGATGGCGGCGGATACGATGGAAGCGCTGGGCGTTCCGCGCGGTAGCTATGTGGTGAAGGTGAATAACCGCAAAATCTTTGACGGATTGCTTGATGCATTTCCAATCATCGACGGCTACCAACGCTTGACGGCTTTGCGGGCTATAGACAAAGCTGACAAATTCTCGATTGAGGAAATCAAAAAGCTGTTGGGCGCTGGACGCAAGGACGAGAGTGGTGACTTTACGAAAGGCGCCGGCCTGAGCGCAGCGCAAACAGATTCTTTTGTCAGAGTCCTTTCGCCGGTTGATTATCTCGAACTGAAGCGAAGTGTTGACGTCGATAGAATCCTAAAGTTTTTTGGTCGAAATTGGCAGAAGCCGTTCGCCGTCAAGACTTACCGCGCCTATCTACAAAATTATCTCAGGGTATCGACACTTCCCGACCTCATCATCGAAGGATTGCGCGAGACGGAGGTTCTTCGGTCAATTGTTCGAGCTGCTGGCTACGGACCGGATCGTGTTCGCATTGATCCATCCGTTGTCCGCGGCCTCGAATATTATACAGGCCCTGTCTACGAGGTTGAACTCCTGCTCGACACCAAAGACGAAAAAGGCCGTCCCGTTCGCTTCGGCTCGGTCGGCGGCGGCGGACGCTATGACGGGCTGGTGTCGCGGTTTCGTGGCGAGCCGGTGCCGGCGACGGGGTTTTCCATCGGGGTGTCGCGGCTGCAGGCGGCGCTGACGATGCTGGGCAAGCTTGAGACAAAACCGGAGTTCGGGCCGGTGGTCGTCACCGTGTTCGATCGCGAGCGCGTCGCCGATTACCAGAAGATGGTCGCAACGCTGCGCAACGCAGGCATCCGCGCAGAGCTCTATCTCGGCAATCCGAAGAACATGGGCAACCAGCTCAAATATGCCGACCGGCGCAATTCGCCCTGCGTGATCATCCAGGGCAGCGATGAAAAGGCACGCGGCGAGGTGCAGATCAAGGATCTGATCGAAGGCGCGAAGGCCGCCGCGGCGATTGCATCGAATCAGGAATGGCGCGAGACGCGGCCGGCGCAATTTTCATGCAAAGAGGACGAAATCGTCGCCAAGGTGCGCGAAGTTCTCGCCCGGCATGAGGTGAAGTGGGGCTAGCCATTCATTCGAGCCGTCATGCCCGGGCTTGTCCCGGGCATCCACGTCTTGATAATGAGGTACCGCAGCAAGAAGACGTGGATGGCCGGGACAGGCCCGGCCATGACGAAGAAACGGAAAAAAGGGAGAGACAAAATGCCTGAGATCACCGTAAGTATGGCCGCCGGCCGCACCGACGAGCAGAAGGCCGGGATGATGCGCGACATCACCCAGGCGCTGGTGAAGAACCTCGGTGTTGACGCCGACGCCGTCGTGATCCAGATCAACGAGGCGCCGCTGGCGCACAAGATGAAGGGCGGCAAGACCTTTGTGGAGCGCCGGGCGGCGCAGAGCAAGTAGGGCGCTGCCACATACAACGTTCCCCGGACGCAGCGCAGCGCGTAGCTCTTGCGGAGCGGTGCGCTGCAGAGCCGGGGCCGTAACAAGCGCCGGCGTTTGGTACGATCCCGCTCTGCGGTGCACCGTCAAGCGACGCTGCACCGCGTCCGGGACACCGACTGGAAACTCCAATGGACGCCCGGGAAATCATCACCGTCGGCATGAGCGCCGAGCGCACGCTGATCGTGACGCCGGACCGCACCGTCAAGCATTTCGTGCCGAAAATGCCGGCGGTATTCGCGACGCCGATGATGATCATGGAAATGGAGATGGCGTCCGCCGACGCCATCTCGCCGCATTTGCCCGAAGGCTGGGTCACGGTCGGTACCGAGGTCGATATCCGCCATCTCGGAGCCAGCCCGGTCGGCGCAACGGTGCGCACTGCGGCGCGGGTAATCGAGGTAGAGCGCCGGGTGATCCGGTTCGAGGTCGAAGCCTTCGAGGGCAGCCGCAAGATCGGCGACGGCCGCCACGCGCGCGGCCTGGTCAACGTCGCCAGTTTCGAGAAGCGGCTGAGGTAATTCCGTCATTGCGAGGAGCGAAGCGACGAAGCAATCCAGAGCCCCGGGCTCCGACTGGATTGCTTCGTCGCAAGTGCCTCGCAATGACGGCGGTGGTTGTGGCGGCGCCTACTTCGGCGCCATCGCCTTCAGCTTTTCCATGTCCTTGACGTTCATCTTCATGCCGCCGGGCATCAAGATGTCGCCGGGCTTCTGGTCGGCCTTGCAGGCGCCGAGCCACTTTGCTTCCACCGACATGACGGTGTCGCGTGCGCCGGACGGCCCGCCCTGGCTGTGCGAGGTGACCTTGACCGTGTAGGCTGAATTGAAATCGCCGGTGACCTCGGCATGCGACGTCACCGACATGCCGCCGACGGTGCATACAGAGTCGGTGACGTAGCCGGTCGCCGTCTTCTGGATGTCGTGCTTGGAGCACGTCTCCTTCGACATCGGCGAAAAGCTGCTGCTCATCGCCTTGTCGGTGGTCTGATCGGTGCAGTGCTGCATGGTCATGTCCGGCATCTGCGAACCGGTCCGAACCATCTTCATTTCCCACAGGCCCGCCTTGCGGGTCGGCATTTCGACGGCGGAAGCGGCAAATGCGCTCGTCGCCCACACCAGGAAGGTTGTCGCAAGGCGAAACGAAAAAAGCTGTCGCGTCATGTCAGCGCCTACCAGCATCCTGAGCGATCGGCCCGTCTCAGTAGCGCACGCTGAGCGGCCGCTCGGCGGCCCCATAGGGCACCCAGCGGCAGGCGAACGAGATATAGCCGCCGTAATAGGGTTGCGCGCCGAGGAATTTTACCACTTTGCCATAGCGCGCGCAGTGCTCGACGGCGAGCAGCTTGACGTCGGACTGGGTGGCGAGCTCATAGGCGATGATGCCGCCGGTGTCGTTGCCCTTCATCGGTGGTACGATATCGGCGCGCGCCGGCGCGCAGGCGAACATTCCACAAACCGCCGCGAGGATCGCCGGCCCAACCATTCGCATTGTCGACTCCATCTTTGCGGGGCCACTGTAGAGCGCAGCGGCGGTGATGAAAAGAACGGCCGGGGCATCGACGTTGGGTTATCGGCAGGTGTTGCCGTGTTGCACTTGACCCCGCCCGGGCTTCGCGGCACCGTCCGCGACCTGCTCCATCAAGCGGATTGCCCATGCGCGGCCTGTTCACATCTTTCGGAAAATTTCGCATCGGTGCAGCGGCCGTGGTATTCGGCGTGCTGACGTTCGGGCAGGCCGCCGAGGCCGCCAATTTCCTGGAGAAGAATTTCTGGCTTTCCGGTCCGCGTTATGACGGCAATCTGCCGCCCTGCGAATGGGCTTTGGGCAAGATATCGTCAAAATTCGCCGACAAGGAAAGCACATTCTGGAACTCGACGCTGCAGATCACCGGCTATGACCGTGTGCATGAAATCGCGTTCCGTCCGTGGCAATCGGACAATATTCCGCGGCGCTATTGCGCGGCCACCGCGATGATCAGCGACGGCAAGCCGCGTCCGGTGTATTTTTCGATCATCGAAGACGGCGGATTCGCCAGTTTTGGCGATGGCGTGGAATTCTGCGTCGTCGGCCTAGATCGCAACTGGGCCTATAACCCGGCCTGCAAGGCTGCCCGCCCATAGCCCTCGAATAATCCCGCATCTTGCACGCGCCGGTTGTGCGACCGTGCGCCTTCTCCGATTGTGTTCTTGAAATGTTCTGGTTCTCTGCCTAGGATTTGTAAGAACCAGGGCAGGAGGACCGTCGCCATGCGTTGCCTTTCGAGGATGTTGTTGTCGTTGGCCCTGCTCGCCCTCGCCGGCCTCAGTGCCGCGCCGGCGCAGGACCGGCGCCAGAATGCGCCCGGAGAATTCGATTTCTACGTATTGTCGCTGTCGTGGTCGCCGTCGTTCTGCGAAGCGGCGTCCGAGCGCGGCGGAAGCGGGCGGTCGCAGGACGCGCAATGCGGCGGCCGGCCGTTCTCCTTCGTGGTGCATGGACTGTGGCCGCAATATGAGCGCGGCTTTCCGGATTACTGCCAGCGCCCGGCGCCGCGGCTCGACCGCAACATCATGACCTCGATGCTGGACCTGATGCCGGCGCCGGGGCTGATCTTCAGCGAGTGGGACAAGCATGGCACCTGTTCGGGCTTAAGCCCGCGCGCGTATTTCGAGACCATCCGCAAGGCGCGTGCGGTGGTGAAAATTCCCGCCGATTTCCTGGAATTGTCGGCGCCCAAAACCATCGCGCCGGCCGAGGTCGAAGACGCCTTCATCAAGGCCAATCCGGGCTTGAGCAACTCGGCGGTGTCGGTGATCTGCGATCAGCGGCGGTTGAGCGAAGTGCGGATCTGCATGAGCAAGGACCTGCAATTCCGTTCCTGCGAAGAAATCGACCGCCGCGCCTGCCGCCGCGATTCCGTGGTGATGCCGCCGGTGCGGGGAGGATGAACGCGAGACGCATTCAGCCGTCATTGCGAGGAGCGCAGCGACGAAGCAATCCAGTCTTTCTGCGCGGGTTCTGGATTGCTTCGTCGCAAGGGCTCCTCGCAATGACGGTGGTTACTTTCCCCGCCCGATGTCGTAACCCGTCGCCATGAACTACCGTCACGCCTTCCACGCCGGCGGCTTTGCCGATGTCGTCAAGCACATCGTGCTGGTGCGCATTCTCACGCATCTGCAGGACAAGCAGGCTGCATTTCGCGTCATCGACAGCCATGCCGGCGCCGGGATCTACGATCTCACGGCTGAGGAAGCGCGCCGCGGCGGCGAATGGCTCACCGGTATCGCGCGGATCATGCAGGCGCGGTTTTCGGAAACCACCGCGGCGCTGCTAAAGCCCTATCTCGATATCGTCACGGCCTTCAATCCGCAGCGCGACCTGCAGGCCTATCCCGGTTCGCCGCTGATCGCCCGCGCCCTGCTGCGGCCGCAGGACCGGCTGGTGGCGTGCGAGGTCGAGCCAAGCGCGCGCAAGCAGCTGATCGATGCGCTCCGCCGCGACCGCCAGGGCCGCGTGGTCGACCTCGACGGCTGGGTGGCGTTGCCGGCCTTCGTGCCGCCAAAGGAGCGGCGCGGGCTGGTGCTGATCGATCCCTCGTTCGAGGAGAAGGACGAGTTCGAGCGGCTGGCAGAAGGTTTTGCTTCGGCCTTCGCGAAATGGCCGACCGGCGGCTATCTGCTGTGGTACCCGGGGAAAAGCCGCCGCGTCACCGATGCTCTCGCCAAACACGTCGCGGCGGCGGTCGCCACGGCAAGTTCCCCGGGCACGTGCCTGCGGCTGGAGTTCAGCGTGGCGCCGCAGACCGCCGGCGCGGCGCTGAGCTCCGCCGGTGTTCTGATTGTCAATCCGCCATGGCGGCTTGCGGCCGAACTCAAGGCGATCCTGCCCGAGCTGGAAAAACCGCTCGGCCAAGGCGGCGCCGGGCGGTTCAGGCTCGAGGTGCCCAAACTCTGAAGCCACCCGGCTGGGCATCGGCCAATGAAAAGTCCCGTAGGCAATTGACGGGGAACCGTATTATGCTGAGCCCTTAGGACTGGCTTTACGTTCCGCTTCCGCGAATGGGGGCGGCGGAGTGACAAGGCCTCCATTTCTAAAGGCGGATGCTATCCGCTGCGATGGCCAAGCTTTCCGGCCGCGAAATGTCCGGTCAAGCCGATACGCGAAATGCGCGTAACGGCGGAGCAATGCGGGGAGAGGAGTTTTCCCGATGGCCATGACGGGGACAGTCAAGTTCTTCAATGGAGAGCGCGGCTACGGCTTCATCAAGCCCGACGACGGCGGCCGCGATGTATTCGTCCACATCACCGCGGTGGAGCGCGCCGGATTGAAAGACTTGATGGAAGGACAGCGCATCACCTTCGAGGTCGAACCGGACAAGAAGGGCAAGGGCCCCAAGGCGGTCAATCTGGTGGTTTCGTCGTAGCTCTGCTGTCATTGCGAGGAGCGCAGCGACGAAGCAATCCAGCTTCGCCTCGCCATGGATTGCTTCGCTTCGCTCGCAATGACGGTTGCTACGACAGCGCGCTACACCGTCGCCGCGCGCAGCACATGCGCGCCACCGCCGGACGATACCGGACGACCGGACAAGTACCGCGCGGCAATCTCGGTCCAGCCGAGATCCTCGACATCGCGAAAACCCAGCGCCTTTAACCGCGCATGCAGCGCGTCGCTGTCAAAATGGTTGCGAAGTTGTTCGCCTGCCGCCGCGACCCGCGCGCTCAAGGCCTCGTGCATGGCGCGCCGGCCCGGTTCAGTCATCGTATCAGGCGGATTGACATAGTCGAATACGACGTGCGCGCCGCCCGGCAATCCGGCGATGAAGCCGAGGGTTGAAAAGATCGCCTCATCGGTCAAGTAAGGTACAACGCCGAGCCATGTAAAAAACGTCTGCCGCGTGAAATCGAACCCGGCCGTGGCGAGAGCGTCCGCCAGCGTCTCGCGCTCGAAATCAACGGGCACGAAGGTGAGCGTTGGCGGCGGCGGGATATCGGCCTCGGTCAGCCGCTGGCGCTTCCATGCCTGAGTTGCGGGATCATCGACCTCGAAGATGCGCAGGTTCTGCGAGGGCGGTGCGCGATAGGCGGTGGTGTCGAGGCCGGCGCCGAGCACCACCAGCTGTCGTGTGCCGCGTTTTTTGGCCGCCGCCAGCGCATCGTCGGCGATGCGGCTGCGGACCGCGATGAACCAGCGCAGGCGTTCCCGGTAGGGGTCTGTTTCCGCTTCCGCCTCGCGCAGCAGCGCGTCGGCATCGGCGCCGAGGATGCGAAACGCCAGCGGATCCGCAAAGATCGCCGCGCCGTCCAGGACCTGATGCGCGGCGCGAAGCCCGGCGGCGCCCAGCGCCGTGCGGCTCGGTTGTCCGGCTTGCATGGCGCGATGGTATGGACGCCAAATCGGGTTGTCCATGGCGTGGCGGTTTCGTGTGCCGGACGCGATGCAGCATCCTTCATGCCGCTTCGCACAGCCGGGACCCCACCAAACACCTGAGTTCGGACGGCCCCGGCGCTGCAGCGCACCGCTACGGAAGAGCTTCGCGCAGCGCTGCGTCGGGGGAACGCAAAAAAATCCCGGTCGCGAGCGGCCGGGAGGTTGGAAACAAGAACTCTTCTTGTTGGAAATCAGAAGCGATAGTTCACGCCGAGACGGACGAGGCCGAACTGGTAGCCGTTGGGCATGCCGGTGATGGCAAAACGGCTGTTGGACAGATCGACATAGAGATACTCGATCTTCGCGGTCCAGTTCTGCGCAAAGCCGAATTCGACGCCGACGCCCGCGGTCCATCCCGCGGTGGTGTGAGATTCCGTCAGGCCGAACGTCTGGCCGCGCAATTCGCCGAATGCCAGACCGCCGGTGCCGTAGAACAGAATATTGTTCAGCGCATAGCCGACCCGGCCGCGCGCGGTGCCGAACCAGGGATTGGAGAATTTCCACGGTGCGAAGATGGCATTGGCGCCGCTGGCCTGGATATCGGCTTCGAGGCCGAATACAAGCGGACCGTTCTGCCAATTGTAGCCGCCCTGTACGCCACCGGCGAACCCGCTCGGTTTGGCCAGGTTGTTGTCGACGCTGCCCCAGGCGTAGCCGATATTGCCGCCGAGATAGGGGCCGGCCCAGCTATAGGCGTTGAGCGGCTGGTTGACGGTATAAGGCGCGCGCGAACCGTAAGGGATGTCAGCCGCCTGCGCCGATGCCGCGATGCCCGCGGTCATCAAGGCCGCCGCCGCCAAAGCGCTCCTGCTCATCTTACGGCTCCGCAACGCACCCTGCCGCAACCACCACACGGTTACAGAACTGCGCTTTTTTCCGGTAAGATTTATCGGGAGTTTTAAGTTAAGGCGCTGTTAAGGCCTTGCTCTACCACGACTTGGTCTTAACAAAGGATTACCGGCTGGCGAGGACCGGTTTTGGCGCTTAAATTCGGGCTCATGAATCAAGACCCATCCTCAAAACGGCCCGGCGCGCTGAAATCGCAGCCCGGTTCCGGCCCCGATCTGCCCCCGCAGGATCCCAGTTCGCCCGACCTTGATCCGGCCAGCGTCAACGCCGAGGAGGACGACGAAGCCCGCCTGCCGGAAATCGTCGACGCCGGTGGCGAGGCCGTGCCGGAAGGCCCGCTCGCGGTCGGCCGCGCCGCGATCGACCTTGCGGTGCGCCATGCGCCCACCTCATCCGGCGTCTATCGCATGCTGAACGCGGCAAATGACGTGCTCTATGTCGGCAAGGCCAAGAATGTCCGCAAGCGGCTCACCTCCTATGCGCGGCCGACCGGCCAGGCGATGCGCATCGAGCGGATGATCGCGGCGACCGCGGCGGTTGAGATCGTCTCGACCGCCACTGAGACTGAGGCGCTGCTGCTCGAGGCCAATCTGATCAAGCAGCTGCGGCCGCGCTTCAACGTGCAACTGCGCGACGACAAATCGTTCCCTTATATTCTTATTACAGGCGATCACTGGGCGCCGCAGATCCTGAAACATCGTGGGGCGCAGACCCGCCCCGGGCGCTATTTCGGCCCGTTCGCCTCAGCCGGCGCGGTGGGGCGTACCATCACGGCGTTGCAGCGCGCCTTCCTGGTGCGCTCCTGCACCGATTCATTCTTCGAAAGCCGGACCCGGCCGTGCCTGCTGTATCAGATCCGGCGGTGCTCGGGGCCATGCACCGGGGAGATCGATTTCCCCGGCTATACCGAACTGGTGCGCGAGGCGACCGAATTTCTATCCGGTCGAAGTCAGCTTGTGAAACAGCAACTGGCCGACGAAATGGAGAAGGCCTCGGCGGAGCTGGAATTCGAGAGCGCGGCGCTGTACCGCGACCGGCTGGCAGCATTGTCGGCGATCCAGTCGCAGCAGGGCATCAATCCGCGCACCGTGGAGGAGGCCGACGTATTCGCCATCCACCAGGAGGGCGGTTATTCCTGCGTCGAGGTGTTCTTCTTCCGCACCGGGCAGAACTGGGGCAACCGCGCGTATTTTCCGCGCGCGGAAAAATCCTTCACGCCCGAGGAGGTTTTGAATTCGTTCCTCGCCCAATTCTACGACGACAAGCCGCCGCCGAAACTGATTCTGCTCTCGCACGACATCGAGGAATGCGAATTGCTGGCCAGCGCCCTCTCGATCAAGGCCGGATTCAAGGTCGAGGTGAACATGCCGAGGCGCGGCGAGAAGAAGGACTTGGTCGCGCATGCGCTGACCAATGCGCGCGAGGCGCTGGGGCGCAAGCTCGCCGACACCGCGACTCAAACGCGGCTGCTGCAGGGGCTGGTCACGACCTTAGGTCTGGCGCAGCCGCCGAAGCGGATCGAGGTCTACGACAACAGCCACATCCAGGGCACAAACGCAGTCGGCGCGATGATCGTGGCCGGGCCGGATGGTTTTATCAAGAATCAGTATCGCAAGTTCAACATCAAGTCGGAAGGGCTGACGCCCGGCGACGATTACGCCATGATGCGAGAAGTCCTGCAGCGGCGCTTCAAGCGGCTGCTGACGCCGCGGGCTGAAGGCGCAAAACCCAGGGATGACGATTCGTTTCCGCAATGGCCGGATCTGGTGATCATCGACGGCGGCCGCGGCCAGCTCAATGCGGTGCGGGAGATTTTCGAAGGCCTCGGGCTGACGCAGGTATCGCTGCTGGCAGTGGCCAAGGGTCCGGACCGCGATGCGGGCCGCGAAACCCTGTTCATGCCGGATCGCGAGCCGCTCAAGCTGGAGCCGCGGGACCCAGTGCTGTATTTCATCCAGCGGCTGCGCGACGAGGCCCACCGCTTTGTGATCGGCTCGCACCGCAAGCTGCGCAGGAAGGACATCCGCGAGGCGGGCCTGCAGGAAATTCCCGGCATCGGGCCGTCACGCAAACGTGCCTTGCTGCATCACTTCGGAACCTTGAAGGAAATCGAGCGGGCCTCGATCGCCGACCTCGGCAAGGTTCCCGGCGTCAGCGCCGAAAGCGCCCGCAAGATCTTCGAGTTTTTCCACGCGCAGCCGGGATAAAGGTGAATTCTGCGTCATATTGCAGCGTCACCTGAGGGATCATGGCGGGGCACGGTTGACCTTAGGCTTTCGGCGGTATTGGTAAGGCGAATGAACATTGTCACCACCAGGGCGGCGCGGCACTCGTTCTCGCTGCCGAATATGCTGACCTACGCCAGGATCGCCGCGATCCCGGTGGTGGTCGGTTGCATCTATGCGCAGGCCATCATGGACGGTCCGCTGTGGCTGCGCTGGGTGGCGGTGGCGGTGTTCATCGCCGCGGGCATCACCGATTTCCTCGACGGCTATTATGCGCGGATCTGGCACCAGTATTCGGCGTTCGGCAGCATGCTCGATCCGATCGCCGACAAGCTCCTGGTGGCGTCCTGCCTGTTGATGCTGGCGGCGGACGGGATCATCCACGGCTGGACGCTGTGGGCGGCGATCGTGATCCTGTGCCGCGAGATCCTGGTATCCGGCCTGCGCGAATACCTCGCCGCGCTTCGAGTGAGCGTGCCGGTGACAAAACTCGCAAAATGGAAGACCACGGTGCAACTGGTGGCTATCGGATTCCTGCTCGCGGGCGAGGCCGGCGACCAAATTGTGCCGGTGGTGACCCAGATCGGGCTGCTGTTGCTGTGGATTTCGGCGATCATCACCATCTATACCGGCTGGGACTATTTCCGCGCCGGCGTCCACCACCTCATCGAGGAGGATGAGGGATGAAGGTCAAGTATTTCGCATGGGTGCGCGAGCGGGTAGGCCTCGCCGAGGAGACGGTGGAGCCGCCGGCGGAGGTTCGCACCGTCGGCGAATTGATGGGCTGGCTGGCGCAGCGCGGCGAGGACTACGCCTACGCGTTCGAGAGGCCGCGAACGATTCGCGCCGCCATCGACCACACCCACGTCCGCCCCGACGCGACAATCGCCGGCGCAACGGAAATCGCATTCTTTCCGCCAATGACCGGCGGCTGATCCCGCCATGACGATCCCCGTCACCATCCGGATTCAGGAAGGCGATTTCGACATCGCGCGGGAAATCGCCGCGCTGACGAAGGGGCGTACCGATACCGGCGCCGTGGTCACGTTCACAGGAATCTGCCGCGGCGCCGACGGCGGCGAGACGATTGCCGCGCTGACGCTGGAACATTACCCGGGCATGGCCGAAGCGGAGATCGCGCGGCATGCGGAAACGGCGACCGCGCGCTGGCCGCTCACCGGCCTTACCGTCATCCATCGCGTCGGCCGCATTCAACCGGGCGAAAACATCGTGCTGGTCGTGACGTCCTCAGCGCACCGGCACGCCGCGTTCGAGGCGGCGGAGTTTCTGATGGATTATCTCAAAGCCCACGCGCCATTCTGGAAACGCGAGGAGGGAGCATCGGGGACCGGTTGGGTCGACGCCCGCGAGCACGATGATGCTGCAGCCGCGCGGTGGACCAGGTCCTAATGACCAAACGCGCCAAAGCGCTGGGGAAGCGTCGTCCTGCCGCGGCGAAGTCCCAGAAAGTCGCGCCAGGTGAACTACGCACGCTGCTCGATTTCGTGCGCTACGCGGTGAGCCGCTTCGTCGCAGCAAAACTGGTGTTCGCACATGGCACCGCCGATCCGGTCGCGGAGGCGGCGTTCCTGGTCTGCGAGGCGCTGCATCTGCATCCCGATCGGTTCGAGATATTTTCGGCTGCGCGCGTCACCGCCGCAGAAGCCAAAACAGTTCACGACCTGATCGAGCGCCGCGTCGCCACGCGAAAACCGGCGGCGTATCTCGTCAACAAGATCTATATGCGCGGATTGCCGTTCTACGTCGACGAACGCGTGATCGTGCCACGCTCCTTTATTGGCGAGTTGCTGGAACAGCATTTCAGCGGCGAGGATGGTTCGCTGATCGGCGATCCTGCAGCGGTGGAGCGCGTGCTCGACCTCTGTACCGGATCGGGCTGCCTTGCGATTCTGTCGAGCCGGGTTTTTCCGAACGCGCGGATCGATGCGGTGGAACTTTCGAAAGGCGCGCTCGAAGTCGCGGCGCGCAACGTCGCCGACTACGCGCTTGAGGATCGCATCTCGTTGCATCAGGGCGATTTGTTCAAGCCGCTTGGCGATAAGCGTTACGATCTGATCATCACCAACCCGCCCTATGTGGATGCCGAAGGCATGGCTGCTCTGCCCAGCGAATGCAGGTTCGAGCCAAAACTGGCGTTCGACGGTGGCGCCGATGGCCTGGATATTGTCAGACGCATTTTGCACGAAGCCGGCAGGCACCTGACGCCGCAAGGCGGCATGTTGTGCGAGATCGGCCGCGGCCGCGAACTGCTCGAGGCCGCATTCCCGCAATTGCCGCTGCTCTGGCTCGACACCGAGGAGTCGGAAGGCGAGGTGTTCTGGATCGGGGCGGAAGCGTTGGCCTCAGTCTAGCCGTTTATGCCGCTCCCCGAAAAGCCGGGACCATATCAAGCGCCAGCGTTCGTTACGCTTCCGGTTCTGCGAACCATTACGCCGCGATAGCCGCGGCGTGCTGCATCGCGCCCGGGACACGAGGAGCCGCAGGACTTCGTCTTACGCCGCCAACTACAGGCGGCGGAGCATGCGCCGCAGCGCTGTGGCGTTTTTGGGCGCATGGGCGTCGTTGTCGTTGTTGAAGTAGATCCAAGCTCGCTTCGCTCCGCTCGCTTTGATCCTGTCCGCCCAACTCGCCAGTTCGCCTTTTGAGTAGTCGTGCCGATACCAGCGCTTGGGGCCATGCAGGCGAATGTAAACGTCATCGGCTGTCCGGATCAGCTCATCGGGCAGGCGCGGCCCGCTGCAGCTGCAGAAGATAATTCCGGCCTTCCTGAAGGCCCGATAAACTTCGTCATTCCACCAGCTGGCGTGCCGGAACTCCACCACGTTGCGGCGCGCGGGATCGAGCTGGCTCACGATGGCATCCAGCCGCGCTCGCGTGTAGCGGTGGCTCGGCGGCAGCTGGAACAGCAGGCAACCCATCCGTTCTCCCAGAAGATCGGCGACGAGGCCGAAATCCCGGATAAGCGTCTTGGTGCCCTTGAACCGTTTCACATGCGTGATGAGCTCGCAGACTTTGACGGTGTAGACGAAGTTTTTCCGGCCCGGCTGGCGGCGCCAGGCCTGGACGCTGGCGACCGTCGGCCATGAGTAAAACGATGCGTTGATCTCGACGCTGTCGAAACGCTTCAGGTAGTGCGCAAACCACTCTTGCTGCGCCACACCCGCATAAAATGAATCCCGCCATTTCCAGTAACGCCAGCCCGAGCATCCGACATAGATCGATGACTTGAGATCGGACGGGCCATTCGGAATTTTCCCTTCCATCCGGAGCCGCGCGGCGTGCATCTTGGCGGCGCGGCCGATATTGTCCTCGCGCTGCTTTTCGCGGCGGAGCTTTCGCCGTTGGCGACGCTCCTCAAGCGTCAATTCCTGCCATTTTGCTTCCGTGTCCGCGCGCGCCATCATCATCTTCCCGATTACCAACGCCTGACGGCCCGCAAGGGGTTCCAAGCAGTACCAGCCGCCCTATATGTTGCGCAACAGAAGGGCTCATCATGAAATTCGACGTTCTGATTGTCGGCGGCGGGCCCGCCGGACTAAGCGCCGCGCTGATTCTGGGCAGGTGTCATCGCAAAGCATTGCTGTGCGACGAAGGGCATCAACGCAACAAGGCTTCGCACGCGATCCACGGCCTGCTCGGGCGGGAAGGCAGTTCTCCCGCCGCATTCTTGAATGAAGCCCGGCAAGAACTTACCCGCTACCCATCCGTTTCGGTGAGCGGGACGCGGGTAACCGACATTACGCCGACCGGTAACGAATTCCAGTTCGTCTGCGCGGACGGCACAACCGGCATCGCATCGAAGGTCCTGCTTGCGACCGGTCTCGTTGATGAGCTTCCTGAACTGGCGGGAATCCAGCCTCTCTACGGAGTTTCGGTCCATCATTGTCTTTACTGCGACGGCTTCGAATATGCAGGCAAGCCGGTAGCCGCTTTTGGGAAGGGGGATAAGGCGGCGGAACTCGCGATCATGATGAAGCACTGGATGGCGGATGTCGTGGCGTGCAGCGACGGGACCGACGTCAGCGACCATGGCATGCTCAAGCTCCGGAAACACGGCATCCCCGTCCGACCTGAGCCCGTTGCGGCTCTCGAAGGCAGCAATGGCGAGCTTACAAGGATCGTATTCCAGAACGGACCGGATCTGCCCCGGGCAGGTTTGTTTTTTTCGACGGGTTGCCGCCAGGCTTCGGACCTTTTCCAGAGTCTTGGCTGCAAGCGCGGTGCAAAGGGAGGCGTGGTGACGGATCCGGATACTGAGGAGACCAGCGTTCCCGGTGTTTACGTTGCCGGCGACATGTCGCGCGATGTGCTTCTTGTCGCGGTAGCCATCGCGGAAGGCGCGCAGGCGGCCGTCGCCATCAACAAGGCTTTCCTGCGCCGCGACGGATTTTGCGAGTGAGCAAGCCGATTGCGGCAGCGCGCCCTGGACCAGCCGCCCTCACACCACTTTTCTGATCCAGTTGTGCGGGTCGGGCGCGCGGCCGTACTGGATGTCGACGAGCGTTTTGCGGAGCCCCATCGCGACCGGTCCGGCCGCGCCGCCGTTGATGAGAAAATCGCCGGTCGTCGAACACACCTTGCCGATCGGCGAGATCACCGCGGCGGTGCCGCAGGCAAAGGCTTCCTTCAGTTTGCCGCTTGCAGCATCGGCGCGCCATTGCTCGATGGTGTATGCTTCCTCGCGCACAGGCGTGCCGGAATCCTTCGCGAGCGCGATGATGGAATCGCGGGTGATGCCGGGCAGGATCGTGCCCAGCGGCGGCGTCGACAGCGAGCCGTCCTCGAACACGAAGAAGATGTTCATGCCGCCGAGCTCCTCGATGTAGCGGCGCTGGACCGCGTCGAGGAAAACCACCTGGTCGCAGCCGTGATCGATCGCCTCGGACTGCGCGCGCAGGCTCGCGGCGTAATTGCCGCCGCATTTGACGGCGCCGGTGCCGCCGATCGCGGCGCGGGTGTAGTTCTCCGACACCCAGATCGATACCGGCGCGGGTCCGCCCTTGAAATAGGAGCCGACCGGCGAGGCGATCACGGCAAAGATGTATTCCGCCGAAGGCTTCACGCCGAGGAAGACCTCGCTCGCGATCATGAAGGGCCGCAAATAGAGACTGCCGTCGCCGCCCGGTATCCAGGCGCGGTCGATACGCACGAGCTGCTCGACCGCTTCGATGAACATGGGCTCGGGGAGCTGGGCCATCGCCATGCGATCGGCCGAATCCCGGAAGCGCCGGGCATTGGCGTCTGGACGGAACAGGTTCACGCCGCCGTCGTCACATTTGTAGGCCTTGAGGCCTTCGAAAATCTCCTGCGCGTAGTGCAGGACGGCGCTCGCCGGATCGAGCGGGAAATTCGCGCGGGACTCGACGCGCGCGTCATGCCAGCCTTTGGACTGGCTGTAGCGGACGATGGCCATGTGATCCGTGAAAATCCGGCCGAAGCCCGGGTCCACCAGCTTCGCTGCGCGCTCCTTCGCAGAGGTCGGATTCGACGCGGGCTGGATCTCGAAACTCGACCAAACCGTGTCGTCGATCTTGGCGGCCGAAACTCCCATGGACCTATCTCCCGGATTAGCCTTGGCGCTTAACGGTCGCGCTGGCTGGTTTTACGTCAAGTCCGCACCGCCCGCAAAACCGGCTTCCGGCCCTTGAGGACGGGCTTTGGCCGACGCTGGAAGTCCAGTATGATTTTCAAATCGGACCTTTCGGCCCCGCCGTGACAAAAGTTCTAATATTTCGCCGCGGCGGCCCGTTTTGTAATATTGAACCGAAGATATGTCAACATGGCTGACATAAATTTTTCTATGCGAGCTACCGAGCCGGGTGGAGAGGCCGCCGCCGGACTCCGTCCGGGCACTTTGCGCTGGGATATCATAGAGCTGTTGTTCTTCGCCTATCGGGATTTCGTCGGCGATGCCGACGAGGTGCTGGAGGAATTCGGGTTCGGGCGCGCGCACCACCGCGTCATCCATTTCGTCCACCGCTATCCCGGACTGAAGGTCGCAGACCTGCTCGAGGTGCTGCGCATCACAAAACAGTCGCTGGGGCGGGTTCTCAAGCAATTGCTCGATGAAGGGTATATCGTCCAGAAGGCCGGCGCGAAGGACCGCCGCGAACGCCTTCTTTTCGCCACCGCAAAGGGCGAGGCGCTGGTGGCCAAGCTCGCCGGCCTGCAGACCGACCGCATCACCCGCGCGATCGGCGAACTCGATGCTGCCGGCGCCGATACGGTGCGGCAGTTCTTGCGCGGGATGATCGACCGTGAAGATCCCGACAAGGTGCTGCAAGCGATATTCGGACCCCGCGCAACTGCGAAGGAATGATCGTGCCCGAGGCTGCAATAAAGGCTGCAACAATCGCACGAACGCCGCCGCAACCGGCCGACGATGCCCCGCATCTGCTGCTGGTCGATGACGACCGCCGCATCCGCGATCTGCTGTCGCGGTTCCTCGCAGGCGAAGGCTATCGCGTCACCACCGCAATGAGCGCCAAGGATGCGCGCGCAAAACTGCTCGGGCTGCATTTCGACCTGTTGATCCTCGACGTGATGATGCCCGGCGAGACCGGCTTCGACCTCGCCCGCTTCATCCGCGCCTCGTCATCGGTGCCGATCCTGATGCTGACGGCCCGGCACGAGGCCGAAAGCCGCATCGAGGGCCTGCAGATCGGCGCCGACGATTATGTGGCGAAACCATTCGAGCCGCGCGAGCTGAGCTTGCGAATCGGCAACATCCTGAAGCGCGCGACGCCGCTGCCGGTGGCGCGGATGGAGTCGATCGCGTTCGGCCCCTACGTCTATCATCTGGATCGTGGCGAATTGCGCCACGGCGAGGAGACCATTCATCTCACCGACCGCGAGCGCGAGATGCTGCGGATTCTCGCGCTGGCGCGCGGCGAGACCGTGCCGCGCAACGCGCTCACCGGCGAGGGCACCGTGAACGAGCGCGCGGTGGACGTGCAGATCAACCGGCTGCGCCGCAAGATCGAGCGCGATCCGGCCAGTCCGCTGTTCCTGCAGGCGGTGCGCGGCATCGGCTACCGCCTGGTGGCATCGCCGTGAGTTTTGCCGCATGAGCACGCTGGACACCGGCCTGACGCTGATCCGCACCGCCGCCGGCCGCGTCTCCGCGGTCAATGGCCGGATGGGCAATGCATTCAAGAGCTGGATGCCGACCGGCCTTTATGCCCGCGCGCTGTTGATCATGATCGTGCCCATGGTGGTCCTGCAATCGGTGGTGGCCTTCGTGTTCATGGAGCGGCACTGGAACACGGTGACGCGGCGGCTGTCGGCGGCGGTGGTTCAGGACATCGCCAGCCTGATCGACGTCTACAAGGGCTATCCGCAGGACAAGGACCGCGCCCAGCTGCGCAGGATCGCGCAGCAGCGATTGGGGCTTGTGGTGGACTTCCTGCCGGTCGGCGACATGCCGCAGCCGGGCCCCAAACCGTTCTTCTCGCTGCTCGACCAGACCCTCTCGGTGCAGCTCGGCCGGCAGATCGCAAGACCGTTCTGGATCGACACCGTGGGCCGTTCGAACCTGGTGGAAATCCGCATCCAGCTCGACGACGCGGTGATGCGGATTTTCGCGCAGCGCAGCGCCGCCTACGCCTCGAACTCGGAAATCTTCCTGTTCTGGATGGTCGGCACCTCCTCGATCCTTTTGATCGTCGCGGTGCTGTTCCTGCGCAACCAGATCAGGCCGATCCTGCGGCTGGCGGACGCCGCGGAGAGCTTCGGCAAGGGCCGCGAAGCGCCGAATTTCCATCCGCGCGGCGCGCGCGAAGTCCGCCGCGCGGCGCAGGCCTTCATCGAGATGAAAACCCGCATCGAGCGCTCGATAGAGCAGCGCACGGCGATGCTGGCCGGCGTGTCGCACGATTTGCGCACCATCCTGACCCGCTTCAAGCTCGAACTGGCCTTGATCGGCGACAGCCCCGAAGTCGACGGCATGCGCCGCGATGTCGACGAGATGTCGGGCATGCTCGAGGACTACCTTGCGTTTGCGCGCGGCGATAGCGGCGAGCAGGCGCAGCCGACCGACATGGCGGCGGCGCTGGAAGAACTGCGCGGCGATGCCGAACGCCACGGCCATGCCGCGACCGTGGTGTTCCACGGACTGCCAGTGGTTACGGTGAAGCCGGCCTCGTTCAAGCGCTGTCTCGCCAATCTGATATCGAACGCCGCACGGCATGGCGATACGATCGCGATCACCGGCCACCGCGATCATCGCTATCTCAAGATAACGGTGGACGACGATGGACCGGGTATTCCGCAAGACATGCGCGAGGAAGTATTCAAGCCGTTCCTGCGGCTCGACGATGCCCGCAACCAGGACGAGGGCGGCACCGGTCTTGGACTGGCGATCGCCCGCGACATCGCGCGCTCGCATGGCGGCGACATCACGCTCGGCGACAGCCCGATGGGCGGCCTGCGCGCAACGGTGAGGGTGCCGGTGTAGCCGGAGCGGGCCACACATACCGCTGTCATCCTGAGGAGCCGCGCGCTTGCGCGGCGTCTCGAAGGATCGGCCGCTTGCGCTTGTGGCCGCATCCTTCGAGGCTCGCCCAAGAGGGCGAGCACCTCAGGATGACGATACCTGTGTGTGTGGAAAAACTACTTCGCCAATTCCCGCGACCGCTTGGTCGCCGCCGCGACCGCGCGGGTCATGAGCGACTGCATGCCACCCGCGCCCATCAGCACCTCGAGCGCCGCCACGGTCGTGCCGCCAGGCGAGCTCACGTTCTCGCGTAGCGTCGCCGAATCAAGTTCGGAGCGATGCAGCAGCTCGCCGGCGCCGGCCACGGTTTCCCGCGCGAGCTTGTTGGCGAGATCGGGCGGCAGTCCGGCTTCGACGCCCGCGCGCGCCAGCTCCTCGGCAAGCAGGAATACATAGGCCGGGCCCGAGCCGGACACCGCAGTCACCGCGTCCATCAGCGTCTCGTCGCTGGTCCATTCCACCGATCCGATGGAGCGCAGCAGCGCGTCGGCAATTCCCCGCTGCGCCGCGCTGACATTGTTGTCGGCGACCGCCACGGTGACGCCGCGCCCGATCGCGGCCGGCGTGTTCGGCATTGCGCGGACCACGCTGCCGCCGCAGACCTGCTTGATCGCCGCGATGGTTATGCCCGCCATGATCGAAACCACCAGCGTGGACGATCCGGCGACGGACCGCAGGGGCGCGCCGGCTTCGCGAAACATCTGCGGTTTAACCGCGACGACCAATGCCGCGACGCTGCCGATTTCTTGCGACCGCGGATTGAGCCGCACGCCTCTCGCGGCAAGTGCGTTGATTTCGTCTGAGGGATACGGCTCGACCACCGCGATGCGGTTTGCATCGAGGCCCTGCGCCAGCCAGCCCGACAGCATCGCGCCGCCCATCTTCCCCGCGCCGGCGAGCACGATGGTGCCTTGCAGATCGGATAGCGCGCTTGCTTGCGCCGGCATAACAAACCATCCACGTCGTCCCGGCGAACGCCGGGACCCATAACCACCGTGTTTGTAGTGGAACGCGAAGTACGCCACAAGCGGCGTGCAAAACATCGGCTGTGGTGTTTATGGGTCCCGGCGTTCGCGGGGGACGACGGCCGAGTTTGTTACGACGCGCGAAACCTACGCCTCGCCCTCGGTGTCGAACATCGCGGCGCTCATCGCTTCAGCGGCGGATTTGCCGGCCCACACCACGAACTGGAATGCCGGATAATAACGCTCGCAGGCATGGATGGCGCTGGCCAGCATGGTTTCACATTGCGCGGTGGTGGCTGCGATGCCATCCGGCAGCACAAGCGCCTGCCGGTACATGATCATGCCGGTGTGGGTCCAGATGTCGAAATGCCCGACCCACAATTGCTCATTGATGGCGGCGATCAGGCGCTGCACTTCGGCGCGGCGCGCGGCCGGAATCTTCATGTCGAAGGCGCAGGCCAGATGCAGCGCCTCGATCTCGGTCATCCAGGTGAAGGACAACTGGTAATCGGTCCAGTCGCCTTTGGAGACAATGGTGACCTCGTCTTCGCCCGAGCGCTCGAACGGCCAATTGTTGCTGGCGGCGATGTCCTCGACCACCGCAAGCGGATTGTTCGGTGAATCGATGATGCCTTCGAGCAGGGACATGCCGTCTCGACCTTGCCTTCTGATGTGTTGATACGCACGCGAGCTAGCCGACACGCGCTTTCAGGTGGCGCGCCGCTGCGGGGTGCAATTTCCGGCCCCGCCGGAGCTTGCGTGACTCAAGTGATGTGATTTGCGGAATCCGCGCAACCGCACGCGGAGTCCGTCCACAGGCAAACCGCGCGCCGTCCACAGTTGATCGCGATCGCGCCGTTAACGTTTGGAACAAAACAGAATCATCCACAGGGCTTTCGCCACAATGGTTAATTTCCGGGCCTCATCGCAGCGCCAGCGCGGGCTTGGCCGAAGCCCCTTCGCGAGGCGAGGGCTCGCGCATCATCCTCTTTGCAAGCGTCTTCAAAGAGGATGGACGGCCGGGTCAAGCCAGCCATAACGCGGCAGATTGCCTTGCCGTCATGGCGGACATGCACATTTTCCGGCAGAATCACGCTTGCCGGCCGGGTTGTGCTTGGGCATAGTTTCGGTCAGGCCACTCAACCGGGCGGCCGATGTTCTCAGGGCGGGGTGAAAGTCCCCACCGGCGGTAAGGGTGACTTAAGCCCAAGCCCGCGAGCGCCTTCCTCGCCTGAGGAAGGGTCAGCAGATTCGGTGCGATTCCGAAGCCGACGGTTAAAGTCCGGATGAAAGAGAACGGTGGCGATGCCTCGCGTTTTCACGCGAGGTCACGTCGTTCCGTATGCCCTGATTCTGGTCCTGAAAGAGGAAAGCCATGAATCAGATGTTGCAAGATCCCGAAGCAAGACACGCTTCGCAGACTCCCACGCAGCACAGGCGATTCGCCAAGCCGCAACGCGTCGCCTTCGTACAGTCGTCCTGGCACCGCGAGGTGGTGGAGGAATGCCGTATCGCGTTCCTGCAAGAAATCGAGGCACGGGGCATTGCGCCCGCGCATATCGATTTGTTCGAAGTGCCCGGCTCCTACGAGATCCCGCTGCATGCGCAGATTCTCGCAAAAACCCGGCGCTATACCGCGATCGTCGCCGCCGGCCTCGTGGTCGACGGCGGCATCTACCGGCACGAGTTCGTCGCCGACACCGTTATCAAGGCGCTGATGGACGTGCAGTTGCGCACCGAGGTGCCGATCTTCTCCGCGGTGCTGACGCCGCAGCAGTTCCACGAAAGCGCCGCGCATTTCGAGTTCTTCCGCAAGCATTTCGCGGTGAAGGGCACCGAGGTCGCGGAAGCCTGCGCCAACACTTTGCTCAGCCTGGAACGCCTGCGCGGCCAGGTCGCGGCGGGGATTGTGTGAGGTAGTTGCCCGGATGGAGCGAAGCGTAATCCGGCAAATCGCCGTATCGAGAATCTGCCCCGGATTGCGCTGCGCTCCATCCGGGCTACACGTCGGCGTTCTAATCGAACAGGCTCGACACCGATTCTTCCGCCGCCGTCCGGCCGATCGCTTCGGCGATCAGCGAGGCGATCGACAGCGTGCGGATGTTGGTGGCGATGCGCACCGCCTCGGTGGGCTGGATCGAATCGGTGATCACCAGTTCCTTCAAGCGGGAGCCGGCGATGCGCGCGGCCGCCCCACCGGAGAGCACGCCGTGGGTGATGTAGGCGTAGACTTCCTTGGCGCCGTTGGCGAGCAGCGCGTCGGCGGCGTTTACCAGCGTGCCGCCGGAATCCACGATGTCGTCGACCAGGATGCAGGTATAGCCGGCGCAATCGCCGATCACGTTCATGACTTCGGATTCGCCGGCGCGTTCGCGGCGCTTGTCGATGATGGCGAGCGGGGTGTTGATGCGCTTGGCAAGCCCGCGCGCGCGCACCACGCCGCCGACGTCGGGCGACACCACCATGACATTGCCGAGGTCGAAGCGCTCCTTGATGTCGCGCACCATCACCGGCGAGGCGAACAGGTTATCGGTCGGGATGTCGAAGAAGCCCTGGATTTGCCCGGCGTGCAGGTCGAGCGTCATGACGCGGTCGACGCCGGCCCCGGTGATCAGGTTGGCCACCAGCTTGGCGGAGATCGGGGTGCGCGAGCCGGATTTGCGATCCTGCCTGGCATAGCCGAAATAGGGAATCACCGCGGTGATGCGGCGCGCCGAAGAGCGGCGCAGCGCATCGGTGATGATCAAGAGTTCCATCAAATTGTCGTTGGCCGGAAACGACGTCGACTGGATGATGAAGGCGTCGGAGCCGCGGACGTTTTCCTGGATCTCGACGAAGATTTCCATGTCGGCGAAACGCCGGACGACGGCCTTGGCAAGCTGCAGGTCGAGGCCTTTGGCGATCTCCTGCGCCAATACCGGATTGGAATTGCCGGCGACCAGCTTGATCGAGCCGTTCTTGGCCGACATCGACGCTTCTCCCCGTAGCCCGGTGGATACAACATTGAGCATATCGGACCCTTGAAGGAACTGGCGCGTTTTTGACGAGCGAGGTGATATCAAGGAGGGACCGGAGCGGCAACCCGCCGCCGGCGGTTTTCCTGCGCAAAATCCGGCCCGGCAGCGCGATTTGTGGCGTTAACGGGCGCTGTAGCTCAGCGTGCTGACGCTGAATGCACCCGAAGACGGTGACGGATCCAACTCCGCAACCGCAGGTCCCCTGCCGCGCGGCGCCGGCGGAGCCGCGGGCACGTCCGGCGGCGCCGTTCCGTTGATCATGCCGGTGAGACCAGTCAGCCCGGCCTGCGCGATCCGCCGCAGCACCACGTCGTCGGCAGCAGCCCAGGCATCGCGTCCGGACTTGCCGGCGGGTTCCTCGCCGGAGAGGCGGAGCGCCCGCTGCTGGTCGCGGTCGTAGACGTCCCACACCCACGCGATGGTGGTGCGGCCGCGGCTGACTTGTGCCGCCAGATAGCTTCGGACGCGATAGGTCGCCGATCCCTCGCGCGACACGATGGCGACGTTGCGCAGCTTCGATTCGCTGTCGAGCAGGTTGACCATGCGGTCGAACACTTGCGGCGGCGGACCGTCGATCGATTCGAACGCAACGGTAGCGCCGGCGCCGGCCGACGCGAGCGCGTTGGCCGCGGGGCCGCCGCTGGCGCATCCGCCGAGCGCGCCACCAAGTCCGCACAGCAGCGCCAGCAGCAAAGCTGCGCGCAAGGCGCGCGGCGCGGCGGAGCCCGCATCGCGGTTGGAAACCGGCATTGGTTCGACGTCCCTGTTGGTCGAGAGATACCGTTAAAGCGGGTTAAGGTCTGTGGCGTGGGGGACACAGCGGCCCCGAAATGTCTCCGCCGTCATTGCGAGGAGCGAAGCGACGAAGCAATCCAGTCCTTCCGCACACGCGGCTCTGGATTGCTTCGCTTCGCTCGCAATGACGGGGCTTGGCCGGCGCTCCGCTACTCCCGCTCCAGCACGATGGCATGCACATGCCGACCGTAGTCCGGTTCGCCGCGATGCACCGAACGGCGGTAGCTGTAGAAGCGCTCGTCGGAATAGGTGTCGATCCCGACATCGTCGATCATCAAAACCCCCGCATTTTCCAGCTGCACCCGGATGAAGCCGGCGAGATCGAACATCGCGTGGTTTTCTCGCGAGGAGGCGATGAAGAACCGCGCATTGTCAGGGTCGGCTAACGCAAACCGTTCGACGAATTCGGCGCCGACTTCATAACTGTGCTGCCGGATCAGCGGCCCGATCGCGGCGACGATGCCGGCGCGTTCGGCGCCGAGCTGCTCCATGGCGGCGATGGTGGATTCCAGCACGCCCGTGAGCGCACCTTTCCAGCCGGCGTGCGCCGCACCGATCACCCGGGCGCGGGGGTCGATAAACAATATCGGCCCGCAATCGGCGGCGGTGACGCCGATGGCGAGACCTTCGGCCCGCGTCACGATGGCATCCGCTCGCGGCCGCGCCGCGGCTTCCCAAGGCTTAGTTGCGACCGCGACATCCGGCGAGTGAATCTGGAATGCGGTGAGAAAGTGCGTCGGCGCAACGCCCAAATGCGCCGCCATGCGCCGGCGGTTTTCCGCCACGTGCGAGGCATCGTCCTTTGAGCCGATGCCGCCATTGAGGCTTTGGTAAATGCTTTTCGACACGCCGCCCTCGCGGCTGAAGAAGCCGTGGCGCAGGCCCGGAATGGCGGAGAGCAAGGGCGAGGCGAGCGTCATCGGCTCTCGGCCTTAAGGTCATCGTCGGCAAATCCCGCCAGCATCTCGATCGCCGGATCGGAGACGGCCACCACCTTGAACATCGATCCCATGCCGCCGCGGCCGCCTTCGGTCAAGCGCTTCAGCGCCCCGGAAATGTCTTCGGAAACTTCGGGCGTGGTCTTGGCCATCAGGGTCGTCGCGCGCTGATCGATGCCGAGGCGTTTGAGGAATTCGCCCTGCGATACCGGGCCGTGCACCCGCGCGCCGAGATCCTCGGCGGCGCGCACCAGCGCCTGAAAATCGACATGCGCGGTGACGTCGGCCTGGCCCGGGTTTTTCAGCGGATCGGCGAAGCTGTGGCGGGCGATGGCCTGAAAGGTGTCGCCGGCGTCGCTGCGCAAATGGCCGTAGTCGACGATCAACGCGGCGCCGCCGTCGTCGCGGACCCGGGTCGCGATCTTCATGATCTCCGCATCCGGCCGCCACTCGAATACCGCGCCGACCGGCGCGGCGCGTAACAGCGGCGGCAACAGTACCTCGAAGCGCGACATTGGTTCAGCGGAAGCGCCGAAGGCGAGGTTGCCGTCCGCGCCGACCTCGACGGTGCGCTCATGCCAGCCGGTTTCGCGCTTGACCATCTGGTGCACCGGCAGCACGTCGAAATATTCGTTGGCAAGAATGACGGCAGGTCCTGGCGGTATCTCGTCGAGGTGATCATGCCACGTGATGTTGCGCAGGCCGGATAAAGTCGACTTCTGCTTTTCGCGCAGAACCGGATTGATTTCGACCAGATGGACGCTCAGCGCCTGGTAGAGCGGCGGCAGCACGCGTAGCGCGCGCAGTGCATCCGCCATCATGGTGCCGCGGCCGGGGCCGAGTTCGATCAGCCGCAGCTGTGGAGGCGAATCTATCGCCCGCCATACCGACGCAGCCCATAGCCCGAGCAATTCGCCGAACATCTGGCTGACCTCGGGCGCGGTGGTGAAATCCCCCTCGCGCCCGAGCGGATCCCGCGAGACGTAATAGCCGTATCTCGGATGCGTCAGGCACAGCTCCATGTAGCGCCACACCGGCATCGGTCCGGACGAGGCGATCAGTCTCTTCAGTTCGGCCTCAAGCTTCGAAGTGTCGTTCACGGTGTTGCCTGGCTCATCGCTTGCAGTCGCGGTCCGCGCCGCCATGCCACCACAACAATGATGCAACCTGCAATGATCATCGGCAGCGACAGCAGCATTCCCATGGTCAATCCGCCCCACAGAAACCCGAGTTGCGGGTCGGGCTCGCGGAAGGACTCGCCGACGATGCGCATCAATCCATAGATCGCGATAAAGCTGCCGAGGATCAGCCCGGGCCGCTTCAAGGCGCCGGCGCGGATCATCAGCGCCAGGATCAGAAACAGCAGGATGCCTTCGAGCCCTGCCTCGTAGAGCTGGCTCGGGTGGCGCGGCAGCGGCCCGCCATGGGGAAACACCATCGCCCAGCGCACGCTGGAATCCGCCGGCCGGCCCCATAATTCGCCGTTGATGAAATTGGCAAGCCGCCCGAGCAACAGCCCGATCGGCCCGACCGCGGTGGTGATGTCTCCCAGCGACAGAATTGAAAGGTTGTTTTTCCAGCAAAACAGCATCACCGCGGCGACGCAGCCGAGAAAGCCGCCATGAAACGACATGCCGCCCTTCCACAATTCGAAGATCTCGATCGGGTGCTGCATGAAGAACGGCAGATTGTAGAACAATACATAGCCGGTGCGCCCGCCGAGAATGATGCCGATCGTCACCCAGAGAATAAAATCGTCCATCTGCGGCAATGTGATCGGCGCCGGTCCGCCCCATAATTTTTCGTTCTTGATCAGCGCGCGGGCGTAGATCCAGCCGAGCACGATGCCGCCGATATAGGCCAGCGCATACCAGCGGATCGCAACGGGGCCGATGGCGATGGCTACCTGATCGAATACCGGAAGCGTGATGGTGAGAAAGGGCATCATCTATCCTCCGTCATTGCGAGGAGCGAAGCGACGAAGCAATCCAGTCTTTCCGCGTGCATGGCTCTGGATTGCTTCGCTTCGCTCGCAATGACGAACCACCGTCTCATGCCGACAGATTCCGGCGATACAACGCCAGCAGCCGTTCCCAGTGCCGCTCGGCGGCGTCGCGGTGGTAGATCGGCCGCTTTGGGAAGGCAAAACCGTGATGGGTGCCGGGATAGATCTCGACCTCGGCATTCGCGCCGTCGTCCTTCATCGACTGCCTGACCTTCTCGACCGTCTCCATCGGCGCATAAACGTCAGTCTCGGCGCAGCCGAAATACAGTTCGGCCTTGGTCTTTTTCCCCGCGAGGTGCGGGCTGTCCTGCTTGTCTGTCGCCAGCGCCACGCCATAGATCGACGCCGCGGCCCTGACGCGCTCAGGAAAATGCGTCGCGGCGTTGATCGCGTATTGTCCGCTCATGCAATAGCCGACCGTGCCGATCGGCCCCTTGCCGGCGGCCTGCTGCGTGGCCGCGAAATCGAGCAGCGCCCTGGTATCGTCCATCACCAGCGGAATAGAGAGCGAGTGCATCAGCTCGAACATGCGCTTGCGCTCCGGCGATTCGGGATCGGCCGGCAGCGGCCCGAGCTCCATGACGCCCTTGCGGTAATACATGTTCGGCAGCATCACGTAATAACCCGACGTTGCCAACCGCCGCGCCATGTCGCGCAGTTCCTCGCGGATCGCGGGCGCATCCATGTAGAAGATGATGATCGGGAACGGCCCGCCGCGTTCCGGGTGGCTGATGAAAGTGGTAGTCTTGCCGTCTTTGGTCTGAATATCGATCTGCTGGTCGATCATGGCATTTCTGTTCCGGTCCATTTTTTGCGTGCGGGCCCGATTATCACGATTGCAGGGAAACCGCAGCTTGAAAGACGATCCCGCTAGCCTGGCCGGGCTTGAACAGCGCCTCGATGATCGCCATTGTCAGGACAGACCCCGCACCTGGAGACTTAAGCCATGACCCAGACCAGCAACCGGTTTTTCGACGAGATCGGCCGCCTGATGAACGAGGCCGCCGGCGCCGCGCAAGGCGTCAAGCGCGAGGTCGATACCGTGGTGCGCAATCAGGCCGAAAAAATCCTGCGCGACCTCGACATCGTCAAGCGCGAGGAATTCGAGGCGGTCAAGGACATGGCGCGCCTCGCCCGCGAGGAAAACGAAGCGCTGAAAGCGCGCATCGCGGCGCTGGAGGCGAAGCTAGGCGCGACACCGGCTCCATGGCCGCCTGTTGAAGACTGACGCGTGGGCCGGCTGCACGTTTTGCGTCATGGGCGAGCTTGACTCGCGCATCCATCGATCTTGATCGCGAATTATCGTCATACATAATCGTTGACCAACGAATTATGTATGTACATTTAATGTCGTTGACGGTCACCTTCGATCCCGCCAAACGCCTTATCACGCTGCGCGAGCGCGGGATCGATTTCGCGACAAATGCGGAGAAGGTGTTCGCGGGCCGTAAAGTGACATTTGCCAGCGATCGTTCCGATTACGGTGAGATGCGTCTGCTGACCATGGTTGGTTGAACGAGCGAATGGCGGTGATGGTTTGGACCGAGCGCGGCGGGGATCGCCACATCATCTCGATGAGGTATTGCCATGCTAAAGAAGCAGAAAAGCTTATCAGGCGGTTCGATCAAACGTAAACCATGGGTCGATCCGGACGACGCACCTGAGATAACGGATGAATTGCTGGATCGTGTCTGGGATAGCGCCGAACTAAGCCACGGCGACAAGATCATCCGCCGCGGCCGGCCACCGCTCGGTCAAAAAGCCAAGGGCGTCGTGACAATCCGGCTCGATGCGGACGTACTGGAATCCTATCGAGCGCTCGGCTCCGGCTGGCAGACCCAAGTCAATGCCGATCTGCGCCGTGCGCGCAAACTCAAGAAGGTCGGGTGACAGCGATATTTTCCCCGCATTTCCTTGTATTTCCGCCCCAACGCGGCTAGAACGCCGCCACGTCTGCGGCCCCCGCACCCCTGGAGGCTTGCCGCGGCGTCGCAACGGGCCGCGATGCGGCCTTTAACTTTTACAGAACAAGGACTTAACCGATGGCGACCGTCAAGGAATTGAAGGCGACCGCGCGACCCGTTGGCGGCAAGGGGGCCGCACGGGCAGAGCGTCGCGCCGGCCGAGTGCCAGGAGTGATCTATGGCAACAACCAGCCCCCCGTGACCATCTCGGTTGACGATACCGACTTGCGCCAGCGCATCCTGGCGGGACGGTTCCTTACCACGATCTACGACATCGATCTGGAGGGCCAGAAGCACCGCGTGATTCCGCGCGACTTCCATCTCGATCCGGTCAAGGATTTCCCGCTGCATGTGGATTTCATGCGGCTCGGCGAAGGCGCCACCATCCGCGTCAGCGTTCCCCTGCACATCCAGAACGCGGACGCCGCCCCCGGCGTCAAGCGCGGCGGCACCGTCAACATCGTCACCCACACCATCGATCTGGAGTGCGCGGTCGACAACATCCCGCAATATATCGACGCCGACGTCTCAGGGCTCGAGATCAGCTACTCGCTGCATTTGAGCGACATCAAGCTTCCCGCCGGGGTCAAGTCGCTGGCGCGGGACGACGTGACGCTGGTCACCATCGTGCCGCCGTCCGGCTATGCCGAAGAAATGAAGGCCGCGGCAGCGGCAGCTGCTGCTGCCGGTACGGCTGCGGCGGCCGCCCCGGGTGCTGCGGCTGCTCCCGCAGCCGGTGCGCCTGCGGCCGGCGCTGCTCCGACGGCGGGTGCTGCTGCTCCCGCTGCGGCAGGTGCTGCAAAGGCGCCCGCAGCCGCTGCGAAAGCGCCGGCTGGCGGCGACAAGAAGAAGTAAGCTGGCGCGGGATGCCGCGTCATGCTGCTCTTTGTCGGTCTCGGCAATCCCGGCGCGAAGTACGCGCATAACCGGCATAATGTCGGATTCATGGTCGCCGATGAAATCGCGCGGCGTCATGGTTTTCAACCATGGCGCCGTCGCTTTCAGGGCGAGACCGCCGAAGGTATGCTGGAGCGCGAGCGGGTCGTTCTCCTGAAGCCGATGACCTTCATGAACGATTCGGGCCAGGCGGTTCAGGAAGCATCAAACTTCTTCAAGCTCGCGGAAGGCGAGATCACCGTGTTTCACGACGAGATCGAACTGCTGCCCGCCAAGCTGCGCGTCAAGGTCGGCGGCGGTATCGCCGGGCACAACGGTCTGCGGTCGATCTCGGCGCATGTCGGCAACGACTATCGGCGCGTGCGGATCGGAGTCGGCCATCCCGGCATCAAGGAATTGGTGCATGGCCATGTGCTGAACGATTTCGCCAAAAGCGAACGGCCGTGGGTCGAGACGCTGGTCGAAGCGATCGCGGACAATGCCGGGCTGCTCGCGACGGGACGTGACTCGACGTTCCAGAACAAGGTGCATCTGGCCATGCAGGCCAAAGGATTTCTAGCGAAGGAAGAAGGCGAAGAGAAACAGGACTGAGGTTTCTTTCGTTTGCACATAACTCACACCGTCATGGCCGGGCCTGTCCCGGCCATCCACGTCTTGACGCGAAGAAAGACGTGGATGCCCGCGCCGAGCGCGGGCATGACGAACTCGAGATCAGAGGACGCAATGGGATTCAAATGCGGTATCGTCGGCCTGCCCAATGTCGGCAAGTCGACGCTGTTCAATGCGCTGACCGAGACGGCGGCGGCGCAGGCTGCGAACTATCCGTTCTGCACTATCGAGCCCAATGTCGGCGCCGTCGCGGTGCCCGATCCGCGGCTCGACAAACTGGCCGAGATCGGCAAATCGGCGCAGATCATCCCGACGCAATTGACGTTCGTGGATATCGCAGGGCTGGTGCGCGGCGCCTCCAAGGGCGAGGGCCTGGGCAACCAGTTCCTCGCCACCATCCGCGAGGTCGACGCCGTGGCGCATGTGGTGCGCTGCTTCGAGGATTCCGACATCACCCATGTCGAGGGCAAGATCGCGCCGCTATCCGACATCGAGATCATCGAAACCGAGTTGATGCTCGCCGATCTCGACAGCCTCGAGAAGCGCGTCGACAACCTGATCAAAAAGGCAAAAGGCAACGACAAGGACGCCAAGGAGCAGCTCGATCTGGTCGAGCGCGCGCTGGTGCTGCTGCGCGACGGCAAGCCGGCGCGGCTCCTCGCACGCAAGCCGGAGCAAGAGCGGGCGTTCGGGATGCTTGGACTGTTGACCTCAAAACCGGTGCTCTATGTGTGCAATGTCGAGGAGGGCTCGGCCGCGGCGGGCAACGCGTTCTCGCAGCAGGTATTTGAGCATGCAAAGAAGGAAGGCGCGGTTGCGGTCGCCATCTCAGCCAAGATCGAGTCCGAAATCGCAACCCTGTCGCGCGAAGAGCGCAGCGAGTTCCTCGACACGCTGGGGCTCGAGGAAGCGGGTCTCGACCGTCTGATCCGCGCCGGCTACCAATTGCTCGACCTCATCACCTACTTCACCGTCGGGCCGAAGGAAGCCCGCGCCTGGACCATACCCCGCGGCACCAAGGCGCCGGCCGCCGCCGGCGTGATCCATACCGATTTCGAAAAGGGATTCATCCGCGCCGAGACCATCGCCTATGCCGACTACGTAGCGCTCGGCGGCGAAGCCGGCGCCCGCGACGCCGGCAAATTGCGGCTAGAGGGCAAGGAGTATGTCGTCGCCGACGGCGACGTGATGCATTTCAGGTTTAATAATTAGGTGCGCCTCCCAGCACAACTGTCATCGCCCGCGAAAGCGGGCGACCCAGTAAACGCTGGTTTTGCGATTCATCATTAGCGCTGCCGAGTACTGGGTCGCCCCGTTAAGCCGGGCGATGACAGTCTTCACCGCACCTGCCCCTGGTCGCGGATCGCGCCGAGGTGTTCGTTGATGCGGAACACGATCAGCACGAATTCGGCGGCGATGCGCGAGAACACGATGCCGACGACGACGCCGGCGATACTCGACAATACCACGATGAATCCGCCGAACGGGCTGATCGCCATCGCGGCCAGCCCGGAGAAGATTCCGGAAATGCCGAACAGGATCATCAGCGCGATCGCGAGCCAGTAGAACGTCTTGATGATGGTCGGCGTGATGAAGCGGTCCCACTGGAACAGATCGCGAAATTCGAACATCTTAACGTCTCCCGGCGAAGCGAAATTGAGCCATCACGCGCAGCATCTGCCAAGCATAGGGCCTAGCCCCGAACCGGGCCCCGGGCAAGATCGCAGGCGCCCCATGCGGCTCCGGTGGCTTGAGATTGCTGCAAAGTGCGGCCACAATCGGGCTTCCCCGCCGGCAATCCCATCCAACCGATCATGACGCTGACCTTCGAAGACTTCCCACCGGGCCGTTTCGGCTGTTACGGGCCGCGCCATGTCACGCGCGAGGAGATGCTGGCGTTTGCCGCGGAATTCGATCCGCAGCCGATGCATCTCGACGAGGAAGCCGCGAAGCGCTCGATGCTGAACGGCCTTTCCGGTTCGGGATGGCACCTGTGCTCGGTGATGATGCGGATGATGTTCGACGGTTATATCGGCGATACCGCCTCGCTCGGCTCGCCCGGCGTCAGCGAGTTGAAGTGGCTGGCGCCGCTCAGGCCCGGCGACGACCTGATGCTCGACGTCGACGTGGTCGAAGCGCGGGTGTCGCGCAGTCGTCCGCAGACCGGCATCGTGACGTTCAAGTGCAGCGTGCGAAATGCGGCCGGGCAGCTGCTGGCCGAAATGACTTCGCCGATCATCGTGAAGCGGCGCGCGGCCGTCGCGGCGGAGTAGCGACCATGCGTTTCTTCGAAGACCTCGAGATCGGGCAACGGCGCGAGATCGGCACATTCACCTTCACCCCCGAGCTGATCAAGAGGTTTGCCGCGCAGTTCGATCCGCAGCGCTTTCACCTCGACGAGGAGGAGGGGCGCAAATCGCTGTTCGGGGGACTGGCGGCATCGGGCTGGCATGTCGGTTCGGTTTGCATGAAACTGTTGGTCGCGGACGGCCAGCGCCAGGCGGCGGAAGCCGCCTCCCGCGGCGAGAAGATCGCGGTGTGGGGGCCCTCGCCGGGCTTTCGCGATCTGCGCTGGCTGAAGCCGGTGCTGGCCGGCGACACCATCGCTTACGCCAGCGAGGTCGCCGCCAAGCGGCTTTCCGAAAAGCGCCCCGAATGGGGCATCGTGGAGGCCCGCAACACCGGCACCAACCAGCGCGGCGAACTGGCGTTCTCGCTGCTGGCGACCGCCTTCGTGCCGAGGCGGGGTTAGCTACCCACTGCCGTCATTCGCACACGCAGCCGTCATCCTGAGGAGCCGCGCTCCCGCGCGGCGTCTCGAAGGATGGAAGCAGATGCCTGTGGCCCATCCTTCGAGGCTCGCCGCAAGAGCGGCGAGCACCTCAGGATGACGGCGGTGGATATGGTGAGCGCTGACGGAACGAATTTTCCGGTAACGCATTGTGAACCTGATGCTGCTCAAGTTCGACGGAAGGGCAGTAAAGTTCAGGGGACGACGATGGCTGACCGTGGCGGGCTGAAATTCGTGGGCTTTATCTTCGCAACCGTGACGCTTGCAGTGATGCTGACCGCCGGGATGGTGGTGAAAGGCCACGCCGACGGCGCCTATAGGCTCGACGGCGCCTCGATCGCGAGCCGATAAGTTACGGTTCAATAACCATCGATTCAGAATCGCGTTACAGCGCCATAAGATCATTCGTCATTCCGGGGCGCGCCACTTGGCGCGAGCCCGGAATCCATACCCACCGTATTCGCATTCAGAGTTCAAATTTCAGCGCGGAGTCTATGGATTCCGGGCTCATCGCTGCGCGATGCCCCGGAATGACGGCTACCCGTTGCGCAAACCGTCGGCGGCGCGTTTCCATTGCGCGACGTTGTCGGCGATCATGCGGGTCGATTTCATCGCCGCCTGGCTGAGCTGGGCGTAGCCGGAGATTTCCCGCTGCACGCGCTGCCCCTCGGCGTGCAAGAGATCGCGCAGGCTTTCCAGCTCCGACACCAGGTTTTCGATCTCGGCCAGCGAGGTTCCGGCGACGCGCTGGATCAGCGAGTTGACGTTGTTGACGGTGGCTTCCGCGCTGGCATCGATCGCCGGCTCCGTCGCCAGCATGCTGGGCGAGCGCCTGAGATAGGCGACGTCGTTGCGCACGAAGTCGCGGATGCCCGCTTCCACTTCGGAGACCGCGGCAAGATTCGGATCCTCGATGGTGGTTTCAATTTTCTCGGATGGCAATTTTTCGGATGTCATGGCGTTCATCGGCCGTTCCTTGTTTCGCGTGAATAGCGAGCGCGGATGTCCCCCGCACGACGAAAGTTAAGCGGCGCCATCCATCCCGCCGATTTTGACCACATCGCGGCCAGTTTGCGGCAATGCGCGATCTTTCCTGCGCAGCGTCGCCGCCGTCCCGGCGAACGCCGACGACAGCATTACGCGATCTTCGGCAGGTTGATCGGGTGTCCGAGCGCCTGCTCGACCAGGTCGAAGGTATCCATCAGAACGCGGATGTTGATCAGCCGCCCCGCCTTGAACTGCGCGAAATGCGCGAGCCGCAGGCTGATCGGCTTGTTGGAGTCGATGGCGGTGAGGGAGTAACGGATCATCGAGGCGGCCGAATCGACGCCCAGCATGATCGATTCGCGGTCGAAGCGGTGGATGCGGACGTTGTCGGCGATCTGCCGGCACACTTCCAGCACGGCGGCTTTGCCGCGGCGCGCGCCGAGGAAGGGAAACATGTCGATCGGCCCGTAGATCGCCCATTCGACGTCCTCGTCGATCAACGGCCCGAGGTCTTGGCTCTGGGGTTCGTTGATCGCAGCATGCAATGCGCGCGAAAAACGCCAGAGACTGTGCTCTGTCATGACTGTCACCTGAAACCGGATTTGCAGACAGCATGCGGCGCAGTGACGTCATTGGCGACGCCATGCCTGACCATGCTGCATTCCCAACTAATTGAAGCTTCAAATAATCCGATGTTTTCCAGAACGCAACCAATATTTTGGCAATGCACCATACGGTCGGTCGGCGGAAGTTCGCTAATAATTTCCTAGGCTTACGAGCGCGTACGTCCCGCCACCATCAGTCTTGCGAAAAAGGCCGGGTTGCCTTAGCCAAGCCCGGCAACGACGAATTATCCGGCCCCGGATTTGTTGGCCGTCAATTCGGCCGCGATGTCGCGTTCCAGGATCTGCTGAACCACTTCGAACGAATCCAGGATCTCATGGATCTTGGCGATGCGGCCGTCGCGCAGCGTATAAAACGCCGCGACGTCGAACTGCACGATGCGGCCGTTGGCCCGCTTGCGGAAGAATACGCGAATGCTCGCCGCTACCCGGTCTTCTTCGGCGGCAAGAAACGGCACCTCGTGGCGCATGTCGGAATAGCGGGCGTGGACGGTTCGCCACATGGTGGCGACCTCGGCCTTGCCGCGGCGGTGGCCGAGATGCGGCAGGATGTCGATCGGCGCATGGGTGACGAAATCGACATCGTCGGTGCAGCGCGCCAGCGCGCCCTCGATATCGCCGGAATAGAACGCCTCGAGAAAATTCAACACGCGCTGCCGGTTGAGATTCTCAGCCATTTTTTTCTCCGCCGGCGTTAGGTCCCGACTTAGCAGCACCCGGTCCGCATTGTGGACCGAATTTCGATTAGATCAAGCGAAAAGCAACCAAAGGTTGCCATTTTTCGTGCTGATCTCTCGAGGCCGGGGCCGCCCCCCGGGGCCGCGGCAAAGCGCCTGCCTGCCGCGGGCGATCCGCCGGCGCCGGCGCGGCGTTACTTCTTGCCGTAGGAGCTCTGGCCGGCGGCCGGCGTCTTGCCGGAGGCAAACGGCGAGGGCGCGGCGCCGCCCTTTTTCAGGTTCTTGTCCTGCTTCGGTTTCTTCTTTTCCTTGTTGCTGCGCATCTGACCCTTGGCCATGACGAACTCTCCCTGTCGCGCCCGGGGAAAACGTGGGACGCGCCGCGAAGGATAACAAATCGGCGGCGGTTTGTAAGCCGGTGAGTTTTTCCGAAACCGCGAACGCACCGGTTTATTCCGCGGCAACATGTGCCCCGGACGCAGCGCAGCGCGTAGCTCTTGCGAAGCGGTGCGCTGCAGAGCCGGGGCCGTACCGAGCGCCGGCGCTTGGTACGGTCCCGGCTCTGCGGAGCGGCATGAAGAATGCCGCACCGCGTCCGGGACACGAAGATCTGAAACGCCGCTTCACAGCGGGCGAAGCCGCCCGTATCGTTGGGCGAGGAGGGCAGTCCGCAACGTCCCTCCAGTCAGGGGAGGACGCCCATGAAACGCATCGCAACGCTTATCGCCGCCGGCCTGCTGGCGCTGCCGGCCCTGGCGCACACGCCGCAACAGCCGCCGCATCAATCCTACGCCGAAGGCGATCTTGCGCTCGAAAGCGGCGAGACGATCAAGGATTTTGCCATCTCCTATGTCACCCACGGCACGCTGAATGCGAAGAAGTCCAATGCCATCCTGATGGTGACCGCGATTTCCGGCAACCATCACCGCATCGATTTCATGATCGGCCCCGGCAAGGCGCTGGATCCCGCAAAATATTTCATCATCTGCACCGACGCGATCGGCAACGGGCTCACCACCTCGCCGAGCAATTCGCGGATGCAGCCGCGGATGGAGTTTCCGAAATTCGCCATCCGCGACATGGTGCAGTCGCAGATCCGGCTGGTGAAGGAGAAATTCGGCATCGACCATGTGGTGGCGGTGATCGGCCCGTCGATGGGCGGCATGCAGGTGCTGCAATGGGGCGTCAGCCATCCCGACTTCATGGACGCGCTGGTGGCGATGGTGCCCTTGGCCAGGACGCCGGCCTGGAGCGTCGCGGTGCTGGAAGCCTCGCGCAAGGCGATCATGACGGATGCGGCCTGGAATAACGGCAACTACGAATCGCCGCCGGAGAACGGCATCCGGCTGTGGCGCGATATTCTCAATCTCGCGGCGCGCACGCCCGAGATGTATTCGGCGCAGTTCAAGAACGGCATCGACGTGCTGCCCTGGATGACGGCGCAGGAAACCGCCGCGCTGCGCCTGTTCGACGCCAACGACTGGATCTACCAGACCTGGGCCTACCAGCTGCACGACGTCGGCTTGACGCCGGGATTCAACGGCGACACCGCCAAGGCGCTGGCATCGATCAAGGCAAAGACGCTGATCCTCACCGGCACCAAGGACCTGCTCAATCCCGAATTCGAGCCGGTCGAGATCGGCAAGAACATTCCCGACGCGACCATCAAGACCATCAGCCCCGGCACCGTGACCGGGCATGCGGCGGCCGGCGGCGCGATCCCGGCGGACGTGGAGTTTCTCAACAGGGAAACCCGCGCGTTCCTGGATGCGGTCACCGATGGCGGCAAGAAGCTGGACTGAGGGGTGTGGTGCAATACGCCAGCCTCCGTTCCCCGGACGCGGCGCAGCGCGAAGCGGTGCGCTGCAGAGCCGGGGCCGTACCAAACGCCGGCGGTTGAGTTCGGTGCGATCCCGGCTCCGCGCAGCAGCGTGAAGGACGCTGCAGCGCGTCCGGGAAACGGAACTGCGCCGCGCGCTCGCCGTTATGTCAGCGACATCCTCCGGAGGCCGCGCTCATGAAACCGCTCGCCATCTTCATCGCCGTCGCCGCGTTTGCGGCGCTGTCCACGCCGGCTGACGCAAAAGGCTGCCTGAAAGGCGCCGTGGTCGGCGGCGTCGCCGGCCATTATGCCGGCCATCACGGCGTGCTCGGCGCCATCGCCGGCTGCGCCTACGGCCGCCACCGCGCCAACGAAGCGGACCGCGAGCGCCAGGGCCAGCGCCGGGCGCCGGCGGGCGAGAGGCTGTAGGGCGCGCTCGTCGTCCCGGCGAAGGCGCGATCTGTGCCCCGGACGCAGCGCAGCGCGTAGCACTTCGCGGAGCGGTGCGCTGCAGAGCCGGGGCCATACAAAGCGCGGTGTTCGCGACGATCCCGGTTCAGCGAAGCAGCACTTCGCAAGCGCTACGTGCTGCATCGCGCCCGGGAAACAAGATTGCGCAATTTCTGAGATTCGAATTTCAAACAGCCACGGCTTCCCGTCCTCGCGCCGCCGCGCGAGTTGGGCTTTTAGTTTTCTCCCCTCGACATTGAGGGGAGACGGAGCGCCGAACGGCGCGTAGTCAACAGGCCGCGGCTTATTCCCCGGATCGCCGGGAAACAGCAACACACGGCAACGCCTTCCGGCGCTCCGCCGCGGCGACTTCTTCGACCCTGGGACCGGTCTTCCGGGCGCAGGCGCGAGCAAGCTCGCCATCCAGGCAGGCTTTCGCCCGCCCTTCGCCTGTCCCGTCCAGCCACTTAAGGCGGCGCCCCGTATTGGGCACGGACGGTTACCCAAGGCCCCCCGAGTCCGTGCTTGCGAGGCACGTCCGCGGGCGCCGCATCGACCTTCGGGTTGCCCCTGAAGGCCAGCTCTCGCTCTGTCCCACTTCAGGATCGCCTCTAGAAGCGCCCCTCAACTGGACAGGACGGCAGCGATAATAAGCCCGCCTTGGGGGACGGGGATAAGGAATGCGAAAAAATTTTTTCGTAAAGCAACGCAAAGGTTTACCGTCATCCTGAGGTGCTCGCCGCGCAGCGGCGAGCCTCGAAGGATCGGCCGCAAGCGAGATGCCAAAATGCGGCTGCTCCCATCCTTCGAGGCTCGCCAAGAGGGCGAGCACCTCAGGATGACGGCGCAGATTGGCGCGACCTACGACGCGTAGTCCGGCTCCTTGCGATCGAGCATGCGCTTCAGCGCATCGAAGTGCCGCTGTGCCGGCGTCGGGCCCTGGTAGAGGTCGGCTCCGCCGATATCGCGCTTGGTCTTCTCGACCACGGCGTCCGGAAGCTGCTTCAGCGGCTGCCTCGTCCACATCGCATAGATCTGAACCTGCGCGGCGCGCTCGATGTAATACAGCCGGTCATAGGCGTCGGCGACGGTCTCGCCGACGGTGCTGATGCCGTGATTGGCCATGAACAATATCGTCTTGTCGCCGATCACGTTTGCGAGCCGCGCGCCTTCAGCCGGATCGAGCGCGGGTCCGGTATATTCGTCGTCATACGCAATCTCGCCCGACATCCCGACCTCGGTCTGGCCGATCTCCTTGATGCGCGGATCCTCCAGGCGCGTCAGCGCGCTCGCATAGGGCATGTGGGTGTGGAACACCGCCTTGGCTTGCGGCAGCGCTTTGTGGATCGGCGCGTGGATGCAGAAGCAGGAACGCTCCACCTCACCCTCGCCGCGCTTGACCTTGCCATCATCGATGCCGACTTCCATGAAGCAGGAGGCCGTCACTTCGGACCAATGCATCCCGAACGGGATCTGGTAGTAGCGGTCGCTCGAGCCCGGCACCACATAGGTCAGGTGATTGAAGATGCCCTCGCTAAAACCCTGGTTGAAGGCGAGGCGATGCGCCGCCGCGAGATCGACCCGGGCCTGCCATTCCTCGGCGCTGTAGTTCTCAAGCGTCTTCGGCGAAACCCTGAACTGCATGGCGTGCTCCCGATATTGTTTGTTCTTGCGGTTGGTATTGTAGCCTAATTCGCTGCCGGCTGAAAGTTCAGCAGATCGTCATCGCCCGGCTTGACCCTACGGCATTCACACATCTCTGTCGTCATTGCCGGGCTTGACCCGGCAATGCATCCTTCTTCAAAAAACTCTTTCAAAGATGGTGGATACGCGGGCCTTCGCCTCGCCGAAGAGGCTTCGGCCGCGCAGGCGGGTCAAGCCCGCGCATGACGAAATGTGTGAATCTTGTAGGGCTTTCGCGGGTGATGATAATATGAACTAGGCCGATCGCGCCAGCGCGCCGTCGATCATCGCCACTGCGTTCGGCAGCCCATACACCGCGACGAACGAGCCGAAACGCGGGCCTTTTTCCTGACCGAGCAGCACCTGGTAGAGCATGTTGAACCACTCGAGCGAGACGCCCGGCCGTCCATCCTTGCCCTTTTTCACCGCATCGAGAAACGGCTCGCGGCGGCCGATCTCGTAGACCACGTTCTGGATTTCCTCGGCGGAGGACTGCGGCGGCAATTGCGACAGCGCGTCGCGCAAATCCTGCAGCGCGGCGCGCTCGGTCGGCGTCGGCTCGCGGAATTTCTTGGTCGGCGCCACGAAGTCGCGATAATAGTTGATGGCATAGCCGACCATCGCATCCAGTTTCGGATGCGTCTTCGGCGTCACCCCAGGGCGATAGCGCCCGATAAACCCCCACAGTGTTTCGGCGTTCTCCGCGTTCGACGAAGACACCAGCGTCAGCAGCAACTGGAACGTGACCGGACTGTCAGCGGCCGGCGGATGGCCGGCATGAATATGCCAGACCGGGTTGGCGAGCTGCTGCTTGGCGTCCTGCCGCGTAAAACCGTCGAGGAATTGCTGGTAGTCGTCGACATTGCGCGGGATCACGTCGAAGTGCAGGCGCTTTGCCGCCTTCGGCTCGCGGTACATGAACAGCGACAGCGATTGCGGCGAGGCATAGCGCAGCCACTCCTCGATGGTGAGGCCATTGCCTTTCGACTTGGAAATCTTCTGGCCCTGTTCGTCGAGGAACAGTTCGTAATTGAAGCCTTCGGGCGGCGCGCCGCCAAGCGCGGTGCAAATCCTGCTCGACAGTTTTACCGAATCGATCAGGTCCTTGCCGGCCATCTCGTAGTCGACGCCAAGTGCGAACCAGCGCATCGCCCAGTCCGCCTTCCACTGACACTTCACCTGCCCGCCGGTAACTGCGGTCTCGGTCTTCTCGCCTGTGTCTGGATCGACATAGACCACGGTCCCCTTCGACACGTTGCGTTCGATCATCGGCACGTAGAGCACCTTGCCGGTCGCCGGGCTGATCGGCAGGAACGGCGAATAGGTCGCGCGACGGTCGGGCCCGAGCGTCGGCAAAATGATCTCCATCACCCGGTCGTAGACCTCGAGCATGCGCTGCATCGCGGCGTCGAAACGGCCGGAGGTGTAATAATCCGTCGAACTGGCGAACTCGTAGTCGAAGTTGAAGCGATCGAGGAAGGCCCGCAGCCGCGCATTGTTGGCGGCGCCGAAAGACGGAAATTCGTTCGAGAATGGATCCGGAATGCGGGTCAGCGGCTTGCCCAGATAGGCCGTGAGCATTTCCTTGTTCGGCACGTTGTCGGGCACCTTGCGCAGCCCGTCCATATCGTCCGAGAACGCCAGCAGCCTTGTCTTGATCTTGTCCTCGGTGAGCACGCGGAACGCGTGGCGCACCATGGTGGTGCGCGCGACCTCGCCGAAGGTGCCGATATGCGGTAATCCCGACGGTCCGTAGCCGGTCTCGAACAGCACCTCGTCCTTCGGCTTTTTCTTCAGCCGCGCGACAATCGCCTTGGCCTGCTCGAACGGCCAGGCGTTGGATTGTTCGGCAAGGTGGTGCAGGTCGTTTGGGTCGGCTGCTGGATCGATTAGGGACATCAAGAATTCTCCGGGCGCGGAAACTAGCGTTTCAGCACCGAAATGCAAACCGGCCAAGTTTCGTAAGCGTTCGTCGAATGCTATCCCCGTTTCCCGGGCGCGATGCGGCATTCTTCATGCCGCTTCGCAGAACCGGGACCGTACCAAGCGCCGGCGTTCGTTACGGCCCCGGCTCTGCAGCGCACCACGCCGCTGAAGAAGCGGCGCGCTGCGCTGCGTCCGGGGCACGCGGCTCCTGACGTCAGGATCTCATCTCTAAAACGGGCTGACGGAAAAATAGCGCAGCCACAGATCGGTGTAGCGGCCTTTTTCCCACAGCCGGAACAGCGCCCAGTTCAGCGACTGCCGCAGCAGGTCGTTGCCCTTGCGCACCGCGATTCCGATACCTTCGCCGAAATACCGGCTTTCGACGAAGGGGCCGCCGCTGAACGCGCAGCATTCCTGCGAATCGGTGCCGTTGATCCAGAACGCCAGGGAAATCGCGTCGCCGAAAATGAAATCGACCTCGCCGCGCCGCAGCGCCTGCCGCAACGCGTCGTCATTCGGATAGGAGTGCAGTTCGGCATCGGTGAACAGCGCCTTCAGATAGGCCTCATGCGCGGAGCCGGCGATGGCGCCGACTTTCTTGCCCTCCAGATATTCCGGGCGCACCTCCGTCATCACCGCGTCGCGCCGCGACACGAACCGCGCCGGCGCCCGGTAATAGGGATCGGTGAAATCGACGCGCTTGCGCAATTCCGGCGTCACCGCCAGCGAAGCGATGATGGCGTCGCCGCGGTTGGAGGAAATCGCATCCAGCAGCGTGTCGAAGCGGCGCATCTGGACGGTGCAGGTGACCTTGATCTCTTCGCAGACAAGGCGCGCCAGATCGACATTGAATCCGGCCGGGTTGCCGTCGGGACCGGTGAAGTTGAATGGCGGGTAATCGGTTTCGGTCAAGAACCGGATCACGGTGAGGCGTGACAGGTCGGGCCGGTCGGGCCGCCGCCGCGGATCCCAGAATCCCGGCACTGCCTGCGGCGCGGCTTCAGCAGCCGGCTTGGGCGCCCCTTGGGCGCGCGCACCTCCGTCGGGCGCTACTACCGCAAGCAATGAAGCCGCTAAGGTTGCGCGTAAAAAGTGTAGCAATTTCAGATTGTTAAGGGACACTAGATGTGATGTGCTCTGCCGGACGCCTCGGAAAGGAGGGTCTTATAGACCATCCGGCGCAGGAGGCGAGTGTCGTTTGCGTTGAGTTGAGGACCCCGCATGGCCCTTTCGGACCGTGTCCGGAATGAATTTGCGCGCAAGGGCCGGCCCGCGTTCCTGCGCGGCGGTTTCGGTCCGCCGCGATCTGTCAACGACAATCAGCGCGTCGTTTTCGATCAGGGCCCGGCCGATGAACTGGATTGCCTTCGCAGGGTGCTGGCGCCGGAGTTGCTCAGGGCTGCCGAAGCACGCGCCAGAGAACTGGGGGTCGGCGCCGACCGGGTTCTGATCCTTGGGGGCGTGATCGACGAACAAGCTTACTTGAGAAGGCTGTCGTTTCACACCGGGCTCAGCATCGAAACCTTCGCAGCAATCGGCCGCGGCGATTCGCCTTTGCACGATCGTCAGATCGCACAGGCCGCAGAGTTAGGCCTGATACCGTTGTGGCAGGACCGACGCATGGTCTGGGCGCTGGCGCCGCAGCACCTTGCAGCACGCACATTGTGCCGGCTTGTGGCGGAATATCCCGGCTGGACCAAGCGAGTGCGGCTCGCATCATCCTCTCATCTGCATGGGTTTCTGCTGCATCGGACGAACAACGTACTGGGCCGCGCCGCCGCCGACGGCCTGCGCCGACGTTTTCCCGGAATGTCGGCGGCGCCCGCCGCGACCGAGGGGCCGCGATGGCGGCGGCACCTGCAATATCTCAGCGGGCCGTGCGGCATCGCGGCGCTGATGCTGTTGCCGCCAATCATCGCGTTGGATGCCTGGAGCGCCGTGCTCGCGGCATGGTTTCTGATGTTCATCGGCCTGCGGCTTTGGGGAAGTTTCATGCCCAGGCCGCCGCAGCCGAAATTGCACCGACTGCCGGATCATCAATTGCCGGTCTACACGGTGATCGCGGCCCTCTACCGCGAGGCGAAATCCGTCGCGCAGCTGATGCAGGCGATCGACGCGCTGGATTATCCGCGCGAAAAACTTCAGGTCATCCTGGCGCTCGAGCCCAACGACCTCGCAACCCGCGCGGCGATCGCGCGGCTCGGCCCGATGCCGCATGTGCAGGTCCTGATCGTCCCCGCCACAGACCCGCAGACCAAGCCCAAAGCGCTGAATTGCGCGCTCCCCTTTGCGCGGGGCAGTTTTACTGCCGTGTTCGACGCCGAAGACCGGCCCGATCCGGGCCAGCTTCGCGCCGCGCTCGACGCCTTTCGCAGTCACGACGATCGTGTCGCCTGCGCCCAGGCCAGCCTCTGTATCGACAACGACGGCAAAGACAGCTGGCTGTCGCGCAGCTTCGCGGCGGAATATGCCGGCCAGTTCGATGTGTTTCTGCCGGGCCTCGCCGCAATGCGGATGCCGCTGCCGCTGGGCGGCTCGTCGAATCACTTCCGCACCTCGGTGCTGCGCAAGGTCGGCGGCTGGGACGCCTGGAATGTGACCGAGGACGCCGACCTCGGCTTTCGCCTTGCGCGCTTCGGCTATCGATCCGTGACGTTCGATTCGACCACCAGCGAGGAAGCTCCGATCCGGTTCAAGGCGTGGCTCGGACAGCGTTCGCGCTGGATGAAAGGCTGGATGCAGACCTGGGGCGTGCACATGCGCGAGCCGAGGCGGCTGTGGCGGCAAGCAGGTCCGCGCGGATTCTTGACGCTCAATATTATCGTCGGCGGCAATGTGCTGACCGCGCTGGCCTATCCGATTCTTGTGATCGAACTCGCGGCGTATTTCCTGACCGACTTCACGATTTCACTGGCGCCATTGCACATCGCGACAGTCGCGGCGGGCTTTGCGTCTACGGTCCTGATCGGCCTGATGGGGCTGGCCCGGCGCGGGCGCCTTCGCAGCGGCTGGGTGCTGGCGGCCACACCGTTCTATTGGGGGTGCCTGTCGATCGCGGCATGGCGCGCGCTGTGGCAGCTTTGGCGCGATCCCTATCGCTGGGAGAAAACCGAGCATGGCCTCACGCAAAGCCGGCCATCAACCGCCTCACCCCAGGCGCAGACGACAGCGCATCCGATCAAGCGGCGGCGCGGATTTCAAAGATAGCGCTTCAGATCGGCCGCCGCCGCTTCAGGCGTCCGCTTGAGATTGAACGGCGCCACGAACTTTCCGTCGCGATCCATCAGATAGATCAGCGCGGTATGATCCATGGTGTAATCGCCGTCCTTGAGCGGCACCTTCTTGGCATAGACCCGGAAGCCGGAGATCACCTTCGCCACCGCATCCGGATCGCCGGTCAGGCCCTTCAGGTGCGGATCGAAGCTCGACAGATAATCCTTCATCGCCGCATTGGTGTCGCGCTCGGGATCGACCGAGATAAACCAGGCATTGACCCGATCGGCATCCTTGCCCATCGCGCGCAGCACCTCGGAGATCTCGAACAGGGAGGTCGGGCATACGTCCGGGCAATGCGTGAAGCCGAAGAAGATCAGCGTCGGTTTTCCCTGCAGATTTTTTTCGGTAACGGTTTGGCCGGTCTGGTCGGTCAGCCGAAACGGCCCGCCGATCGCCGACGGCGCCGTCACGCCGCGCAAGCCGCCAAGCAGCCACAATACCACCACCAGGACGACCACCAGGCTGGCGGCAAACGCCGCGACGACGACCAGCGGCCGGGTGGTCCGATCCATCATGGATTCCTTGTCATCAGAAACAGGCCGCGATGCCCGAGGCGATCATCTCGAAAAACACCGCGGTGCCGTAGTGGATCCACAACGCCGAGGCGCCGAGCAGGATCGCCGCGGCAAGAACGGCGCTGCCGGCGATGATCCCGAACGCCACGCCGCCTGGCGGACGTCGCGTCGGCACCGCGCTCGTTTCAATGGACCCCCGGTGCGCCGTATCCAGCATATCTCCCAGATAAGGCCAGCCGGCCCTCCGGGCAAGCGCCGCCAGATTTATTGTTCGTCATTCCGGGGCGTGAGCGAAGCGAGCGAACCCGGAATCCAGACGCGTGCATTGCTGCTGGATTCCGGGTTCGTGCTGCGCACGCCCCGGAATGACGAACAATAAATTGGGCAAGCGCCGCCGGCGCGGCGCAGTTCACGTCATGCTGGGGAATAGCCTGATCTCAGCGCGAGACCGAGGCCTGGGCGTCCATGTAGCACGGCTTGTACATCGCCATCAGCTGGCGGCCGCGCAGGAAAATCATGCGCGGGGTCAGCCCGCCGCGCTTCGAAATCCAGCGCCGCACCTCCGAGGGATACATGGAATACAGCATCTGGGTGGCTTCCGGATTGGTCACCGCGCGGCCGTTGCTGCCGAAATCCCACGCCGCATGAAATCCGAGATTGGCGTGCGATGTCACGCAGATCCTGTCATGGGGAACTGCGCCGAGAACGATGGTGCAGGCCGAGGCGCATAAACCGTCGATGATCACCGTTTCGCCGGAGGTACGCAGGCCCTGATATTTATCGACGTAAGTGCCGATCCGGCCGCCGCGGTCATCGGCGATCCGGACCACTGCATGACTTGCCCCGACACCCGCGACAAGCAAGACCGCCGCGAGCAACCCCGTAACGAACTTCATGATCAGCCCCAGTCCAAAACCTGTCGAACCCGAATCTGTCTGTCTCAAGTGATGCAAGACATCGCCAGCGTGTTGCGAGATCGGGGTTTTGTCCAGATGGCGGCAGGCGTTCCGGTCAAATTCAAATCGAGTGTTGCACGCGGGATGCACCCCTGCCTGCCGGCATCCCGAACCGGAGCATCAAGGCGCCCGGGGCGCTGCCGCCGGACCCGTCAAGAGGTATTTGCCGTTGACCGCGCTTGAAGCGGCAGGCTTCAATCCCGTGAAGCCAGGGGGCAAACCGATGGCCGATGAGGCTGATGTCATTGTGATCGGCGGCGGGCTCGCGGGCCTGGTCGCGGCGACCGAAATTGCCGACGCCGGCAGACGCGTCATTGTGGTCGAGCAGGAGGGCGAGCAGAGCCTCGGGGGGCAGGCCTTCTGGTCGTTCGGCGGGCTGTTCCTGGTTGATTCGCCGGAGCAGCGCCGGCTCGGCATCAGGGACAGCTACGATCTGGCGCTGCAGGACTGGATGGGGTCGGCCGGCTTCGACCGCGACGAGGATCACTGGCCGCGGCGCTGGGCGGAGGCCTATGTCGCATTTGCCGCAGGCGAAAAGCGCGGCTGGCTGCGCGCGATGGGCCACCGCATCTTTCCGGTGGTCGGCTGGGCCGAGCGCGGCGGCTACGACGCCATGGGCCATGGCAATTCGGTGCCGCGGTTTCATGTCAGCTGGGGCACCGGACCCGGCATCGTCGAGCCGTTCGAGCGGCGCGCCCGCGAGGCACAGGCCAGCGGCTTGCTCAGCTTCCGGTTTCGCCATCGGGTCGATGCGCTCACCTCGAGTGGCGGGGTGATCGATGGCGTCACGGGCGCCATCCTGGAGCCGTCCGGCGTCGCGCGGGGCGAGAGCAGTTCGCGCGTCGTTGCCGGCAATTTCGAACTGCGCGCGCAGGCGGTGATCGTCGCCTCCGGCGGCATCGGCGGCAATCACGACCTGGTGCGGCAGAACTGGCCGAAGCGCCTTGGCGAAGCGCCGAAGAACATGATCTCCGGCGTACCCGCCCATGTCGACGGCCGCATGATCGGCATCACGGAGGCTGCCGGCGGGCGGCTGATCAACCGCGACAGGATGTGGCACTATGTCGAGGGCATCCGGAACTTCAGTCCGATCTGGCCGATGCATGGCATCCGCATCCTGCCGGGGCCGTCGTCGATGTGGTTCGACGCCACCGGCACGCGGCTGCCCGCGCCGCTGTTTCCCGGCTCCGACACGCTCGGCCAGCTGCAATACATCATGTCTACCGGCTACGACTATTCCTGGTTTGTGCTGACCCAGAGCATCATCAAGAAGGAATTCGCGCTGTCCGGCTCGGAGCAGAACCCCGACCTCACGGGAAAAAGCTGGCTGTTGACCGCGCGCCGCGCCACCAACAAGGGCGCGCCGGCGCCGGTGGAGGCCTTCAAGAGCAACGGCGCCGATTTCATCGTCCGCGACAACCTCGCCGATCTGGTCACTGCGATGAATGCGCTCAGCGGCGACAATCTGCTCAAGCTCGAATATCTGCAGCGCCAGATCGAGGCGCGCGACCGCGAAATCGCCAATCCTTATGTCAAGGATGCGCAGGTGATGAACATCCACAACGCACGCAGATATATCGGCGACAAACTGATTCGCACCGCAAAGCCGCACCGCATCCTCGATCCCGCGCACGGCCCGCTGATCGCGGTAAAACTCAACATCCTGACCCGCAAGACGCTCGGCGGATTCGAGACCGATCTCGACTCGCGGGTGTTCGGCGGCAATGGCGAGATCATGCCGGGGCTCTATGCGGCGGGTGAAGCCGCCGGTTTTGGTGGCGGCGGCATGCACGGCTACCGCTCGCTGGAGGGCACGTTCCTCGGCGGCTGCCTGTTTTCCGGGAGGAATGCGGGACGCGCGGCGGCGAAGGCGGTGGCGTGAGGCGCCGCAATTGTGTTGGCGACAGTTGATGCCCCGCGCTAAGGTTCGGCCACCCACATTTGGAGAGCAGTATGACCATCCAGCGTTTCGAGACCGGGCCGCGCATGAGCCAGGTCGTGATCCATGGCGACACCATCTATCTCGCCGGCGTCGTGGCCAAAGAGGCGGCGGGCAAAAGCGTGACGGAGCAGACCAAAGACGTGCTCTCGATCATCGACGGCCATTTGGCGAAAGCCGGCAGCGACAAATCAAAACTGCTGACGGCGACCATCTATCTTCCGGACATGGGCACCTTCGCGGAGATGAACGCGGTGTGGGACGGCTGGGTTTCGCCCGGCAATACGCCTGCGCGCGCCACCGTCGAGGCCGGGCTTGCGTCGCCCAAATATGGCGTCGAAATCATGGTGATCGCGGCGCGCTAGCAAGCTTTCGTTCTGCAAGCGAACGGCGTGCTACTTCCGCTTTGCGATCTGCTTGCGAAGCTGCTCTGAAATGCTGTGCGCCGTCCTGGGTGAGCATCGGCTGCGCCTCGGTCATCATCGCCTCTTCCGTCTTAAATCTCCTATGCAACCTTGGCTTTCTCGCGCATCTCGTCAATCAGCTTCGAAGCTTGCGCCTTGGTGAGATTGTCCTTGAACAATTCGGGCGTGCCCGCCTGCTCGCACAGGGTTTTTAGATAGGACGCCTGCGCTCCGGTCATCGGATCGTCGCCGGACACCCACTGGTCGGGGTCTTTTCTTGTATTGTCGGTCGGTTCCGTTTTTGGGTTGCTCATGTGACGCTCCTTTGCCAAGGCGAAAAACGTCAAGGTTCGCGGAATGTTCCTTATCCGCTAGTTTAATTGGTACTCCACGGAAACCTATTTGCCCGGGCTGCATCCAACTCCAGCGGTACAGTGTAATCGGACCCCGGGTGAACCTCATGCAACCTGCGCAAGCCTCGCAAATCATTCCCGCAGATACCGGCGACGCCGAGCTGGTCCAGCGCGCCCGCGGCCGCGACGAAGCCGCGATCCGCGCCCTGATGCAGGCCAATAATCGCCGGCTGTATCGGCTGGCGCGCGGCATCCTGCGCAATGACGCCGAGGCTGAGGATGTGGTGCAGGAAACCTGGGTTCGCGCCTTCACCCATCTCGACAGCTTTCGCGGCGAGTCAAGCTTTGCCACCTGGCTTTCCCGGATCGCGATGAACGAGGCGTTGGGCCGCTTGCGCCGCGCCCGGCCCAATGTCGAGTGGACCACCTTGCCGCCGGGAACGCTGGAGGCGCAGATCATTCAGTTCCCGAACTCAGCCGCGCCCGAAGATCCGGAAAAATCCATGGCACAACGTGAAATCCAGCATGTCGTCGAGCACGCCATCGACGACCTTCCCGAGGCCTTTCGCATCGTCTTCATTACCCGCGTGATCGAGGGCATGAATGTCGAGGAGACCGCCGAACTACTCGACCTGAAGCCCGAGACCGTGAAGACGCGGTTGCACCGCGCCCGCACCATGCTGCGGGAGAACGTGGAAAAGAAAATCGGCCCGGTGGTGATGGAGGCGTTTCCGTTTGCCGGCAGGCGCTGCGAGCGCCTGACCGAGGCGGTCCTGAAAAGATTGGGCGTGACCGCATAAATTTACGGAACGTTTCGACCCGCGCGCCATCCAACTCCCGTGTTCAACCAGCAACGTCCGGCGGCCCAAAACCTCCGGCGCCACAGGAGTGTCAAACCATGTTCGTTCGATTGAGCGCGGCGGTCGCCGCGGTTAGCCTGTTGAGCGGATCTGCCTTCGCGCAAACCGCGCCGAAGCCGACCGATCCGCAGATCGCGCATATCGCCTACACCGCCGGCGTCATCGACATCAACGCGGCCAAGCAGGCCAAGTCCAAGGCCAGCAACAAGGACGTCAAGGCGTTCGCAGACGACATGATCCGCGACCATGAGGCGGTGAACAAGCAGGCGCTGGACCTGGTCAAGAAGCTGAAGGTCACGCCGGAAGACAACGACACCAGCAAGACCCTGTCGAAGAATGCCGCCGACAAACTGGCCGAACTCGGCAAGCTGAGCGGCGCGGCCTACGACAAGGCCTATGTCGCCAACGAGGTCGCCTACCACAAGGCGGTCAACTCGGCGCTGGAGACCCAGCTCATTCCCTCCGCCAGCAATGCGGAGCTGAAGAGCCTGCTGCAGACGGGCCTGAAGATTTTCCAGGGCCATCAGCAGCACGCCGAAAAGGTCGCCGCGGAACTGAAATAAGGAGGCTTCCATGACGCCGAGATGGTTTTTCCCGATCGTTACCGCGCTGGCGCTCGGCAGTTCGGTCTCGGCGCATGCTGCGACGATTCAGATCACGATGGAAAATCTGGTGATCTCGCCGGCCGAGGCCACGGCCAAGGTCGGCGACACCCTCGAGCTGGTCAACAAGGATATCCTCGCCCATACGGCCACCGCGCGGAACGGCGATTTCGACGTGATGATGCCGCCGAAGAAGACGGTGACGTATGTTTTGAAGAAGGCGGGAACGATCGACTATTATTGCCGCTTTCATCCCAACATGAAGGCGGTGCTCAACGTGGCGCCGTAGCGCGCGGCAAAGCCATCGCCAGCGCGACGCCGACGCCGGCCTGCCACACCGGATAGAGCACCGAAGTCAGATCGAGCTCCAGCGCGCTGTCCAGCGCCAGCAGCGTGCCGGCGATGGTGCCGACCGCCAGCATCGGCAGCCAAGCCGCGACATCGCGCGGATTGGCCGGCAGCAGGCCGATGCCGAGCGCCATAACGCCCGAGCCGACAAATCCTCCGGCAAGACCGGCGCAGCTATTCCGCACAGCTTTTGCGACGTCGCCAACCTGTCCGTCGGTCCAGATCGCGGCATTCACGGCGCAGACGAACGCCGCCATGGTGAACACCGCCGCCGCCGGCGCCGCCCACCATGGATTTGACGTCAGCCGCCGCAGCAAAATCCCGACTAGAACCGCAAACGGCACCGCCACCAGCGCCAGCCGAAAATCGCCGGGCGCGCGCACGAGCTTGTCGATCAGCGTCGGCAGCAGCGGGGTCACAAGGCCGGTCAGCATGCCGGCGGCGGCGATCTTGGGGAGGCTGATGCGGCTTTGGTTGCGGGAGATGATCGTGTCGGCCAACGGTCATCTCCTCTTGCGGAAAACCTGGAGCGGGCGAAGGGAATCGAACCCTCGTATGCAGCTTGGGAAGCTGCCGTTCTGCCATTGAACTACGCCCGCATCGAACCTGATTTAGCCGAGACCGCGCGGTCCGCCAAGCGGCTTGGCGGTAGGACCGCCTACTCCACCCCTTAACCCACCCTGCACTTTCCACGTGCAGCCGCCGCTCCGGGTGCTATGATCCCTTCCGGGGTGGCGTCGCGTAATGTCAGGGCTTGGGTACGCAGTCTTCGATACGCCGGTCGGCCGATGCGGCATCGCATGGGGCGAGTTGGGCGTTTTGGGCGTGCAATTGCCGGAGGCGCGCGAGATCGAAACCCGGCGCCGGCTGTTCAAGCTGTTCCCCGACGCCCGCGAAGTCCGCCCGCCGCCGGAGATCCAGAGCGCCATCGACGGCATCGCGGCGCTGCTGCGCGGCAAGGGGTGCGATTTCTCGGAAGTGCGGCTCGATATGAGCGGGGTGCGGCCGTTCGACGCCCGGGTCTACGACCTCACGCGGAGCATCCCGCGCGGCGAGACGCTGACCTATGGCGAGGTCGCGGCGCGCTTGCGCGCCTCCGGCGCGGCGCATTCGGTGGCGCACGCGCTGGCGCGCAATCCGTTCATGCTGATCGTGCCGTGCCATCGCGTGCTCGAGGCCGGCGGCTACGCCGATCGGATTTCCCCCAACGGCGGCAGCATTTCAAAACGCCGGCTGCTGTCGATCGAAGGCGCAGGCCATCCCGGCAGCAGGACCCTGTTCGACGTGCTGCTTCCGGTTGCCCCGCCCCGCCCGCAGGGCTAAAATCTTATCATGACGGCCACACCCATCCTGCGAGGCGACACGATCTCGGTGTACGATTACCGCTGCACCGCCGGGCCGGACTCAAAACCGTTCGTCGAGCAGCACACCTCGCATTCCATCGCCTATGTGCGCAAGGGCAGCTTCGGCTGCACCAAGCGCGGGCGCTCGTTCGAGCTGGTGACGGGATCGGTCATGGTCGGCCATCCCGGCGACGAGTATGTCTGCAGCCACGAGCATCATGTCTGCGGCGACGAATGCCTGTCGTTTTTCTTCAGTCCCGAACTGGTGGACGCCATCGGCGGCAAGGCCGAGGTCTGGCAGACCGGCTGTGCGCCGCCGCTGTCCGAACTGATGGTGCTCGGCGAACTCGCGCAGGCCGCGAGCGAGGGCCGCAGCGACATCGGGCTCGACGAGATCGGCCATGTGCTGGCGAACCGCTTTGTCGAGGTGGTGTCGGGACGGGCGCAAAAGCTCGTCCAGGCCACGGCGCGCGACCGCCGCCGCGCGGTGGAAACGGCGCTGTGGATCGATGCGCATGCATGTCAGCCGATCGAGCTGGAAGACGCCGCCCTTGAGGCGGGCCTCAGCCCGTTTCATTTCCTGCGGCTGTTTTCGAGAGTGCTGGGGGTCAGTCCGCACCAGTATCTGGTGCGCTCGCGGCTGCGCCAGGCGGCGCGGCTGCTGGCCGACGGCGAGCGCCCGGTCACCGAGGTCGCCTATGATGTCGGGTTCGGCGACCTCTCCAATTTCGTGCGCACCTTCCACCGCGCCGCCGGCGTGTCGCCGCGCAGGTTCCGCGAAGCCTCCCGGGGAAGAAAGCGCAAGATTCTCCAAGAACGCGTCGGCGTACACTGACTAGGGTGATCTCCGAAAACGCGCCATCTGCGCGTCTAACGGAGATCGCCATGTACGACCACATCGGACTTAAAGTCAGCAACATCGATAACAGCGTCCGCTTCTACGAGGCGGCGCTGAAACCGCTCGGATACGGATTGTGTTCGCGCGACGACAGCGGCGCGGGTTTTGGGCCCAAGGGCGAGCCGGCGCTCTGGCTTTACCTTGCCAAAGACGCCAAGGGCCAAGGCGCGCATATCGCATTCCGCGCACCGGATCATAGCGCCATCAAGAAATTCCACGCCGAGGGCCTGAAGGCCGGCGGAAGCGACAATGGCGGCGCGGGCCCGCGCGCCGATTACAGCCCGACCTATTTTGCCGCGTTCCTGATCGATCCCGACGGCAACAATATCGAGGCGGTGTGCACGTGATCGCGCCACGCACACCACCGTCATCCTGAGGAGCCGCGCGCTTGCGCGGCGTCTCGAAGGATCGGCCACGAGCACCTTCACCCGCTTCCATCCTTCGAGGCTCGCTTCGCTCGCACCTCAGGATGACGGCAACGAATGAGGAAACAAATGGCATCAATCCACAAGCATATCCCGCTCGACGCCCGCCCCGACGATGTCTGGGCCGCGCTGCGCGATTATGGCGCGGTGCATCAGCGCGTGGCCCCTGGCTTCGTCACGGATTGCAAGCTCAGCGCCGATTCCCGCATCGTCACCTTCGCCAATGGCAATGTCGCGCAAGAACTGCTGGTCACCATGGACGATGCGCGGATGCGGCTGGTCTATGCCGTGGTCAGCCCGCGCGTGAAACAGCACAGCGCCTCGATCCAGATCTTCGCCGACGGCGAGGCGGGCTGCCGCATGGTGTGGATCGCCGACGTGCTGCCGAACGAAATTGCGCCTTACATCGACGGCCAGATGGATCTGGGCGCGGCGGCGATGCAGAAGCAGTTCAGGCGCGATGCGGCTTGAACCAGCCACGTCATTCCGGGGCGCGCGGCTTCGCGCGAACCCGGAATCTCGCGCAACAATCTCCGGATTCCGGGTTCGTCGCTTCGCGACGCCCCGGAATGACGGCTTAGTTTCAGGACAGTGCCGGGCGGATTTGCGGCACCGGCGCCGCCTTCGGTCCCCACCTCGTCAGTACTACGCTCAAGGCAGACAAGGTGCCGAGCACCGATGCCCACCGCAAACGCAATCGAGGTCAGCATGAATTCGAGCCGCGCGCCTACGCCGTAGCCGGCCAGCACCTCGGTGCCGAAATCGGCGAGCATGCGGGTGAAGATGGTGACGGTGAGCACCGACTGCAGCGGCGAGAAGCAGGCGACCGCGCCGACTTTCAGGATGTCGAAGAACATGCCGCGCTGGATCCGAAGGCCCTTGATGATGAAATTTACCCGCGCGCGGCCCGACAGAATATACCACGCCATGATTGCCGCGCTGATCGAATAGGCGATCAGCGAGCCGGCGGCGACGCCGCGCATGCCGAATTGCGGCACCGGCCCGAGCCCCAGGCCGAGCGTGCCGCCGAGGACGATCTGGCAGAGCGCGGAACTGAGCACCAGCAGCGAGGGCAGCTTCATATTGCCGGTGCCGCGCAAAATTCCTGCCAGCGTGTTCATCAGCCAGGCGATCACCACGCCGCCGAAAAATATCTTTACATAGCCGATCGCCTGCGCAAGCACGTTGCCGCGACCGCCGAGCAGTTGCAGCAGCGCCGGGCCGAACAGCAACATCACAAGCGTGAACGCCAGCCCGAAGGTGAGCCCGATCAACATCGCGTGCGACGCCAGCATCGCCGCGCGCGCGGGATCGCCGGCGCCGAGCGCGCGCGCGATCGCAGACGACACGCCGCCACCCATCGCGCCGCCCGACATGGTCATGGTGAGAATCACGAACGGAAACACCAGCGCCATCGCCGCCAGCGATTCCACGCCGAGCCGGCCGATATAGGAGGTCTCCGCGATCACCACACAGACGCCGGCAGTGAGCGCCACGACGTTCGGCCATGCCAGCCGCAGCAGCGTGCGCAGGATCGGACCGTCGACCAGCGCGTTCCTCGCCGGCGCCGTTATCGGCGGGAGCTTGTCCTGCTCGGCAAGCGGTAGTTCGGCGATGCCGATATCGGACATTTCTGCTCCCTAAAATGCCGATTTTTTGCGGCGCGGCTATTTCCTACCAACCGATCGGAGGCGAAACCATGCCTTCGGACGCATCAGGGGTCTGCATGAATGCTGCCATTCGCGCATTCCGGGCCACGAAATTTTACGCTACTCGATGGACCAGACGAATGGCGGAGCCCCGGCGGCGCCCGGCTTCAACTCGACTGCGATGCCGCGACCGCAGCCGGCAGCGAGACCTTCGACCAGTCCCTGCAATACTTTGGCGCACGCCGGATGATAGTCCAGCACATCGGCCATCAGCTTCCAGGTCTGCTGAACGATCTCGTAAACCTCATGCGACTCGCCGTTTTCAGCCAGGTCGTCCTGTGCCTCGAACAATGCGAACATGAACGCATCGAACTCTTTCGCGCTGCCGCGACCCGTTTTGAGCCCGCGCGCGATCTCGTCGAAATACTGCATGCCGATCAGCTTGCCGGTCAGGCGCAGCAGATACCCGGCATCCTCGGGACCGAACAATTGCACCGCGACCGGCGCCGCGGTCCGTACATATTCCATCGCATAGTTGCGGTAAGCCTTTTCAAGCCGCGGCTTCGGCCAACTCGATAGAGGCAGCGCGGGCGCCTCGTTCGCGTGGAACTTGGGCGCTTCAAGATGGCGCGCGAATACCAGGCGCTGATCGAGGTCGAGCGCGTGATCGTATTCGTAATAATAGCCTTCGAGCCCGTCCTGCCCGTCGACCGTCTGCTTGGTGCAGACAAAGCCGAGCTTTGGATTTCCGAGCGCCACGCCGTTATTGGCGTGCCAGCCGCGCAGCATCGCGCGCGAGACCTCGCTCGGCACGCCGCAGATCGCGGTGCCGCGCCAGATCCAGCGCGGCGGTGGATAGCGGATCCATGCCTTGCGATCGGTTTCGTACATATATTCGACCGACACGCCGCCGATCCAGTTCGACAGATAGTGATACTGCGCGGCGGCCACTGCGGGCGGCAAGCCGCTCAGGCCGAGTTTTTCAAGACCCGGCAGGAAGCGTTCCTGCTGCTGACGGCGAAACACCCGGAACACGAATTCGGCGGCATCGGCTGTGCCGCGCCTTGTGACCACCGTGAGGATGAGACCGGTGAAATACGCGTGGTAGAGGTCGGCAACGCTGCGCCATCGCAGCCATTTCGCTTGCTGTGCGTCATCCTGCCCCGCCGTCATTTTTCACTCTCCAGACACTGCCTTGCCGGCAGCGAGCATAGTCGGGTGGCGGACAAATCACATGATTTTCATGATCACGGTCATGAACGTTCGCCCGCGGTGCGAATTATACGGCGAACGATAAGGAACCGTCATGCGCACCCATTTTCTGCTGGCGATATCGATCGGAGCGCTGGCGCTCCCGCTTGCCGCCTGTAACGAGTCATCCAACACCGCCGCCGCCGAGCAGACCTTTGGACCTTCGCCGGCCCTGCCCGCGCCGCAGAGTTCGTGGGTCCCGACCATCAATGTCGCGCCCGCCACCGGCTGGCCGCAGGGCGGCAAGCCGATCGCCGCCAACGGCATGGCCGTGAACGCGTTTGCGACCGGACTGGACCATCCCCGCACCGTCTATGTGCTGCCGAACGGCGACGTTCTGGTCGCCGAAACCAATGCGCCGCCAAAGCCCGACGATGGCAAGGGTCTTCGCGGCTGGGTGCAAAAACTGTTCATGAAGCGCGCCGGCGCGGTGACCCCGAGCGCCAACCGCATCACGCTGCTGCGCGATGCCGACGGCGATGGTGCCGCCGAGATCAGAAGCGCATTTCTGGAAGGCCTGAATTCGCCGTTCGGCATGGTGCTGGTCGGCGACGATTTTTATGTGGCCAATAGCGATGCGATCGTGAAATTTCCCTATCACGAGGGCGACACCAAAATTACCGCCCCCGGCGCCAAGCTGGCCGATCTGCCGGCCGGCACCATCAACCATCACTGGACCAAGGATCTCACCGCCAGTCCCGACGGCAGCAAGCTGTATGCGACGGTGGGCTCCAACAGCAATATCGGCGAGAACGGCATCGAGGCCGAAGCCAACCGCGCCGCCGTGCTCGAAGTCGAGCGCGCCAGCGGCAAATGGCGCGTATTCGCCTCCGGCCTGCGCAATCCGAACGGACCGTCGTTCCAGCCGCAGAGCGGCGCGCTGTGGGTCGCCGTCAACGAGCGCGACGAACTCGGCAACGATCTGGTGCCGGACTACATGACCTCGGTGAAGGATGGCGCGTTTTACGGCTGGCCCTATAGCTATTTCGGCCAGCACGTCGATACGCGCATGCAGCCGCAGCGGCCCGATCTGGTGGCGAAGGCGATTGCGCCGGACTACGCGCTGGGCGCGCATACCGCCTCGCTTGGCCTTACCTTCAACACCGGAAAACTGTTTCCCGAAGCGATGGCCGGCGGCGCTTTCGTCGGCCAGCACGGGTCATGGAATCGAAAGCCGCCTTCCGGCTACAAGGTGATCTTCGTCCCCTTTGCCAACGGCATGCCCTCCGGCAAGCCGCAGGACATCCTGACCGGATTCCTGAACGACAAGGGCGAAGCGCAGGGACGTCCGGTCGGCGTCAGCATCGACAAGCAGGGCGCACTGCTGGTTGCCGACGATGTCGGCAACGCCGTGTGGCGCGTCACGCCGTCTGCGAAGTCGGCATCACGGTAAGCGCTCTTCCGCGGCATGATCGGCGATGTGGCGACCGGCGATGTAGCCGAAGGTGAGCGCCGGTCCGAGCGTGATGCCGGCGCCCGGGTAGTTGCCCCCCATGATGCTGGCGATGTCGTTTCCCGCGGCATACAGACCACGGATCGGGCTTCCGTCGGCGCGCAGCACTCTTGAATAAACGTCGGTCTCGATGCCGGCATAGGTGCCGAGATCGCCCACCACCATTTTGATCGCGTAAAACGGGCCGCGCTCGACCGGCGCGAGACAGGGATTGGGTCCGTGCAGCGCGTCGCCCTGAAAGCGATTGTAGGCGCGCGTTCCTTTTCCGAAGGCAGGATCGCGGCCTTCCGCCGCGCTCGCGTTGAACTCGGTAACCGTGGCTTCCAGACCCTTCGCATCGATGCCCGCCCTCGCTGCGAGATCGGCGAGCGTCTTGCCCCGCATCAAATATCCCGAGCGGACATGACGGCCGATCGGCATTGGGAACGGCGGCACACAGCCGAGCCCGTATTTGCGCAAGGTGCGATGGTCGCAGATCAGGAACGATGCGAGTTCTTCGCCGGGTTCGGCCTGCTTCATCATCTGCTGAACGAAATCGTGATACGAGTCGGCTTCGTTGGCGAAACGCATGCCGTCTCTGTTCACGGCGATGACGCCGGGCTTCGCCCGATCGATGAAATGCGGCATGACGCCGGTTGAGCCGTCCTTGCGCGCGGGCAGCGACACCGGAACCCACGCGGCCACATTGGGCAGTGTGTCGTCAATCCGGGCACCCGCGGCTTCGGCCATGCGCAGGCCGTCGCCGGTATTGCCTTTGGGTCCGGGTGAGTGGTGCTCCATGCCGGTCGGCGCGTGCGGAAACAGCGCCTTGCGGCGGGCGATGTCATGCGGGAAGCCGCCGCATGCGAGCACGACGCCATGCCGCGCGATCACGCGAACCGGCCTGCCTTGCCGTTCGACGATGCCGCCGCGCACGGCGTCGCCATCCATGATGAGTTCTCGGACGGGTGAGGAGAGCCACATCGGTATGTTGAGATCGAGCGCCGATTTCGCCAGCCGGCCGGCCAGGGCGTTGCCGTTGGTCAGCGTCATGCCGCGGCCATACCACAGCACGTCCAGCAAATGCCGGCCGAGTCGCCTCGCGACATAGACCGCCGACGCAAACGACTTCGTCGCGCGCATGAAATGGACGATGTCCTTGCCCGAGCCCAGCATGATGCCGAATATCGTCAGCTCCGGCAGCGGCGCGCCGAGCGCCTTGATAAGCTCGCCAAGCTCGCGGCCGTCGAACGGCCGTGTCACCATCGAGCGGCCGCCCTGCGCACCGCCCGGCGCTTCGGCATGATAGTCCGGAAACACCAGCGGCATGTCAACGCGAACGGCGGTTTCGGTCGTGAAGAAATCCACCGCCTCGGGGCCGGCCTCAAGAAAAGCGTCCACCCGGGCGGCATCGAAGCTGTTGCCGGCCTGATGACGAAGGTAGGTTTTAGCCGCCTCCGGTTCTTCGTCGATGCCCCACGCACGGGCCAGCGATGTTCCCGGAATCCATAGCCAGCCTCCCGATCGCGCCGTGGTGCCGCCGAAATACGGCTCCTTCTCCGCGATCACGACATCCAGACCGCGATGCCGCGCAGTGATGGCCGCAGCCATGCCCGCCGCACCCGATCCCACCACCAGCACGTCGCACTCGTAGCTGGCAGCGGCGGCGAGATTTTGTTCAACCCTCATGGAGAATTGTGGCTTTCAAGACGGCGCCTTTCGCACGGCCGGAACGCGAGCCGGTCATACCCGAAAATGCTTGCTCAGCTTCAGCCCCTGCGCCTGGTAGTTGGAGCCGATGCGCTGGCCGTAGAGCGCGTCGGGGCGCGCCAGCATTTTTTCGTAGACGAGGCGGCCGACGATCTGGCCGTGCTCGAGGATAAAGGGAACCTCGCGCGAGCGCACCTCCAGCACCGCGCGCGAGCCGTGCCCGCCGGCGCCGGCGTAGCCGAAGCCCGGATCGAAGAAGCCGGCATAATGCACGCGGAATTCGCCGACCAGCGGATCGAACGGCACCATCTCGGCGGCGTAATCCGGGGGCACCTGCACCGCTTCCTTCGACGCCAGAATGTAGAATTCGCCGGGATCGAGAATCAGGCTGCCGTCGGGCCTTGCTGCAATCGGCTCCCAGAACTCGTCCACCGCATAGCCGCCGCGGCGATCGACATCGACCACGCCGGTGTGGCGCTTGGCGCGATAGCCGACAAAGCCCGAGGCGTTTTCGCCGGACAGGTCCACACTCAGCGCCACGCCGTTGTTGAGGTCGGCGTCGTCGATATCGACCAACCGCTCCAGCTCATGCAGCGCATCGAGTTCGTCGGCATTGAGGATGGCGTCGCCGGTGCGAAACCTGACCTGCGACAGCCGCGAGCCCTCGCGCAGCAGCACCGGAAACGTCTTCGGGCTGATCTCGGCGTAGAGCGGTCCATGATAGCCGGCGCCGATCATGTCGAAGCGCCGCGTGCCGTCGGCGATCACGCGCGTGAACACGTCGAGCCGCCCGGTAGAACTTTTCGGATTGGCCGATGCGACGATCTCGGGCGGCAGCGCGAGACTTTCCAGCAGCGGCACGATGTAGACGCAATTCGTCTCCAGCACCGCCCCGTCGCTCAGATCGATTTCATGCAGTTTCAATTCGTCGATGCGTTCGGCCACCGTCGCGCCGGGCCCCGGCAAAAAGCTGGCGCGGACGCGCCATGCGGTATCGCCGAGACGCAGATCGAGGCTTGCGGGCTGGATCTGGCTTTCGACGAACGGATATTCCGGCAGGATGAGCCCGGCATCCGCCATCGCCGCGATCATGCGGTCCGGCAGAATGCCGTTGGCATCGGGGGCAAGCGTGAACGCCACTTGATCCGTCCTCGTAACGCGTCCCTGCCGTCCGGACGCTGAAAATACAGGCTTTTACCGGTTATCGGAAGGCCGGCTTGACGGAAAGGGTGTGGTGGTTTAACAGCCCCACTTATCCCGTGGTGATTTGAGCCGGCCGGCTTGCAGCCACGTTAAATAAATCGCTAAACAGGCCGGGGACAGTGTGATCCCGGTCTGTGGAATTTTTTCCAGGCCGGTTTTTTTGTGCCCGTTTTTCAATGGTCACGATGGAGGTCACATGTCTGAATCCGCCGCGCCCGAAACCGCCGCGCAGTACCGTCCCGAAACCCGGCTGGTACATTCGGGCACGCTGCGCTCGCAATTCGGCGAAACATCCGAAGCGCTGTACCTCACCCAGGGTTTTGTCTACGACACCGCCGAGCAATGCGAAGCGCGCTTCAAGGGCGACGAAACCGGCTTTCTGTATTCGCGCTTTTCCAATCCCAACGTCTCGATGTTCGAGCGCCGCATGATCGAGCTCGAAGGCGCCGGCGCCGCGCGCGCTACCGCAACCGGCATGGCCGCGGTCACGACCGCGATCCTCGCGCCCTTGAAGGCCGGCGACCACGTGGTCGCAGCGAAGGCGATGTTCGGCTCGTGCCGCTATGTGGTGGAAGATCTGCTGCCGCGCTACGGCATTGCGTCCACCCTGGTCGACGGGCTCGATCTTGAGCAGTGGAAGCAGGCGATGCGACCCAACACCAAGAGCTGCTTTCTGGAAAGCCCGACCAACCCCACGCTGGACGTGCTCGATATCGGCGCCATCGCCGAGATCGCGCATCAAGCCGGCGCGCGACTGATCGTCGATAATGTGTTCGCGACGCCGATCTGGCAGAGCCCGCTGCAACTCGGCGCCGACGTGGTGGTGTACTCCGCGACCAAGCACATCGACGGCCAGGGCCGCTGTCTCGGCGGCATCATCCTGTCATCGGAGCAATTCATTGCCGACCACATCCATACTTTCCTGCGCCAGACCGGACCGTCGATGTCGCCGTTCAACGCCTGGGTGTTGCTGAAAGGGCTGGAGACGCTGGCGATCCGCGTGCGGGCGCAGACCGAGGCCGCCGCGGCGGTTGCCGAAGCATTGGCAACCCATCCGAAAATCTCGAAGCTGATCTATCCCGGCCGCGCCGACCATCCGCAAGCCGAATTGGTGAAAAAGCAGATGCGCGCCGGCTCGACGCTGGTCGGCTTCGAGGTCAAGGGCGGCAAGCCGGCGGCCTTCCGCATGCTCAACGCGCTAAAACTGTCGCGCATCTCCAACAATCTCGGCGACGCCCGGAGCCTCGTCACCCATCCCGCGACCACGACGCATCAACGGCTGACGGTCGAAGCCCGCGCCGAACTCGGCATCAGCGAGGGTTTTGTGCGGTTCTCCGCCGGCCTCGAGCATCGCGACGACCTGGTCGATGATTTTGTCGCGGCGCTGGAGAAGGCGTAACTCGTCGTCCCGGCGAACGCCGGGACCCATAACCACAGGCCGGTCAATTTAGACAAAATGTTGGGCAACTTTCTTCACAACACAAGCACGGTGGTTATGGGTCCCGGCTCTGCGCTCGCTTTGCTCGCTTGGCCGGGACGACAGCGAGCTACATCGGCCGATACGCCTGCACGTTGGCCGGCACGTTGACGCCGAGCTTGATCTGGCCGACCGATTTGATGATGTCGTCGCCGAGCAGCTGGGCAAAACAGGCGTAACCCCAGTCGTTCATGTGCAGGCCATCGGCGACCACGAAACTGTCGAACGGCATCGACTGTCCCTCGTGCCAGTCCCGCATCACCTCGAAACGCGGAAAGAATCCGACGTGGCGAAGCTCGGCGATCTTGCCGAGCAGTTTTACCATCCGGCTGGCGTTTTCGGCCTTGGCATTCACGGCCGGCGAGTATTGCGGATCCACCAGCACCAGATCGGCGCCGGCGGCCTGGATGCGGCCGATGCCCTCTTCCACCAGCCTGGCGGTTTCAGCCGGATCGAGGTTGCGCAGCACCGCGTTGGTGCCGACCTGCCAGATCACCATATCCGGGTTCATGTCGATCACTTCGGTCTGCAGCCGCTTCATCATTTCCGGCGCGTCTTCGCCGCCCTTGCCGCGATTGATCACCGTAATGTCCGCGCCCGGATACTGCCGCCGCAACTGCGCGGCCAGCCGGTTCGGATAGGTGAATTCCGGCGACGTGCTGCCGAAACCTTGCGTCGATGACGATCCAAAGGCGATGATCACCACCGGCTTGCCCGCGACCAGCTTGGCTGCGACATGCGGCAGCGAGCCCATCGTCTTGGCGCCGCCCTTCGGCGCGCGGCATGGCACGCGGCTCAAGATATCGCCGGCCGATTTCGCGACTTCCTTGACCTTGTCGATCGCCTTGCCCGCTAGGCCCTTCTGCGCCGACGAATTCGCCGGATCGATCGACGCAACGCCGGCGGTGGCTGGCTTGGCATTGTCCGAGGATGCGGCCTGTGCCGTCTGCGCGCGCGCGGGGATTGAAATTACCGGCGCCAGCGCGGTCGCCGCGACTGACAGCGCAATGAAAGCAATTCCGTAGAAACGCATCGAACCTGAATTCCTCAATTCTGCTGGGCCGGACCGATGTGAGCCGCATCGATTACGAACTTCGCCAGGGCGCGGCCAAGGCAATCATGGACGCGCTTTGCGAGCTCGATCCCGTGCGAGGTGCTGAACAGGTCGAAGTCGCCCGCCTCATTCCAGTGGCGCATCACGGCGAACCGGTCGAACAGCGGGACGTCGTGGCTCTGCGCCACCACGCGCATATTATCCATGTAGGGAGCGGCGGAAATCATCGTTTCGGTGCGGGGGCTATATTGCAGATTTATTAAGATTACGTCGGTTCCGGCACTTTGCAGTGCAGCAACGCCTTCATCGACCGCGACGCGGAAATCGTCGGGATCGATGGATCGCAAAGCATCGACCGTGCCGGTCTGCCAGATTACCAACGTCGGCTTTTTCGCCTCTGTCAGCTTGCTTAAGCTCCCGGCGACCTCCTCGGCGGTCTTCTTGATCTGCAGCTCGACATTGATGTTGACGTTGACCCCGGGGAGCTTTTCACGGAGCAGCGCTTGCAGCCGGCCCGGGTAAGCGGTCCCATCGGACGTGTTGATGGTCGAGGACCGGCTGCCCACCACCAGAATCTCGAGTTTCTGGGCTTTTTTGACCGCTTCCGCGACCTTCGGCAGCGAACTCTCGCTGGAAAGCAGATAGGGGGGAACCTCGCAGGTTGCGGGAGCATCCTCGGCGCGCGCGGGAGCCACGGTCAGAAGACCGGCCAGCATGGTCACGCCCAAAACGGCCTTCGAATCGGCCCTCATCACGCCCCTCCCGCCAGGTCAGCATTGGCGTCGCTGCTTTTTCCGCGCGTTCCGCTTTTCGCCGCCACATCCTTATACCACGAAAACACCCATGCTGCGGCGGACATGATGACGATTCCGGAAATACTGATAACGAAGTGCATTCCCGCCCCGCCCGATACCTCGGCCAGCACGAAATGCCCGGCGAACGCCAGGAATACGCCGAGGCAGAAGATCTCCAGCGAGTGCTGGCCGCACAGGATCAGCGGCCGCAGCCAAGGCGATTTCAGTCCGGACCAGTTGCTGGGCAGGAACCGAACGGTGATCGCCGCCAGCGCCAGGAAATGCGCGAATCTCAAGACGTCAAGATCGGTCTTGTTGATGGGATACATCCACTGGTCGATGCGGCGCGGTATCAGATGCGGCATCTGCGGCAGGTACCAGGTCAGCGTCACCCAGAGCGCGGCGAGCAGGTAGACCAGGCAAATCCACATCGTGACCGGCGACGACAGGATGCGCGACATGCGCTTTGCGCCGCCGAGCGCGCACCAGGCGCCGAACACGAACAGCAATTGCCACGCAAATGGGTTGAAGTACCAGACGCCGTTCGGATACGCGCTCAGATACAGATCGAATTGCCAGGTCGCCGCATAGAGCAGAACCGACAGTCCGAGAGTAACGTCGGGCTTGCGCTCCATCAGCCACAGGATCGGCGGCAGGAACAGCATCAGCACGATATAGAGCGGCAGCACGTCCATGTTGACGGGGCGGAATTTCAACAGCAAGGCCTGCACGATGGTGACGTCGGGCTGTTTGAGGAAATCGAGGATCCCCATTTCCTCAGTATAGAGCGGATTTTCGAAATGGGTGGCGACGTAGGAGATTTCGGCCAGGAAGATCGCGAACAGGAACACGTGCGCGACATAGATCTGCCAGACCCGTTTCAGGATCCGCGCCGTCGCCACGATGAAACCGCGTTCGAGCATGGCGCGGCCGTAGACGAATGCCGCGGTGTAGCCCGAGATGAAAATGAAGATTTCGGTGGCGTCGGAAAAGCCGTAGTTGCGGATCGTGAACCAGGTCAGGATATTGGGCGGCAGATGGTCGACGAAGATCAGCCACAGCGCCAGCCCGCGGAACAAATCGAGCCGCAACTCGCGCTCGGTTGCCGCGACCGGAAGCGAGACCGCCGGCGCCGATGGCGCGCGCGCGACATCGGCATCCGCGATGGCAGGCCCGGTAATTGGTTCGGCAATTGTCGTCATTCGGTACCGCTTGGAGCTTTGCTACGAAGACCGTATCGGCGCCCAATTGCAAGCCGATACGGGGTCCGCTCTAGGCTGGAACTATGTTGAAACCACGGTAAGCCGGCAGCACTGGGCGTCTCCAATATTGGTTTCCGCTCGGATTTTCGCTATGCTGTCGTCCAGCATTTTGAAGATCGCCTGCATGTACCGCGCCGTGACCCGCCAGATCGAAGTCACCGTCGAGCCGAACTTCCTGCCGGAACGTTCGTCTCCGGACCGGCAGCAGTATTTCTGGTCCTATACCATCGCCATCACCAATCTCGGCAACGAGACCGTGCAACTGCAGACCCGGCACTGGATCATCACCGACGGAACCGGACACATGCAGAATGTACGCGGTGAAGGCGTGGTCGGCGAGCAGCCCGTGCTCGCGCCGGGCGAACGCTTCGAATACACCTCCGGCGTTCCGCTGCCGACCGCCTCCGGCATCATGGCCGGGCGTTACCAGATGGTGAGCGAAAGCGGCGAGAGGTTCGAGATCGAGGTGCCGACGTTTTCGCTCGACAGCCCCGACGGCAAGCGGACGCTGAATTAGAAGCGCCGCTGCTCACTATCACCGACTGTCATCCCCGCGAATGCGGGGTCCCAGTAATCACCGACATTGGTGTGACGCTCGGGCGACGCCGAGTACTGGGTCGCCCGGTCAAAGCCGGGCGATGACATCTGCGAATGTTGCGCGCTGGGTCACGCCGACGCGATGACACGCACTAGCTTTGCCCTACTCCACCCCCGCCTCTTCCGGCGTGAATTCATATACCGACGAGCAGAACTCGCAGGTCACCGCGACCTTGCCGTCCTTGACCATGTCGGCGCGATCCTTGGGGGCAAAGCTTTTCAGCATCGACGATACCGCCTCGCGCGAGCACGAGCATTGCGCGCGCAGTGGCAATGACGAGAACACCCGCACGCCGCGCTCGTGAAATAATCGATAGAGCAGCCGTTCGCCGGACAGGTCGGGATCGATCAGTTCGACATCCTCGACGGTTGCGATCAGCGACTGGCCTTCGACCCAGGCGTCGTCTTCGGCGACCGTATGCGGGACCGCGCCTTCAGGTGCGTCACCGGGATGCAAATCGGGCTGCCGCGCGCGCTCCGGTGCCTTGGGCAGGAATTGCAGCAGCATGCCGCCGGCGCGCCAGCGATGTCGGGGGCGCTGATTTGGGCCCTCGCCGCCACGCCATTCCTCGCCGACCGCGAGCCGCACCCGTGTCGGGATCTGCTCCGAGCGCAAGAAATATTCATGCGCGGCGTCTTCGAGGCCGCCGCCTTCCAGCGCCACTAGCCCCTGGTAGCGGCTCATGTCAGGGCCCTGGTCGATGGTCATGGCGAGATGACCATGTCCAAGCAACGCGCCGGAGTTTTGACCATCCTTCAGCCGCGACGCATCGAAGCGGGCATAGGCACGCAATCTGTCGGGCGCCTGGAAATCCACAATCAGGAACGACACCGGGCCGTCGGTCTTGGTCTGCAGGATGAAGCGGCCCTCGAATTTCAGCGACGAGCCAAGCAAGGTCGTCAGCACGATCGCCTCGCCGAGCAGCTTGCCGACCGGCGCCGGGTAATCGTGCTTGTTGAGGATATCATCAAGCGCGGGGCCGAGCCGCGTCAGCCGGCCGCGCAGGTCGAGCGAATTGACCTCGAACGGCAGCACGGCGTCGTCGACCGGAACTGGCGATGGCGCGCGGATCGGGGGTTCTGGGGAGACTTTGGGGGTCGGAGATTGCGTGGTCATAGTGGGTTATTTGGGGGCGGATGGTGTGAATCGAAACCCCCGGAGAGACGGCAAAATTACCTACACGTGCCACACACTTAACGTGATCCTGAGGAGCCGCGCGCTTGCGCGGCGTCTCGAAGGATGGCCGCGAACACAGGTGCTTGTGGCGATCCTTCGAGGCTCGCTTCGCTCGCACCTCAGGATGACGGCAGTGTTTGGTGTAGGGGCGTGCCTCACGCCACCTTGTCGAAGCACCAGGCCAGAATGCCCTTCTGCGCGTGCAGGCGGTTTTCGGCTTCGTCGAACACCACCGACTGCGGGCCGTCCATCACCTCGGCGGTGACTTCGTCGCCGCGATGCGCCGGCAGGCAGTGCATGAACAGCGCGTCGGGTTTTGCAAGCGACATCAGCTTGGCGTTGACCTGATAGGGTTTTAGGAGATTGTGCCGGTTCTTGCCTTCCTTGTCGCCCATCGAAAACCAGGTGTCGGTGACGACGCAGTCGGCGCCACGCACTGCTGCTTCCGGATCGTCGCCGAGCATGATCGGCGCATTGGTCGCCTTGATCCACTCCCGCATCGCCTTGTTCGGCGCGAGCTGCGGCGGCGTCGCGACGTTCAACTTGAATTGAAACCGCTCCGCCGCATGCGCCCACGAGGCCAGCACGTTGTTGTCGTCGCCGCTCCACGCCACGGTGCGGCCGGCGATCGGGCCGCGATGTTCCTCGAACGTCATCAGGTCGGCCATCACTTGGCAGGGATGCGAGCGCCGCGTCAGCCCGTTGATCACAGGTACGGTGGCGTGCTCGGCGAGTTCCAGCAGCGCATCGTGGTTCAGGATGCGGATCATGATGGCGTCGACATAGCGCGACAGTACCCGCGCGGTGTCGGCGATGGTCTCGCCGCGCCCGAGCTGCATCTCCGTGCCGGTCAGCATGATCGACTCGCCGCCGAGCTGGCGCATGCCGACGTCGAACGACACCCGCGTGCGGGTCGAGGGCTTTTCGAAGATCATCGCCAGCGTCTTGCCGGCGAGCGGCTTGGCCGTCGCGGCATGCGCCTTCAGCTTCGACTTCATCGCAGCTCCGGCGTCGAGCATGGTGCGCAGTTCTTTGCTCGGCAACTCGCTGAGGTCGAGAAAATGCCGCGGCGTCGTGCTCATTGCCCCGCCGCTCGTTTCAATTGCGGGCCGGACAAGGCCACGCAGGCGCGCTCGAGCCGGGCCACGGATTCCTCGATCTCGGCTTCGCTGACGATCAGCGGGGGGAGGAAACGCACGACGTTCTCGCCGGCGCCGACCGTGAGCAGCTTCTGCTGGCGCAGCGCATTGACCAGATCGCCCGACGGCACCACCGCCTTCAGCCCGATCAGCAGCCCTTCGCCGCGTACTTCGGCGAGCACGTCGGGATGGCGGTCGACCACCGAGGCGAGCTTCTGCTTCAGCAGCAGCGACATTTTCTGCGCGTGCTCGAAGAAGCCGGGCTTCAGCATCACGTCAAGCACCGCATTGGCCGCCGCTACCGCCAGGGGATTGCCGCCGAAGGTGGAGCCGTGCGAGCCCGGCGCCATGCCTGCCGCGGCCTCCGCCGTCGCAAGGCACGCGCCGATCGGAAAGCCGCCGCCGAGCGCCTTCGCCAGCGACATGACATCGGGGGTGACGCCGAGCCGCTTGTAGGCGAACAGCTCGCCGGTGCGGCCCATGCCGGTCTGCACCTCGTCGAACACCAAGAGCAGATCGTTTGCGTCGCAGAGTTCGCGTAGCGACCGGAAGAACGCGTGCGCCGGCGCGCGCACGCCGCCCTCGCCCTGCAGCGGCTCGATCAGGATGCCGGCGGTGGTGGGGCCGATAACCTTCTTGACCGCTTCGAGATCGCCGAGCGCCACCTGGTCAAAACCTTCCAGCGGCGCGCCATAGCCTTCGAGATATTTGGCTGCCCCGGTCGCAGCCAGCGTGCCCAAGGTCCGGCCGTGGAACGCGCCCTCGAAGGTGACGATGCGGGTGCGCTCCGGCCTGCCTTTGGAGAAATGGTAGTGGCGCGTCATCTTGAGCGCGCATTCCATCGCCTCGGCGCCGGAATTGCAGAAGAATACGAAGTCGGCAAAGCTCTGCTCGCACAGCCGCGCGGCCAGCCGCTCGCCGTCCGGGCTCTTGAACAGGTTCGACATGTGCCACAGTTTTGTCGCCTGCTCCTGCAGGGCGGCGACCAGATGCGGGTGAGCATGGCCCAGCGCATTGACCGCCACGCCCGACGTGAAATCGAGATAGCGCTCGCCGTCGGTGCCCGTAAGCCAGGCGCCTTCGCCGCGCTCGAAGGCGAGGTCAGCGCGAGCGAAAACGGGAAGCAGGTGCGGCTGCGCAATGGAAGACCCGGCGTTCTTGGTCATGGCGGTCACTAATGGTTTGGGCAATGCCCGGAAAAACAAAACGTGCCGCCTTTTCGGGGCGGCACGTGGCGGTCATTCTACCCGCATCGCGAAAACTGTCAACGCACAACGGGAACCGGACGGCTGTCGGCAACCCCGTGGCAAAGCCGTTTGTGATGCCTACATAACGGAAGATGTGGACGAGCAACGCCGACTCTTGCGCGTGAGTCACTGCGTATTGTAGCCTCTGAAGCTGTCGGGTACGACATCTCGTGCGGCGGTTCTGATCCTTTCGTTCTTTGGTGTTTGCGTAACGCCCGGGCGCGCTTCCTGCGCCGGGCGAGGGTTAAGGGATTCTGTCTGCAGGGATTTTTTCGAATTGGACTCGCAAGCCGCCGCCCGCCCATGGCCGGCGGGACACCAAGGGAAGAGTGCGATGACGGTATTGACCTGGACCGACGATCGCGTCGAGCAACTGAAGAAGCTCTGGGAAGCCGGCCTTTCGGCGAGCCAGATCGCCGCGGAACTTGGGAATGTGACCCGCAACGCGGTGATCGGCAAAGTGCATCGGCTGGGCCTCTCCGGCCGCGCCAAGAGTCCTTCATCGGCAGCTCCCCGCCAGCGCAAGGCGCGTCCGGCCCAGCACATGATGCGGGTGTCGCGGCCGCAGTCGCGCGGCAACACGGCGCTCGCCCACGCCTTCGAAGTGGAAATGGAGCCGGATCCGATCGCCTACGATAACGTCGTGCCAATGAGCCAGCGGCTGTCGCTGCTGGAACTCAGCGAGGCCACCTGCCACTGGCCGATCGGCGATCCCTCCAGTGCGGAATTCTTCTTCTGCGGCGGCAAGGCGCTGCCGAGCCTGCCCTATTGCGCCCATCACTCGCGCGTCGCCTACCAGCCCGCCTCCGACCGCCGCAGGCAGCCGACCAAGCCGACAAGATGACTTCTCCCTCGCGCCGCCTGCGGGAGAGGTAAGACGGTTCCTCCCGACGAGTGATAATCACTCCGCCTTCGCGAACCGGTCATCCAGCGCATATCCCGCGCCGCGCACGGTGCGGATGGGATCCTGCTCGCTGCTTGGGTTGAGCTGCTTGCGCAGGCGGCCGATGTGGACGTCCACGGTGCGCTCGTCGATATAGATGTCGCGGCCCCAGACGCTGTCGAGCAGTTGCTCGCGGCTGAATACCCGGCCGGGATGCTCGAGGAAAAACTCCAGCAGGCGGTATTCGGTGGGACCGAGATCGATCGGGCGGCCGGAGCGCACGACGCGGCGTTTTTCGCGGTCGAGCTCAATGTCGCCATAGGCGAGCACCGTGGCGAGGCGCTCCGGGCTGGCGCGCCGCAACAGGCCCTTCACCCGCGCTAAAAGTTCCGGAACCGAGAAGGGCTTGACGATGTAATCGTCGGCGCCGGTGGCCAGTCCCCGCACCCGCTCGCTTTCCTCGCCGCGCGCGGTCAGCATGATGATCGGCAGCGCCCTGGTCTCCGGCCGCGCCCGCAGGCGGCGGCAGAGCTCGATGCCGGACAGGCCCGGCAGCATCCAGTCCAGCACGAGCAGATCCGGCACGCGCTCTTTCAGCCGCGTGTCGGCGTCGTCGCCGCGCCCGACGGTTTCCACGTCATAGCCTTCGGCGTCGAGATTATAGCGCAACAGCGTGGTCAGCGCTTCCTCGTCTTCCACCACCAATATGCGCGCGCTCATGTGCCGTTCCTTCATGGGTTTCCGTCATTGCCGGGCTTGACCCGGCAATCCATCACCTTCGAATGACTCTTACGAAGAGGATGGATGCGCGGGTCAAGCCCGCGCATGACGTGTGGAGTCGTTCGTGTCATTCAGTTACCCGGCAACGCATTGGCGAACGTCGTCATGTCGCCCTTCGGACGCTTGTCAAGAATTTGCTGGCCCTCGATCATGTAGAACACGGTTTCGGCGATATTGGTGGCGTGGTCGCCGATCCTCTCGATGTTCTTGGCGCAGAACATCAGGTGAATGCAGAAAGAGATGTTGCGCGGATCTTCCATCATATAGGTCAGGAGTTCGCGAAACAGCGAGGTGCAGATCGCATCGACCTCCTCATCGCCCTTCCAGACCGCCATTGCCGAGGGCAGATCGTGCGCGGCGTAGGCGTCGAGCACCGCCTTGACCTGGCCCTGGACGAGGTCGGTCATGTGCTCCAGCCCGCGGATCAGTTTGAGCGGATGAAAGTCGCTGTCGAGCGCGGTCACCCGCTTGCCCATGTTCTTGGCGAGATCGCCGATCCGCTCCAGGTCGGTCGCCACCCGCATGGCGCTTACGATTTCGCGCAAATCCACCGCCATCGGCTGGCGCCGCGCGATGGTCAGCACCGCGCGTTCCTCGATCACGCGCTGCAGGCTGTCGACCTCGGCGTCGGCGGCGACCACCTTCCTGCCGAGCGCGGCGTCGCGGCGCACCAGGGCGTCGACGGATTCGACGATCATGCGCTCGACCAGGCCGCCCATCTCCGCGACCAGGCGGGTCAATTCCTGCAGGTCGCTGTCGAACGCTTTGGCGGTATGTTCTGAAGCCATGGTTATTCTCCCTAGCCGAACCGGCCGGTGATGTAGTCCTGGGTGCGGCGATCGGCCGGCGAGGTAAAAATCTTGTTGGTCTCGCCGAACTCGATCAACTCGCCGAGATACATGAAGGCGGTCTTGTCCGAGACACGCGCGGCCTGCTGCATGTTATGGGTGACGATGGCGATGGTGTAGTCCTCCGCCAGTTCCTGGATCAGTTCCTCGATTCTGGCGGTCGAGATCGGATCCAGCGCCGAGCAGGGCTCATCGAACAATATTACTTCGGGCCGCACCGCGACGGTGCGCGCGATGCACAATCGCTGTTGCTGTCCGCCGGACAGGCTGAGGCCGGACGCATTGAGCTTGTCCTTGACCTCGTTCCACAGCGCGCCGCCGCGCAGCGCCTTCTCGACTCGGCCATCCATCTCGGACCTGGAAAGTTTTTCGTACAGCCGCACCCCGAACGCGATGTTTTCGTAGATCGTCATCGGAAACGGCGTCGGCTTCTGGAACACCATGCCGACCCGGGCGCGCAGCAGGTTGAGATCGAGCCTGGGGTCCAGCACATCGGTGGAATCCAGCATGACCTGCCCGGTGGCGCGCTGGCCGGGATAGAGGTCATACATGCGGTTGAAGACGCGCAGCAGCGTCGACTTTCCGCAGCCGGACGGGCCGATGAAGGCGGTGACGCGATTGGCGCCGAGCGTGAGGCTGATGTTCTTCAGCGCGTGGTGATCGCCGTAATAAAAGTTCAGGTCGCGGACGCTGACCTTGGCCCGCAACTCGCCTTGTCCGGCCACCACCGGGTGCGGCGCGCTGGGAACGCTGACGGATACCGAAAGATCGTTCATTTCATCGTCCTCTCGGCGCCGAGAATGCGCGCGCCAATGTTCAGGGCAAGCACGGTCAAAGTGATGATCAAGGCGCCGGTCCAGGCCAGCTGCTTCCAGTAGGCGTAGGGGCTCTGCACGAAGTTGTTGATGGTCACAGGCAGGTTGGCCATGGTCTTGGTCAAATCGAGGCTGAAGAACTGGTTGGAGAGCGCGGTGAACAGCAGCGGCGCGGTTTCACCGGCGACGCGCGCGGTAGCCAGCAGCACGCCGGTGATGAGGCCGGCTCGGGCCGCGCGATAAGCGATGCGCCTGATCACCAGCGAGCGCGGCATACCGAGCGCGGACGCCGCCTCGCGCAACGGGTTGGGCACCAGCAGCAGCATGTCCTCGGTGGTCCGCACCACCACCGGAATGACGATCACCGCAAGCGCCAGCGATCCGGCGAGCGCCGAGAAGCCGCCCATCGGCACCACCACGGCGCCGTAGACGAACAGGCCGATGATGATCGAAGGCGCGCTGAGCAGGATGTCGTTGATGAAGCGGATCACCGAAGTGAGCCGGTCGTTCTTGCCGTATTCGGCAAGGTAGGTCCCCGCGAACAGGCCGAGCGGCGCGCCGATGCCGACGCCGATCGCGGTCATGATGATGGAGCCTGTGATGGCGTTCAGCAATCCGCCCTCGGTCGATCCCGGCGGCGGCGTGTTCTGGGTGAATACCTGCAGATGGAGGCCCGCAAAGCCGTTGTAGAACAGCGTGAACAGGATCAGCGCGAGCCAGCTCACGCCGAACAATGCGGCGCCCAGACACAGCACGCGTATGATGATGTCGTTGCGGCGGCGCGATTTGTAGATCGGGTTCATCTATTGCCCCGCCTTCTTTTCCAGCCGCAGCAGCATCAGCCGGGCGGCAGCGAGGACGAAGAAGGTCAGCACGAACAGCAGCAAGCCGAGCAGGATCAGGCCGGACTGGTGCAAGCCATCGCTCTCGGCAAATTCGGAGGCGATCGCCGCCGAGATCGTGGTGCCGGGAGCAAAAATCGACGACGAAATGCGGAACGAATTGCCGATAATGAAAGTCACCGCCATGGTCTCGCCGAGCGCGCGGCCGAGCGCCAGCATGATGCCGCCGATGACGCCGACCCTCGTATAGGGAATGACAATATTGCGCACCACTTCCCAGGTGGTGCAGCCTACGCCGTAGGCGGCTTCCTTCAGCACCGGTGGCACGGTCCTGAACACGTCGACCGAAATCGCGGTGATGAAGGGCAGCACCATGATCGCCAGGATCAATGCGGCGTTGAACAGGCTGAGATAGGAAGGCGGCCCCGCGAAGATCGTGCCGAGCACCGGCCAGCCCTCGAACAGGGAGATCATGAACGGCTGAAACGTGTTGGCCAGAAACGGCCCGAGCACGAAGAAGCCCCACATGCCGTAGATGATCGAGGGAATGCCCGCGAGCAATTCGACGGCAAGGCCGATCGGACGGCGCAACCATATCGGACAGATCTCGGTCAGAAAGATCGCGATGCCGAGCCCGACCGGAATGGCGATCATCATGGCGATCACCGAGGTGACCAGCGTGCCGTAGATGGGACCGAGCGCGCCCAGCACCGGCGGATCGGCCGACGGCGCCCAGCGCGAGGTAAAGAGGAACGAAAACCCGTATTCCCTGATCGCCGGCCACGCGCCGACGATCAGAGAGAGAATAATGCCGCCGAGAATCAGCAGCACGGAAATCGCGCAGGCGCGCGTGGTCCAGTAGAATGCGGCGTCGGCGAATTTGAACGCGCTCAGCGCCTTGGCGCGATCATAGGGTCCGGCAGCTTGCATTGACGAACTCTGAACCGCCATCTCTGCCACGTGGTGTCCCCTGTGTAGTATAACGCATCACACTGTCGGTCGTCATTCCGGGACACGCCACTTGGCGTGGGCCCGGAATCCATACTCACGATGGTAGTTATGGATTCCGGGCTCGCGCCAAGAGGCGCGCCCCGGAATGACAGTGTCAGCTCTTGATATCGGCCGACCAGGTCTTTTCGATCAGCTTGACCACGGAGTCCGGCATCGGGATGTAATCGAGTTCCTCGGCCATCTTATCGCCCTTCTCGAACGACCACCTGAAGAACTTGATCGCTTCCTGCGAGGCGGCTTTGTCGGTTGCATCCTTGTGCATCAGGATGAAGGTCGCTGCCGTGATCGGCCACGAGGCGTCGCCGGGCTGGTTGGTCAGGATCAGGTAATACCCGGGCGCTTTCGCCCAATCAGCGTTGGAGGCCGCGGCCTGGAACGCCTCGACGGTGGGCTGCACCGTCTTGCCGGCGCTGTTGACCATCGCGGTGTAGGTCAGCTTGTTCTGTTTGGCGTAGGCGTATTCGACATAGCCGATGGCATTCCTGGTCTGGCTGATGTTGCCGGCAACGCCTTCGTTACCCTTGGCGCCCACGCCGACCGGCCATTCCACCGCCGTGCCGGAGCCGACCTTGGATTTCCAGTCGGCGCTCGCCTTCGACAGATAGTCGGTGAAGTTGAAGGTGGTGCCGGAGCCGTCGGAGCGGCGAACGACGGTGATCGCCTCGGACGGAAGCTTCAGCTTCGGATTGAGTCTTGCGATCGCCGAGTCATTCCATTTGCTGATGGTTCCGAGATAGATTTTGGCAAGCGTCTCGCCATCGAACACCAATTCGCCGGGCTTGATGCCGTCGAGGTTCACCACGGGCACGATGGCGCCCATCACCATCGGCCACTGCACGAGGCCGTCCTTGTCGAGCACATCCGGTTTCAGCGGCGCATCGGTGGCGCCGAACGTCACCGTCTTGGCGAGGATCTGCTTGATGCCGGCGCCTGAGCCGATCGACTGGTAGTTCAGGCCGTTGCCGGTCTCTTTCTTGTAGGCATCGGCCCATTTCGAATAGACCGGAAACGGAAAGGTCGCGCCCGCGCCGGTGATGTCGGCGGCAAAGGCGTGCGTCGAGGCGGCGACCAGGCCGGCGGCCAGGATCGCTTTGAGAAAATTCATGAGGTGTCTCCATCTTGTGAGCGAAGCGCCGGACGCGCCCGATAGCGCTCATGCCGCCCCTCTAGAGGCGGTCGATGCTGCTTTTACGACGGCTGGATGACGGCTGGATGACAGCGCCAAGCTTATGAAAAGGCTGCGCTTTGTCCCTCGACGGGGGTCCTGGTCTGGGGAAAACAGGCAGTGAAGGTGGCGCCGTTTTTCGGCACGCTTTCGATCAAGAGTCGGCCGCGGTGGCGGTTAACGATATGTTTAACCAAGGATAAGCCCAAGCCGGTGCCGCCCTGCGCGCGGCTGTCGCCGACATCGACCCGGTAAAACCGCTCGGTCAGCCGAGGCAGATGCTCCGGGGCTATTCCGGGCCCGAAATCGCGCACCGTGACGCGTATTTCGGGGGCGCCATCAGGCGATGCCGCCGATGTCAGCGACACCATGACCTTGCCGCCAGAGGCGCCGTATTTCAGCCCGTTCTCGATCAGGTTTTCGAACAATCGCAGCAATTCTTCGCGGTCGCCGGCGATCACCACCGGTTCGGCAGGCAAATCAGTCTCGATTCTGACATGGCGTTCGCTCGCCAACGGCTCCAGCCCGTCGGCGACCTGGCGGATGATCGGCACGATATCTACCAGGGTGTCGGGACGCACATGCGCCGAGAGTTCGACCCGTGAGAGCGACAACAGATCGTCGATCAGCCGCGCCATCCGCGTCGCCTGCGCATGCATGATGCCGAGAAACCGCTCCCGCGCCTTGGCATCTTCCCTGGCCGGCCCCTGCAGCGTATCGATGAAGCCGGACAAGGCGGCCAGCGGCGTTCGCAATTCATGGCTGGCATTGGCGACGAAGTCGGCGCGCATTTCCTCGACGCGGCGCAGCGGCGTCTGATCGTGGAATGTCATCAGCATGCAGGTGTCGGAACCGCCGAAGGTAGTCGGCACCGACACCGGCGTGATGATCAACTCCATCCAGCGATCGACCGGAACGTGATCGAGATAGCTCGTGCGCCGCGGTTCGGCGGTGGCAATGGCTTCGCGAAGCGCGGTGACGATGTCGGGTGAGCGCAGCGCGAATTGGGCCAATTCGTTCTTGCGCAGCGCGGGCGCAAGTTGCGAGGCCGCCAAATTGAGGTGGATGACGCGGCCGGCGCGATCGAGCAGCACGGCAGGATCGGGCATTGCCGCGACGACGGCGCTGACGGCCGCGGCCTCGACCGGGTTGAGGCCGGGAATTTCTTCGCGCGAGGCGGCCACATTGTGCAATCGCCATGGCACCAGGGCCGCCCCGGCGACACAGACGAAAACCATCGCCGCGATGGCTGCCGGGACTTCACCGACCAGCACCAAAGCTGCCAGCGCCAACCCCGCCGCCAGCAGGATGATGGCCGAATGTCGCAACCGGTCGGGCCAGGGTGGGAACGTTGAAGGGGACGCGTCTGTCGCCATTGGACCGGCTGCCTCCTCCGTCGGGTTGGTCAGGCGCCGGAATCGCCATGTTCGCGCAGATAAGGGCCGTCGCGTTTCGGCTCGGTTTCCGGCGTCGGCATCAGCTTGCGCAGGCGTTTCAGCCGCGCACTCAGGATAAGCTCCCGAAGCGTCAGCAGGATTACAGAAACCAGGAACGGCGCGTAATAATATAGCAGCCGGAACAGCAGCATTCCGGCCAGCAGTTCTTCCTTGTCCATCTGCCACAGGCCAACCAGCATCGCGGCATCGAACACGCCGAGCCCGCCGGGCGAATGGCTCGCGAAACCGAGCAGCGTCGCGGAAACGAAAATCACCGCGACGACGATGAAGCCGAGATTGGGATCGTCCGGCACCAGCATGTACATCGCCAGCGCGCAAAAGCCGAGATCGACAATGCCGATGGCAATTTGCAGCAGCGTCAGCGGACCCCCGGGCAACACCACCGTCCACGGCCCGCGGCCGACCTTTCGCGGCATCATCCAGACCCAGGCGACGTAGCCAACCAGGCCGATGATGATGCCGATCGCGACCATGCGGTTGAGCCATGGCGGCAACTGGTCGATATTGGCTGCGGCCTCCGGATGATAACAAATGCCCAGTCCCAGCACCGCGGCATTGCCGAGCCAGAACGTCAGGCCGGCCAGAAAGCAGATCTTGGCCACGTCGATCGCGTTCAGTCCCCACGCCGAATAGATGCGGTAGCGCACCGCGCCGCCGGTAAAGACGCTGGCGCCGACATTGTGCCCGATCGAATAGCTGGTGAAGGCGGCGAGCGCGTTGATCCGGTACGGAATATCGGGGCGGCCGATGGCGCGGACCGCGAACAGGTCATAAAAGGTCAGCGTGAAGTAGCCGGCGGTGACGAACAGCGCGGCCAGCGCAATCGAACTGTAGTCGGTTTGCTTGATGGCCTCGATCACCTCGTCGACGTCGATGCCGCGCAGCATGTGATAAAGCACATAGCAGGCGATCGCGATGACCGTGACGCTGATCGCAACACCCAGCCTGTGCAGGATTTGCTTTTGGCGCAGAAACGAGACCGCCCTGCGTATTGCTTCCAGCATCTAGACCTCGAACTGCGATCCCCTTGGCGAAAACGATCAAATGAGCGCCGCCAGCTTAAGCCGTCCTAGCGCGTTTTGCGGCGGAGTGGAATTCGGTTAGTGTGAATAAAACGCGTTCCTTCAATATATTAAGAACGGTTCGCCGCGCCAGTACACAGTTTTGCTGCAATTGGGACGGCGGCGGGGCCTATTGCTCAGACCGGCGGGGAGCAGCCTGTCGGGCGCGCATCAAGAGGCGCGGACGTGGTTCGAAACGACCCGGTCGCGCAGCCACGATCCGACCGCACAGCCAAGCAGATAAACCGCGAACAGGGCGAGGCCGAGGTCGAGCCAGTAGCCGGGCCGGGCCGGCACCACGCGGGCCAGCGCCACCGCGACGAGGATGACGGCGAGCCCCGCAAGCCAGCGTGCGGTGACCTTCGATACCCCCGGCCCGCGGTGGACCACGGCCACCCAGCCCATGCAGAAACCCAACAGCAGCGCTGCCAGCAGCCAGCCCCAGTGAAACGCCGCAAGATATGCCATCCCACTACCTCACCACGAACTCGATGCGGCGGTTCTGCGCCTTGCCTTCGTCGGTATCGTTACCGGCCACCGGCTGCTGACTGCCGTAGCCCACCGCCTTGAACCGATCCGCCGGCAGCCCCGCTTTGACCATATAATCCGCAACCGCCTGCGCGCGTTTTTCCGACAGCGCCTGGTTGAACCCGTCGTCGCCGTCGGTGTCGGTATGGCCCGCAATTTCGATATTGGCCGCCGGGCAGCGCAGCGCCGTCTCGATCAGCCGATCAAGCAGTCCGGCCGAATCCGGATCGATGGTGGCGCGGCCGTTTTCAAACCGGATTTTTCCCTTGCCCAGCAGTTCCGAAAACAACTGCTGACACACCGTGGCATCGACCGGCGCCGCGGCGGGCTTGACTGAAATTTCCGGATTGGCCTGCCAATTCCGCGGCAGGTCCTTGGTGAGGCCGGCACGGATCTGGCCCGCGGAAGCCTCATACAACGCATCGCCCGAAAGCTTCACCTCGCGATCGGTCACTGCAAGCGTCCCCGTCGATAGCCGCGACAACGCTCCGAGTGCCGACATCACCACGCTGGCAAAACTTGCGGGCGCGCCGATGCTCGGTTTGAGATTATCGACGATCTTTTCGCTGAAGAATTTGCGGCCTGCAGCAGCCACCAGCGCGGCGTGAACGGTGTTGTCGGGCACGTAGCCGGTTAATGTCAGCGTCTGCGACACCGGGTCCTTATAGGCCTGAAAGATATAAGGCGGCGCCTTGATCTCATTGACAGCAACCGAAAATCCCTCGGGGAGATTTTTCAGCGCCGCGGCGATGGCTTCGCGGCCACCCAGGTCGCGCGCCATGCCGGAAAGGCTGACTTGTGCATCGGTGATGGTGATCTTGCCATCCTTGAGTTTGCCGATCTGATCGATCAGCAACAAGGCGGCGGCATCGAAGCGTGGCGGCGCGCCACGCGCAAGACCCATGCGATCGGCCACCTCGACGCCGCTCAGCGAGGCGCGGGCGGCATCCAGCAGCCTGCCCTTGATGGCCGGCAGCGGTGTGCTGCCGCCGAGCGTCACCCGCGCCACATCGCGTTCGGCGGACCAGACGAAAGGCTTCGCTTCAGGAACGAGGCGGGTGTCATCGTTGACCAGCCGTACGCCGGGAACAGCATCGACCGCCGCTACGGCGCTGCGTCGCCCATCCTCGGAAAACGCATCGGCCGAGAAGGTGAGGTCACGGCCGGCGATCGCGATTTTCGTCTTGTCGAGGACGGTATCTTTCAGCGCAGCTGCGGCGCGCTGCGCCAGATCGGACTCCAGCGGCGCGGTGCTGGTCCAGGCCGCGAAAGCCCAAAGGATGACAAGGGGAATTGTGCCCGGCCACCATTTGCTGCTCCACCTGAAAAATCCGCGCATTAGCCATCCTGGGAGGGTCTGAAACCAGAGAAAACAAACCCTTGCGGGGCTGTCAAACTGGAAAATACCTCGAAGACGGCCCGGTCGGCTGCGGCCTTCCGGCTAACTGTTTCTTCAGCGCTTTTCGGCTAGCTTGATCGAAATCCGAACCGGCCGACGTCAATAATGAAGCAGTTTCGCAACAACATCATCCGTGCCGGGCTGGAAGCACTGTATTTCACCGGCGCCCATCACCTGCTGAAGCCGGTTTTCGCGGGCGTCGGGGGCATTTTCATGCTGCACCACGTTCGTCCGCGCCGCGACAACGCGTTTCAGCCCAACCATCATCTCGAAATTGCGCCCGACTTTCTGCGCGCGACCCTGGCCCACCTTCGAGCCAGCGGTATCGAGATCGTCACCGTCGACGAAATGTATCAGCGGCTGTTGCAGCAAGACTTTTCGCGCCGCTTTGCCTGCTTCACATTCGACGACGGTTACCGCGACAACCGCGATTTCGCACTGCCGCTGATGCGTGAGTTTGACGCACCCTTCACCGTCTACGTCGCCAGCGATTTTGCGCAAGGGACCGGCCGGCTGTGGTGGGTCGCGCTGGAGATGGTCATCGCCAAAGCTGAGAGCATCGAGGTGGAGATCGGCGGCCTCGCCATGCGCCTCGATACCGGCACACTCGACGCCAAGCAGGCAGCTTTCAACCGGCTGCACGACTGGATGCGCAACTTGCCGGGCGAACAGGATATCCGCCGCGAAGTCAGCGCGCTGTGCGCCCGTCACGGCGTCGATGAGAACGCCATCTGCCGGGAGCTCTGCCTGTCGTGGGAGGAATTGAAGCCGTTCGCGGACGATCCCCTGGTCACGATCGGCGCCCATACCATTACCCATTGCAACCTCGCCAAACAGGCGGAAGCCGTCGCCACTCACGAGATGGCGAGCAGCCGCGCGCAAATCGAAACCGAGTTGCAGCACGCGATCCTGCATCTCGCCTATCCCTATGGCGACCGAATGGCGGCGGGGACGCGCGAATTCGCGCTGGCGCAGGCGGCCGGATTCAAGACCGCGGTGACGACGCGGCCGGGGATGATCTTCCCCGGCAGCGCCGGACATCCCACCGCGCTGCCGCGGGTTTCGCTGAACGGCAACTATCAGGACCGGCGCATCCTGCCGGTGCTGACCTCGGGCGCCGCGACCGCAATGTGGAACGGTTTTCGCCGTGTCGACGCGGCGTGACAATTTGCGTCGTCCCGGCGAACGCCGGGACCCATAGACACCGTGCCTACTATTACAAAAGCTGCGGCGCCATTCTTCGCAACACATCGCCGGTGGTTGGGTCCCGGCGTTCGCCGGGACGACGCATGTGGTTGCCTTGACTCATCCATCTCCCGCGCCCAAAACCGTCGGCAAAACCATGGGAGGCCACATGTTCAAGGACCTGTTTTCGCTTCACGGCCGCATTGCGCTGGTAACCGGCGGTTCGCGCGGCATCGGCAAGATGATCGCGGCGGGATTTCTTAGCCAGGGCGCCGCCAAGGTCTACATCACCGCGCGCAAGGCCGGGCCCTGCGAGGCGACTGCGAAAGAGCTGACCGCCGAATATGACGGCGAATGCATCGCGCTGCCGATCGACATCTCGACGGTCGCCGGATGCGACAGGCTTGCCTCCGAGATCATCAAGCTGGAGCCGAAGCTCGACATCCTTGTCAACAATGCCGGTGCGGCATGGGGCGCGGAGTTCGACGAATTCCCGGAGAGCGGCTGGGACAAGGTGATGAACCTCAATGTCAAGTCGCTGTTCTTCCTGACCAAGGCGCTGGCCAAACCGCTGCGCGCCGCGGCGTCCGCCGAGCGGCCCGCGAAAGTCATCAACATCGCCTCGATCGACGGCATCTTCGTCAATCCGATGGAGACCTATTCCTACGCCGCCAGCAAGGCCGCGGTGATCCATCTGACGCGGCGGATGGCGACCAAGCTGATCAAGCAGAACATCGTCGTCACCGCGATCGCACCGGGCGCCTTCGCATCCGACATGAACAAGGCCGCGCGCGACCACGCCGACGAGGTGTCAAAACGCATCCCTGCGCGGCGGATCGGCAATGAGGAGGACATGGCCGGCTTGGCGATTTTCCTGGCGTCCCGCGCCGGCAACTATGTGGTCGGCAACGCCATCGCGATCGACGGCGGCGTGGTATATGCGAGCGCCGGGCTGGAGATCGCGGGGTAACTCCGTTGTCGTCCCCGCAAAAGCCCCGCGAAAGCGGGGACCTATAACCACCGTGCTTGTGGACAGGCACGATGGTTGCCCTATCCTTGCTCATCGAAAATCCTGGGCGTATGGGCCCCGCTTTCGCGGGGACGACACCCAGTTTGTGGCGCCCTAATACGTCTCCACGTGATACCGCCCGTCTTCGCGCATCGCCGTCTTCAGCGCCGCCCAGTCGAGCGATGCGCCGCGGCAGACATCAGCAAAAGCTTCATCGACGCCGCTCTCCATGCCCTTGAGGCCGCAGATATAGACATGGGTATGCGCGTCGTTGAGCAGTCCCGAGACAACGGAAGCTTCGGCGCGGATGCGATCCTGTACATAGACCCGCGGCTGCCCCGGCACCCGCGAATAGCAGAAATGTTTTGCCAGTAATTTTTCCGGCACCTTCTGCAGCGGCCCAAAATACGGCAGTTCTTCCGGGCGCCGCGCGCCGAAGAACAGCAGCAGGCGCCCCGGCGCATCGGACATGGCGCGGCGGCGGCGTTCGGTGAAGGCGCGGAAGGGCGCCGATCCCGTGCCGGTGCAGATCATGATGATGTTCGACGCCGGGTCGTTCGGGTGCAGGAAGGTAGCACCGAACGGGCCGGTGACGTCGAGCCTTGCGCCGCGCGGCAGGTCGCACAGGTAGTTCGAGCAGACGCCGCCGGGCTCCCGCTTCACCGTCAGCGACAGATTGTTGGCGTTGGGTTTTTCACCGTCGCGGGCGCTGGCGACGGAATAGAGCCGCACCAGATGCGGCTTGCCATCCGCCGTCGTACCGGGCGTGACGATGCCGATGCTCTGGCCTTCCAGCACCGGGAACGGCTGGTCGCCGAAATCCAGGATGATGTGGCGTACGTCATTGTCCGCGTCGTTGTGGGTGAGGCGGAAATTCCCGGCCACCGTCGCTTTCGCAGGCTTGCCGCGGTTGTAGAGATTGACCGTCGGCTTGGAGGCGGAATGCGGCGCCACCGCCTTGCCGCCAAGACCCTTGCGGGCTTCCTCGAGCAGCGCGCCGATTTCATCCTCCAGCGCCTCGACCGCTTCGCTGGATTCGCCGCTGTCCATTTGCGCTTGCGCCGGCAGGTCGCTCCAGGAAAACTGCTCCTCAAGCGAATAGGGCGTGGCCACAATGCGCCAGTTGTCGATGGCGCCGGTCGGGCACGGCGCGATGCAGTCCATGCAGTAATTGCAGATTTCGGCATTGACCACGTAGTTGTTGTCGTCGTGCGTCACCGCGTCGATCGGGCAGGTCTCCTCGCAGGTGTTGCACCTGATGCAGATTTCCGGGTCGATCAGGTGCTGTTTTTTCAAGGGTGCGTTCATGGCCCAGACTCGTGTCCCGGACGCGGTGCGGCATTCTTCATGCCGCTCCGCAGAGCCGGGACCGTACCAAACACCGTATTCGTTACGATCCCGGTTCTGCAGCGCATCACTTCGTGCTGCGCTGCGCCCGGGAAACGTACACGATCACGCCGCGATCTTCACATATTCGAATTCGCCGGGCTTGTTGTCGATGCCGACTTTCGGCGGCGAGATCCAGTTCGCGAACTTGCCGGGCTGGCTTTCCGGCACCATCAGCGAGGAGACGAAGTCGCCGTCCTCGGCGGAGGGCAGGTAGTCGCCCTTCACTTTTTCCCATTCGGCATCGGAGAGGATGATCCCCTTGGACGTGGCATTGACATCGCGGAATTCCCCGATCTGGCGGTGGAACGCGGTGTGCGGCAGTTCGAAGCGGAAATTGACGCCGGCTTTTTCGATGATCTTGTTCCAGCGCTCGACGCCCCTGGCGCAATCCTGCGTATAGTCGTCGCGCAGCCGCATGTTCAGCGCGGTGAGTGCGGGCTCGTCGACCAGTTTTATTTCGCCATCGACCAGTTTCAGAACCTGATAGACATCGTTGGTGAGGCGGTGGTCGTCGTCGATCTTGGTCTCCTGGAAACGTCCCTTCAGACCCGAATTGTAAAAGTTCGCGGCATTGGTGGAGACCTCGGAGCCGAACAGGTCGAGCGACACCGAGTAATGCAGGTTCATCTTCTTCTGCATGGTCGGAAGGTCGATGACGCCGAGCGCCCTCACCTTCTCGACCGCATTGGGGTCGTCGATGCCGGCTGATTTCATCGCCTCACAGGTGCGCTGCAGGATCCGCCCGACGCCGGTTTCGCCGACGAACATGTGATGCGCCTCTTCGGTGAGCATGAAGCGGCAGGTCCGTGACAACGGATCGAAGCCGGATTGCGCGAGACTCTCCAGCTGCATCTTGCCGTCGCGGTCGGTGAAGAAGGTGAACATGAAGAACGACAGCCAGTCCGGCGTCGCTTCGTTGAAGGCCCCAAGCATGCGCGGTGCATCGGCGTCGCCGGAGCGGCGGCGCAACAGATCGTCGGCCTCCTCGCGGCCGTCGCGGCCGAAATATTTCTGTAACAGATACACCATCGCCCAGAGATGGCGGCCTTCCTCGACATTGACCTGGAACAAATTGCGCATGTCGTAGAGCGACGGCGCGGTCTTGCCGAGATGGCGCTGCTGCTCGACCGAGGCCGGCTCGGTGTCGCCCTGGATCACGACAAGACGCCGCAACATCGCGCGATATTCGCCGGGCACTTCCTGCCACGCCGGCTCGCCGAGATGCTGGCCGAAATTCACCTTGCGTTGCTCGTCCTGCGGCGCCAGCAAAATGCCCCAGCGATATTCCGGCATGCGGACGTAGTCGAATTTCGCCCAGCCCTTCGGATCGACGCTGACCGCGGTGCGGAGATAGACCAGCGAATCCTGAAAGCCTTCAGGCCCCATGTCGTTCCACCAGTCGAGATAGCCGGGATGCCAGCCCTCCAGCGCTTTCAGCACCTGCCGATCCTCGGTGAGGTTCACGTTGTTGGGAATCTTGGTGGTGTAATCGACATTCATGAGGTTCATGGCGGAACTCCTTGTTCTATCCTTTAGCGTCATTCCGGGGCGCGCGAAGCGCGAGCCCGGAATCCATAACCACGATTGGGGGTTATGGATTCCCGGCCTGCGCCAAGAGGCGCATCCCGGAATGACGGCGGTTGTTGATGGCGCCGTACATCACACCCGCGTCATATCGAATTGCGCCTTCACGCCGGTGCCGTAGCGCCGGAGCGCGCCGTCCTCGCCGACCGCGTTGGGGCGCTGAAAAATCCAGTTCTGCCACGCCGTCAGCCGCGAGAAGATTTTCGATTCCATGGTCTCCGGACCGACAAAGCGCAGATTGGCTTCCATGCCGGTGAGGCCGTCCGGCGAAAAACTCGCGCGTTCCTCGAAGAACACCCGGACTTCGTCGTCCCAGTCGATGTCGTCGAGCGCGAAGGTGACAAGCCCCAGTTTCTCGGCTTCCTCCGCATCCAGCGCCTCGCCGGTCCTTGCCTGCGCGGTTTCCACGTCGGAAGGGTTGGCCTGGAAGCGCGACTGCAGCCGGGTCAATCCATGGCTCATCGGATACGGTCCAAAGTTCATCGCACTCAGCACGATCGCCGGCGGCGCGCGGTTGTCGCCCTGCCGCGAACCGGCCAGCATGTAGGAGCGGTCGGCCGCGAACACCAGTTCGGCCAGCGTGCCTGCGAAGCACGAGCCGGGCTCGACCAACGCCACCAGCGTGCGCGAGGTGACGTCGATGCGCTTGAGCACGCGCTTCCAGTATTGCCTCATCTCGTTGACCAGCCAGTGCGCCTTGTTGGCTTCGAGGAACGCGTCATGCGCCAGCACCTGCGCGCCGTCGCCATGCGACTTGAACACCAGCATCGCGGTTTCCAGTTCGTTGATGCGCAGATGCAGGATGGCGTCGTCGAGTTCGCGCGCTGCCTGCAGCGGCCAGAATGACGCGCCGAGTACGATCATGCCGTCGATGTCGGCCGGCGGCTTAGTCTCCGGCGCCTTGATCGAGATCGTCGCGATACGCTGATCGCGGTTGAGGTCGACGCTGACAAACTCGTATCGAATGCCGCTGTCATCGATGGTACGCGTCAGCGGCGTTAACGCGATGCCGCTGCCATTGCCGGAGCGCTTCGACGCTGCGGCGAATTGTCTGGCGCGCTCGAGGACCTTTGCCTCCAGCTTGCTGTTGGGCACGATCTCGTCGACCAGCCGCCACTGCACCGCGCGCTTGCCCTTGATGCCTTCCTCGATGGTGCAGAAATAATCGGCGTGATCGCGGCGCACCTTGCGCTTGTCGACCACCCGCGTCAGGCCGCCGGTGCCGGGCAGCACCGCCAGCAGCGGCACTTCTGGCAGCGCGACAGCCGCAGCGCCGTCGTCGGCCATGATGATGTGATCGGTGGCGAGCGCGAGTTCATAGCCGCCGCCCGCGGCGGTGCCATTCACCACCGTGATGAACTTCTGGCCCGAATTCTCGCTGGAGTCTTCAAAACCGTTGCGGGTCTCGTTGGTGAACTTGCAGAAATTGACCTTGTGGGCGTGGGTCGATCCCGCCAGCATGCGGATGTTGGCGCCGGCGCAGAACACGCGATTTTTTCCCGAGCGCAGCAACACCACTTTTACCTGCGGGTGCTCGAAACGCAGCCGCTGCACCGCGTCGGCAAGCTCGATATCAACACCGAGGTCGTAGGAATTGAGCTTGAGCTGGTAGCCCTCGAACAGGCCGCCGTTCTCGTCGACGTCCATCGTCAGCGTCGCGACATCGCCCGCGACATCCAGCTTCCAGTGCCGGTAGCGCGACGGGTCGGTCTGGAAATCGATGTATCTGGCGCCGTTCGCGAGCACCCGATCTTCACCCACCATGGGCCACCCGTCTGGTTTCTTGCGCCTGTCGCTGAGCTGACCTGCACAATAGTGCATGTTTTGGATGAGGTCTAGACCAGAAATACAAAAATCTGCATTTTGTTTCAGGTTCGGCCGATCGAGGCGATCGCGACCCAATCGGTTTTGGACAATGCCGGCTGCGCCAGTTTGCTCCGCAGCAGGCCCGCCAGCGCGCCGGTCGGAAATGCATCGGCGAAGCCGCCGCCCGCCGCGGTTGCCTTGCGCACGCCGAGCTCGTTGAGCTCGGCCAGCGCCTCCCCGAACAGCCGGCCGGCTGCGTGCGGCTTTCCCATTCGAAGCTTCAGGTTGGCGTTGGCGATCTGGATGCAGGCGCGCAGCAAGATCCGCTCGCGTCCGCCCTGGGGTGCCGCGGCCCACACCGCCTCCAGGATCTCGTGGCTCTCCCAGAAGAATCCGGAATCGTTCAGGCCAACGCCGTAGCGCAACGCCGGATGGCGCGCCGGCACGAACCCGTTGAAGCGGGCCGGCACCAGCGCCTTGGCCATCGCCAGCGTCTCGTGGTCCGGTTCGGTGTCGACGCCGGGAACGTAAGCCCAGCGCGGCAGCGTGAGATTGACCGCTGTCGAGGGAGGCACGTTCATTCGGGCATCGCAGCGGCGAGCATGCTATGCCGCGCGCCCCTGCGCACCCTCATGCACCTGCAAAATGCACCTTGCGAATTCCGCGATCGCATCCAGCGTCGCCTCCGGCGCCTCGCGATGCGGCGAATGCCCGGCACCGGTGATGATCGAGGCGTCGACCGGACAATAGCATTCTTCGCGCGCGATTTCGATCTGGCGAATCGTCCCATACTGATCGTCGGCGCCCTGCACGATCGCAACCGGCACCCGGATATAGGCGAGATATTCCGAAATGTCCCAATCGCGAAATTTTGGGTTGAGCCAGGAGTCGTTCCATCCGTAGAACGCGTTGTCGACATCCCGGTGCCAACGCTTCAGTTTTGCCCTCAGCCCAGTGGTCTCATAAGCGATTTTGATCTCGGCGATCGACTGCACCGAAATATCCTCGACAATGAAATGCGGCGCGATCAGCGCCAGCCCGCGGATGCGGTGATCCTGCACGCCGCCGGCATAGATCGCCGCGATCGATGCGCCGTCGGAATGTCCGACCAGCAAGCCGCGGCGGAAACCGATGGCGTCGAGAAGTTTCGGCAGCACGGTGAGCGCTTCGGTGTGCATGTAGTCGACCGGGCGCGGCAGGCTTGCCGGCGACGAGGCGCCGTAGCCGGCTCGCGAATATGCGAACACGCCGGTCCCGGTGGCGGTGGCAAGCTTTTGCGGAAAATCGCCCCACAGCGCAGCGGAGCCCAGCCCTTCGTGCAACAGCACCAGCGTCGGCGCGTCGCCGGGCGCAGGGCCGATCATGGAGTATTCGAGTTGCGCTCCGCCGATGTCGAGGAAGCCCGCCGAATTCACGCGCCGACTCCCTCCACGTCGTCCCCGCGAACGCCGGGACCCATATGTGGACGGCCCCCGTGGCACAAGAGGTTTGTGAGGTTTGATCGGATCGCTTGCATCCATATGTCCGGCCTGTTGATGCGGTCGCTGTGACCGCTGGCCAAGATGGCTTCCGCGAC
>Ga0081539_10000323_pt1 | contig 106662 bp, 70 predicted proteins | sample TabmetS4T2R2_FD_71023 | JGI IMG/M metagenome (GOLD analysis project Ga0081539, IMG submission 71023) | Tabebuia heterophylla rhizosphere microbial communities from the University of Puerto Rico - S4T2R2 | ecosystem: Host-associated > Plants > Roots > Rhizosphere ... | reverse complement strand
CAACTCCATCTTCGACGTGAACCTCGACGGCAACCTGACTGACCGGCTCAACTCGACTGCCGGCATCACCGTCACGGGCAACCGCAGTCAGCCCCTACAGTTGACCGGCGACCCGCAGCGGCTGCTCGCGCCCATCGGGCAGGGCGGGCAGGTCGGGCGCAACTCGTTCCGCGCCGGCAGCGTGCTCGATTTAAACGCCGCGCTCATCCGGCACATCGGCTTTGGCGAGCAGCGCGACTTGAGCTTCCGCGTGGACGTGTTCAACTTCCTGAACCGGGCGAACTACGGCATCCCCGTGCGGCTGTTGGAAGCGCCGGGGTTTGGGCGGGCGACCAATACGGTGACGCCGGCTAGGAGGGTGCAGTTCTCGTTGAAGCTCTCGTTCTGAGGGGCGCTCAACTAACCACCAAGCCACGAAGGCACGAAGAAGGAGCGACCTTTCTTCGTGCCTTCGTGGCTTGGTGGTTATTCTTCCGGTCTGCCGGGAGCACTCATTTCTTCCGGCGCTTACTCTTCGGCGGCTGCGGCTTGTCGTACTCGTCCATCTCGTTGGTCTCGATGATGCGATAGACCTTCTTGCCGATTCTGGTCTCCGTCACGCCGGTAATCGAATCGAGCGCCGGCATGCCCGGCCGGAGCGGGTCTAAAGGCGGGATGAGCGGCGGCTCGCTCTTGCCGGTAGCTCTGGCCCTCTTTTTACCTGATGATCGCGGCACAGTTCCTCCACAACGCGCGCCTTACGGCTTGAACGTTATCTTGGTGATCGGGTGTACTTCCCAGATGCTGGGGATGCGGCTCTTCAAGCTCGGCGGGCCGGGCCTGTTGCCGCGACTGTGCGTCGCGTCGAAGAACAGCGAGCCTTCGATGACGACAGGGATCGGCGGGTCGGGGTAGAACTGGTATTTCATCCCCGGCAGGGGGTGCTGCAAGACCTCCGCGTAGAATTTCTTGTATGCGTCGCGCGCGGCCTTTAAGGCGGCGAAGGACGGGCTGCTCTTCGGTGGCAGGCCCGACAGCTCCATGTTCATGTACAACTCTTTCTTGCTCGGGTCGCGCCCGATGATCAGGTGGAAGTCGTTATCCTTCTCCCTGCTCGCGGCGTAGATGAAAGCCTTGACCTGCACGTTCCGCTGCTCCTGCGGGACGCGATCCGACTTCGGGCCCGTCGGGATGTCGAGCGCCACCATCTCGGCGTCCGGCGTCAGCGAGTCAATCAGGTCTTTCAGATCGTTGAACTTCTCAAGCTTGCCCTTCGCTTTGGATATTTTGGCGGCCTTGCGATCACTGCCCTGATAGCTGTCCCCCGTGGGGGCAGCGGCCGCCGCCGCGCTGAGCGCAAGTATCAGGGGCTTGGTCTTATCCAACTCGTACTCGTCCATCTCGTTGGTCTCGATGACCCGATACTTGGGCGCGGGGGCCGCGCCCGCCGTGGCCGCTGCCACGAACGGCACTTCGACGACGGAGTCCAACGCCGGCATGCCCGTCCGCATGGGGTTCAGGGAGTGAGTGTTCAAGGCCGCGTTCAGCGAGAGGATGTTGTCAGCTTTCTTCTTGCCCGACTTCTTTGCCATTAGCGTCTGCTCCTGTCTCGGCTTGGGAGATCGGCCGCAACTTTTACTCTCACCCCTGTTTGCTGTCAAGAACTATTCCCGCCCATCAACAACCCAGGACGCGGGCCAAAATCGGTTGACAGATATTTGACCGCAGGTGTACTGTGCGCTGGCCACCTAACGGCTGTTCGTTGCTGAGCCTCGCTCAACTCCAACACCGTCTCGTTGTTCACAAGTTAAGGTACTGACGTGATGCAGCACCCGGCTGCGGTACGTTCTCTACCGCCGCGGTCGGTGGTCACGAACCCTCACGCCCCTGTCGCATTCGGCCTGCCGCCCGTGCGTTGAGGCGCGCGCTCGTGCCCTTGTCACCTAACGGCTCGCCGTCTGTCCAGACACACGCGCGCGCCGCGCCGGGTTTGCAGACGCCCTCGCGCCCGTCTGGAGTTTGCCATGAGCGACAAAAGCTACGCCGGCCCGTCCGGCCTCACTGCCGAAGAGCAGGAACTTCTCTCGTACCTGTTAGCCGAGGAACAGTTGCCGCCCGCGCCCGCGCCCCTCCGGCCGCGCCGCGAACAGCGCGCCACCGCCCCGCTCTCTTACGCCCAACAGCGGCTGTGGTTCTTAGATCAACTCTGGCCCGGCGCGCATGTCTATAACAACTCGCTCGCGGTACGTTTCCAGGGGCGACTCGACACGGCGGCGCTCGAACTGGCCCTGAACCAACTCGTGCGCCGGCACGAGACGCTGCGTACCACGTTCAAGCTGACGGACGAAGGGCCTGTTCAGGTCGTCGCGCCGACTCAGCCCGTCCGCCTGGCGCACGTAGACCTGTCGCGGCACGGCGACGGCGAGCGCGAAGAGGCTGTGCGCCGCTGGATCGCCGAAGAGATCAAGCGCCCGTTTGATCTAACGCGCGGGCCGCTGCTGCGCGTGAGCCTCTTGCGACTGGGCGCGGCAGAGCACGTCGGCGTGCTCGTGCTGCACCACATCATCAGCGACGGCTGGTCGCAGGGCGTGCTGTTTGAAGAGTTGGGCCTGTGCTACGGCGCGGCCTTGAACGGCACAGCCGCGCCCTTAGCCGATCTACCGATCCAATACGCCGACTACGCCGTGTGGCAGCGGGAGCGTTTGCAGGGCGAGGTGCTGGCTGATCAACTCGACTACTGGCGCGAGCAGTTGGCGGGCGTGCCGGAGCTGTTGGAACTGCCCACGGATCGGCCGCACCCGCCCGTGCAGAGCTTTCGCGGCGCGCGCGCGGACTTACTGTTGCCGCCGCTCGCGGGTCTCAAAGCGTTGCGCCAGCAGGAGGGCGTGACGACGTTTATGGTGCTGCTGGCCGCCTTTCAGATTCTGCTGGCGCGTTACACGGGGCAGACGGACATCGTGGTCGGCACGCCCGTCGCCGGCCGCGAGCAGGTGCAGACCGAAGGGCTGATCGGCTTCTTCGTCAACACGCTCGCGCTGCGCACAGACCTCGCGGGCGACCCGTCCGTGCGCGAGTTGCTGCGGCGCGTCCGAGAGGTCGCGCTCGGCGCTTACGCGCGGCCGGAAGTGCCGTTCGAGAAGTTGATCGAGGAGTTGCGCGGCGAACGCAGCCAGAGTCACCAGCCGCTCGTGCAGGTGGCCTTCGCGCTCGACAACATGCCGACCGACAGCCTGCAACTCACGGGCGTCACGCTCCGCAAGATGAACGTCGTTCCCGAAACGGCCCGGTTCGATCTGATGCTGTCGGTCAGAGAGACGCCAAAAGCTCTGGCGGCCACACTGGAATACAGCACCGACCTATTCGACGCGGCGACGATCAAACGCATGCTCGGCCACTACGCGACGCTGCTGGCCGCCGTCGCCGCCGATCCCGACCAGCCCGTCTCGCGTCTACCGATGCTCACCGCTGACGAGGAGAGATCACTCGTCGCCGCGCAGCAACAGACGACGCAGTTCGCGCCAGGCGATTGCCTGCACCAACTCTTTGAAGCGCAGGCGCGGCGCACGCCCGACGCCGTCGCGCTGGTTTGCGAAGACAAGCGTTTGACCTACGGCGAATTGAACCGGCGCGCGAATCAGTTGGCGCGTCGCCTGCGCGCGTTGGGCGTCGGGCCGGAAGTCTTGGTCGGCGTCTGCCTGGAACGTTCGCTGCACACGGTCGTCGGCATACTCGGCGTGCTCAAGGCCGGCGGCGCTTACGTCCCGCTCGATCCGGCCTACCCGCAAGAGCGCCTCGCCTTCATGCTCGCGGACGCGCGGATCGAGTTGGTCATCACGGAGCAGCCGTTGGTCGAACGTCTACCGCCCGACGGACTGCGGCTGCTGTGCCTCGATCAGGACTGGCAGCTATGCGCCCGCGAGCCTGCGGACGATTTCGCGTCCGTCGCGCGCCCGGACAATACCGCCTACGTGATCTACACATCCGGCTCGACAGGGCGACCCAAGGGCGTGCTCGTCACGCACGCCAACGTCGCGCGCCTCTTTGCCGCCACCGCAGCCTGGTTCAACTTCGGGGCGCACGACACGTGGACGCTGTTCCATTCCTACGCCTTCGACTTCTCGGTCTGGGAGTTGTGGGGTGCACTGCTCTACGGCGGGCGGCTGGTCGTCGTGCCGTATCTGGTCAGCCGCGAGCCAGCGGCCTTCCACGAGTTGTTAGCCCGCGAGCGCGTGACGGTGCTCAACCAGACGCCATCGGCTTTCCGCCAACTGCTGCGCGTGGACGAAGCGGCGGGCGCGGGCGCATTGTCGCTGCGGCTGGTCATCTTCGGCGGCGAGGCGCTGGACTTGCAGAGTTTGCAGCCGTGGTACAACCGGCACGACGACGCTGCCCCAACGCTCGTCAACATGTACGGCATCACGGAGACGACCGTCCACGTCACCTACCGCCCGCTGCGCTTGGCGGACGTACAAGCCCGCGCAGGCAGCGTGATTGGTGCGCCGATCCCAGACCTCGAAGTTTACGTCCTCGATCCGCACATGCAGCTTGTCCCGGCAGGCTTGCCCGGCGAGTTGTACGTCGGCGGCGCTGGCCTGGCGCGCGGTTATCTCAACCGCCCGGAGTTGACGGCCGAGCGGTTCGTGCCGCACCCGTTCTCGGCCGAGCCGGGCGCGCGGCTCTACCGCACGGGCGACCTCGCGCGCCGCCGCGCCGACGGCGAGCTTGAATACCTCGGCCGCTGCGACGAGCAGGTGAAGATCAGGGGCTTCCGCATCGAGTTGGGCGAGGTGGAAGCCGTCCTCGGGCGGCACGAGGCGGTGAAAGAGGTCGTGGTCGTGGCCCGGACGGACGCGGCCGGCGAACGACAACTGGTGGCTTACTTCGTGCCGTCCGCCGCCGCGCCGACGGACGGCCTGCCGAACGAATTACGCCGCTACCTGCGCGAGCATGTGCCGGACTACATGATTCCGTCGGCCTTCGTGCCGATGGCGCAGTGGCCGCTCACGCCCAGCGGCAAGATAAACCGGCGCGCGCTGCCCGCGCCCGAACCCGCGCGCCCTGAACTACAGGAGCTTTACGTCGCGCCGCGCAATGACGCGGAGACCGCGCTCGCCGCCATCTGGGCCGACGTGCTGAATGTCGAGCGCGTCGGCGTGCACGACAACTTCTTCGATCTCGGCGGCGACTCGATCCGCAGCGTCCGCATCATGGCCATGGCCAGAGAGCGCGGTCTGCACTTCACGCTCCAACAACTCTTCCAGTATCAGACCATCCACGAACTCGTCAGCCAACTCGCGCCGGGCGACGCGCCCGATGAGAGCGCCGGCAGGACTGAGCCGTTCAGTCTGATCTCTGCGGCCGAGCGCCAGCGCCTGCCTGCCGACGTAGAGGACGCTTACCCTTTGGCCATGCTCCAGGCCGGCATGCTCTTTCACATGGCCTACCGGCCGGAGCAGATGGTCTATCACAACGTCTATAGCTATCACCTGAAGGCGCGGCTCGATCTCGCGGCCCTCGGCGCGAGCCTGCGATGGTTGATCGAGCGCCACGCCATCCTGCGCACGTCGTTCGACCTCACCACTTATCAAGAGCCGCTGCAACTCGTCCACCGCACCGCGCCGCTCCCGCTGCACGTCGCAGACATCTCGCACCTGACTTTCGCCGAGCAGGAGGCGGCGCTCGCCGCCTTCGTGGAGCGCGAGAAAAGCTTGCGCTTCGACTTCGGCAGCCCACCCCTCATCCGCTTCGCCGTCCACCGGCGCGACGCCGAGACGTTCAACTTCACCTTCACCGAATGCCACCCGATCCTCGACGGCTGGAGTCTGCACTCGCTGCTGGCCGAGTTGTTCACCTACTACTTCTCTCTGCTGCACAACCGGCCCGTCGCGCACTACCGCCCGCTCACGAGTTCTTACCGGGACTTCGTCGCGCTGGAACGCGCGGCGCTCGCGTCGGACGAGGCGCGGCAGTTCTGGCACGACAAGCTGGACGGCTGCACCGTGATGGAATTGCCACGCCAACTCGCGCCGTCCGCGCCGGCCGACGGCGGTCAGCGCATACGCAAGCTGAGCGAGCAACTTAGCGCCGAACTCTCCGAAGGTCTGCCGCGACTGGCGCGCGAACTGGGGCTGCCGCTCAAGAGCGTGCTCTTGGCCGCGCACCTCAAGGTGATGAGTTTGATCAGCGGCGAGACGGACGTGCTCACCGGCGTCCTGTCGGTCGGGCGGCCCGAAACGGCCGACGCGGAGCATGTGCTCGGTCTCTTCTTCAACACGCTGCCGTTTCGCTTCACAGTGGCGCGCGGCTCGTGGGCCGAGCTGATCAAGGCTGCGTTCGCGGCCGAACTCGAACTCCTGCCCTTCCGCCGCTATCCGGTCGCGGCGCTGCAACAGCAGCGCGGGCGCAAGGCCATCTTTGAAAACGTCTTCACCTACCTCCACTTTCACGTGCTCGACGACCTGTTCCAGTCAGGCGACCTGGAACTGCTCGGCGCGGGGCGCTACTGGGAGGAGACCAACCTCACGCTCAGCACCGCCTTCAAAATCCATCCGCACTCCGAGCGCCTGCACCTGTCCATCCGCTACGACAGCACGCAGTTCTCCGCGCCGCAGATGGGAGCTTTGCGCGATTACTACCTGAGCGTTCTCACCGCAATGCTCCGCGACCCGGCCGCGCCGCACACGCGAGAGAGCCTGCTCTCAGCCGCGGAGCTACGCCGCTGCCTCGTCGAGTGGAACGACACGGAGACCGACGCCGACCCGACCGTCTGCGCCCACGAGTTGTTCGCCGTGCAAGCCGCCAGGACGCCCGACGCCGTGGCCGTCGTGTACGAGGACGAACAACTCACCTACGGCGAGTTGAACCGGCGTGCGAATCAACTCGCCCGCCACCTACAGACCGCGGGCATTAGTCCCGAAGTGACGGTCGGCATCCTGATGGAGCGTTCGCTTGAGATCGTCATCGCCATCCTCGGCGTCCTGAAGGCCGGCGGCGCATACGTGCCGCTCGATCATCAGTCTCCGCCTGAGCGCCTCGCCGTCATGGCCGAAGAGGCCGACATTCAACTCCTGCTCACGCAGCAGCGCATGTCCGAGCGACTGCCGCGCCCGCCCGCGCCCGTGCTCCGCATGGACGCCGACTGGCCCCTCGTCGCGCAGTCCGCCGACAGCGAGCCGCCGCGCCGTGCCGCGCGTGAAAACCTCGCCTACATGTTCTTCACCTCCGGCTCGACGGGTCGCCCAAAGGCGGTCGCGGTCGAGCACCGGCAACTGCTCAACTACCTGACGGGCATCGAAGCGCGGCTGACGCCGCCCGCGCCGGCCAGCTTCGCCATGCTCTCGACCTTCGCGACCGACCTGGGTCTCACGATGTTCTACCCCGCGCTCTGCTCCGGCGGCACGCTGCACATCATCTCGCAGGAGCGCGCCGCCGACCCCGCGGCCCTCGCCGCTTACTTCAAACGCCATCCCGTTGACTGCCTCAAGCTTGTCCCAACGCACCTAGCGGCCCTGCTGAGCGCCGCGCCCGCAGCCGACATTCTGCCCCGTCGCCAACTCATCCTCGGCGGCGAGGCCGCCAGTTGGTCGCTCGTCGAAACCGTCCGCAAGCTCGCCCCCGACTGCGCCATCCTCAACCACTACGGGCCGACCGAGACGACCGTCGGCGTGCTGACCTACGCCGTCCCGCATGCGTCCCTTGACCATCGCCCCGCCGCACCGCCGCTCGGTCGCCACTTGGCCAACACGCAGGTTTACATACTGGACGCGGACTTGAATCCCGTCCCGCCCGGCACGCCGGGCGAGTTGCACGTCGGCGGCGCGAGCGTGAGTCGCGGCTACTTCGCGCGCCCCGATCTGACGGCCGAGAAATTCATTCCCGACCCGTTCAGCCGCCGCGCGGGCGCGCGCCTCTACAAGACCGGCGACCGCGCCCGCCATCTCCCCGGCGGCGACGTGGAATTTCTCGGCCGCATAGATCAGCAGGTGAAGATTCGCGGCTACCGCGTCGAGTTGAAAGAGATCGAGCAAACCTTGCTGCGCCACCCGGCGGTGCGCGAAGCGGCGGTCGTGGCGCACGAAGACGCGGACGGCGATAAACGCCTGCTCGCCTACGTCGTGCCAGTTGCAGAGACGAGCATCGCCGGTCACGACCTGCGCAACCACGCGCGCTCTACGCTGCCGGACTACATGCTGCCGGCCGCCTTCGTCACGCTCGCTGCCCTGCCACTCAGTCCCAACGGCAAACTCGACCGGCGCGCGCTGCCGGCCGCCGACAGTTACGCGGCCGAACCGGCCGCGCATGTGACGCCGCAGAGCGAGGCCGAGCGGATGATCGCCGCCGTCTGGCGCGAGGCGCTGCACATCGAGCAGGTCAGCGTGCGCGACAACTTCTTCGACCTGGGCGGCCACTCGCTCATCATGCTGCAAATTCAGAGCAAGCTGCGCGCGCAGTTCGGGCGCAACGTCTCGATTGTCGAGATGTTCGAGCACCCCACGATCCAGTCGTTAGCCCGACATCTGTCGGCCGCCGAGAGCACGGCGCAGCCCGACCGGCACTTGCACGCAGAGGCCGACGCGCGCCGCGCCACACTCGGCCGCCGCCGCCAACTCAATCAGGACTGAACGCGGCGGGTACAACAGCCGCAGACGCGGATAGTGATTTAATTCGGCTAGAGTAGGTATGCAACCGGCAGTTCACCACAGAGGCACAGAGGACACAGAGGAAGCACGGAGGCTTGAACCCTCTGTGCCCCCTCTGTGTCCTCTGTGCCTCTGTGGTGAATCTCTCTCTCCCATTCAATCCAGCTCAACTTGAACCACGACCGCGCGGGAGTTTCACAGGATGTCAAACAACTCAGACAACATCGGCGACATCGCCGTCATCGGCCTGTCGGGCCGCTTTCCCGGCGCGCGCAACCTCGATGAGTTCTGGCGCAACCTGCGCGGCGGCGTCGAGTCAATCGCCTGCTACACCGACGAAGAGTTGCTTGCTGCGGGCGTCAGCGAAGCGGCGTTGCGCGACGACAGGTACGTCAAGGCGAGCGCGCCGCTCGCGGACGTAGAATGGTTCGACGCCGCGTTCTTCGGCTTCACGCCGCGCGAGGCCGAGATAACCGATCCGCAGCAGCGCCTGTTGCTTGAATGCGCGTGGGACGCGCTCGAAGGCGCAGGCTACGACACGGAAGCCTACACGAAGCGCGTCGGCCTCTACGCGGGCGCGAGCACGAGCGGCTACTTGTTGCATATCTACGCCGAGCCGCAGTTGGTGGCGACCGTCGGCGCGTTCCAGATCGAGATCGGGAACGACAAAGACCACCTCGCGCCGCGCGCCTCTTACAAGCTGAACCTGCGCGGCCCCAGCATCAACGTGCAGACCGGCTGCTCGACCTCGCTCGTCGCCATCCACCTGGCCTGCCAGGCGCTGCTCGACTACGAGTGCGACATGGCGCTCGCGGGCGGCGTCTCCGTCAACGAGGCGCAGCGCCGCGGCTACTTCTACGAACCGGGCGGCGTCCGCTCGCCCGACGGCCACTGCCGCGCCTTCGACGCGCGCGCGCAAGGCACGGTGACAGGCAACGGCGTCGGCCTCGTGCTGCTCAAGCGGCTCGCCGACGCGATTGCCGACGGCGACCACGTCCACACCGTCATACGCGGCTCGGCCGTCAACAACGACGGCGCGGCCAAAGTCGGCTACACCGCGCCGAGCGTGACGGGGCAGGCAGAGGTCATCACGAAGGCGCTGGCGCTGGCCGGGCTGACGCCGGACGAGATCACCTACGTCGAGGCGCACGGGACGGGCACGGCCTTGGGCGACCCCGTCGAGATCGCGGCCTTGACCAAGAGCTTCCGCGCGCGCACGGACAGGAAAGGTTTCTGCGCGGTCGGGTCGGTCAAGACGAACATCGGGCATCTGAACGCGGCGGCCGGCGTCGCGGGCTTCATCAAGACCGTGCTCGCGCTCAAACACCGGGAGCTGCCGCCGAGCCTCCACTTCGAGCAGCCCAACCCGGAGATTGATTTCCCCAACAGCCCCTTCTTCGTCAACGCCCGGCTGACGCCCTGGCCGGCCAACGGCCGTCCGCGCCGGGCCGGCGTCAGCGCCTTCAGCATCGGCGGCACGAACGCGCACGTCGTCCTTGAAGAAGCCCCGCCGCCCGCGGCCGCCGCACCTGCGCGGCCGTGGCAACTGCTCACGCTCTCCGCGCGCACGGAGCCGGCCCTTGAACGAATGACCGCAGACCTGCGTGAGCACTTGCGCCAGCACCCGCACGTCGCGCTGGCCGACGCGGCTTACACCTTGCACGTCGGACGCAGGGCGTTCGAGCATCGCCGCACGGTCGTCTGCCGCGACGTTGCCGACGTGGTCGCGGTGCTTGAGACGCCCGCATCGCCGCGCGTCGTGACCGGCGCGCACGATGGCGCGGCACGCTCAGTCGTCTTCATGTTTCCGGGGCAGGGGACGCAGCACGTCCAGATGGCGCTTGAGTTGTACCGCGACGAACCGCTCTTTAAGGCAGAGCTTGATCGCTCGGCGGAACTGCTCGCGCCGCTCCTCGGTCTCGATCTGCGCGCGGTGCTCTACCCGGCCGCCGACGGTCACGCGGCGGCGCAGGAACAACTCAGCCGCACGGCGTTGACGCAGCCCGCGCTGTTCGCGGTCGAGTACGCGCTGGCGCAGTTGTGGCTGTCGTGGGGCGTGCGGCCCGCGGCGATGATCGGCCACAGCATCGGCGAGTACGTGGCGGCGTGCCTGGCTGGCGTCTTCACTCTGGAGGACGCGCTCCGACTCGTGGCCGCGCGCGGGCGGCTCGTCCAGCAGTTGCCCGGCGGCGCGATGCTGGCCGTGCCGCTCGCGGAGGCGGAGATCACGCCGTTGCTCGGCGCGGAGTTGTCGCTCGCGGCCGTCAACGGGCCGTCGCTGTGCGTTGTCTCCGGCGGCGCGGAAGAGGTCGCGGCGTTGGAACAACTGCTCACGCAGAGGGGCGTGCCCACGCGCCGCCTGCAAACGTCGCATGCATTCCACTCGCGGATGCTTGATCCGATCATCGCGGAGTTCGTCGAGCAGGTGCAGGCGACAACACTCAACGCCCCCGCGCTCCCTTACATCTCGAACGTGACCGGCACGTGGATAACCGCGGCCGAGGCGACCGCGCCGGACTACTGGGGGCGGCAGTTGCGTCAGACCGTGCGCTTTGCCGCTGGCCTGTCCGAGTTGCTCACAGAATCGGGGCGCGTGCTGCTCGAAGTCGGCCCGCGCCAAGTCCTAACCTCGCTGGCGCAATCGCTCGCGCAGCAGCAGACGCCCGCGCCGCTCGTACTGCCCTCACTCGCGCGCGACGAACAGACGAACTCCGACGCGGCTTCGATGCTGAGCACGCTAGGCAGCCTCTGGGTCGCGGGCGTGGCGGTGGACTGGCACAAGTTCCACGTGGGCGAGCGTCGCTGCCGCGTGCCGCTGCCAACCTACCCGTTCGAGCGCGAGAAATTCTGGCTCGCGGGTAAGGCTGACGCCGGCCTGACGGCGCGCGTTCGTGACAGTCACAGCCCCGACGACCACAGCCGCGATGTGGCGGACTGGTTTCACGTCCCCGTGTGGAAGCAGTCGGTCACGCCCATGCGGCTCGCGGGTGAGCGGGCGGCGGCACAGCCATCGCGCTGGCTTATCTTTCTGGACGAGTGCGGCGTGGGGCAGCAACTGTTGCGACGTTTGGAGCAGGCGGGGCAGCAGGTCGTTAGTGTGTCCGTCGGCGAGCAGTTCGCGCGCGTTGACGAGACGACGTACACCATCAATCCGGGCCGCCGCGCGGACTACGACAGCCTGCTTAAAACCCTGCACGCGCGCGCCGAGCAACCCGATAGGATCGTCCACCTGTGGACGGTCGCGCCGCCCGCGCCGGAGCTTTCGCCTTTTGAATCGTGCGCGCAGGCGGCGATGCGCGGCTGCCAGAGTCTGCTCTTTCTGGCGCAGGCGGTTGGCGAGTTGTGGGCGACGGCCGCCCTCCGCCTCGATGTTGTCTCAAGCGACATGCATCGCGTGACCGGCGCAGAAGACGCGCGGCCGGAAAAGTCCACGTTGCTCGGCCCGTGTCGCGTGCTCCCAAAAGAGTATCCGAACCTAACCTGCCGCAGCATTGATCTCACGCTCCCCACCGAGCCGCACGCCGATCTGATCGAGCAATTGTTCGACGAGTTGACGAGCGCGGCGCAGCCGGCGGTCGTCGCCCTGCGCGGCGGCGAGCGTTGGGTGCAGACCTACGAGCCGATGCGCCTGGACGAAGGGCAGACACAAACGTTGCGACCCGGCGGCGTCTATCTCATCACAGGCGGCGGCGCGGGTCTCGGCGCGAGTATCGCCGAACATCTGGCGCGGACGTTTAGCGCCAAGCTCATCATCGTCGAAGACGCCGCGCCGCCGCCGCGCGCCGAGTGGGGCGCGTGGTTGGAGACGCACGGCGAGCAGGACGAGTTGAGCCGGAAACTGCGCGGCTGGATGGCCTTCGAGGAGTGCGGCGCGGAAGTGTTGCCGCTCAAGGCGGACGTGGCGAGCGCGTCAGAGATGCGCGCCGTGTTGCAGGCGGCCGGCGAACGATTCGGGCAGATTCACGGCGTCATCCACGCGACAGAGCCGCCGAGCGCCGGTCTCATTCAGTTAAAAACAGCCGCCGCCTCCGCCAGCGCCTTAGCACCGAGGGTGCAGGGCGCGCTCGTGCTGGCGTCGCTCTTTCAAGATCAGCCGTTGGACTTCATGCTCTTCTGCTCGGCCACGACCTCGATCATCGCCGGGCTTGGGCAGGCGGACGAGTGCGCGGCCAACGCTTTTCTGGACGCCTGCGCGCAAGCCACGCCCGCGCGCCGCGACCGCCGCACGTTGACGATCAACTGGGCGGCGCAGCCGCCGGCCGCGCATGTCGAGTCGCCGCGCGCCGAAGACGGGCAGTCATACGATTTGACGGGCCAGGCGGAACAGACCGCCGCGCCCGACCCGCAACTCGTAGGCGACGTGCTGGGCCGCGTCCTCGCGACCATGCTCCGACAAGTCATCGTGTCGCCGGAGGACTTCCAGACGGCGGTCGAGCGCCAGAGCGCGCTGACCACCGCGAGCGTGCTGGCGCACATGGCACAACTCAGGTCGGCGGGCATGGCGCGCGCACGGCCGCGGCTTGAGACGGACTACGTGCCGCCGCGCAATGCCGTCGAGAACATCCTGGTCGGCATCTGGCAGGAGTTGTTCGGCATCGAGCGCATCGGCGTCAACGACGATTTTCTCGCCTTGGGCGGCCACTCGCTGCTCGCCATCCAACTCATCATCCGCGTCCGCGACGCCTTTCAGGTCGAGCTGCCGCTGCACAGCCTGTTTACCACGCCGACCGTGGCCGGGCTGGCCGAGAAGATAACGGAGCAACAACTGACGCCGGAGGAGCTAGCTGAGATCGAGGAACTGTACAGAGAGATCGAGGGGCTGTCGGCGGACGAGGCGCAGCAGCAGCTTGAGCGCGAGCTACACGTGACGGCGCGGCGAGGTGACGATGAGTAAGCTGTCGGAAAAATTCGCCGCGCTCTCGCCCGCACAGCGCGAACTGCTCGCGCGCCGGCTGGAGAAGAAAGGCTGGCCCATCCTGGCGGAGACGGAAGCGGACGCCAGCTCGCCGGCCGTCGGCGGCGCGCATGACGCAAGAGACAACGCGACACGCCCGATCCAGTTCAGCCTCTTCTTCTTCTCCGACGACGGTGCGAAGAACACGGCGGACAAGTACCGGCTGCTGCTTGAGAGCGCGAAGTACGCTGACGAGCACGGCTTCGCCGCCGTGTGGACGCCGGAGCGCCACTGCCAACGGTTTGGCGGTCTCTACCCGAACCCGTCCGTGCTCGGCGCGGCGCTGGCGGTCTCGACGCGCCGCATACAGATACGCGCGGGCAGCGTCGCGCTGCCGCTCCACCACCCGTTGCGCGTGGCGGAAGAGTGGGCCGTGGTTGACAACCTGTCGAACGGGCGCGTGGGCGTCTCGTTCGCGTCGGGCTGGCATCCGGACGACTTCGTGCTCTCGCCCGCGACCTACCACGAGCGCAAGGAGTACATGTTCCGCCACGTCGAAACCTTGCGGCGGCTCTGGGCCGGCGAGGCGGTCAAGTTCCCGCGCCCCGACGGCGTGGAGGTCGAGGTCACGAGTCTGCCGCGGCCCGTGCAGGCGCAACTGCCGATCTGGATCACTTCGTCCGGCACGCGCGAGACGTGGGTACGCGCCGGGCAGATCGGGGCGAACATCCTGTCTGGCATGAAGGGTGAGCCGGGGCAAGACCTGGCCGGCAAGATCGCGGCGTACCGCGAGGCGCGCGCCCTGTCGGGCCACGACCCGCAGACCGGCTGCGTGACCGTCATGCTGCACACATACGTCGGCGCGGACACACAGGCCGTCAAAGAGAAAGTCCGCGCGCCGCTGACCGGCTACCTGCGGACGTTCATCGCGCAGGGCGATCAACTCAACGCGCGCCAACTCGGCGTGGACGGCGCGCGCGCCACCGAGGCCGACAAGGACGCGCTCGCCGCGTTCGCCTTTGAACGCTTCTTCAACACGAGTTCGCTCCTGGGCGCGCGGGACAAGTGCGCCCGGCTCGTCGCCGACCTGCGGCGCGTCGGCGTGGACGAGATCGCCTGCCTCATAGACTTCGGGCTGGCAGCGGACGAGATCATGGCCGGGCTGCATCATTTGAACGAGCTACGCGCGGATTGCACGCAGTCCGCCAGCGCCGCCGCTAACCCGATTCGTGCGGAGCAATCACTGACATGAGAGACGAACTAAAGACCGCCGCCGCGCTTTCGCCCGAACAGCGCGCCCTCCTCGCGCTCAGGCTCAGGCAACGGCGCGAGGCCGCGCCGAAAGTAAACCTCATCCCGCGCGCCGAGCCGGGCGGCGTCTATCCGCTCTCCTTCGAGCAGGAGCAGCTATGGTTCATTAACCAACTCGACCCGACGAGCACGGTGCACCACCTGAACCGCACCTTCCGGCTCGACGCCGCGCCCGACGCAGACGCCCTGGCGCAAAGCTTCGACGAGCTTGTCCGCCGCCACGAGATACTGCGCACCTCTTTCGTCGTCACGGACGGACGCACGTATCAGGTCGTAGCGCCCGCGCGGCCCGGCACGCTCTCGGTCACAGACCTCCGCGACCTGCCCGCGGCCGAGCGCGACGCACGCGCCCTGCAACTCGCCACGGAGCAGGCGCGGCGGCCGTTCGATCTGGCGCAAGGGCCGCTCTTGCGCGCCGCGCTGTTGCTGCTGACGGACGAGTCGGCGCTGCTGCTGTTGACCTTGCACCACATCGTCACGGACTGGTGGTCGTTCAAAATTCTCTTCAAGGAGATCGCCATCCTCTACCGCGCCTTCGCCGACGGGCGGCCCGCGCCGCTCGCGGAGTTGCCCATCCAGTACGGCGACTTCGCGGCGTGGCAGCAGCAACAGTTGCGGGGCGAGACGCTGGAACGTCTGCTCGCCTACTGGCGACGGCAGTTGGCCGCCGCCCCGCCCCTGCTGCAACTGCCGACCGACCGGCCGCGCCCGCCGATCCTGACGACGCGCGGCGCGCGCCACTTCTTCCTCCTGCCGCGCAGGCTGTACGACGCCTTCGAGGCGCTCAGCCGGCGCGAGAACGTGACGCTGTTCACCGCGCTGCTCGCGGTCTTCCAGACGCTCCTCCACCGTTACACGGGGCAGACAGACATACTCGTCGGCACGCCGAGCGCCAACCGCAGCCGCGCCGAGTTGGAAAGCCTGATCGGCTTCTTCCTCAACACGCTGGTGCTGCGCGCCGACTTCTCGGACAACCCGCGCTTCGTTGAGTTGCTGGCCCGACTGCGCGAGGCGGTCGTCGGCGCGCACGCGCACGAGGAGTTGCCCTTTCAAAAGCTCGTCGGCGCGTTGCGCCCGCAGCGCAGCCTGAGCCACACGCCGCTCATTCAAGTCAACTTCATCTACCTGTCCGGCCAGACGCCGGCCATGGAATCGCTCGACGCGAACAAGCCGACCGCGGCCTTGCCGGGTCTGACCGTGGGCGGCCTCGACATCCCGCACACGGCCTCGGAGTTCGATCTGTCGCTCGTCCTGGAGGTCACGCCGCAGGGGCTTGACGGCTTCGTCGAATACAACACGGAGTTGTTCGAGGCCGCGACCGCGACGCGGCTCGTCGAGCACTTGCAGAATCTGATGGAGGCCGTCGCCGCCAACCCCGCCGGCCGCGTCTCGGATTTTCAGTTCCTGACGGAAGCGGAGCGGCGCAAACTTCTGGTCGAGTGGAACGCGACGACGGCCGCGTACCCGCACACGCGCTGCCTGCACGAACTGTTCGAGGCGCAGGCGCAACGGACGCCGGACGCGGAAGCAGTCGTGGCGGGCGCGACGCGGCTCAGCTACCGCGAGTTGAACGAGCGGGCGAACCAGTTGGCGCATCACCTGCGCGCGGCGGGCGTCGGGCCGGAGACGCTGGTCGGCTTATGCGTTGAGCGTTCGGCGGAGATGATCGTCGGGCTGCTCGGCATCCTCAAGGCGGGCGCGGGCTACCTGCCGCTCGATCAGTCGTACCCGCGAGAGCGGCTCTCTTACATGCTCGCCCACGCGGGCGTGCGTGTGCTGCTGACGCAGAAGCATCTGGCCGAGATGTTTGTGCAGGACGGCCTGCGGCTCGTCCTGTTGGACGGCGACGCGCGCGCGCTGGCGCGACAGAGTAAGGCGAACCCGGCGAGCGGCGTGGCGGCCGAGAATCTCTGCTACACGATCTACACGTCCGGCTCGACGGGGCGGCCCAAAGGCGTCGCCGTCTCGCACCGCTCGGTCGTCAACCTGCTGCACGCCGTCGGGCGGCAGCCGGGACTCTCGGCGCACGACACGCTGCTCGCCGTCACCTCGCTGTCCTTCGACATCGCCGCCCTCGAAATCTACCTGCCGCTCATCACGGGCGCGCGCCTCGTGCTGGCGAGCCGTGATGCGAGCGCCGACGGGATCGCGTTGCGCGAGTTGTTGCGCGCCGCCGGGGCGTCCGTCATGCAGGCGACGCCGACGACCTGGCGGATGCTCGTCGAGGCCGGCTGGCAACCGCGCCCGCCGTTCAAAGTCTTGTGCGGCGGCGAGGCGCTGCCGGAAGACCTGGCGCAAACCTTAGCGGCCGGCGGCGCGCAGGTCTGGAACTTGTACGGGCCGACGGAGACAACCATCTGGTCAACGGTCGCGCCCGTCAACGACGCCGAGCCGGTCGTGACCATCGGGCGACCCCTCGCCAACACACAAGCCTACATCCTCGACGCGCATTTACAACCCGTGCCCCGTGGCGCGACCGGCGAGTTGTATCTCGGCGGCGCAGGTGTTGCGCGCGGCTACCTGCACGAGTCGGCGCTGACGGCCGCCGCGTTCATCCCGCACCCATTCGGCGCGGACGCGGGCGCGCGGCTCTACCGCACGGGCGACCTGGCGCGCTACCTGCCCAACGGCCGGATCGAGTATCAGGGCCGCGCCGACGCGCAGGTGAAGGTGCGCGGGCATCGCATCGAGTTGGGCGAGATCGAGTCGGCCTTGAGCCGGCTCGCGGCCGTGAAGGAGGCGGCCGTTGCTGCGCACGCGGACAGGGCGGGGAACAAGTTCCTGATCGCCTACGTCGTGGCCGACGCCGAACCCGCCCCGACCGCAGGCGAGTTGCGCGCGGGTCTGCAAGAGCGCCTGCCCGACTACATGATCCCATCCATGTTCGTCCCTCTTGCGCGGCTGCCGCTGACGCCGAACGGCAAGCTGGATCGCAGGGCGCTGCCGCCGCCCGACGAAACTGGGCCGGGCCTCAAAGCCGCCTACGTCCCGCCGCGCACGGAGGTCGAGCGCATCCTCACCGGCATCTGGCAGGAGGTGCTGGGCGTCGAGCGGGTCGGCGTGGACGACAACTTCTTCGATCTCGGCGGCCACTCGCTGCGCCTGCTCGAAGTCCAACACAGATTCCGCGCAGCGTTGGACAGGGAACTGCACGCGGTCGAGATGTTTCAGTATCCAACGGTCAGGGCCATGGCCGCATACGTCAGCGGGGCGGCGGGGCAGTCCGCCCTGGGGCGCGGCGCACAGCGCGACGCGGCGCGTAAGAGCGCGGCCACGCGCCAGCACCTGCGCCGCCAGACGCGCCTCGCGCAAGACGGCGACGCGCCGGACAGCGCCGCACAAGGGCGACTGTGAATCCTCAGACCGCTCGGACGTGCGTTATTTACAGACGGACGAATTGAAGCAGGATTGGATCAGCGCCGCAAATCTGGGGTCGGTTCGGAGCGGGTCGTAGCGGGGGCCGAATCTCAGGTCTAGAATCGCCGGTATGTTACTGACCCAGGGTGCGCCGTGGCTTGCGCCGCGCTCCAACAGCGCGAGCGCCTGATTGAACTCGCCGAGACCCACGCGGATTTTTATTACGGGCCATTCGGCTTCTTGCGCTGCGGACGGTTCGGCTAGCTGTCGCAGGATGTGCTCGGCTTCGGGTTTCCTGCCCGCCTTCGCGTAAGCGTGCCCCAGATCGCCTAACAACTGATAATAGCCCTGCTTGCCTTTGGCCGCCGCGACCGCCTCGGTGAATTTTGCGATTGCCTCCTCGTAGCGCCCCTGGCTCTCGTATATCTCCCCCAGCGAGCCGACGGTCATGTAGTCGGTCGGCTCCAACTCCAGGGTCTTCCGGTAGTACGCGGCCGACTGATCAAACTCCCGCCGGTAAAAGAGAATGGCCCCCATGTTGGTGTTGAATGAGCGCGACAGCGGGTCGAGGTCGTAAGCCGCCCGTATGTGCTCGTATGCGGCGTCGAGTTGCCCCCGGTGCATGAGCAGCAGACCGTAGCGTGAGTGGGCGGTCGCGTAATTCGGATTCAACTCAAGGGCGCGTTTATACTCGCGCTCGGCCGCGTCGGGATTCGCCGCGTAGTTCTTATAAATCATGCCGAGCGCGGTGTGTGCTTCGGGGAGGCTTTCGTCCAACTCAAGGGCCTTTAGGGCCGCCGCCTGCGCCTGCTCATACACCTCTTCTTTGCTGGCCGCATAGTTGAGCCGGCCCGTGACGCCGAGCGCGTCGGCCAGCCCGGCGTAGGCCGCCGCGTAGGCTGGGTCTTTCTGCGTCGCCTCCTGGAAATAGTTGATGCTCAGCGTCAACCCCTCTTTCGTGCGCTTGTTCCAGAAATAGACACCCCGGAGATACGCCTCATAGGCTTCCGGGTTACTGGCGTGCCGCGTGGCCAATAGCTCTCTGCCCGCCGCGCTCAACTTAACATTCAGCGCCTGCGCCACGCGGCCGGCGATGGCGTCTTGCAGCTTGAATATGTCGCGCCCCTCGGACTCGAAAGCCTCGGCCCAGAGGAACTGACCGGAGTTCACGGCCAATAACTGCACGGTCACGCGTATCCGCGCCCCGTCCTTCTGCACCGTGCCCGCCATGACGGCGTCCACGCCGAGACCGCGCCCCACCTCGACGGGATTAAAGTCGCCGTCCGTGTATTTAGAGACGGTACTCGTCGGCAGGATTTTGATCTGCTTCAGGTTGCTCAGTCGGGTGATCAACGTGTCGGTCATGCCGAGGCCGAGCGGCGTGTCGTGGCTGCTCGCCCCGACGAGTTTGAAGGGCAGCACGGCGACCGACTTGACCTCCGGCAGCGTGCGCGGCTGTCGCCCTCTGTGGAAAAAGACAAGCGCGGCCGCCAGGCCCGCGAGCAGCAGACCACCGGCCAGAATTATCAACACATGCCGCCGCCAAACCGCGGCTCGTCGTGCGCTTGCGGCCGCGCCGCGCTTGCCCTGTACCAAGTCGGCGACGACCGCGGGCGGTTCCGAGCGGACTGCCGCGCCGCCGTCTGCGTCGGGCTTATCGCCCTGCGGCCCGGCCGGTAACGGCTGGACGTTGCAGGCGCTCACCGGGGCGATGAAGCGGTAGCCCCGTTTAGGGACTGTCTCGATGAATTGAGGGCGTTCTACGTTCTCGCCGAGGGCCTTCCGCAGCAGGTAGACGGTCTGCGACAGGTTCGACTCCTCGACCGCGACATCCGGCCACAGCATCTGCAAGAGCCGCTCTTTATTGAGCAGGTGATTCCGGTGCTCGATCAATATGATCAGCAGCTCGATGGTCTTGCGTGTCAGCGCGACTGTCTCGCCGCCTTTGGCGAGCGCGTGGTTTTCGGCGTCGAGGTGAAACTGGCCGAAGCTGTAGCAGCGCCCCGAGTGTGAGACGACCGAGGCGTCCGGCCCGCCGGTGTATGTCTGAGCGGAATTCATGGCCGGTAGAGATGTAAATTCCGGGCCAGAGCGAATGCGGATCGTAAAACAACTCTTTACGGGCCACAGTCCGTGCTGCCGGGAACGCTCAACTAAACGCGAGGCAGGTCGCCGCTCGCTGCTCCCTCCGGCGGGCGGCGGGCTTTGTCAGTGAGATGGCGAAAGGAAACGGGGCGATGCATCGTTGAATTGAGAAAATTGAGGAAGATTTTATGCCCGGATTGAAGATTTTCACCGGCCGCCAGCCCTACTATCCCGCCGCCGCTTGAGCAGTTTCCCCAGCCTGCCTCAAACCGACCTAACCCCGTTTCTCACTCTAGGAGCATTTGAAATGTTGCACAGACTTCCCTCGTTGCTGGCGGCCGCCGCCGCGCTCGCCTTCCTGCTGCTCGTCAGCCCCCGTGTCGCCTCCGCGCAGGTGTTTGAAGAATTGACCGCGCCGCTAGTGCTGCCCGCCTGCGCCGATTCGTCGAACCTCAGCCGCTACCAAATCTGCGAGATCACGATCAACCAGAACAAGTACACCGACGAGACCCAGGTCTACACGACGCTGGACGTGAAGGCGGTTTTCACCAACTCCGATCCCAGCGTCCCGCCCCTGACGGTGCACGGCTTCTACGATAAACCCGGCAGCAGCATCGTCTTCAAAATACGCTTCAACGCCAGCGCCGCGGGCCGGTGGCAATATCAGGCGAGCTGTACGCTGCAAAGCAACAACAACACGCCCTGCGACGCCGACCCGAATTCGCCATTCAACCAGACGTTGCGCAACACTAACGGGGCGTTCAACGTGTCGAGCGCGGGCGACGAAAAGGGCTTCCTCCGGCGCGACCCAAGCCCCATCGCCGACCCGGCCAACCCGAAGTTCGTTTACGATAGCGGCTACCACCCTTTCGTCTGGGGCCAGACTTACTATCAGATCGTCAACAACGCGGCGGCCAACGGCCCGTGGAAGAACGCCATCAACCAGAGCAGCAAAAACAAGCTCGGCAAAGTCCGCATGCTGCTCTACCCCTTCGGCGCTTACGGCGGCTACGCCAACTCCGTGCCCTTCAAAGACGCCGGTCACGACCTGCCGAACATCCCGCACTGGCAGAGCTTCGACACGGTCGTCAACTACCTCTACGGCACGAAGGACGGCATGAAGACGCGGATGTTGGCCGAGATCATCCTGTTCAAGGACTCCGACCCCAGCACCTTCGGCGCGGACGAGACGCGCGACGACCGCTACGTGCGCTACGCCGTCGCCCGTTACGGCGCGTTCCCGAACGTCATGTGGTGTCTCGCCAACGAGTGGCAACTCGCGCAGCCGGTCAAGGACGCGGCCTGGTGGAGTCGGCGCGGCAACACGATAGTGGCCTACGATCCCTGGAGCGGCGGCGCGCCGGGCCCGCGCCGGGCGCTCTCCATCCACCCGAAAAATAAACCGGACTGGGACTTCTTCGACCAGCCGTGGCCCTCGCACGCCGTCCTGCAATACAGCGTCGGCCACGGCTCGTGCGGGGCCAGCCCCTGCCTGAACACCGACGAGTGGGCCTCCTTCAGCATCCTCAACAACCGCGATCACAACATGCCGGTGGTGAACGACGAATACGGCTACCTGCACACGTGGAAGAAAGTCTCGACCAACCCCGTGACGTGGGCCTGCCTCATCAACCGCACGGATCAGCGGCGAGGGATGTGGGCAATTACCGCGAGCGGCGGGTTCGGCACGTTCGGCGACAACACGGGCACGTGTCCGAACCCGACGCCGACGCCGCCCTACCCCGACCCGACGCCCAACACGTTCGCCCCACCCGCCATCACCGCCAACTGGATCAGCGACACGGATCACGCGCAGGTCTATGGCGACATCAAGGCGATGGTCAACTTCGTCAACACCAACTTCCCCGACAACAGCGCGCGCCCCTGGCGGGCGATGATGCCCAACACGGCGACGCGGGTCACGCAGAACGCCTCGATGCGCGTTTACGAGGTGGAGAACGTGGGCCAGGGGCAGTACGTGTTCTACGCCGTCCCCGGTCAAGGGACGGCGGGCACGTTCGTCATCAATAATCTGCCGGCCGGCAATTACAAGTATGCCTTCTGGAATCCGCGCAACGGGAAGTTTCCCAAGAACCCCAACAACCCGCCCGGCAATCACATCTACTCCGGCTCTTTCACCATCAACGGCACGACGCCCACCTACACAGCCCAAGCCCCGACCTTCGACGACTGGACGTTGTGGGTGAGCTACCTGGGCAGGGCCGCGCCGAGCGACACGGTCTGGCTCGACGAGGCCGAAGACGCGTCGCTTGCGAAGTCCCTCGGGCCGGGCACGGTCTTCACGGGCGAGAACGAGGACTGGCATTGGCTCGACGCGAACGTCGATCCGAGTCTCGAATCGGTGGCGTGGGCGGGCGACTCCGCGCACGAGTCGGCCACGCTCGGCGGTTCGCACCAGCACTTCTTCTACAACAACCCGAACCAACTCGCCGTCGGCGCGGGCGACACGCTCGTGGCCTACGTCTATCTCGATCCGCTGAACCCGCCGCGCCAGGTGATGCTGCAATGGAACGACGGCACGTGGGCGCACCGTGCTTACTGGGGCGAGAGCCTGCTGCCCTGGGGCACGGAGGGGCAGGACGACCGCCGCTACATGGGGCCGCTGCCGGAGCTTGACCAGTGGGTGCGGCTCGAAGTGCCGGCCTACATGGTCGGGCTAGAGGGGCATTCGCTCAACGGCATGGCGTTCTCGCTCTACGACGGGCACGCCATCTGGGATCACGCCGGTCTGTTATCCGCCAACGCGCCGCCGCCCACTCCGACGCCCACACCCACACCAACACCGACGCCAACTCCGACACCGACGCCAACGCCAACGCCTACGCCCACTCCTACGCCGACGCCGACGCCTGCGCCGATTCCCGTGCCGCCCGCGTCCGACGTGGTCTGGGTCGAAGACAGTCTGCCGCTCGGCGCGACGCCCTACGGGTATAACGAGAGTTGGAACTGGACAAGCTCAGCGCCGCAGCCCGTCTCAGGCTTCTCCGCTCAGCAGTCGGCGCTCATCTATTACGACGTACACCAACATTATTTCGAGGGGGCAGCCGACACGCTGACGGTGGACGCGGGCGACACGCTGGTGGCCTACGTCTACCTCGACCCCGACAATCCGCCGCGCGAAGTGATGCTGCAATGGAATGACGGCAACTGGGCGTACCGCGCCTACTGGGGCGAGAACCTGCTCGCCTGGGGCACAAACGGGACTGCCAGTCGCTACAACATGGGCGCGCTGCCGGAGGCCGGTCAGTGGGCGCGGCTGGAAGTGCCGGCCTCATACGTCGGGCTTGAGGGGCGGACTTTGACCGGCATGGCCTTCACGCTCTACGGCGGCCGCGCCACGTGGGATCACGCCGGGAAGTTGCCGGCCGCCAGCGGCCGGAGCAACGTGGCGCTGGCGACGAAGGGCGCGGTGGCGACTGCCTCTTCGACCACCTCCGTGGCCGAAGGCATGGGCACGTTCCCCGCGGTCAACGTCATCAACGGCGAGCGCGCCGGCACGAACTGGGGCAGCACCGGCGGCTGGCGCGACGGGTCTGACACGAACCCCGACTGGCTTCAGGTGGACTTCCTCGGCAACAAGACGCTCGACGAGATAGACATCTTCACGCTACAGGACAACTACACGAGTCCCGCCCCGCCGACCGAGGCGATGACCTTCACCTACTACGGCATCACAGACTTTGACGTGCAGTACTGGGCGGGCGGACAGTGGCTGACCGTCCCCGGCGGCAGCGTCAACGGCAACAACAAGGTGTGGCGGCGCTTCACCTTTGCGCCGATTACGACCAGCAAGATCAGAGTCTTGGTGCGCGCGACGCTTGCCAGCCGCAGCCGCATCACCGAGGTCGAGGCGTGGCAGCCAAACTCGATCAATCTGGCTTTGAACAAGTCCGCGACTCAATCGAGCACCCTTAACGGCTCTGCCGCCCAACTCGCGGTGGACGGCCGAACCGACGGCAACTACTTCAACGGCTCGGTGACGCACACCAACTACGACACTAACCCCTGGTGGCAGGTCGATCTCGGAGCCAGCTACTCGCTCGATCAGATCAAGGTCTGGAATCGCACCGACTGCTGTGCGGATCGCCTGAGCTACGTCTATCTCTTCGTCTCGGACGACCCGTTCACGACGACAGACCCGTACCTGTTGAGCTACCTGCCGGGCGTGTACATGTACTACATCCCGACCCAGGTGGGCACGCCGTCCTCCGTCCCGATAAATCGGACGGGGCGCTACGTGCGCGTGTACCTGATCGGCCCGAACTACCTGTCGCTGGCCGAAGTGGAGGTCATGGGCGTGCCGGCCCCCGCGCCGGCCCCTGAGCCGGTGTGGGTCGAGGACAGCCCGCCGCCGGGCGGCGTCGTCGAGGGCTATAACGAGGGCTGGAACTGGGTCGGCTCTAACCCGTCGCCCGTGTCGGGCCAAGCCGCCCACCAGTCGGTCACGATCAACGACGTACACCAGCATTACTTCTACGGGACGAACTACCCGCTGACGGTCAACGCCGGGGACGCGCTGTTTGCCTACGTCTATCTTGATCCGGCAAGCCCGCCGCGCGAAGTGATGCTGCAATGGTTCGACGGCACTTGGGAGCATCGCGCCTACTGGGGCGAGAACCTGCTCGCCTGGGGCACGGACGGCACGAGCAGCCGCTGTTACATGGGCGCGCTGCCGCCGACGGGGCGCTGGGTCAAGCTGGTCGTGCCGGCCGGCGGCGTCGGGCTTGAAGGGCGCGCGCCGACAGGCATGTCGTTTTCGCTCTACGGCGGCCGCGCGACCTGGGATCGCGCGGGGAAAATCGCTTGGGTCGGAGAATCCACGAATCTAGCCATCGGCAAACCCACGGCCCAGTCGAGCACCTACACGGCGGCGCTGCCGAGCGGGCCGGCGGGGCTGGCGGTTGACGGCAACACGAACGGGAACTGGTTCTTCGGCTCAGTGGCGGGCACGAACTTCAGCACCCAACCGTTGTGGCAGGTCGATCTCGGCTCGGTGCGCGCGCTCGACCAGATCAGGGTGTGGAATCGCACCGACTGCTGTGCGGATCGGCTGGCTAACTTCTACGTCTTCGTCTCCGACCAGCCGTTTACCTGGAACGACCCGTACTCCGTACAGTACCAGCCAGGCGTTTCAACTTATTACGTTGCGGGCCAAGGCGGGACGCCGTCCGTCGTGCCTGTCGGACGCACAGGGCGGTACGTGCGCGTGCAACTGGCCGGCACGAATCTCCTATCGCTCGCCGAAGTGGAGGTCTTCGGCCGGTAAGGCGGCAGAGCGGTTGTGATTTGCTCCGTCTCTCTGCGTTCCTTCGCGGCTCTCTTCGCGTGCTTTGCGGTTAAGAATTTTTTTACCGCAAAGCACGCGAAGCGGGCCGCAAAGGAACGCAGAGGGAATGAGTCGCACACGACGCTAGGCGCGGCGCAGCAGGCGCTTCACCTCCGGCAGCGGGAGGCGCGGTTGGCTCAGGTAGGCGGCCGTGGCGATCCGGCCTTGCGCGATCAAGTCCCACTTCGTCTGGTCGGAAAGCTGGAAGTCTGTGGTCTTCACGCCGAGGTCGTTGATGAAGACCGTCCGCCGCTCGTCGCCGGGATTCGTCTTCAGCAGGATGTTCTGGATGTTCAGCAGCGCGTCGAAGACGCTGCCGGCAAACCTGCGCACGTTGTTAATCGGGCGCGGCGGCGGCTGATCCAGGTTGTCGAGGTGGAAGCCGAGCGTGGCCGGGTTCGGCGTCCGGCGCAATATGGTGTGGCCGGAGTCGGGGTCAACGTCCGTGGACTGCTCGTCGAAGGTCGAGATCGGGTAGTTGTTCAGCACGCCGCCGTCGCAGTAGACGTTGTTCTGGCCGGCCTGTTCATAGTGGCGTGCCTCGAAGAAGAAGGGGATGGACATGGAAATGCGCACGGCGTCGGCCACCGCCACGTCGGGCGTCGTCTCGTAGGAGAACTCCTGCACGGCCTGCTGCGACAGGTTCGTGCCGAAGACGTGCAGGTCTTTGAAGTGCCGCGCCGCGTACTTCTCGCGCAAGTCGCGGAACGTCGCGCGCCCGTCCGTCGTCTTCTGCTCGACGTAGGACTCCATCAGGTTCAGGAAGTAATTCCCCTTGAACCAGCCGTAGTGCTCGACGAGCCTGATAGGGCCGCCGAGATCGCTGCCGTCCTCAAACTTCTCGAAGGGCAGCGTCATCATGATGTTGACGAACTCGTCCGCGGTGTAGTTGAGGCTGAGCATCGTGGCGGTGATTGCGCCCGCCGAAGTGCCCGCCACCCTTTCGATCTGCGGCGTGATCTGCGCCTGTTCGAGCACTTCGGCCGCGCCGCCGTAGGCGACGCCCTTGACGCCGCCGCCTTCAAACACCAGATTCCTGAACGGGTAATAGCCGGTTGACATCGCGCGCATCCTCCAAGCAGCTTACCGCCGAGAGCGCGTCCCGGCGGGCGAGGAGGAGATTATAGACCGGGCCGCGCCGACAGGTCTTGCCCGCGCCCGTCAAGCCGACGAGGCTTGAGTTTGTCCTACGGCTTGTCCTTGGGCGTCAGCCGCTCGCCGACGGGGACGTACTGTTTGCTGCTCATGTCCAAGCGGACGACTGAGCAACTGTCAGCGCCGACGCGGCGGTTAGGGCCGAAGGTCAGCGGCGGCACGACGCCGGTCTTGTAGTCGCGCAGACGCTCAAGCGCGTTGAGCAACTGCGGGCGGCTGATCTCCCGACCGCTCAGCTTCGCGGCCTCGACGAACGTCTTCGCCGCCCCGAAAGCGACCGTCTGGAACGCGGGGCTGCGCAGCTTGACGCCTTTGCTTTGCATGACCGCGATGAAGTCTGCGAAGTCAGTCTGGTTCGGCAGGGCCGCGGGGTAGGCAAGATAGGTCTGCGCCGCAACGGCGGGCGGCACGTCGAAAGCCGCGCGCCCGACCATCACCACCGAGCTGAGCAGCGGCGCGCGCAGTTTCGCCGCGTCCACCGCGCGGGCCAAGGTCGTGAACTGCTCCGCCCCGCCGAAGAAGAAGATGTAATCCGGTCGGCTCTGCGCGAGCGGCGTGCCGACGCGCTCCGGCGCGAAGCGGCCGGGTTCGTAGCCGTACTCGAAGACGGTCTCCATCGGGTAGAGCTTCATCTGCGCGCGCAGGCCCGCCAGCGCGTCGCGATCAAACTCGCCCTCGGCATAAATGATCGCCAGGCGGGCGGGGCGGGGCGTTGACTTCGCGGCGGCGAAGTCGACGAGGACGCGCGCCTGATCGCCGAACGTGGGGAGCAGGTAGAAGACGTAAGGGTTCGGCGGGGTGGCAACGCGCGGCGAGAGCGTCACAGGCCCGACCAGCGCGACTTCGCTCCGCCGCAGATACTCGTTCGCCTGTTCGCTGCCCGGCCCTTCAAAACTGCCGACGAGCGCGAAGACGCCGTCGCGCTCGACCAGTTGTTGCATCGCTTGCAGCGTGCGCGCCGGGTCGGCCTGCGAGTCCGCGACGACCAACTCAAACTGCCGCCCGTAGATGCCGCCCTGCGCGTTGATCTCCGCGAAATACGCTTCGACCGTCGCCTTGATGTCTTCGCCGATCTGCGCCAGCGGCCCCGTCAGCGGCAGCGCCGCGCCGAGCTTGAGCGTCTGCGCGCTCAGCCCCGGCTCAAGGTCGTCCGCCTGCCCGATCTTCTTGAGGTAGGCGATCAGATCGGCCATCTGCCCGGCGTTCATCTCGTACTGCGGCATGCCGGGGTGCAGGCGCACGCCCGCCGGGTCGAGACCCGCGCGGATGGCCCGCGCCAACGTCTCTTCGGTGTAGGCGGTGCGCTCGCGGCTGGTGAGCGCGGACGTGTGCGGGGCCGTCAAAGTCGCCCAGGTGATCGGCGGCGGCTGTAGCCCGCCTTCGCTCGTCCCGTCGCCCTTCAGCCCGTGACAGTTGACGCAGGCGAAGGCCGCGGCCGGGACTTCCAGGTTGTCGCTGCCCAGCCTGACCTTGATCTCACTGCCCTCGCCGCTCTCGCCCTTGAGGTAAATCTGCCGCCCGCGCTGCTCCTGCGGCGACAGACCGCGCCGCCCTTGCGCGCCGACCCGCGCGCCGCCGAGCAGGCACGCCGCGGCGACGCCGGCCAGCACGACCAGAAACAATTTTGCGCGACGACAAAGCTGTAACATCAACTGCTCTCCCAATCCATGTGATACGCGCTGACGCGCACGCGCATATTATTTAGCCGCCAGCAACTTCAGGGTGGCGTCGGCGATCTCGCTCGGGTTTGACATGCCGTGCATTTTCACCCAGTCGCTGGTCGCCTCGTTCCCGATGATGACCGCGAGCGTGTGTTCGGTCTTATCTTCCACGTAGCCGCCGAGCTTGTAGAGCACCCAGTCCACGTTCTCTTTCTTGCCCGTGAGGAAATACCAGCCCGGCTGCGCTTTAAACGTGTCGGCGTATTTCTTCAGGATGGCGGGCGTGTCGTTCGTCGGATCGACGCTGACCGAAATCATCACGACATCTTTACCCAGGTGCTCGCCCAAGTACTGCTGCACCTTGGCCAGGTTGGCCGTCAGCGGCGAGCACGCGCCCTTGCAGGTGGTGAACACGAAGTTGATGAGCACCACCTTGTCTTTCAACATGTCGTCGTAGAGGTGGATGGGTCGGTTGTCCTGCGTGAGCAGGACGAGGTTGGTGAAGTAGCTCGCGCCGGGCCGGGCGGGCGGCGCGTCGGTCTTCTTCGGCGCGGCCGCCGCCTGCGCGGTCTGCTGTTGACCCGCGGCCTCGTTGATCGCCTTGACGAGCGTCGCCGCCGGGGCGAGACCGTAGGTGCGCGTCCAGTAGTTGGCCGCGTCGTTGCCGATCAGGATCATGGGCGTGTGATCGTTCTTGTTCGCCACGGCCGCGCCGAGCGCGTCGAGCAGTTGATCGATCTCAGGCTTGCTGCCGGTCACGAACGTCCAGCCGGGCGCGGCGCTGAACTTGACGCTGAAGTCGCGCAGGCGCGCGGGCACGTCGGTCGTCGGATCGACGCTGACCGAGATCAACTCCACGTCGCGCCCGACGCGCGCGCCCAACTCCTGCTGCACCTTGCGGAACGTGGCGGTGAGCGGCGGGCAGATCGTCGTGCAGGTCGTGAAGATGAAATTGATGGCGACCGTCTTGCCCTTCACCAGATCGCTATAGAAGTTGAGCTTCCGCCCGTGCTGGTCATAGACGGTCGTGTCCGGAATGCGCAGCCCGTGGGCTGGGGCCGTCTCCGCCGCCTCGGCCGGCGGCACGGGCGTCGGCGCGGCGGACGTGTTGGCGCGCGCGGCGTTCGCCGTGTTCGCGGCGTCGTCCTTGATTAGGCGCAGCGCCATGCCGCACTTGGGACATTTGCCGGGCCGCCGCGATTTCACTTCGGCGTGCATCGGGCAGGCGTAGAGGGCCGCCCGCTTGACCTGCGCGCCGGGCCGCCGGGTCTGCGCGTGCGCGTGTGTGAACTGACCCGGCAGCGCGGCGAGGGCGAGCAGCGCCGCCGCCGCCATTAGCACGTTCTTAATCTTTATCCGCATGATGAATTTCACTCCTGATAGGCACTACTCGAAAACTGTGTACAAAGTGTCACCGCCCACCCTCTGCGCTCCTTCGCGGCCCTCTTCGCGTCCTTTGCGGTTAAGGTTTTTCCCTTAACCGCAAAGACCGCTGAGCGAGCCGCCGTAGGGCCGCGGAGGATCCTCACCACTTAATTTCTACTTGTTCGCGCGCGCCTCGTTGACCACGACCGGGGTGAACGGCAGGTCGGCGAAGGCCACGCCGCGCGAGGCGACGCGCACCATCACGTCATAGATTCCGGCGTGCGGGAACGTCTGCGTCACCTCGTACTCGCCGGGCGCGATCTCTTTCGCCCACTGCCGCTGCTGCCAGACGCCGGGCGGCTCGAAGACCAGAATCTGCACGTCGTCCAGCCCCGCGAGCGGCTGCTTGGTGACGGGGTCGGTCAGCTTGAACCTGAGCGGCACGCCCGCGCCGACGTTGAACTGCTGGCCGGCGAACGAGGCGACGACCTCGACCGCGACGCGCGTCTGGCCCTGCGGCCCGTCGGGCGAGTCGCCGATCTCGGCCTGGAAGCAGTGGGCGATCTTCGTCTCGTTGATCAGGACGGGCACGTCGAACGCGCCGCCGCGCGGCAACTTGATCGGGGCGGCGTAGGTGCCCGGCGCGATCTCCGCCAGGCTGCGGTCGATCACCATGAGGGCGTGCGGCCGGCGCTTGTAATTGCTGAACGTGCCCATCGGGGCCATCATGCCCTCGACGTAGTAGTAGATCATCATGTCGGGCGTGTTGGCGATCATCATGGCGTTGCCTTCGGGCGTGGGCGCGAGCATCGAGGCCACGCCGATCTCGTCGGGCAGCGCGGTCGCCGCCTGCTGCCCCGCCGCGATGTCCAGCGGCGAGAGCTTCTGTTTGCCCAAAGCGTCCAACTCGATCAGCGAGAACTTCTCCGAGGCCGTGCCGCGCACGTAGGCGTAGCGGCCGGTGAAGGCGATCTGATCGGGGCTTTTCACGACGCCGGTCGTGCCGATCATTTTGTTGGTCGCGGAGTCGAACACGGAGACGCTGCTGTCGATCTGGTTGACGGCGAAGCCGAAGCGCCCCTGCGGCTCGATCCCCAGGGCGACCACGCCGGGCCGGGTCTGAATCGTCGCCACGACCTGCTGCTTGGCCGGATCGATGGCGGCAATCGTGCCGCCGTTGAGCGCGCTCACGTAGAGCAGGCGCGCGGTCGTGCTGTAAGCCAACGGCACGGGCGTCTTCCCGACCGCGATGTCGGCCACCTTGGCGAGCGTCCTCGTGTCAACGGCCGTGACGGTGTTGTCGGCGCTGTTGGTCACGTAGGCGAAGCGGCCGTCGGGCGTGAAGGCGATGTTGTGCAGCCCCGCGCCGGCCGCGACCGTGCGCAGCAGTTTATTGGTCGTCGTGTCAATGACCGCGACGAGCGGCGAGCCGTCCAGCCCGACCCACACGCGCCCGCCGTTGGGTTCGAGCGCGACGCGCACGGGCTTGAGCTTGTCGCCGAGCGTGATGGTGTCAACCAGCTTCCGCGTCAGGGTGTTGATGACGGCGACCGCCGACTGTCCGGGCAGCGTCACGTAGAGAAAATCTTTATTCTTCGACAGCACCCAGTCCGCCCCGTCGGCGGGCAGCAGGACGATGCTTTCGAGCTTCGTCCTGCTGAACGAAATCTGCGGGTTGGTGAACGTGATCGTGCGGTCGTGGTTCAGCGTCACCAGCAGGTAGCTGTTGAGGTCAACATCGGCCTGCGCGCTGAGCAGCCCGCCCGTGAAGGTGCGAATCTTGTCCTTGCACTGCGCCTCGTTGCTCGGCGTCGCCGTCGCGCGCGCGCTGAACCACGCGAACGGGTGCAGCCCCGTGACGGGCTGGCCCGTGCGCACGTCGGTCAGGCGGAGCGTGGCGACGGCGTCCGCGCCGGCCACCAGGTCGGGCTGTTTCTCCTTGCTCTCCGGCGTCGCCACGAGCGAGAACTCGACGGCAACACCCTCCTTCTCCATGCGCTGCTTGAGCGAGGGCTGCGGCGTGCGCGGGGGCGCGGGTTTGTTAATGTCGTGCGGCCCGCCGATCTGCGCGTGCGCCGCCATCGCCAGCGCCAGGCAGAGCAGGGAAGCCTGCCCCAGCGCGCGTAGTTTCAAACCGTATATCAGTTTCATATGCCGTCCACTCTTACTTCGTCTGAGCATTACTTTCGCCTCGGAAAATGTCTTGCGTCTCTTAATTGAGCAACCCGGCGGTTTGGGCGGCCGGCGCGGCCTGCGTTTGCAGGCCGCGCCGGCCGGTCTGGCCGCCGGTTAGTTGGAAGTCGAAGCTGGCTGGATGCAGCTTAGACATGACGTGTTAGCCGTTGCCGGCGTGACCCGGAGGATGCCCCACAGGCCGTTGGTGAACTGGAAACTCTCCTGTGTACGGAACAGGTAGTCGCCAACCACCCCGAAGCTCCCGCCCGCCCTGGGCAGGATGATGTTCCAGTGCCGCCGCGCAGTGTGTCCGCCCTGCGCCCCGATGGTCATCGAGGTCGGTTCGGGATCGACGCCCGGTCGCCACTGGATGGTTGAGTTGTTCGTCCAGGCTTCGTGGAACCACGAGTGGCCGAAGATGCTGAACGCGTGTTGCCGCGGGTGGCCCGTCGGCTCGGAGACGCGGAAGCGCACCGGCGTGCCAACGGGGACGGAGAAGACGGGCGTCTCCGGATCGCCGTGTGTGGCCGAGCTGAGGACGTTCGACTGATCCACGTCGTTGAGCAGTTCGTTCACGCCGCTCTCGCTGAAGGTGGCGGGATCGCTCTTGCTCATCTCGGCGAGGAAGCCGAGCCGCGCCCAGATGGGTTCGGTCTTGTAGTTGAACGCCTTCATGCCGGAGTCCTCCGAGTCTTCCTCGCCCACGTAGTTGCGGACGGGGTTGCCGTTCGGGGCCTTCATGTTCAGGTCGTCCTGGTAGGCGACGGTGAACTCCTTGAAGAGCGGGTTGCCGGCGCTGTCCTTCACGTCCGCCTCGGCGTAGGTGTTCGCCGGGGTCGTCCAGGTCGCCCCCTGCGGCTCGATCACGAGCACGCCAATCGCGCCGTGCGAGCCGTGCTTCATGATGTCGCCGTAGTCGGTAAGGTTGACCGTGCCGTACTCGATGGGCGTGGCCGTGCGCGTGCCGTCGGGATTAACGTCAACGCGGCCGGCGTACCAGCGATAGACGGTCGAGCCGCCGGGCGAGACGGTCTGCTTGTCGTTCAGACCGACGTTCGCGCCGTCGCTCGTCCGCACGTCGTACTCCAACAACTGCGGGTGCAGGCTGACCTCAGCCGACGCCTTGATGTTGTTGAGGTTGAAGTTCGGCACGAGCATGGGCATGAAGTTCCACGCCGCGTAGTCGGGCAGCGTCGCCGGCAGCGCGTTCGTCAGGTGCAGGTTGACGCAGTCGCCCGCGTTGGCCCTGAGCACCATCGGCTCCAACTTCTTCGCGCCGCTCTTCACGGCCGTCGCGTCCGCCGTCTGCACGAAGACGATGCCGGCCGGATCGGTCAGCCCGAAGCGGTTGCTGTACTTGATGCCGCTCGCCCCGGCGAGGTCTGTCGCCAGGTGGGCCTCGACGTAGAAGTGCTTCTGCGGCGCACCCGCCGGGCAGAAGTCCGTGCGCAGGCCCGGATCGCCGCTGCTCACCTGGCCGCCCGCGTTGCCGGGCAGGGTGGCGAGACCTGGGCGCGGGCCCTTGTACTCGCGCATGATGCCCCACATGCCGTCCCACAGGTTGTCCGTGCCGCCGCTGCCATAGAGGAAGTCGGCGACGGTCGGATTACCGCCCTTCACGTTGCCGACGGCCGGGATCGGCGGCAGCACGAACTCGAAGTGCTCCGAGATGCCGATGGCCTGCGCGTCGGAGTAGCCGGAGTTCGGCACCGATGGCTCGTGCAGCCACTTGCCGCCGTGCAGCGTGAAGACGTGCTGCTCCTCCTGCGCGCCCTGGATCAGGCGCACCTGGATGTTGTCGCCCTCGTAGGCTTCCAGGAGCGGCGTGAACGGGTCGCCGTGAATGACGTTCCCCTTCTCGTCCTTCGAGCGGAAGACGTTCGCCATGTCGCCGCGCGCGTCCGTGTACTGCGCGTTCGTGTTCGCGTCACGGATGCGGAGCGGGATCGGCTCGTTGCGGTAGTTCAGGAGGCTCGTGCCCGGATCGTCGGCCGAGATCGACTCCGGCTGCGGAATCTCAGGCGGCGCGACAATCGCCGGCAGTGCGACCTCCCTGCGGCCCGGCGGGTTCACCGGCTTCAGGTCGGCCGTGTACACGATGGCGAAGTCGGCGAACGCAAGGTTGAACTCGCGGTAGCTCGGCGACTGGTCGTAGGTGTACGGCGTGTCGTAGATGATGTTCGCCTTGTACGAAGTCGGGCCGCCGTCGGTGCGCGTGGCGAGCGCCGTGCCGTCCACCGCCTGCCACTGCGAGTCGGTCGGCTCGACCACCAGCGCGGCGTAGAGGCCGTGGTGCTGGTGCGAACTGGGGCCGAAGTGGTCGTGCGTGAAGACGGTGCGGATGGTGCGATCCTCGCCCGCCTGGTTCAGGAGCGGGTCGGCCCACCAACGCTGCGTCGTGGTCTGCGCGCCGATCCAGTCGCCGTTCGGGCCTGCGCCGAACGCCGGGTGCGTCTTGGCGGTCAGAATCTGCGTGCCGCCGATAGACTTCTGGTAGGCGTTGTTCGCCTCGATGCGCTCGCGCACGGCGTCGGGCGCGAACGTGCCGTCCTCGTAGTTCCAGCCGTTGCCCGCGCCGTCCGACGCGGTCACGTCGAACTTCACGAGGTGGATGTGCTGACCGATGATGTCGGTCGGCGTGTAAATCTGGAAGTCGTCGAGGTTGAGCGCCTTCGGGATCAGGTTGGTTGCCTTGTAGGTGATGCAATCGCCCGAGTTGGCGCGGAAGAAGAGCGGCTCAGGCGGGCGCGTGCCGTTCAAGGTCGGCGTCACGTCCTGTTCAAGCACCGCGATGCGCGCCTGCCGGTCGTGCCAGCCGGCGCGGTTAACCGTCATGTCGAACTGAATGTAGGCCGCGCGGTAATTGCGCGCGGGCACGGGCCGCACCTGACCTGCGCCGTCCGTGAAGTTGTCCGGGCACGGGTCGGCGTAAGGCGCACCGGGCTTCGGCGCGCGGCCGTTGACGAAGAAGGAGCCGGGCGTGCCCGACGCCGTGTAGGACGGGTAAGCCGCGCCGGCCCAGCCCACGGGCGTCGTGGCCTTCGTGCCGCCGGGGAAGAGTCCCTGGTGGAAGTTCATCGCCGTCTTCTCGTCGGGCGTGCCGTCCTGCGGCAGGATTTCGAGGTTGGCCGAAGTCATCTTGTCGGCGAAGGCCAACAGGTTCGGGTCTTTGTTGAGCGCGAGCACGTGGGCCGCCACCGGATCGTTCAACTGCGCAGCGGGAATGGCGGCCGGGCCTTCGACGCGCGTGGCGGAGAGCACGCGGTGACGCGGCAGACCGCCGTCAAAGTCCATGTCGAGCGGCGGCTGCGGGGCACGGTGGCCGGGCTGCGCCGCGACGTAGAACGGATAGCCCTTGAAGGTCGTCGAAGGCATCGGCGGCATGGGCTTGTTCGGCAGCGGGATGATCGCCGGGTTCGGCGTGCCGCCCGCGATCTCGGCGTCGGGCAGGTTGCGATCCGCCGTGCCCGACTCAAACACGTCGTGCGAGCGCCACAACTCCCACATGCCCTGCGCGAAGTGCGGGTAGAGGTGGCAGTGGAAGATCGAGTCGCCGACGGTGATGTTGCGGTTGCCCGAGCCGCCGTAGTTGATCTCGTAGGTGAACGCGCCGCCGGGCGAGATCGTCTGCGAGTCCAGATAGGTCGAGCCGTCTTCGCGCGACTCGTGCAGCCACTGGTGGGCGTGCAGGTGGAAGACGTGCGTCTCCTTCGGCCCGGCGTGCAGGTTGCGGAAGCGCACGGGGTCGCCCATGTAGGAGTGGTGCACGTTGGACGGATCGTCCGGGTAGAGGGCCTCGACCGCTTTGCCGGTCGAGTCCTTGCGCACGTTCATCGCCGGGTCGCCGTTCGCCCAGGATTCGAGGAAGAACTCCTCGAACGCGCAGTCGGGACAGTTGGCGGCGGGGCCGACCTTCTTGCGGTTGGCCAGCACCTCCGCGCCCAGCCCGCCCGACCCGTAGTTGATCGCGAAGCCGTCGCGGACGCCGTGGAACAGTTCCTGGTTAAGCTCCGGGAACGCCTGCACGGTCTTGGTCTCGTCGTGGAAGATGACCGTGAACTCGCGGAACGACTGGCCGCACGTGCCCGACGGGGGCGCGGTCGAACAGTCTTCGGTCGTCGTGCTGACGTTGGCGATGACCGCGTTGAGATCGGTGTAGATGATCTCGTTGTTGGCGTTGAGCATGTTGAGCACGGGCAGCCCGTCCGCGCCGACCGCCTCGTAATTGATCTGCGGCGTGCCGTTCGGGTTCGTGCCCGTCGTGACCGCCTTCAACTGCGCGGCCGTGACCTGCGAGCGATACCACTTCGCGCCGCGCGGCTCGACGTTGACCGAGCCGAACAGACCGAGGTCAAGCTGCCCGCCGTCGCCCTCGCCGCCCGCGGCTGTGCCGGTCGAGAACATGAGGTACTGCCCCTGCTTGCGGGCGTACCACTGGTAGGTCTTCGTCGCGCCCGGCGCTGCCAGCGACGAGCCGTTGTTGCCGACGTTCGCGCCGTCGGAGGCGATAGAGCCGACGTACTCCAGCCCGTTGACGTGCATCGAGGCGGCGCGCGTCAGCGGCGTGTCGTTCTTCTGGAGTTTCACCTGTCCGTCTTCGACCACCTGGCCGTCTTTGTCTATGACCTGCACCGTGCCGTCGGCCAGCGTGCGCAGTTTCAACTGCGACAGGTCGTAAGAGGTCGTGCCCTCTTTGGGCATGAAGAAGGGCGGCTGGTCGAAGTAGGGCAGCCGCTTGGCCCCGTTCGCCGCGTTGATGTTGTCAATCTCGGCGCGGCTCGGCGTCAGCAGGTTGGTGAAGCTGACGTTCAGGCAGTCGCCTTCGTTCGCGCGCAGCACGATGGGCCGCGGCCGTTTGCCGGTGCGCAGCCGGACGTTGCCCGCCGTGAAGCCTTTGGTGGAATCGATCATCTCCACGTCGCGCGACAGCGCGTACATCATGCCGGCCGGGTTGAAAGCGCCGAGCCGGTTGTAGGTGTACACCTGATCGAAGGCGACGACCTTCGCCGTGATCGTGCGGACGCACGAAGCCGGCTCGGGCGCGACCGTCGCGGTCTGGGGCGCTGTGGCGGTCTGCGTGGTAGCGGTCTGTGTAGTCGTGGTTGTTGTTGTCGTCGTCGTCGTCGTTGCCGGCGCGGCCGCAGGCTCGGCAGCCGGCGCACTGGTTGCGGCTGTCGTGTCTGCCGTCGCCGTCGCGCCCAGCACGGGCGCGGCGGTCGGCTCCGCCTCTGACGGCAAGCTGCCGTCGCCGTCCTCGGTTATCACCGGCAGACCCGTCCGCATCGCGCCGCCAGTGTAGGGCGCGAAGTGGGACGGGCCAGGGCGATACCGGGCGCTCGCAACGCCCGCCAGACCGGCTACCCGCGTCTGCCCCGATGCCGCGCCGCACGCGAGCAGGCAGAAGCAGGTGAGCATGAGCCGGCTGGCGATGTGCTGCGAGCCTCCGTGAGCATATCTCCTGAACTTCTCCATCTCATTATCTCCTTATTCGGTCTGTCTGCCGGGTCGCCGGACGGCGGCGCGTCTTGGTTTACCGCACCGCCGCCGGCCCTAGCGCCCGGCAGAATTAAACGGACATTGCTAGTCGTTCCTTTCGAGTTTGAGGTTGTCGAACACGGCCGTGCTGGTCGGCGTCGTGGCCGTGTACTTGCCGGCGACGAACTGCGTCTGCAAGTTCGTGAGCGAGAACCGGCGCGCAGCGGTGCGTTGCGCAACCCACGTCTTGCCGTCCGCGCTCGTCTCCCAGACGATGGTGTCGTTGACGCGATTGTGGCGGAAGCGCCAGAAGCGCATCTGCGCCGGGTCGTAAGAGAGGACGATGCGATTGGCGACGCCGTTCGCCATGTCTTGCAGGACGAAATTGCCACCGCCGGTGGCGAACAGCAGGTAGTTGCCGGTCGCGGGATCGCTGAGTTCAAAATAGGTCTCGATCCCGTAGTACTGCTGCGTGCTCTGCACGACCTCGACGGTCGCGCGGGCGTCCGTCAGGTCGGCGGTGTTGATGGTGTAGTAGCTGCCGTAGCCGGTGGTGTCGGCGGGCGGCGTCAGTTCGACGCGCTGGTTCTGCTCCACGACGGTCATGCCGGCGGGCACGCTCGCGCCCCAGCGCGTCGTGTCCTGCACGCTGTCGTTGAAGTTGTCGCTCTGCGGGAACAGCGCCTTGTTGCGCTCGACGCGGAAGTTGTCGTACACGGCCGTGCCCGGCGCACCGTTACCCGTGCCCCAAGCGCCCGCGCCCAAGAGAGCGCGCACGCCCGTCAGCGGGAACGTCGGGGCGATGGACTTGTAGGTCGTCCAGGTGATGCCGTCGGGGCTGGCCTCGAAGTTGACCGTGCCGGCGGCGGCGTCGTGCCGGTAGCGCCAGAAGCGTTGCGTCGTCGGGTTGAAGTTGCCGAGCGTGCGGTCGCGCACGCCGTTCGTGATGGAGTCGAAGACGATGCTGCCCGCGCCGACATCAATCAGGTAGTAGTTGTTGGAGTCCTGCACCAGCTCGAAGAAGTTTTCGACCCAGCCGCCCATGCTGATGGGCTGCGCGACCTCGACCTGCACGGTCTTGTTACTGAAGTCGAACGGCGCGGCCGACGAGACGCTGTTGTAGCCCGCGGTGTTCGGCTGTAGCGTCACTTCGAGCCGCTGGTTCTGCTCACTCACGGTCGTCGGCGACGACGGGTCGGGCGCGCTCCAAGCGGCCGGGTCGAGCGTGTTGTCGTTGAAGTCGTCGGCGAAGGCGACGGTCGAGATCGGGTTCGGCTCGTGCCAGAGGTTGTCGAAGATGGCGGTGCTGGTCGGCGTCGTCGCCGTGTACTTGCCCGCGTAGAGGCCGACCTGCAAGTTGGTGATCGAGAAGGCGCGCGCCATCTGGCGGCGCACAGTCCAGTTCACGCCGTCGGCGCTCGACTCCCAGTAGATGGTGTCGTTGGCGCGGCTGTGGCGGATGCGCCAGAAGCGGTGCTGCGCCGGATCGTAAGGGATGTAGATGCGGCTCATCACGCCGTTGGTCTGCTCCTGGAACAGGAAGTTGCCGCCGCCGGTCGCAAAGAGCAGGTAGCTGTTGGTGGCGTTATCGGTCAGTTGGAAGATCGTCTCGATGCCGTAGTACTGCTGTGTGCTCTGCACGACCTCGACGGAGATGCGCGAGTCGGTCAGGTCTGCCGTGGGGGCGGAGAAGAAGCCGCCGTAGCCGGTCGTGTCCGCGGGCGGCGTGATTTCCAGCCGCTTGTTCTGCTCGACGGCGGTCAAGCCGGGCGGCAGGCTCGCCGTCCAGCGCGACGTGTCCTGCACGTTGTCGTCGAAGTCGTCGCTGATGGTGACGGCGGCGTAGAGCAGGCGGTCGGTCGTGCCGGCCGGCACGCCGGTCACTTTGCCGGCGGTCGCGCCGCTCTTGATCGCCTCGGCGACGGCGTCGGGCGGATCGCCCGCATGCGTGCTCAGGTAGCGGGCGGCCACGCCGGCCACGAAGGGCGCGGCCGAGGACGTGCCGGAGCGCGTGAGCGTCGAGTCGTCCGCGGCGCTGTTCGCCGACACGATGTTCGCGCCCGGCGCGAACAGGTCTATGACCGAGCCGGTGTTGGAGAACGACGCCATCGCGTCCGTGCTGTCGCTCGCGCCCACGGTGATCGCTTCGGTGACGCGCGCCGGGGAGCGCGTGCCCGCGTCGAGGCCGCCGTTGCCCGCCGCCACAACGTAAGTCACGCCCGCCGTGATGGACTTCCGCACGGCGTCGTCCATCGCGGTGCTGCCGACGCCGCTCGCAAAGCTCAGGTTCGCGACCGCCGGCTTGACGTGATGACCAGTCACCCAGTCAATCCCCGCGAGCACCTGCGCGGTCGGCGCTTGGTTCAGACAGTTGAGGACGCGCACCGACCAGAGCTTCGCACCCTTGGCGACGCCATAAGTGTTGCCGCCGATGATGCCGGCGACGTGCGTGCCGTGCCCGTTACAATCAACGCCGTTGCGCCCGTCGCCCACGTTGTCGAAGGCGAAGGCGGCGCGCGACGTGCCGTTGGCGTTGCGGAACTCTTGATGCGTGAGCCGAATGCCGCCGTCGATCACATAAACGTTCACGCCCGCGCCGCTGCCCGCGTAGGTGTAGGCGTTATTCAACGGCAGGGCGCGCTGATCTATGCGGTCGAGACTCCACGGCGCGGTCGTCTGCGTCTCCGCGCCGTAGACCATCGAGTTCTCTTCGACGTAGGCGACGAGCGGGTTGCGGCTGAGCGCGACGGCTTGGCCCTCGTTCAACTCGACCGAGAAGCCGCGCAGCGCGTACTCGTAGGTGAAGCCGACTGTGCCGCCGAAGGCGCGCGCCAGCTTCTCCGCCTCGGCCGCGACGCGGCGGCCTTCGACATTGTCGTTGAACACGACGATGTAGCTGTTAGGGATCGACTGCTCGCTCCGGTGCAGCTTGCCCGCCGCGTCGGGGGCGACCTGACCTTGAACGGGGAGCAGTGTGAGCGCGACGACGCAGAGCGCGGCGACGTACATTGCGAGGGGCTGCTTCTTCATGATTCTCCTTCAGCTTCGAGTAGATGAGTTAACGAAATAATTAGAGCGCCTGCCAATCGGGGTAATGGTCTTCGGCGGTCACGGAGTTGACGCCGTCGCCCGTGTTGAAAGTCAGCCTGGTGATGTTGCCGCTGACGACATCGAGCACGTAGATTTCGCCGCCGCTGCTGTCCTTGTCGCTCTCGAACGCGATCCTGCTGTCGTCGCCCGACCAGGAAGGGCTGTACTCGTAGCTGAGCGGCAGGTTCGACAGGTTGACGCGCCCGCTGCCGTCCGCGTTCATCACATAAATCTCGTCCGTGCCGTCGCCGTCGAAGACGAACGCGATCTTCGCGCCGTCGTTCGACCACGCCGGGTAGTAGTCGTTGTGCGCCCCCACGGTGTTCAGGTTGTTGGTGATGTTGACCTGGTTAGTCCCGTCGGGGTTCATCGTGTAAATCTCAAGGTTGGACGGATCGTTGCGGGTCGTCTCGAACGCGATCTTCTGCCCGTCGGGCGACCACGCGGGGTCGAGATCCCAGCCGGGGCTGTTCGTCAGCCGCCGCTCGTTCGTGCCGTCCACGTTAATGACGTAGATTTCCCAATCGCCGCCGTCGCGGTTGGAGCGAAACGCGATCTGCTTGCCGTCGGGCGACCAGGCGGACTCGGCGCAGTGGCCGGCGCGGCTGTTGGTGACGCGCGTGACGTTCGTGCCGTCGGCGTTCATCACGTAAATCTGGTAGTAGATGTCGTCGCCCCGGCCGCTGGTGAAAGCGATCTTCGTGCCGTCGGGCGAATACTCCGGCCAGAGGTCGTCGCTGTTGCTGTTAATGGTCAGCCGCGTCAGTTCGCTGCCGTCCGGGTTCATCGTGTACACCTCGGCGTCGCCGTCGCGCCCGCTGGAGAAAGCGATCTTGCCCTGCGGCCGGTAGAGCAGCAGGTTCGGCGAACCCGCGCCGGGATCGAGGAGCGCGTTCGGCGTCGCGTTGCTGGTGATTGACTGGCTGACGGCGGCGGGCAGGGCCTGCGGGTTGGCGCTCAGGTAGCGGGCGGCCACGCCGGCCACGAAGGGCGCGGCCGAGGACGTGCCGGAGCGTGAGAGCGTCGAGTCGTCCGCCGCGCTGTTCGCCGACACGATGTTCGCGCCGGGCGCGAACACGTCCACGACCGAGCCGAAGTTCGAGAAAGAGGCCCGCGCGTCGCTGGCGTCGCTTGCCGCGACGGTGATCGCTTCGGTGACGCGCGCGGGCGAGCGCGTGCCCGCGTCGAAGCCGCCGTTGCCCGCCGCTACGACGAAGGTGATGCCCGCCGCAATCGAGTTGCGCACGGCCGTGTCCATCGTGATGTTGCCGTTGATGACGCTGGCGAAGCTCAGGTTGGCGACCGCCGGCTTGACGTTGTTACCCGTGACCCAATCAATCCCGGCGATGACCTGCGTCGCCGCGCCCTGATTGGAGCAGTTCAACACGCGCACCGACCAGAGCTTCGCACCCTTGGCGACGCCATAAGTGTTGCCGCCGATGATGCCGGCGACGTGCGTGCCGTGCCCGTTACAATCAACGCCGTTGCGCCCGTCGCCCACGTTGTCGAAGGCGAAGGCGGCCCGGCTCGTGCCGTCGGCGTTCTTGAACTCCTGGTGCGTGAGCCGAATGCCGCCGTCGATCACGTAGACGTTCACGCCCGCACCGGCATTCGCGTAGGTGTAGCTGTTGTTGAGCGGCAGGGCGCGCTGGTCTATGCGATCCAGCCCCCACGGGGCGGCAGCCTGCGTGGTCGAAGCGCCGACGACTTCGGAGTCTTCTTCGACGTAGGCGACGAGCGGGTGGCGGCTGAGCGCCAGCGCCTCGGCCTCGTTCATCTCCACCGCGAAGCCGCGCAGGGCGTACTGGTAAGTGAAGGTGACGAAGCCGTGATGCGCGCTCGCCAACTGCCGGGCCGTCTCCGCAACCTTGTGCGGCGCGACCTCGTCTTTGAGCACGACGATGTAGTGACCCGGAATCGAGCCTTCGTTCCGGTGGATTAGACCGTTGGTGTTAGCGCCTTGACCGTGCGCCGACATGGGCGCGAGCCACAGCGCAGCTAGGATTAAGGTCAGTAGCAGTGCTCTTACTTTCGTCATTCCAATTCCCTATGAGTCTCATGAGTAGGGTTGCGCGCGAACCGTTACCGGCGGACACACTGAACCCCAACACTTGCTCGTGCAAAAGCAAGCTCAGTTAGCCAGATAACTTAGTTAGGTGGCGATAGGAACGATGCAAGTCAGACCTTATGCCCTCCTTCGGCCTACAACTCGCACGGAGCGGCAGTGAGGCAACAATGAGCTGACCTGCGTCCCCTGTATGAGCAACCGGCGTTCCACACCCGCACGCTCACAGCATGTGAACGCAACATGCAAAAAACGGGAATGTAATAGTCGGCCCGTGTGTGCGGTTCACGTGAGGAAGATGAGGCGGGCGTATTTCAGGCTGAAACACGGGCGCGGGCTTGTGGTTCAGAGTAAAACAAGCGGCGGCGGACGCGCCAAGATTAAAAGCAGCCCGCGCCCCTCGAAATATAATGAAGCGCCCCGCGCCGCCGACCCCTGCGGGCGGGCGAATCTTATTTGGCGGGCGCTTCGAGACCCTTTGCGGCCGGCGGCTCGGCCTTGCCCATGAGCTTGAACTTCTTCAGCTTCCGGTAGAGCGTCGGCCGGTGCACGTTGAGGATTTGCGCGGCCCTTTTGATGTTCCCGCCCGTGCGTTCGAGCGTCTGCGCGATGGCCTCGCGCTCGATCTCTTCGAGCGTGAGGTAGGGCGGGATGACGCAGGCGGCCGGGCGGTCGCGTTGGGCGGTTAGGTGTTCGGGCAGGCTGTCGGGGGGGAGCAACTCGTCCTGACAGAACAGGACGGCGTGCTCGATGGCGCTCTCAAGCTCGCGCACGTTGCCGGGCCAGTCGTAGCGCGTGAGCAGCGCGAGCGCCGGCTGCGTGATGCCGCGAATCGGCTTCTGGTACTTCGTGCCGTAGCGTTGCAGGAAGTGCTCGGCGAGCGGCAGCAGGTCGTCCGGGCGCTCGCGCAGCGGCGGGACTTTGATCTTGACCGTGCCGATGCGGAAGTACAGGTCTTCCCGGAGCAGCCCCTGCTTCACCGCCTGCGCGGCGTCGCGGTTGGTCGCGGAGATGAGGCGGAAATCAACCGCGATCTCCTGCTCGTCGCCGAGCCGGCGCAGCCGCCGCTCCTGCAAGACGCGCAGGAGTTTCGTCTGGAGGTGCACGGGCATCTCGCCGATCTCGTCCAGCAGCAGCGTGCCCGAAGAGGCGGCCTCGATCAGCCCGCGCTTGTCGCGGTCAGCGCCGGTGAACGCGCCGCGCTTGTAGCCGAACAACTCCGACTCGATCAGCTCCGGCGGGAACGCGGCGCAGTTGATGCGGATGAAGGGGCGCGCGGCGCGCTTGCTGCCGAGGTGGATCGCGGTCGCGATTAGCTCCTTGCCCGTCCCCGACTCGCCCTCGATGAGCACGGAGGCGTCCGACTGCGCGGTGGCGCGGATGGTCTCATAGACGCGGCGCATGCGCGGGCTGCGCCCGATGATGCCGTAAGCCTCGCCCTCGTCGGCGAGCGTGCGGCGGAGCGCCTGGTTCTCGCGCTTCATCCCGACGAACTGGAGCGCGCGCTCGGCGAGCATCGTGATCTCGTCGGGCACGAACGGCTTCTCGACGTAGTAGTAAGCGCCCTGCTTGATGGCGGCGATGGCCACGTCGAGCGAGCCGTGCCCGGTCATCAGGATCACCTGCGTGTCCGGGTCGTCGGCCTTGATGCGTTTGAGCAGTTCCAGCCCGTTGGCGTCGGGCAGCCGCAGGTCGGTGAAGACCAGATCGAAGGGGCGGGCGGCGAGTTGGCCGAGCGCCGCCGCTAGATCGCCGGCCGTGCGCACCTCGTAGCCCTGCGCGCCGAGGATTAGTTCGAGCGCGTCGCTGATGCTCCGCTCGTCGTCGATGACGAGGATTCTGCCCGTTGCTCCCATCGCCCCACCTCACTCCTGCGCCGGCAACTCGATCAGGATTTGCGTGCCCGCCCCCTGCTCGCTCGTCAGCCGGATCGAACCCTCGTGCTGTTCGATCACCTTCTTGACGTAGGACATACCCAGCCCCAGCCCGAAGCTCTTGGTAGTGTAGAAAGGCTCGAAGACGTTCGCCGCCTGCTCCGCGCTCATCCCGCAGCCGGTGTCCGCAATCGTCAGGCGGATACGGCCGTCCGCCGCGGCGGTCGTCACGGTCAGCCGCCCGCCGCCCGTCATGGCCTGGATCGCGTTGAGCATCAGGTTGATCAGTGCGGAGGTGAGCGACGGCTCGTCGAACTGCCCCACCACCTCCCCGTCGGCCAGCAGCAGACGCTTCTCGACCTCGTTGGCGCGGAGTTGCGGTTCGAGCAACTGGCACGCGCGCCGCACGACGTTGTTCAGATCGACGGGGCGCGGCGTCAGCTTGACCGGGCGCGCGAAGTTGACGATGCGCTCCACGGTGTCGGCCAGGTGTTTGATGGTGTCGATGATCTTGTCCACGAGCGCCGACTCGCTGCCGGCCAGCTTGTCGCCCGCCTGACTCTTCAGGTGCATGGCGTAGAGCATCAGCCCGGTCAGCGGATTCCTGACCTCGTGCGCGACCTGCGCCGCGACGCGGCCGAGCGCGGCGATCTTCTCGTTGTGAAAGAGCCGCTCCTGCATCCGGCGCATTGCCTCCTCGTGTTCCTGCTCGCTCGTGATGTCGCGGATGATGGTCAGGAAGCCGATTAGTTGCCCGTCCGACTCGCGGATCGGCGTGACGGTCAGCGAGGCGACAAACGCGCTCGCGTCCGCGCGGCGCAGGCGCACCTGCGCCCGCTGCCGCCCGCCGCCCGCCGCCTCGCGCACAGCGTCGAGCCGGGGCTTGTCCGCCGGGTCGGCCACCGCGATCAACTCGTAGCGCGAAGCGCCGACGGCCGCCGCCGCCGGGTAGCCGAGCAGCAACTCCGCCCCGCGGTTGAAGAGCGTGATGCGGCCGGCGGTGTCGGCGGCGACGATGGCGTATTCGGTCGAGCTGTCGAGCACCGTGTTCAGGAAGTTGTGCGCCTTGGCCAGTTCGGCCGTGCGCTCGGCGACGCGGGTTTCGAGTTGCGCCGTGTACTGCTGTAGCTCCGCTTCGAGCCGCCGCTTCTCCGCCGTCAGCCTTTGCTTCTCGACGGCGCGGCACACGGCCTTCAGCAGCACGTCCTTGACGACCGGCTTGGGCGCAAAATCGTATGCGCCCGCGCGGACGATCTCCGGCATCTGCGTCAGGTCTGGCTCGCCCGTGATCATGATGACGGGGAGGTCTGGGTTGCGCTGGTGCAACTCCTTGAGCAACTCGATGCCGCTCCGGCCCGGCAGGAAGATGTCCACGACGGCCGCGTCAATCGGCGCGTCGCCGAAGTGCGCCAGCGCGCCCTCGTAGTCGGCGGCCGTCAGCGTGGCAAAGCCCTCGCGCTTGAGGAACTCGCCCATCGTCCAGCGCATGCTCGGCTCGTCGTCAACCAGCAACACCGTCGGCATACTCCTGCTCCCGCGTGCCCGCCGCCGGCAACTCGACCGTGAAGCGCGTGAAGACCCCCTCCTCACTGTCCACGGAGATAGTGCCGCCGAAGTCTTTAATGATGCCGAAGCTGAGGCTCAGACCCAGGCCCGTCCCGCCCTCCTCGCGCCTGGTCGTAAAAAACGGATCGAAGATTTTGTCGCGGTGCGCGCGCGCCACGCCCGTGCCGTTGTCGAAGAATTCGAGCCGCACCGTCGGCCGCCCCGCGTGCTCGGCGGCGCGCGCCGTGATGCGAAACAGTTTCGGCCCCGCGCCCGCGCGCGCCTGTAGGGCGTGGTGTGCGTTGCTGATCATGTTGACGACCACCTGGCGCAGGCGCGAGCCGTCGGCGCGCACCGGCGGGAGGTCGGGCGCGATGTCGAGTTCGACGCCGATGCCCTCCTTCTGCAACTGGTGCGTGAACAGCGCCAGCGACGTGTTGATCGCCTCGGCGACGTGGACGCGGGTCAACTCCTGCGGCTCGCGGCGGGCGAAGGTCAGCAGGTTGCGCACGATCTTGGCGATGCGCTGGCCCTCGTCGATGATGCCGTTGAGCATGCTCCGCTGCGCGTCGGTCTGCGCGACGCCCTCGTCCTTGAGCAGTTGGGCGTAGTTGATGATGCCGTTGAGCGGGTTGTTGATTTCGTGCGCGACGCCGGCCGACAACTCGCCGATGGAGGCGAGCTTCGAGGACTGGAAGAGTTGGCGCTGCATCTCCTCCTTCTCCGCCGCGAGCCGTTTGCGCGCCGACAGATCGCGCACGAGCAGGATGAACAGCGTCTCGTTGCCCACCGAGAATTTGCTGGTGGAGACCGCCACCGGCAGCGGCTCGCTCGCGGCCGGGTGCAGGGTTATCTCGCGCTCGCCGTGCTCGTCGCTCGTCAGCAACTCAGGCAGTGCGCCGGCCAAACCGTCGCCGGCCGTGCTGTCGGCCAACTTGTCCACGCCTTTGCCGATCATCTCCTGCACGCGGCAGCCGAAGATGTCGCAGAACTTTTTGTTCACCTCCACGAACCTGTGATCGCCGGCCGTCATGACGCCGATGCCGTCGCTGGCGTGCTCGAACAGCGCGCGGTAACGCTCCTCGCTCGCGGCGAGTTCGCGCTGTTGCCGGCCGACCAGCCGCAGCAGCATCGTCACGACGATCACGTCCACCGTGATCGAGATGAAGAAGTGCTCGGTGCGCTGTTGCATGCGCCAACGCGTCAGGCCTTCATTCTCGCCGGGGTAATGGCGGGCGATCATGGAGAAGACGGGCACCAGCAGCACCTTCTCCCAGGTGAAGATCACGATGGTCGTCAGGCAGAACGTCAGGAGCGTGAAGAAGAGGACGAAATAGAGGTTGCTGCGCCGCTTCCTGTAGCGCCGCGGGGTGACACCGTCCTGCTCTGACACACTGCCCATAAAGTGCTACTTGCTTAGTGCGGCGACTTGGGGTGGATAAAGCAACATGCCGACAACCCTTCGGGGGCGGCGGAACGCGGCGTTGAACAATAGCTTGTGAGGCTAAATTCAACCCGCTGCGATCTGGGGGAAAAAGGGGTTCGGAAGCAGTAGCGAACTTACTCAAGCGGCAGACGCTTGTCAAGGATTACAGGCGGGTTAGGCGCGGGCAAGGATAGACTTAGGCCAACTGAAAGTTATCACGAAGCAGAGGGCTATGCCTGACGATTGCCTTTTGCCCGACGAATAAAGGTTTGGCCGCCATGCTCCTCTCAACATGGCGGCCCGCGCGGCACAGTCCCGAACCCCACAGACGTGCCCGCGCCGGGCGCGTGTTCCCCGCTCACGCGCCCCGAAGCAGTAAGCGTTCGACGGTGCTAATCAGCAACCCACTATCTGTCGGCTCCTTCAGAAACACATTCACTCCGGCGTGATACGCCGCGCCCGCACAGTCCTCCGCCGAGAACATCACTATCGGTATTCCGGCGCGATTTTTCAGTTGCTTGCGGACGAAGGCGAAGCCGCTCACGTCGGGCAGTTGGTTGTCGGTGATGAGTAAGTCGAAGGCGGCGTCAGTCCACAGTTCGCGCATGGCCTGGCCGCCGCTCAGACACGTGACCACTTGCCAGCCGTGCGCCTTTAGCATTTCTTTCACCGTGTTGGCGACGAATTGATCGTCTTCGACGTGGAGGATGGTGTGAGGCATCTGTGCTATATTCCGCGTGGTCTAGGTCTATTCTTTGATAATCGGCAACGGTCGGATGCGTAGCTCGGCCTCAACCTCAAGGGAGTGATGAGCGCCGCCGTTGAGCATGAGAGGTTCATACTCACGGCGACCAAGTTACGCAACCGAATCGTACGCCTAAATAGACGTACAAGTAACGCGCGCGTTCTCAATAAGGGGGAATGCGCGTAATGGGCCGCGACCGTCGCCCACGTCCGCGCCGCCTGGCCGCCAAGCTGCTGCTCATCCGGCAGGCGTTAGAGGTGTCACAGGCGGAGATGGTCAACCGCCTAAACCAGCCCAAAGTTCATCCGGCGCACATCTCAGGTTACGAACGTGGCGAGCGTGAGCCGCCCTATCCGGTGCTGTTACGCTATGCGCGGCTAGTCGGAATCTCGACTGACTTGCTGATTGATGACGAACTAGACCTGCCTGATAAGCTGCCGAGTCCGACTAGAGCGGCTAGCTGCTGAGTTTACCAAGCTGCCTACTGCTGGGAGCGCGGGCGTCCCGCCCGCCGTGAGCGCGCTAGCGCGAACAGACAGCCGCGCCATGCTCACAGGTGAGCGGAAATGAAACTTTCTGAGCGTGCTCACGCACGCTAGGCGGGCGCGCGCGCCCGCGCTCCCGGCATAAGCGCACACGGGTAAACTCAAACGAAATCTGCTCTAAAAGTGAAGGCGTCAGGCGGGCGGCGCTCGCGCGGGGCAGGAAGCGTTGATTGCGGTAACGGTAAGGTAATACCGGATTGCCGGGCAATGTGAGGGGTAGGGAAGGGCTGAACCACGAAATCACACGAAACGACACGAAACAAATGACACGAAGGTTCGTGTTGCTTGTTTCGTGTCGTTTCGTGTGATTTCGTGGTTCATGTCTTCTCCTCACGCCACCGCCTTACTCTTGCGTGCGCGCCAGCCAGAGCGCGCGCCGCTCGGCGGTCTTCGAGATGTATGCGACGAACATCTGCCCTTGCGCCTCGGCCGCCGCGGGTAGCTCACCTGCGCGGGCGACGACGGCACTCGGCGCGGCCTCTCCGTCCGTGGTCAGGTGCGCCGTCGTGATGCAGGTTGCGCCGCCGTCGTCCTTATCCTCCCACACCGCCGCGTGACTGAGCAGACTCGGCGTGGCTCGCCCGCTGCTCCCGGCGAAAGCCCTGCGCGGCTCGAACGTGCGCCCGCCGTCGCGGGACTCAGACCAGTAGAGGCCGACCGCCCCGGCCTCGCCGGCCGAATACCACAACACGCGCAGCGCGCCGTCCGCCTCGATGCTCAAGGCGGGGCCTGAGACGGGACACCCGGCGAGTTGCCAGCGGTCGTCGCTGACGACGACGGCGGGCGCGAACGTCCGCCCGCCATCCGCCGACGCGGTGACGGCGACGTGCCGGTAGTCGCCGGGCAAGACCTGCCGCCAGCCGACATAGACGCGCCCGTCCGTCCCGGCGACGACCGAAGTCTTGCAGCAGGGGCAGGCGGCGGCGGCGACGCGGCGGTTGGGCGAGAAGCTGCGCCCGCCGTCGGCGGAGAAGGCAAAGAACACATCGCGGTTGCTCTCCGCGAGGTGATGACCGGACGTTGCGGGCGCGTGTACTTGCGGCGGCGGGGCGACGTTTCGTTCGTCCAGCCAAGCCACACAGACGCGCCCGTCCGGCGCGACCGCCAGCGAGTGCAGCCCGTGCACGCCCGGCACATCGTCGTCGTTGACCCTGACCGGCGCGGCCACGCTCTGCCCGCCGTCGCGCGAGGCGGAAAGCTCAAGCGTCGAGGCGTGCACGCCGCCCACCGCGCGCGCCGTCCAGCCGACATAGACCGTGCCATCCGGCGCGACGGCCACCGTCGGCGGGTCGCCGAACCAGGCGGTCGCCCCGCCCGGCTCAGGGTTCACGCGCACGCGTCTGGTCAAAGGCTGGCCTGCGCCGTCGAACCGCGCGAGCCACACGTCGGCCTCACCCGCGCGCCCGTGCTCGACCCAGGCGACGTAGGCCGTGCCGTCGCGGCCGGCCGCGACGGCCGGCTCGGCCGCGTCAGCACCGTCGGCCGAGATGCGGACGGACTGCGCCGCGTTCAATGTCTGCGCGGCCCGCGCCGGCAAGTCCGCGGCGGCCGGCCGCTCGCCGCGGCGCGCAGTCCCCGCGCAGGCGGCCGTCAACAGCAGCAGGGCACAGGCGAAAAGATGTTTCTGCCACTTCATCGTGAAGTCGTCCCTCAGAAGCTCAGGCGCAGACCGAACTGCACCTGGCGCGGGTTGTCGGCCGCTGTCGGCCGGCCGAAGGTTTGCAGCGTCGCCGGGTTCGCGGGGTTGTAGGTCGTGCCCGGCAGTTGCAGGTTCGCGCGGTTGAGCACGTTGAAGCCCTCGATCATTGTTTCCACGCTCGCCCGCTCGCCGAGCGGGAAGCGGCGGCTGAGGCGCAGGTCGAGCGCGGCGAAGTCGAAGCCGCGCCCGGTGTTGCGCCCCACCCCGGCGGGGCGGTCGTTGACATTCGTGTCGAAGTTGCGATCCGTGCCCGTCACGACGTTGAACGGCAGGCGCGAGCCGTACTGGAAAATGTAGCTCAACTGAAGACCGGCGAGCGCGCGGCGGAAGATCGACGCGTCGGCCGCAGCCGTCGGCGTCTCGAACGCGCCGCTCAGCGTCAGCCGGTGGCGTTGGTCGTTGTCCGCCGGCCCGCGTTCGGCGCGCAGGTTCGCGTTGTCCTGCGGCGTGAAGAAGAAGGCGTTGCCCACGTCGTCAATCGCCTGCGAGAGCGTGTAGGCGACGCGCGCCTGCGCCCAACGGCTGAAGCGCCGCTTGAAGGAGACGAGCAGCCCGTCGTAGTAGCTGTCGCCCGCCGACTCGTAGCGGCTGACGTTGGCGAAGCGCGGATCGGGCCGGCCCAAATTGGGCACGCCCGCCGACGCGGGGAAGCGCGGCACATTGACGTTGCGCGACAGGAGCAGGTGCGCGCCGCGCACGTGCAGGTAGCCGACCGAGAGCGACATCGCGGGCGACAACTCGCGCTCGACCTGCAAGCTCGCCTGCTGGCTGTAGGCGGTGCGGACGCGCGGATCAATCGTCGTGACGCTGACAAGCAGGTTCGCCGGAAACTCAGTCAGCACGTCGGGGAAGACGGGTGCGCCCGGCTGCCCGTAGGAGAGCACCGCCGTGCGGTACTTCGAGCCGTCGCGCTGCAAGGCGTTCGACGTGGCGCGCAACGGGATGCGGTCGAAGAAGATGCCGTAGCTAGCGCGCACGACCGTCTTATGATCACGACCCAGAAAGTCGGGCGCGTAGGCGACGCCGAGGCGCGGCGCGAAATTGTTCGCGTCGGTCTCGACGGGAGCGGGCAAAAATTGCGCGTCGTAACGCAGCCCCGCGTTGACGGTCAGACCGGGGCGCGGATGCCACTCGTCCTGCGCGAAGAAGCCGACGTTCGGGTTCGACTGAAACTGACCGGCCGCGCCGAACGCCTGCTGAAAGGTGACGTAGCGGCCGGCGAGGAAGTTGGCGAGCGAAGAGAATGTATAGACGCCGCCGAGCGCGCCGGGAAATTCGATGTCGGCGCGGTTGAGCAGAAAATCCGCGCCGCCTTTGAGCGCGTGCGCGCCGCGCTGCGTAGCGAGATTGTCTACCACCTCGTAAGTGTCGAGAGCACGCGCGGTCGGCGAGAAGGTGGCCGTGCCGAGATTCGCCACGCCCGCGATGTTGATCGCCGGCCCCGCGGCGTCGTTCACCGGGGCAGCGAGGCGGCTGCGCGTATACTGCGCGCGCAGTTCGTTAAAGGTGCGCGTCGAGAGCGTGGAGACGAGGCTGAAGGCTGTGGTCTGGTCGCGGTCGCGGAGCGCCGTGCCGCGACTGACGGCGTTCAAGCCTCCGACGTTGCGCGCGTTCAGGCTGGCGAGGTCGTACAGGTTGTAGCGCGTCGTCAATTGGTTCGTTGCGTTGACGCGGTGGTCGAGCCGGACGAGGAAGTTAGTGGTGTCGAAGCCGGTCGGCACGACGCCAGTCGAGACGCGCACACCCTGGTAGCCGATCTCGTCGAGCCGGGCGTTGACGGCGCCGACGCTCGCCGGGTTGATCGTGACGACAACGGCGTTATTGAGGCGCGTCTGCTCGAAGTTGGTGAAGAAGAAGGTGCGATCTTTCCTGATGGGGCCGCCGAGCGTCGCGCCGTACTGCGCCTGCGTGAGCGGGTCTCTGGTCGGCGAGAGCGGGTTGCGCGCGTCGAAGCGTTGATTACGCAGGAAGCCGTAGACCCGCCCGCGGTAACTGTTCGTGCCCGACTGCGTAATGAGATTGACGACGCCGCCCGCCGCGCGCCCGAACTCTGCGATGCCGCCCGACGTGATGACCTCGAACTCGCGGATCACCTCCTGGCTGTAGAACGTCCCCGCCAGATCGGCCGCGTCGTCGTTCGCCGACAGCCCGTCCACGACGAAGCCGTTGTTGATGAAGCGTTGCCCCGTGATTGACAGCCCCGTGCCGGCGACGGCTGAGGTTTCGGGGAAACGCTGGTTGGCGACCGGGTTGATGCGCGCGACGCCGGGCGCGAGCGCCGCCAAGTCCAAGTAGTTGCGCCCGTTGAGTGGTAGGCTGTCAATCTCTTTCGGCACGACGGTCTCGGCCACCTGCGTGCGCGCCGTCTCCACGACGGGCACGTCCGCTGACATGACGCTGACGCTCTCGTTGAGGCCGGCCACCGTCAGCCGGAGCGGCACGTCGAAGGCTTGCCCGACCGTGAGCGTAAGCGCGGCCGTGAGCGGGGCGAAGTCGCTCTTCGCCGCCGTCAGCCGGTACGACCCGACCGGCAGGTAGGCGAACCTGTAGCGTCCCTCCTCGTCGCTCGTGGCGGTCTGAGTGCGATTCGTCTCGACGTTGAGCGCGGTCACGGTCGCGCCCGGCAGCGCCGCCCCGTTCGCGTCCTCGACCCGCCCGCCGAGCGTCGCCGAAGTCACGGTCTGTTGCGCGCACACGGGCAGTCCGCAAACGGCCGCAGCCGTTAAGCCGCCGAGCAACACGAGCCGCAGGACTGCCGCTCTGAATCTATTACTTGCGAAGATCATTATGGGCCGCCTTCCGAAATATCCCTCACTGCTCCGGGCGCGCGGCGTAGCTAGACGACAGACGCCGCGCCGGCCGGCACACCACCAGCCGACGGCACGCCGAACTTAGCGCGGGCCGCAGCAAACTGCCTGTTAGTAATTAAGCTGATCAGGCGATGAGGATGATGGGAGGAGCGCGCGGTGAAGAATGACGACGCAAGTCGGACGAAGCGATGACGTGGCGCATCGTCACGCGCCGCGTCACAAGCAGAGTCGGCGTGCGCAAGCTAAATCCGCGTGCCAGCGCCGCGCCGTCGCGCGTGCGCCGTAACTGCGCACCTGAGCCTAGCGTCGCCCCACAGCAGTCAGGCGAGCACGGCCGCGACATGCTTGGCCCGACGCCCACCGCCCCTTGCGCCGTAGTGTTCTGCTCTGAAACAGGCTGAGCCGAGTTGTGTTCTATCCTGTGCGCGATGTGAACGTGTGCGCGCGCGCCCTTGGGAGCAGCGTGCTGCGCATGCGTCGCCCCGTCGTGCGTGACGGAGACACCACCGATTGCCCCACATACCGGGTCAGACTCGACCGGCTTCGCCGCCTGCTTCGCGAGGTGTGCATCGCACGAGCCGCCGGGGCCATCCGCCATCGCGCCGCCGCCCCTGCAACAAGGCATCGGGCAACTCAACGCGGCGGCGAGCGCGCCCGGCGGCAAGGCATTCGCCGTGACGACCAGCGGCAACAGCACCGCCAGCACAGTTCTGGCGATGAAGGCGCGCGCGGTCAATACGGCTTGCGGTCGGCAGCGCAAATGAACCCTCTAGTGTAGCGACACAAAGGAACTATAGGCGGTGCGCGGATTGTAGTCCGGCTCAATACTGGCTGCAAGAGTTATGCCGTGCGGGCTGTGCGCTCCTGACTAGCAGAGCTATTTATCGATGTGTTCACGGAAAATAATGTTCTTACCTGAGATCGGCTTAAGTCCTTTATTTGAGAGCCACGATACCTCTTGATTTTAGACTAATGTTCTTACCTAAACTGCTTGCTGATAACTAGCCGAAAATTCTATCGGAAAATAATGTTCTTACCTAAATGCGTACTTTCAGTACACCTGTTTAACATATCAGACTCTCAACTGGAGAAGCGTAGTATCGCACGCCTAAGAGCAAGTTCGGATTCTCAATAATAAGGAGCCCAAAACATTTCCCCTTCAGCCTACTTTCGGGTAGTCCCAACGTTGAGATAAAAAAACAGCATAACAAGGAATTGTCACCTGCATTCAACTCTTCTACCTTGCGCCCGCGCAGAAAATCAAAACATTCTACCTCCGAGCAGGAGAAATAACACCACCTGCTGAAAGGACTCGCCTGCCATGAGCGCAAAATCTACATCGCCGTTAGACCGGAGTGGAATATAACTAGTCTTCTCGTCTACTTGGATGTAGAGGATATACCCGACCGAGATTTCTATTACTTGACTGGAATAGAGATCCAGAATGCCCCCTTATACGTTCAGCACTTATATTGTGCGAATAAGATGTCTGAAGAGAAACGATGAGGCTCCCCTTGGCGGAAGTAGGGCGGGGCTTGATCAGGCAGCCAGTTTCGTGGTGTAGACTCTAACCATTCTGGTTAGCCATAAAAGAGCCCGCTAAAGGCGATAGTTTTGTGGTTGTTTCGGTACGTTATGTAGTGAAGGCTATAAACTGGCAGGGGGCGTTGGCACGGAATTGTTTGAGCCTTATTGCTGATACCCATTAACAGATCGGGCATAAAAAGATTGGGCGCACCGAAATCGACTTTGGTCCTGTGCGGTAGGATTGAATGCGCAATCAGTAGCGGTGGCCATACAGGCGAATGCACGCGCGGTTCATATTTAGCAGTTTGAGGAGAGAAAATAATGGCCCATGTAATGCCTTTCAGCGATGCCGTACCGCTCAACGAAGTGAACGCCGCGCTGGGGACCGCGCGCCAATTTGAAGAGAGCCTCCGCGCTTTGTTCCCGCCCTCTACTCCCAGCCTGACCCGTTACGGCTTTCTCTTCCCGGCACTTCAGTCTGACCCGGCGGCCATGTTGCCGGAGTCCCCCCAAACCGTGCAGGCGCTCAAAAACTTGGGGCGCACTATGAGCGAGCCGGGGACGAACGCGACGCTCGACTCAGCCATCCCGTCGGCATACACCTACTTAGGGCAGTTCGTTGACCATGACATCACCCTGATGGCGATGCCGAGTGATATAGACTTTAACGACCCTAACCTCGCGCCTTTGCCACCGGCCGAAGTGGACAAGATTAAGAACGCACGCACGCCTACGCTCGATCTCGACAACGTTTATGGCGAAGCACCTCTTGTCGGCGGCGACTCAATGCTGCTCGGTACAGTGACCAAGACCGGCCATCGCCCGCCGGGCAAAGTGGGAGATGACTTCGATCTCCCGCGCACGGGCCGGTCTAAAGACCGCGCCTACGACCGTGTCGCACGAATCGGCGACCCGCGAGATGAAGAGAACACGATTATTGCCCAACTCCACATAGCCTTCCTGCGCGCGCACAACTTCATCGTCGCGGGTGGCTACACTTATTGCGAGGCGCGTTCGCTACTGCGTCGGTACTACCAGTTGATCGTTATCCACGATTTCCTCAAACGGGTTGCAAACCCAACGATTGTTGATAGCATGCTCGCCGGCCCGTGGAATGTTTATGATCCACCCGACGATAAGTTCTTCATGCCGCTCGAATTCGCTGCCGCGGCATATCGCTTCGGGCACAGCATGGTCAGGGCTGCTTATGACATCAACGAGCACTTCCCGGCCGAGTTCGCGCACCTGCCCCGGCTCTTTAACGTCCTCAGCCGATATCCGACGCTACCTGAGGAATGGCTCGTTCAGTGGGAACATTTCGTCGAGGGCGGGTCTAACAAGGCGCGTCAGATTGACACGCAACTGGTTGAGCCTCTCTTTACTCTGCCGGGTATGCCCGGTGTCCCCGGCGGTGAAGAGATCAGGCTGGCCAGCCGCAATCTGCTGCGCGGCTATGTCCTGCGCTTGCCGACCGGACAGGCCGTTGCGCGCGCGCTCGGGCTGCAAGCTCTGACCAACAAAGAAATCGAAGAGGTCGCGGCCAACGCTGAGCAGTTAGCCGTTTTGCGGGCCAGCGGGTTTTCCAGTCGCACCCCGCTCTGGTTCTACATCTTGGCCGAAGCGGCGCATTTTAAGCGGGATCATCTCGGCCCGGTAGGCAGCACGCTGGTCGCCGGTGTACTCATCGCGCTGATTCGCAGAAGCAAAGATTCTGTACTGAAGTTTCCGGATCGGACGCCGACGCTCAGCGAGACGTTCAAACTCCCCGACCTGCTGCGCCTCGCGCGCGTGTTGTAATTAAACGGGTCGAACTGCGCGCGGCAGGTTGCTAGGGCCATTCGACGCGGCATGGCCTGCTGCGCACGGCTACATCTTAAACTATTCACAGGGTGCGCCCCGGCGCGCTCGACGGAGGAAAAGCCATGACGATTAGACAGAACATTCAAAACGTGATTGACACGATCCAGCAAGAGCGAAATGCCGGCGGGGGGAGGTCGCAAACCGGAGACGATGTGCAGGCAGAGGCCCAAGCAGCAATTCTCGCCGGGCAGGGACAGCCTCCCGGAACTATAACCGCTGCGTGGGAGAGATACATGCGCCGTTTCGCTGGCAATCCCGTCAATGTGCAACAGTTGGCCCGGCTGCTCCCGACCGACGGCACACACACGAACGCCAACATGGAGAAGGAGCGAGCCTACCTCGTCTCCAACGGTATGTGTGGAGCTAACACGACCGACGACCTCACCAACGGCACCGTGACGGACTTTTTGGATACGTAGTGGTTCAAAGTTGGCCGCCCGCATGGGTCTTACGTGCGCAGGCCATTAGTGATGATGCACGCCGAACTCGATTATCACGACGGCTCTGCGCGCAAACTGGCCCACGCGCTGACAAATGAGTGGGCGCGGCTTTGCGCGGACTATCTTCCCTTGCTTCGTGAAAACTCAATCTGGCGGTACAGCCGCGCACCTGACGCTGGCGATCCGGCACAAGGTTGGAAACTTCACGTTTCGGCGACCGTATTGACGGCCAATGAGGTGCTGAAGAAAGTCGCCCCGCTGCTCTGCGCGTGTGGGACGCGCTTCAAAGCCCCCGCGTCTCTCCGCGAGTTGCAGAAGCTCAACTGTGGACTGTTCCACGGCTATAGTCAGATCGGCAAATTCATCACTGTCTATCCCAACTCAACCGAAGAGGCCGTCTGGCTGGCGGCGCGGCTCGACGAGTTGACGCGCCGGATGCGCGCGCCGTCCGTGCCCTTCGACCTGCGCTTCCGGCCTGATAGTTGTGTCTATTACCGCTATGGCTCGTTTAAGCGTTTGGAGATTGAGAACTCAGACGGCACACACACGCCTGCCATGCGCGACCCGGAGGGCCGGCTCGTGCCGGACGTGCGCGAGTCCGAGGCGGCCAAGCCCAACTGGGTTTCAAACCCTTTCATCGAACAAGAAACGAGGCGAGGCGCTGCGCCGGACGCAAACCCGCTCGCGACAACCGTGCGCGCGCTCCAAGCTCTAGCTCAGAGAGGCAAGGGCGGTGTGTACAAGGCCCTTGATCTGAGCGTGTGCCCACCCCGGCTCTGCATTCTCAAAGAAGGACGGGCGGGCGGCGAACTCTCGTGGGACAATCGTGACGGCCATTGGCGGGTGCGACACGAGGAGCGCGTTCTCGCCGCTCTGCGTACGGCCGATGTCAGCGTGCCGCGCGTCTATTCGTCCTTCGAGCTAGAGGGTAATTATTATCTCGTCACGGAGTTCATTGAGGGCGAGACATTACAAGCTCTGCTCTACAGGCGGCGCAGGCGGTTACCATTCACACGCGCCCTCCTGTACGGCGTGCGGCTCGCATTGCTCATCTCACGCATACATGCCGCCGGTTGGGCTTGGCGTGACTGCAAGCCCGCGAACATCATCGTTACGAATGAAGACTTGCTGCGGCCTCTGGACTTCGAGGGCGCGTGTTCGGTTGAACGGCCTGACCCGCTGCCTTGGAGTACCAAGGGCTTCAGTCCACCGCTCGATGGCAGTGCGGCACGTTCAGGCCAATACGACGATCTGTACGCCCTCGGCGCAATCATTTACTTACTTCTGACGGGCAGAGTGCCAGAGTCGCAAACTCCCACCCCTGTTGATAGCCTTCGGCGCAACATCCCGGCGCGAGTGCGTGAGTTGATCGCCGGACTTCTCTCTAATGATCCGACGCGGCATACCTGTGCGGCAACCATCGCCGAGGAGTTAGCGGCGGCTGTGGCCGCCATTGGCTAGAGTGTGGGCCTGCGGGTGCTGAACGGCAAAACAGACTACGTGGATGGCGCGCTCGGTGTGAGGTTGAGCCGCCGCGCTAGGTCTGCGAACCGCGCGTCTGAGCGGAGACCATCGTAAATCGGGTCGGCGAGCAGGAACGGGATAGACGAGAAGTGCTCATGGTAGGACTTTTCCAAGTGGGCGAACACAGCATCCGTGTCGCCCAGCCCCATGTAGATTATCGCTTCTTCATGCTGTGGCAGGCGGCCGCCCTGTGCCATCTCTTGGGCGGAACGCGCCTGCAACTCCGCTAGAATTGTCAACGCAGCGGCGCTTCTGCCACCCTTAGCGTAGGCGAAGCCCAACGGAGCGGCGGCCAGCGGCTTGTCGCGCTCGTAAAGTTTTTCGAGGATGCCGATAGCATCTTCGTACATGCCTTTCTGTATGTAGACGTAGCTAAGGACGTACTGCGCGCTCACGTTGTCCGGCTCTTTCGCTAGTATCTCGTTGAAGCAGTTCGCGGCCGTGTCATACTGGTGCGCGTAATAGAAAGAGCGGCAGCGATTGGTGCGCGCGAGCGGTGAGAACGGAGCTAGATCACTCGCCACTTGACTCTCGGCGATGGCTTTGTCCGGTTGCCCGATCACAACCAGTAGTTGTGAGTACCAATAGTGCGCCCAAGCATTGTCGGGCTTGAGAGCGATGGCCCGTGTGAACTCGCCTTCCGCGCCCTGCCAGTCCCATTCGTACTTCAACTTCACCACGCCAAGTGAGGTGTGCGCTTCCGCTAAGTTGGCATCAATGTCCAGCGCGCGTTGCGCCATGAAGCGCGCCTTCTTCATGGCCTCGTCGGTCGGCATGCTTCCGTAGGCGACGGTGTTGAGTAGCACGTAGCAGTCCGCCAAACCGGCGTAAGCTCTTGCATAGGAGGCATCGAGTTCAATAGCCTTCTGGAAGTGGGCCATGATCTCGGAAATATTCGTCTTGTTTCGCTTCTCCCAGAGATCGCGCCCTTTATAATACTCACTAAGGGCTTCATTGTTCTGCGTCGGACGCGCGGCCAGCAGTTTCTTCTCGCTCTCGCCGACCCGCAACGCCAGCTTAGAAGTCACCTTCTCAGCAACATCTGTCTGTAGGTCGAGCACTTGATCAGGCCGCACGTTGTAACGCTCGCCCCAGAGTTGCGTGCCGTCTGACGTATCTATCAAATTGGTTTGCAGCACCAGCATTTCGCCTTGCCGCACGACTGTCCCCGTAAGCACCGCATCTACATGCAGCCCGCGCCCCACTTCCAAGGGGTTGATCTGCCCGCCCCGGTAACCGGATACGAGTGTGAGCGCCTTTACCCGCAGACGCGACAGATGCGAGAGGTTATTGATCAGGTCTTCCGTTAGACCGTTGCTGAATGGCTCCATTTCAGGATCAGTGCTCGCGTTGACGATGGGGAGCACAGCCAGCGTCTGTACCCGCGTTAAGCGCAGGTAGATGAAGCCCGAGGCGACTACAAGCAGGACGAACAGTACGAAGGCTGCGATGGCGCGCAGGCCGAGATAAGGCCGGCGGCGCGGCGTGACTATGTCAGCCCTCTGAAGGCTATTCAGTTCGTAAAGTAATTCGCTGGCTGACTGGTAGCGTTGCTCTTTGTCCTTCTCCAGACACTTGAAGATGATGCGATTCAGTTCGGGAGGAACGTCGTTCGTGGCACGCGCGGGTGGGGGCGGGCGACTGGTAAGGATAGCGGAGATGATCTCGGCTTCACTCTTACGTGCGAACGGTTTCTGACCACAGACCAACTCATAGAGTACGGTGCCGAGGCTAAAGATGTCGCTACGAAAGTCGAGCCGTTCGGCGCGCAGTTGTTCCGGCGACATGTAGGCTACCGTCCCGATGACGAAGCCATTTTGAGAGAAACGGCTCGTATCATCCGTCAGAACGTTTGCGCTGTGCTTGCGCCGCGTAGTTTTGGCGATACCGAAGTCCAGCACCTTCACCTGCCCGCCTGAGGTGACCACGATGTTCTGTGGCTTGATGTCGCGGTGGATAATGCCGTGTGCGTGCGCCTCAGTGACCGCGCTCGCGAGCTGTATGGCGAAGGAGATGGTTTGCGTGATGTCTGGGAGTTGCTTGCCGATGAGCGTTGCCAAGGTATCGCCATCGGCATATTGCATGACAATAAAACTGTAACCTTCCGCCTCTTCGATCCCGTAGATGGCGCAGATGTTCGGATGGTCGAGCATCGCCGCGGACTGTGCTTCTTTCACCAGTTGCCGCTTGGCCCAATTGTCGTCCACCAATCTCGCGGCCAAGAACTTGAGCGCGACCTTACGTTCCAGCCGCGTGTCCTCGGCCAGATAGACCTCGCCCATCCCGCCCTTACCTAATTGCTTGAGAATCTGGTAAGGCCCGATCAACTTGCCGACAAGTGATGCGTCCGTAACTTCGGATAGCACCTTAAGTCCGAGGCCGAAGGCGGCCTCCTCCATGAAGTGTTCCCGCCCCTTGTAAGCGGCGAGCAGCGATTCGACTTCAGCACGCAATGACTCGTCGCCAACACACGCACCGTCGAGATACGCGGTCCGCGCCTCAGAGTTTAGGGGCAGGGCCTCGTGAAATAGCTCCTCGATGCGTTCCCAATCTTTAACTTCCATGACCGATCTCGCGCGCAAGCCAAGCCTTGGCCATCTCCCAATCGCGGGCGACCGTGGCTGGCGATACCTTCAGCACTTCGGCCGTCTCCTTTACACTGAGACCGCCGAAGTAGCGCAACTCCACTACCTGACTCTTCCGTGCGTCAATCACTGACAGTCTTTGCAATGCTTCGTCCAAGGCCAGCAACTCGACCGATTTAGCCTCTGACAGAATATCCGCCTCAGAGAGTGAAACTTTATAAGCCCCGCCGCCCCGTTTGTCGCGCCCCTTGTCGCGCGCGTAGATGAGCAGCACACGCCGCATCAGTTGCGCAGCGATGCCGTAAAAGTGTGCTCGGTTCTGCCATTTGACCCGGCTCTGATCTACCAGCCGGAGAAATGTTTCGTTGATGAGCGCGGTCGTTTGCAGAGTGTGATCGGGATGCTCCCGGCGCATGTAGGCGTGGGCCAGTCGGTGCAATTCGCGCTCTACCAAAGGTAGCAGCCGCTCAAGCGCCGCCCGGTCGCCGTTGCTCCAACAGACAAGTAACTCGGTTATTTCAGAGGGCGAGGACACGCTGCTAATCCTCTTACGCATACGACTCAACCGCTGTGCGCTCAGATGAGCGGGGCAACCGCGGCGTTGGGTTGGGGTTCAGCAAATTGTTCTACACGGTGATAGTTTTCAGACTTCGTTGGCACGTTAACGAATGTAGGCGACGAACGATGCGACACTGAAGCCAGTCGTTAGCAGCACAGCACCTGTCACGTTCTCCTACGGAGACCGAGGGCATTTATATAGCGTCCGTAGCGGATTTGGCAACGGTTTTCTCGATATGGGCCGCGCGGCCGTGGAGCCACCTATGACAGCTAAGCTTACGAATGAAACCTCGCCCGGCCAACCCATAGCTGACGCCATCAAAAGTTGGGTGATGGTTGCGCTGACGTTCATTTTCGTCGCCCTCTATGGCGCGGCCCTCACGGGCTTGCTCAGACCCTTGGCCGACGAGAAGATGGTCACGCGCCTTGAACCGATCATCTTCGTCATCATCGGCTACTACTTCGGCCGGCTGCCCGCGCAGCAAAACGAGAAGACGCTAAAGGACGAGATTGGCCGGCAGACACAGAAGGCAGATGCCGCCCAACATGCTAAGGAGCAGGTGCAGCAGGCCCGTGAGACGCTTGAGGAAAAAGTGAAAAATGCCCGGTCGGTGCTGACTTTGGGTGCGCCGGGCATATCGGCAAGCGGATTGGCCGAACATCTTGACAAGCCGGGCGCGGTACACAGGGAAGACCCGCTGCATGTTGCCGCTGTTGCGGCGCTCAATATTCTGGACTCTTGACCGCATCCTCAGCGCAACGGGTGCGCTTGTCCTGCTCTGACCTAGTAGTGGCAGGGAGAATATGACCACCAAGCAGAAGATAACGGCAAAAAAGTCAGCAGCGCGGAAGACCGGCGCGAAGGGCAGAACTGCTGCGAAGGGCAAGGCGGCGCACTCGACGGTAACACTGGCGCGCGTGCCGTCTCAGGCGGCCATCCCGCCGCCTCGCAATGTAAGCATAGAAGTCCTGCTGACTCCGGCAGAGAGTGGTCTCTCGCCTGTTGCAACCGAGGAGCGGATCAGTTGCGCCAATATCGCCAGCTTCCGCCCCACCCGTGCGAAGCTAGAACAGGCTGCGCGGCTGCTGACCGACATGGGCTTCAGAGTCGTCGCCTACAGTCCTTACAGCATCTCCGTCGAAGGCACGCCTGCGCGCTTCACCAAGACGTTCGGCACGCAACTCGAAATTCTCAGCCTCGACCGCGTGCAGGGCGGCCGCCCGTTGCGCGAGAAAGCCTTTTACGCTCCGGCGAGTGAGGCGACGTGGGAACCGCCCAATCACCTTAAGGGCATCGTCGAACGCGCCTATATACACCCGCCAGCCATCTACTTCGAATCGGCTCTGCCGCCGAGTGTCGGTTACTTTAACCTAAAAGTCCCCGGCGACGTGGCGATGCTAACCCGCGCTAGCGAAGTGCATCAGCAAGGCATCACCGGCAAGGGCGTCAAGGTCGTTATGATTGATAGCGGCTTCTTTAATCATCAATTCTACCAGAGCCACGGCTTCAAAGCGGCGGTCGTGCTTGCCCCCGGCGCGCTCAATCCCCAGACGGATAACAACGGACACGGCACGGCCCATGCCGCCAATGTGTTCGCCACCGCGCCCGGCATCACCTTCGCAATGGTCAAACAAGGCACTAACCCTGCGGCCGCCTTCAAAAGGGCCATTGACCTCGCGCCCGACATCATCATTTGCAGTTGGGGATTCGATTTAGTTGTAGCGGGAACACCGAATCGCATACACCAGACGAGCATCCCGAACAGCTTTAAGTCGCTTGAACTGGAAGTGGTACGCGCCGCCGCGCAAGGCATCTGCGTGATCTGCGCATCCGGCAACGGGCAGGTCGCTTTCCCCGGCATGCACCCCGACGTGATCTCGGCCGGCGGTGTCTTCGTCGATCAGACTGCACAGTTGAGCGCGTCTAATTTGGCGAGCGCATTCGACAGCAGGCCCTATCCGGGCCGGCACGTTCCGGACGTGTGCGGTCTAGTCGGCCTGCAACCCGCAGGGGTCTATATCATGCTGCCCCTCCAGCCGGGTTGCGACATGGATAGAGGACTGGCGGCGGGCGACGGGTTTCCGGCCGGGGACGAGACGTTGGCGAACGATGGCTGGATCGCCGCTTCGGGCACTTCGTCCGCTGCCCCACAGATTGCCGGCGTCTGCGCCCTGCTCAAACAGAAGAACCCGGCACTGACGCCGCAAGAGATCAAGCAGGCGCTTATCGTCGGGGCTGTGGACTGCGCGCGCGGCGCGGCCAACGCAGAGAGCAATCAAGGGACGGCCCTGAAAGCAACCGCCGGAGCTGACGGCGCGACCGGCCACGGCCTGATTAACGCTGCGGCTTCGGTCGCCCTCGTCTGAACCGCGGCCATGTGTCGCCCGTCTGCCGCTGGCAGCTTCATCGAGTGCTGTGGCGCGGCCGCCACTTGCTAGCCGGCACAGGCCATATCCAGTACGCCGACGGCGGCTGCTCCATCGTTCAACGCCTGTGTGCACACTAAAGGAGGAATTTTGCGATGAACCAGACCAAATATGCTGCGAAAGCTCTCAGCGACAAGAGCACACAACATTTACCAGTGCGCGTTAAGCGAAGCAACCGCTTGGTGCGCAGATACGTGTCATTGCTCGTGCTGCTCGCCGTGGCGTTGCCGACGGCTGCGTGCTTCGAGAGTAAAGTCATCACCTCCAAAGTTACCCCTGCGAGTACCGCTAACAAAAAGGAGATGAACGGCGTCTTCTATGCGCTGCCGCGGACGGTGGTCAAGGCGGACGTACCGGTCGTCAGGACGAATAGACAGCCGGGCGCGTTTGCGGTGTACACCCCCTGTGAAGGCTTCTTCCCCGGCGAAGACTTCATTATGAAGAAGGAGAGCGAGTTCGCCGTTGACGCGCGAAACATCAAGTTCGACACGCTGTTCATCCCCGACACCGAAGAAATTTATATGATCAAGACCAAGGGCGGCATGTTCGAGACCAGAAATCTGGAACTAACGCTGACGGAGAGCGGCGTGCTCGTCAAGGCGTCGGCCGATGTCACGAACGACACCATCGACATCGTCACCGGCTCAATTAAAACCGGCGCGGGCCTCGTCGCCAAGGCATTACCCGTCCTTCTCTCCGCGCCGGTGGGGGCGACGCCGGAACAGGACAAGTGTCGGGCGGTTTCAGTGGCGAAGTGGGTGGAAGCCCTCAAACTCGAAGATCGGGGCATTATCGACGCTGGTATGAACATCAATGAAGCGGAACTGACCAAAGTGAAGGCCATCCCGGAGTTGCTTCGTGACAGGAATAAGTTCAACGGTGGGTACGATGAAGCGCGCAAGATCGTAGATCAACTCAACGACTTACTAGATCGCCGCGCGAGCATCATAGCCGAACAGCCCTCGGCCACGCCGCAAGTCGCGACGGTCAATGCCGACAGCCTCCGCCTCGTGCTCGATGAGATTGATAAAACCGTCGCAGATTTGAAGGCGACCTACTTCTTCGGCTCGGAGTCCAAAATAACTTGGAACGCCAGTTTCCGGCTGAATCCCAAGCGCGAAAATCTGAGTGCGGCGGGCCAGTTGACGCCAATCAATTTGTTCACCCTGTCGCCGGCATTTGGTGTCTGCACCATTGACGTGAACCAAGGCGTGCAGCTTGACCCTAAATTCAAGATCACGAAGCAGTGCAAGGACGGCGCGTCAACGTGTAAGCCTAAGGAGATGGAGGAGGTGCATTGCGTCGGGCAGCAGGTCAAGCTCGAAATGTCCACTGGCGAGAACGGCGAGGGCGGGCCGGGCGGCAGCTTGTTCGCCGATAAAGTCAGGGATGCGCACCTCAATCAGAACGGCAATCGAGGCTTTTTCTACCGGATACCGGGACGCGCCATCGCCTTCGTGAAGCGGGAAGAGACGGAACTCGCGCGTGCGCCGCTCTCCATCGCACAGTTCGGCGAGGTCGTGTCGCTGCCGGCGTCCACGGGCGGGCGCAAGACGAAGTACACGCTCGATCTTTTTGAAGCATCCGGCGGCTTAAAGAACTTCTCTATGGGATCGAGCGCGCTCATCCAGCAGAAGAACATAGATGACGTAGCTGGCGCGGCCACCACGTTGATCGAAGCCAAGGGTGAACGGAATAAGGCTAAAGCCCCGGCCGACGAGCTTCAGCAACTGGAGCGGCAACGCAAAATTCTTGAAGAGAAGAAGAAGATACGTGATCTGGAAAAAGAACTGAACACTGGCACGCCTGAAGGAGATAGCACTCCTTAACGACTGACCAACAGGCGTCCGCAGCGGCACTTCAAGCCGCCAGCGTGGATGAAGCGTCGGCGTGCGCCGCGGCTGAATCTTACAGGGCCATGAGGAAGATGTCCTCTGCCCGAGCTTACAGGAGGTACGGAGATGTTTGTTAGCCACATCGCACTTGTCTCGCAGACTACGCGCGTCAGCTTTGGGCAACTCGCCATTGCCAGCGCGGCCCTTCAGAAACAGGTCACAAGAGACTTCAGTCCCATCTGGGAGATCGAGGCCGACCTCGCGCCGTTCGAGAAACTCGAAGACGCGCCGCTCGGCTACTGGAAGATCATCATTCGCGATGACATTCCCTTCGATGCGCAGGGCATCCATCTCAACAGGGCCAATGGTCAGCCCTACGCCCTCGTTCAGTTCTCGAACAACTGGGCATTAACCACGAGTCACGAGTGTCTGGAGATGATTGCCGACCCTTCAGGGAATCGCACGCAGGCCGGCAACTCGGTGAACCCTGAGCAGGGGCGCGTTGAATACTTGGTCGAAGTCTGCGACCCAAGTGAGGCTGCGCAGTTCGGCTATTCGATCAACGGGGTGCTAGTGTCGGACTTCTACACCCCGAACTTTTTCGACCCCGTGCGTGCCCCCGGCGTGCGCTACAGCTTCACTGGCGCGATTGGCGAGCCACGCCAAGTTCTCGATGGCGGCTACCTCAGTTGGTTTGACCCAGCCTCGCGGCACGTCTTCCAACTTTTCGTTCAGGATGGCGACGAGGAGTTCGTTGACCGCGGCGAACTGCCCGATGGCTTCGGTAGCCTGCGCGCCTTCGCTGACCGCTACTCGACTCGACATCGCATGAAGGCCATGACCGCTGCCGGCCCCGGCGGGCTGCTGCTCACAGCCGCGCTTGGCGAGGGCGGCGGCGTGAGCGCGGCGGCGCGCGACGCGCGTGGGCTTGATGCAGCGCAGGCGGCTGAGGCCGACACGCTCCAGCAGCAGATTGACGCTCTCATTAAAGGCGGCTCATAGTAGCCGCGGGCTCACAGCCCAAGCAGTAGCCGTCAAGTCGGAGCTAAAGCCATGATTGCAGACGATGAAGATCAGTATGCGCCGGACGATGATGAGCGCGCGCGACGTGCCGCCGCTGCCGAGTTGCAGGAGCAGATTGATGCGCTCGTGCGTGGGGATGCAGGGGCGCTGCCCGCGCGTCCACGTAGTCTGCGTGAGTTCATTGAATACGGAGACAAGCGCCGGCCATCCATATCGCCACCTCCGCCCAACGCGCCTGATGAGGCTGCATCCCAACAACCTGACGAAGCAGGCGGTAAAGCGGGAAAGGATGATTAAGGGCAGTTGATCGCTGCCCCTTTATTCTGCGGATGTCGAGCGCGTCGCGCGCCTTAAGCCCTCCGTGTCTCGCGCAACGGAAGAATGGAGTTTGAGATGTGTCACCGACTAAACTTTAGACCCATCGGCGTACTCTTGTTCGTCTTGTCCTTAGTGGTTGGGGCCAAGGCGCAGGAAGATGAATCGGTACGGCTCGGCGTGGTAGAGACTACAAGGCCGGTGCAGTTACGCCTCCGCCCGTCCGACACGGCTGCCATCATACTTACGCTTCCAGCGCGCACGCGACTTGCGTGGGTTGCGGGACAGCGCCGGAACGGTTTCGTCCGCGTGCTTACACAGCGCGGGCCGCAGGGCTGGGTGTCTCAGTTAGCCACGCGACTAGTTAGCCAGCCGCCGCCGCCGTTGTTGCTGGCTGCCTCACCTCCTTGCGCGCCGAGCCTGATGATGTGCCCCATCAACGGCTGTTCCCCGCCCGACTCGGCGCATGGTCTCTTTAACCAAACCAAGCGGCGTTTCCCCGGCACAGGCACGCCACGACTGTTGTCCTTCGCAGACTTCGACAGCATACAGACGCAGGCCACGAGTCTGGTCGGACAGGGTGTGGATTTGCCGGCTACCGAGCGCAACAAGCTACAGAACCTACAGGTCTCGCAAGGCACGGTGCGAGAGGGTAGCCTAATCATGATCAGCGGTTTCATTGCGCAGGGCCTCGACCCACATCCCAACAGCGGCGAGTCAGTCAACTGTAGGCGCACCGCCGTGGCTGATAATGATTTCCACATCTCGCTCGCCGCGCGCGCAGATCAGGATGAGTTTGCCGGTATAGTGATCGAGATGATCCCGCAGAACCGGCCTGCCGGATGGACGCTTGCAAAGCTGAAGACCCTGAAAACTCAGGGGCGGCGCGTATTGGTCTTGGGCGCACTCTTCTACGACAACGCGCACGTCGTGAACGCTGATCCAGAGAACCCATTGTCGGGACAGCCGCGCCGCTTCTCCCTCTGGGAGGTGCATCCGATCACAGGGTTTTTCATCTGCCAGAAGGCAGACAATTCGTGCAATCCGGCGGTTCCGGGGGACTGGATTCCGCTTGAAAACTTTTAACGAGACACGGCCGCAAATGGACTCGAACAGCACCGCGGATAGCTGTGTTTGATCTGAAACTGACCCATTACTCACTCTTGGTTTCGGGGTCGCTTCGGTGCGTTATGTAGCGTGCGCGATAGGCCAGCATGTGGAGGTTTCCACGTGCTGTCTGAGCCTCGGAGCAGCCTTTCACGGTGGCCGACTTCGGCGTCCCGTAGAGCACGGTCAAGGGCGAGCAGGATTTGGGTTCAAGCAAGCGGATACAGTTCGGCCTGTCCTTCGACTGCTAGGCGGGCCGAAAGGGAGGAACAAACTATGTGGCGAATCGACCGTCCGCGTTGGATAGCTCTCATGCTCTGGTGCTCGTTCGTCTTGGCGGTCGGCATGCTGTCTTTGACGAATTGTCAGAGGACTAACGACTTAGAGAATCAAAATCAGCCTACTCCGCTCAAAGGACAGGACGAGCCTGCGAGCGTCGCGGTGGAGCGCGGCACGCCTGCGGGCGCGGAGGGTTACTACAAAGAGACGTTCGACGCGCTAGGCATCGCGTCCAGCATCGCCCGCATAAAGGAAGGAGAGCCGCGCATGTCGGCGCTGCTCAGCTATCTGGGCTACCCGGACTTGAAGCCGTCGGAGTTGGAAGACACGCCGTCCGCCGACTTGATGACGCGCTTCGGCGACGACCTTTTGGCCGCGGCCTTCTTCGCGCCGAAGATCACCGACGTGAACCAGAAAAGCCGCGACGACATCAACGTCGGCTGGCGTAAGGTCATACGCCTACGCGCCAAACCGGACTCCGACGCCGCCAAGCACGGCCTCGCCGGCGGCTTCCTCCTGTTCAATAAGTTTCAGGGTAAGGGCACGAACCACGCGGTCGATCCCTTCACACCCCGTCCCGACAAGTCGAACGAGTCGAAGACGACTCAGTTGATACTCGTGCGCGCGACGGGCACGGGCACCAACCCCGTGCAGCGCCCCATCCACTTCTTCGTTTTCGGCCCCGTATCCGAAGATTCGCTGCACGATCCAAAACTGAAGTTGGCGCTTCAGGCGAGCTTCGACGCCGTCGCGCCCGAAGTCGGGACAGGGCTGCCGCAGCCCATCAAAGACTATTTCGTCCCCATCGCGTGCGGGCAGTGTCACGGCGGACTCACGACCAACCAGACCACGGGCGACAAGGAGGTCGAGTTCGCCAAACAGAAGGTGAACTTCCTCGACACAGATCACTGGTTCGACCGCGTGCAGGACGGCGACGATTTCGCCTTCATTCGGACGGATAAAAAATTCGGCGTCCTCTATGACGGCGGCGTGGACGAGACGAACGCGCAGTTCGCCGCCGCGTTCGATGTACTCCGCCGCTTGAACACCGAGATTAAGGCGCAGAACGAGAGGGTCGAGCCTGATCCGGGTAAGCCTTCCTTCCAGTTGCGCGCCATCACGAAGTGGCTACAACTGCATGCGTCGGGCGACAACTCTCATAAGGAGGTGTTCGCGCGCGCCCTGCCTCCGCTGCCCGGCGCGGGGCCGGCGTGGGACGCGACGACTGATCCGGACAAAAAACTCTTGCCGCTAATGAATCAGTTCTGTTACCGGTGCCACAGCTCGATCATCTACAGCGTCTTCGACCGGCACGAAGTGGCCTGCCGCAAAGTAAAGATCAAGAACTTTCTCAACCTGACGCCCGGCAGCAGCCCGAAGGCCATGCCGCAGGATCGCGTCCTCGACCCAGCCGTCAAGACGGCGCTGCTGGATTTGGTCGCCAAACTACCCGATCTGCCCCCCGCGCAATGTTCTAAGTAAGCAACGCGCGCGCGCGTCAGCGCGCTAAACCAGAGAGAGGAGAAGGTTATGAAAAAACATGAGGGCTACCGCGACAAAGTGAAAGATGCCGCGGCCCAAACGCGCTTCCCAGACATTCAAAAGATTCTCGACGACGCCGTCGAGGGACAGGACATCAACGCGCACGGCCCGTTCTGGCGCGGCATCACGCGCGACGAGTTCGTGGCCAAGCAGGTGTTCGGCTGCCAGATAATATTCAGCCAGAACGGCACGTTCGTGGGCGCTAGATCACCTCTGGTGCAGATACTTCAGAACCCAATCGAGTGCCCCGTCGGCAGGGAGCGGCCGCAGATGCCCTTCGGCTTCCCGCCCGTGCCGCCCGAGAAGGTGAAGATCATCTCCGATTGGATCGACGCGCAATGCCCGGCGTGACGCGCGCTGATGCCGCGCCTTTGCGCATACCTTCGGATTGACAGGAGGCGACGCGATGAGCACGAAACAAAAGGATGACGCCGCTTCGCTGGCGCAGGCTGCCGAAGCGGGCGGCTTGATGATTAAGTCGGGACGCGCCGGAGCGGCGCGTCGGCCGAGGCCGCGAAAACGGCCGCGGGCTAAAATTTGTCTTGGCCTGTTATTCGCCCTGCTGTTGAGCGCGCTTCCTTTCACGCCCACGTCCCTCATCGGCAGGCATGCGCCCGCCGACGCTTTCGCGCAGCCCGCCCCGCCCCTGCGGAAGCGCCAAGACATAAGAGCGGTCGAAGCCTCGCCCGATGAGTTGAAGAACCTGCGCCACGCCTTCTTCATGCTCAAGAAGGCGAACCCGACGTGCAGCGATCCGGCGGCCAAAAGCGAGTACGATTGTTGGGCCGCCTACCACAACAACTTTAACCTTTACGGCTGCCAGCACCGGATAGACCTTTTCTGGCCGTGGCATCGCTACCACCTCGCAGAATTTGAAAATGCGCTGCGCAACTCCGACCCCGCGAACCCGGATAGAGTCCGCGATGTCACGCTCCCTTACTGGGACTGGACGCAGCCGCCGTCCGGCACAAATTTCCCGAAGTCTCTTGAGCAGCAGTTCCTGAACCCCGGCGAGTTCTACCCGGAGGACTGCCCCGACGCGACCCAGCCGTGTCTGAACCCGCTTTGGGCAGACAAACGCAGAGGGGCTGCGGCCTGTCAGTCGGTAAAACCAGCATGTGTTCAGGAGGCGCTGCAACTTGCCACATGGCACGAGTTCGGGGGCGGAGATAGGTCGGGCCAGATCGGTGACTTTGAATTGCAGGCCCACAACTTCATGCACGCTAGTTACATCGGCGGGCTTATGCGTAGCACCACCACGGCCGCGCAAGACCCGATCTACTGGCTCTTCCACGCCTACATAGATAACGTATGGGATCAGTGGCAGCAGATACACCAGACTAACCCGTGTGATCCGGCGAACGTCCCGACCCCCACGCGCGCGCTAGGGGGCGGTGACTGGCCGCCGAAGACCGTGCAGTTCAAAGACGCCCTCTGCACCAAAGACCTCGGCTACGAATACGTCGCGTTCGGCACGCCGGTCGTCGCCCTGCTGCCGAGTTGCCCGCTCCCCAACAGCGGGTGTCTGACGAACGCGCCGGTGACGCCCGTCGCCTTAAGAATGGAGGCGGCGGCGCGCCGCTTCGACAGCGCCGAACTGAGCCTCACGGGCGTGACGGTTCCGTCTGACTTCTCCTACAACGCCTTGGTTCTTCTGCACCCGCGTTCCATCCACTACGGGCTCGCGGACAAGAATTTCCTCGACAAGTACACTGCGACTTATTTCGTGGCGTGGAGTCACCCCAAGCGCGCGCACGGGAACGGCGGCTCGCACGGCGCGGCGACGATGGACATTAAACTGGACGTGACGCGCAAGCTCAAGGAGCTTGCACAAGGCGGCGGCCTCAACAACTTGGCGGCGACCATCCTCTTCGCCCCTTCGGACGCCAGCGAGAAGGCGACGGCGCTCGTCTTCCGCCGCGACGTTGACTTCGCCCGCGCTTCACTCATAGTCAAAGCCAGCGGCAAGTCCAGAACGATTCCGCTCAACCCCATCCGATGAATACGGAATTAAAGGAGACAAGCCCGTGGCTAGCAGAGAAGAGTTAATTCAGGCCAAGGATATCCTGAGCGCGCGGCTGCTGGCCATAAGCGTGCGCAACGGGGTGATGTCTCAGCGATACACGACGCGCATGCGCGACGCCGTCGTCAACTTGGGCGCGAACGTTCATGGCGTTGGCGTCGGGCGTAAGGTGGTTAACGGCAAGCCGACTGACGAAATGGCGGTCAGAATCCATGTCGCCCAGAAGTTCGCCAAATCGGCCATCCCGCCCCGCAACCTCATCCCGCCGGAGTTGGACGGCATACCGTGCGACGTGATCGAGTCGCCCCCGGCGTTTATCCAATTGCCCCGCAAGAAGGCCGCAGCCAAGGCGTCCGTCAAGAGGCGCGTGTCCGCGCCCCCGGCCGCGGCCACAGCAAACTGCTCTGACGAGCGCCGAAACCGGCAACGTCCATTCGGCGCAGGCATCTCGGTCGCCCACCGCGACGTGACCGCAGGCACCATCGGCTACTTCTGCCGCTCGACGCTCCCGGGCGACGACCCTAACGACATCTTCATCCTCAGTAACAACCACGTGTTGGCAAACGTCAACGAGGGTACGGCGGGCGATGAAATCCTCCAGCCCGGCCCGGCCGATGGCGGGACATCCTCCGACCGCATCGCTAACCTGCATCGGTTCGAAAGGATTAAGCTCGGGGGCGACGTAGCGAATCTGATAGACGCCGCCATCGCGCGCTTAGTATCGAACGTCGAGAATCAAGTAAGCATCTGTCAGATCGGCGCGGTGACGGGCACTGAGCGCGGCGTCGAGAATATGCGCGTGCGTAAGCACGGGCGGACTAGCGGCCTTACCGAGGGCGTTATCACGGACGAGCCGTATGATTCGCCTGTCGGCATGGATCACAATGACCCGTCCGTTGTGGCGCTATTTCACGGTCAGATGCGCATCGAGCACATCGGCTCTGCCGCGGCCTTCGGACTCGGCGGCGACAGCGGTGCGCTCGTGGTCGGCGCAGATAACAGACGCGCCGTCGGGCTTTACTTCGCCGGGCCGGAGAACGGCATTTATGGGATTGCTAATCACATCGGCGATGTGCTAGACCATCTACAGATTGAGTTAATCATCTGAGGTCTGCCATGCCGGAAAAAAGCACTCTCGAAGACGCGAGATCATTGGTCAGCCAGAAGTACCTTGGGAAGGCGGGCATTCACGGGGTCGGTATGCGCCGCTCGAAGTCTGCGGTTGCCGTCTATGTTGACCCGGAAGATAACACAGACCGCCAAGAGGTGTTCAGCCAGATCGAGAAGGAGATCAAGCCGTTCAACCTTCTCGTGGTCGAAGCAGGGCGAGCGTCGATTACCTAAAGTCAATGCGACTACAAGGATTGCAGCCCACTTTTCGGCGCGCGTCCTATGCAGGCTGTACACCGCTTCGCCTATGAAGAATAGTACGGACGAACTCCGCATAGGGTATAAGAATTGATGGCAACACTACGTTTTCAGGATCCCCTGTCTTTAACCGGTTTGCGATTTCGAAAATATATGCCTTTCGCTCATTAAGTATGTAGGTTTGTGGGGATTCGCCAAAGCCGTAAAGTTGAAGGGCTGCCGACCAACCATTAGCGCATCCAGAAATAACCACTTGCTTATCCATGCAGAGACGAGGAAGGGCTTTATAGATGGTTGATGCCTCATTCTGCCAGCGTGGCAGTAAACGCGCCGTCGATATTAGTCTGGCCGTAGAATCAAGATTAGGCACATGTGAATCTGGTGATCGAGGGAGTCCGTTCTGGTGGTCGGCGGCAATAGAAAATAGTTCTCCGATTATATTATCCACTTCAGGCAGGTACATGTTCAGCCTTTTACACGAAGTTGTAATACTTGAGATAACATCAGTCGTGTATTGATACAAATTCTGAAAAACACGTCTCTTGGCATCTGAGGTCGAGAATTTATAGGACCAAAAACCATCGGGTGTTCTGAAAGGGCAATCGAAAATATAGTCCCCTTTAGCGCGTTTAGTAGTTGGTTGAAGTCGCCCATTGCAAGCCTCCTGTACTCTAACAACGACAAAATACCCCAAAACATTGAAAATAACAATATTTAACATTAACAAAATCCTTTAACACAATCTCCGGTAATAATTACGAGATAAGAATGAAGAGGGCAAATACGATGTTCGAGGCACAACTGTTTGAAGCGATCATTCAAGTATGGGAAGCAGATCAACGCTACCGTGGTGGGAAGCAGAAGACGCCGCCCGAGATTAACTTAGTGCGGGCCGTTGTGGAGACGGCATTTGGGGCTAGCCTAAAGCAGGAAGAGGGAAGACCGATCTCGTTCGGGATTGCCTTGATGTCTGACGCAGATGTAGAGGAAGAACGGCGGCACCCCTACGCCCCTATTCAAATCACTATGACTTTCGATAATGCCCTGCCGCTCACGGTTGAGTCCGTAGCGAAGTTGGCGACGGCCTTTGATCCGAACACGACCGCACTGCTCGCAGCACCAGACAGCAGAGGCCAAAGCAACGTGATATGGGGCGCAATGTTTTTCGGCCCGACCGCCAACCGAGTCACCGAGATGCCAGTAGGGGGTCAGGGTCTCACCCTATTTCGCCCAGACGTGATGATAGTGACTGCCTTATCCGCTGGCTCACTACTAATTTCACGTTCTAGGTTGTGTTGACGCAAAGAAGCTAAACTGCTCTGCATGATGACAGTTAAGCTAACCGATGATCAATGGCAGAAGATTCTGCCCGTCCTGAAAACCTGCCCCCAAGTAAGGCTCGGAGCCGGACGCGACTGCCGCCGCTTCCTCGAAGCCGTCTTGTGGGTCACACGCTCCGGCGCGCAATGGCGACTCTTACCGCGCAAGTATGGTCACTGGAACGCCGTCTATAAACGCTTCGCCCGATGGAGCGAACTCAAGGTCTTTGAAAAGCTGTTCGAGCATTTCTCTTCTGACCGCGACATGGAATATCTCATGCTTGACTCGACCATCGTGCGCGCTCATGCGTGTGCTGCTGGCGCGCAAAAAAAGAGGGCGCACAAAGTCTAGGTCGGAGTCGCGGCGGCTTCTCCACCAAGATTCATTTGGCGACAGACGCTTTAGGCAATGCCTTGCGCTTCATCTTAACGGGCGGCGAACGCCACGACATCACGCAAGCCGAACAGTTAATTGAAAACTTCGCCGCCGATTATGTGATTGCCGATAAAGGTTATGACTCGGAGGCTTTCATCTTGAAGTTAAAAGAGCAAAACTCCGAGGCCGTCATTCCCTCGCGCAGCCATCACAAAGAGCAGCGCGTGATCGACAATCACCTTTACAAGGAGCGGCATCTGATTGAAAACCAAATCGGCAAGCTCAAACACTTTCGCAGGGTGTTTTCACGTTTCGACAAGTTGGCAAAGAACTACTTGAGTTTTATCTATCTTGCCAGCACTGTCGTGTGGCTCAGATAGTTATGTCAACAGAACCTAATGTTCAGATCGGACGGCTAGTGATCGGCGAATTCGTAAGAGCGACCCCAGACCCGTTTACGGTTGAGGCAATGGGTAATTACCTCATGGCCATGATTGCGGACAAGAATGAATACGCCGAGCACGGTGCTCATTACTGGCATGTGTATCGCGACTCTTTTGACTACTTACTGGCTGAGATAACCAACCGAAGCCATGGCGGCACCATAATCGTGATACCTGAAGAGAGGGTTAAAGGATCGAGCATATACTTTCACCCTACCTACTCATTCGTGGGGGACCTGCAAGTTTGGTCTCTGCTGAGCGAAGTCGTACGGGCGGACGCAAGCCACGACTTTATTCTTTACCTCGCTTTGAGAAAGATTTATGCGGAGAGGTTAGGGCTGCTGGCGCAGCTAAGCTGTGTTGACGGAGCTCTTATCCTCTCTGGTAGCCTTGACGTCGTAGCCTTCGGCTCAAAACTTTCCGCACCTAAATGGTCAGGTGACGTGCTCGTCGGCCCTAACGGGTTTAGCGGAGGCGGTAACAGATTCGACATCTCAAAGCTCGGCACCCGGCATAATTCCGCGATTGATTTTATCGGCGCGAGTCCGGGAAGCTTAGGGTTTGTAATCTCGCAGGACGGCCCAATCAGGGGACTCGCTAAACGAGATGATAATACAATTCTATGTTGGCCTGACTGCCGCGTTTCAATGTCTGTTTGACCATATTCGGCATACTTGAGCGAAGACAGCAGGGCGGCGCATAGCTTGGACATGACTGTTGAAAACTAATAGCATGCTTACTTAGCGTTAGCCTGCTACTTCATCGGAGGAAAGTTATGAATGATGAGCTAACAGAGACGGCAAGGGCTATTCAAGAAGTCGCTAAGACAACCAAAGCAGGCATTGAGGCGACTGAGAAGCTTGGAGGATTTGTTTCAAGAATAACGAACGAGCCACTTGAGACGATAATTGGGATCTTCAACGACAGACTACAATTCATGCGCTGGGAAAGACGTCTCCGCCTTTATAATCGAGAGCAGGAGATCCTTCAAGAACGAGGTGTCGGAAATCACATACGCACTGTTCCTCCCAAACTTGCCCTACCAATCGTTGAAAACGCATCTTTAGAAGAGAACGATGAATTGCAAGACTTATGGGCAAATCTACTCGCCTCGGCCCTAGACCCTGATTTCAAAGGTGCGGTGCGATCAGCTTTTATTGATATTATCAAACAACTTGAAGTTATTGATGTGCATATCTTAGATGCCATGTATGACGAGATGCTAAAGGGAAATGATAAGAACATTGATGCTTTGGCGAATTACCTGTCGAGGTATTTATTCAGTCCGAATAAGATCGTGGACAGGCTCGGTATAGAGTTGGACGCTTACGAAAGTTCGATAGACAATCTGCTCAGATTACGACTTGTCTCTTCAAATACTGCCTATCGAAGATACTCAGCAAGTGACAGTTATGCAGGGGATAGAGGAGACCTTCTAAATCACGCTGACTACGATCTGGTCTGCTTAACTCCGCTTGGGTTAAGTTTCATAGAAACATGTATCGGTCAACGCCGAAAGTGATCTAAAACTGATATGGCGGGTGAAAAGTTACAGGTGTGCAATCTTAAACTCGCGGTCGCCGACACCCTCAGCTTGCCTTTCCTCGCCCCTCTAATTTCATCTGTGCTATCGCTAGCTTCGGACGGCGCTTAAATTCCGGGGTTAATTCCCGAGCGTTATTCGGAATGATATTATTGGAATATGAAAACAGTAAAGTTAAAGCTTATTTTTGACGAGCCTCACGAAGAACACATACTGTCAGCGACTTTTACAGATGATGATCTGAAACTGCTCGAAGAATTCAATGAGTACGTTGAAGAGCTTAGGAACACACGCTTAGCTGCCAACGGCCTGCCTGAACTTAAAGGTCTGCACTGGACTAATGAAACCGGCTTTACTGTCGTAACCACCGACGTGGAGACGGATGACGTCTACGCATTCTTGCATAAACTACGCCCACTTATTCTCTCACAGGAGCCAGCCTCTTTTGAGCGCACGTCTGGCTTGATTGGAAAAAGGTTTGCGAATCAAGGTTTGCGTAAGCAGCTAAAAATGATTCGTAATTTATACCAAAGGGGTGAATACAGCGGCTTCTTCCAAGTAACGGTAGCGGAAATGCCGCTCTTCACAGATGAGGCTCTATCTCAGTGGTTGAACGGCGTCGAATACCATCGCGACCCGGAAAAGAGGTCCAAGATAAAGGAAGTTGAAGATGTGATCTCTAAAGAACATACAAGGTCGATCTTCCTGTCCCAATTGAGCGGGAAGGCCAAAGCGATCTTTCTGTTGCAGGATCTGGTCCAATTTATTCTTGGCTATGAGGAGCCGGCGGGTGGACAGGCAAGTGCTCAGGCCCAGAGCCATTCAAGCTGAGACCGCTATAGTATGACTTTGAACACTACGGTTGACATGCCTGCAAGGGCGATAAGCCTGTATGTCCTGACTACGAAATTCTAAGGTGCTTCGTGAGTGATACAATCATCCTTGAGCCAGTCGAGTGTAAATCCGCGGAAGAATTTATTGGGGCTTTATCCCCTCTCGGTCGTTACTTTGGTCAATTCCCCGCCAACGCCCCGTGGCTGTTTCGCGGAGTGGGTAAGGAATCATTCAAATTAATCCCCAAGGCACTTCGCGCCGACCGCCCGCTAAGCAAAATTACCAAGCATGATTGTGAGAGCTACGGCTCTCAAGTCCTAGCGGAGCGGGATTCTTTGATCGATTTCTTCACCCTTGCTGATCGGCGGGGACTCTCACTGCCTGACGATTCACAAGAGCTCCGAAGGCAGCTTGAAATATTGTGGAGTGAGAGGGGCGATTACTTTTCTGAGCAGGGCGACCGAGAATGGTGGCCTAGAAATGAAGTCTTATCTCTCGTAGCTCTGGCCCAACATTATGGTCTGCCGACTAGATTGCTTGATTGGACTAGAAGATCATACATCGCCGCCTATTTCGCTGCGGAAGATTCAATCCGACATGGCCAGAGTGAAAATCTGGTAGTCTGGTCCCTCTATTATCCCGCATTAGGAACTTTAGATGTCTTGGGTCGCGATAACGAGCCATTCGTTGTCGTGACCGCCCCTAGTGCCAGTAATGCAAACTTAAGGGCACAGCAAGGAATGTTTACTTTAGTAACTCCTATTACGAAAGGTGAGAAAACCGTTGCAAACATCCCGCTTGACGAGGCAGTGCTAAATTCAGCAGCCAAGCAGAATGAAAATGCTAAAGCCATGAGAATTCAACGATTCGTGTTAGCCGCTCAAGAGGCTGAAAAATTATTGTGGCTCTTAGCTAAAATGGATATAACCGCATCTACCATATTCCCTGATTATGTAGGCGTAGTTAAGGAGCTCGAACAGCGACGTACATGGCGACAATTCGAGGAAAGTGTCATTTAAGACGCTAAGAGGAGGTACTACTATTGGCGCTTGAAAGTTAAGTTCCCCACGTTGGATCGGACAGTCAGCACATCCTGCTTCGCGACGTAAAAAATGGGCTGCCGGCCCACACCTTCAAGCCGTAGCACACCGTCCTTGTAGCTGGCCGGCGTCTTGGAGTTGAGCTCAGGCAGGCGCGCGAGCTTCTCCTCGCAGATCAAGGTCTCGCCGCTCTGCGAGATGATGAGTTGGTGCGTGGCGTCATGCACATCCACCCACTGCCCGATGACTGGCGGGGCTGAGTGCCCGGCGCAGGCTGATAGCAGGGCGAGGACTAAGACAGTAATGAATGTGCGCTGCATCGTTGTTTTCATGTGGTTATTCTTTTGCTTGAATCTCTAGCGTAACGGTAACAACACCCACGCATCCTCCCCGCCTTCGACCGTCAGCTTGATCTGCGTCTGCCCGGCGAGGCCCTCGCGCGGCAGGACGAGAATGATCTGGTCAGCACCCGGTAGATTTGTCTGTCCGACGAACTCGACCGGGAGCGTCAGACGGCGGCCGTCGCCGAGCTCAGCAATCAGACGTGTCGTGTCAGCGCCACGCCCGCCGAGACCAGAAGCAAAGAGCAGGACTCTGGTCGTGCCATCAGCCGGTGCTGGTCTGGCTTCGGTGAAGGCGAGGAAGATCGGGGATTCCAATGCCAGTGCCGCAGGCGTCGGCTGCCCCATGGCGGGCTGCGACCACAGGGCAGGCTGGCTGGCACGCGTTTCGACGCCCTCGACAGCCCATTGCGCGCCAGTGAAAATATGTCGCACTAATACGGAATTCGTGCCGACTACGGTCTGCGCCGGCACTACGAAGTCAATCGCGTAGCTGTCGCTGGATGGTCTGACGGCGATGACTTGCGCGGGTTGGCCAGCGACATGCACCTCGATCCCGGAAAGGACAAAGGGCCAGTGCCCTGCTCCGTCTGGGTGCGCATCAGCACTGGCGGCAGCCACGCCGGGAATCTGTGCGACCACACGAGTCAACCCACCGGGCACAAGGATGTGGGCATTAGTGGAAACTGGCGAGCGCAACGGCAATGTGAGGATGTTGTCGGCTGTGCCTGCGCGGGGCGGCGGGAAGGCTATGATGACTTCGTAGTCGCCTTCCGTGCCCGTCAGGGAATGCACGTCCAGTTGCCACGGGCCCGCGTCCGGCAATGAGAAAATGTAGAGCGTCGGCTGCGTGGCGCTCAGCCCGAACTGCAAACTGTCCGTGATTGTCCCCTCGCGCTTGATGCCGACAAACCCGACCCAACTGCCCGTCGGCTGCCGCAGCCGGATGACGAGCGTGCCCGCGGCCGTGAAGTGATACGTTTCAGCCTGACCCGGCTGTAAGTGTCCGACCAGCTTCGCGGGCGGCGTGAACAGCGTCGGCCCGGCCGTGCGCCGCACGTCGTCGATGATGCCGTCGCAATCGTCGTCGCGCCCGTTCACCACTTCCGGCGCGCCCGGATAGACGGTCGCATCATGATCGTCGAAGTCGCCGCGCACCGCCGTCCACCCGTCCCCGTCCGCATCCTGCGTGTTCGGGTTGGCTTGGGGATACAACTCCGCCAGCTTACTGCGCTCGGCGGCCGAGATAGGCCAATACCAAGTGTCCAGTTCACTGCTGACGTTTAGATTAGCCCCGTAAGACAACGCCTCCGCCAGCAGGTCGTTCTTCTGTTCGGGCGTAAAACTAAAGATTTCAAACGGGTCGTGCGTCGCTTTGTAGGTCTTGTAGAAGTCGAATACTCTCTTCACCGCCTCCGGCCCGTGCAGCCGTGCATATCTCATCAGCAGCCCGGCGTAGAAGCGGTTTGCCGACACACCGTCGCAACCTGCGCCAGCTTTGACACACACTTCCCACGACGAGGCGCTCGCCCTCCGATCCCACACATTAGTGAAGCTGAAGGCTTTCTCCTGAAGGGCGAGTTCCGGTGCGGTGCTGTAATCCCCAACATGCAGCACATACTGCGAATAAGGAATCCAGAACTCCGTCCACGAGTGGGAGGAGTCGGCGTAGTAACCGAGATAGTTGCGGTACATGTCGAACGTGTGGTCGATCTCATGAATAATCGTATCAGGTAGGTTGCCCTTCGCCAGCGCCAGCTTCGTCTCGGTCAGTTGGCTCTGCCCGATCTCGCAGACCTTCCGCCCGATGAGCGCCTCGCCGACCGCCCCGCCTTCGACGCCGGTGATGGGCACGATGGCGATCACCATCAGCCCGTCGCCCTGCGGCTCCGCCCCGACGAAGAGAGTCAACTGATCGTATAGCTCGTCGGTCTGATCAATGAGGGAAACGAGTTCTGCCGGCGTGAGGCCGTTCGCGCCGGTCGGGTCGAGCCACGCGTCAGGCAGCGCGTACTTGATTCTCCTGCCGCTGAAAGTCCGTAGCGTCAAATTATGTCCGTCCAGATCCCGATAAGAGATCGTCTCCGATGGAGGATATGTCTGCTGCGCAGAGACAGGGTGCAGCGCGCCGATACACAGCACGGCAAATAAAATTAGGGGCAGCGAGAGACGAGTTCTAAATTTCATGCTGGCAGACCGCGCCCGCTTCAGGGCGAAGCAGGTCGTAAGGAGTGGCGACCACGCAAAAGGGCTTTACAAACGAGCGGGACTAACGTGAAATAACACTGACTTTGACAACTGTCGGGTAGACCAGTCCCGCCAAGCTTTTTGAAAAACCGGGGAGCTAACGCCCGTGACTTCAGCGGCTCGACCACGGAGTTGAGATGAGTGGGAGCGGACGGACTCACCGCCTGAGACGTCCGGCTCCCCTTGAATGCGGTGGCATAGTAAACGCATTTGCGTTCAGCCGCAAGAGCCAGCGGCGGGTTAACCCGTCAGGAGGGCTATCCTGATGGGCCACAACCCGCGCCTGAGACCAGCGCGCCTCGCGGCGAAGCTGCGGCAGATCCGCCGGCACCTCGGCTTGTCGCAGAACCAGATGATCCGCCGCTTGGGCTTCGCAGACCAGTTGATTCAATCCAACATCTCGTCCTACGAGCTAGAGGGCGAGCACGGACGCGAGCCCCCGCTGATCGTGCTGTGGGCTTATGCGAAGGTCGCGAACGTTAGCATTGAAAGTTTGATTGACGACCGGCAGAAATTGAAGTTGACAAGCGAGCCGGCCGCTCCCGCGAAGCAGGGCGGCGGAAAGAAAGGCACGATCAAAGGCAGAAGCCGGAAGACGGCGCGTTAAAAGAAATGGAGGGAGTATGGCTTCCGTAACTCCTGAGCAGAGCGAGCAAGTCAGAGAGTGGCTAAGTAGACGCGGGGCATTAAGGTGTAAGGTCTGTGACTTGGGTAATCTCCTCGCTCCGACCGTAATTGTCACGCTCCCGGGCGCGGAGGATAAGCCGCTCGTGCCGCTTACGTGCGGTCACTGCGCGAGCGTCGTCCTATTTGATCTGCTGGTCATGGGAATCATGTAAAACGTTATGAAGCGGTGATCTGCCACCATTTGAAAGCGGAGGCAGCGTCTCTAAGCTCGGTTGAGAGGCTAACACTCGGGAATGAACTTCGTACGCACGCCAACCGAAAACCCAATAGTGGATCAATGGAGGTTGTTAGGGCAGTACGCTTATCCGAACAACATACGCAGGTATTTGGAGAGCGAAGGCCACGCCGACACCGGCAAATCCGTTGACGAGTTCATAGCCGGTTGTGTACGGCAGGGGGAAGCCTATTTTAACGCCGCGGAGCGTTCGCCATTAGATATAGCGCCCCTCCTCGTCTACTACGGGACAAGTAACCTTCTGGCCGGAGCGTCGGCAATGTTGACGGGCGTAGTGCCGCCTGTAAAGAACCACGGGATGAGGTTGCAGGCACCTAAAGCAGAGAAGAGTAGAATCGCCGACGTCTCAATCTTACCTTTCGATCCGCAGTTCGGCGCTTTGCAGCACTTCTGTAACGTCTTCTCTGGCGGATGCCCCGTAGCCGCACATGGACTCTGGAGCGTAGAGGAAGTCCTTGGCTCAGTGCCTGATTTGAGGCGGGACTTCGAGAACTGCTATGAGGGAGCTTTACCTTACACCATTCCGGTAGAGTTGGCCGTGAGAATCGTTAACTACAGAACTGAGAAAGGCGAAAAAAAACGGATTACATTCGAGCGGATCAACACGCAGGACATGGCGAGGTTCGGGAACCCTGTGGAGACGATCTGTAGCGTGAAGGGATTTCAAGACGCTTACCTGTTTCCGCAGGAGAGCAAGGGGCAAAGGCCCATAATTCTTCACCGCAAGCGCAAGGCGGAAGAGATCGGGTTCTATTCGATCTACGGGCAAAAGTTTTTAGAACTGCCGCACCTAAAGAACGGACAGCGGCTGAGTCCGCATCAGTTGATTATCATGTATATGGGATTGTTTGCGCTCGGCTACATTTCAAGATACCACCCCGAGCTTTGGAATCCGTTCGTACGAAGCGACACGACTGGCGAGAGGCTAGTTATCGAGAAGTTTCTGGCCCTCTGTCAGAGATACGTGCCCAATTTAGTCCTCAACCTGATCAGCAAGGCCCGGATTGAGTTCGTGCATCCGACCGGGACAGGTAACAAGCTTGAAGAAATTTCCGACGAATAGCTCCACCGAAGAAAGCATATCTAGGGAATGATAATGAACGCACGAGCCGCTGCGTACCAGCTTTGTAAGAGCGTAAAAGAATCCCCGCTACGCAATAGTGTCGCCGCCGTAATCGTAAACCTCAATTTCGATAGACCCGGTGAGAGTCGGGGTACATTCGGTCTGTATGCGCGAAATCTGCGCCTACAGTTCTTCGGCTATCTGATGATTGATCAGAACCGCGATAACCTAAAGCAAGATGGTCATCCGCGGCCGATTCCGGGGCTAGGCGAGGATGAGCGCCAGATACTGGCAGGCGTCCATAAGCAAATCGTTCGGTTAAATCAGCAGTGCATCGCGCCCCTCGTAGCCGCGCTGCCTAAGTGCGCGCTCGCAGTTGACCCGTACAACAAGTATATCTACCACGAAACGCCTACCGCTCCGGAGGTGGAATTGTTCGAGGATGAGGCGGCGAACGCGGTAGTCACGAGCTTCCGCAACCATCCGGCGATTGCGGCTGCCTTGGAAAGCTCGAACCAACTCGGGGAGGGATTGACTGAGGAGCATTACGTTAGCGACGTAATGCAGTTGAACGATCACCTGTTAAATATGGGGGCGCTGAAGAGCCCTGACGAGTATTACGAATACAGACGAGCCAAACCGTCACCGCAGACGATTCATTTCCGGCACATTGCCTCCCTGATGTGTGTGCGGGACTCGCTCGCCAACCTCAATCAGCTTATCTTCCAAGCTACCTTGATGGACAGACTTATTTTCCTGAGTGAGGACAATATCATTGATCTGGGGCCAAGGATTCCCCACGCTACCAGCTTAGGAGTCAGCCTTGTCTGTCAGCAAGTAAGGCGTTCAATAATGGAGCATTTCATGCTGGATGTGGGCACCATCGTCCTGCTGGAGGGCGATATTTTGCGCCAGCAGGAGAATTTACCGTTTCGTGTCGAATATCTTTCTGACCGAGATTCAAGGGAGTTTGGTGAGTCTATGCAACTTGAACTCAGGGGGATAGATGAACACTTAAACTCGTTTCCGTTCCTCCTGCGTTGAAATCTTAACCGACGGTGACGCACGTCGTATTGGATTCATTTACAGCTATCAGTGGCAGTAGATCATTTTCACCGTTGTCCAGATTAGCGTATAGGGAAACTAGCGTGGCCCAAAGAATTCAGTCGGGGGGTTATGCCTTTGCTGAGCTTCGCGGTCGCCTTCGTGAGCCAGCCCGTTTCCTTGCCGGCGGAGACATCAATGGCCAAAGTTTTTATAAGTTACGCGCATGAAGACCTTGAATCTGCTCGTAGGCTATATCAAAGGCTTAAAGCCATCCCCGGTGTCGACCCTTGGTTCGACAAAGAGAATCTCCTCCCCGGCATGAAGTGGCGGCCTGCCATCAGGAAAGCGATCCGCGAGGCGGATTATTTTGTAGCTCTGCTCTCGCACAAATCGATCTCCAAAAGAGGGTATGTGCAAAAGGAGATGAAGGAGGCGCTGGAGATTAGGGACGAATTCCCGGAAGAAAAGGCTTTCCTCATCCCAGTCCGTCTTGAGAATTGCCCGCCACCCGAATCCGTTAGTGACACCCAGTACGAGGATCTATTCCCAAGCTGGAGGCGCGGCTTTCAAAGAATATTAAAGGTACTCAATCCGGCTTCCGAGAGCGCACCCGAGGCCCAAAATAAGATTCTCACTGGCTACGAGTATCGTTGCGGGATAGTCGATTTCGATAACGGCATAACCAACCTTCCGCAGATCTGCCAGCGGCTTAATGCTATCCAAAGATTCTTTCACTTTAGCCATCCGAGTTTCAGGCTGCGGCATAAGGCAATACGCCGCTTCGAAGGATCGCCCAACTTGTTTATCAACGTACTGCCTAAAACCCTGTATGAGCAAAAAGCAGAATACCTGAACGTGGATTTTGTCGCCTGTTTAACCAAGTACCTGATCGCTTTCGAGGATGACGGAACCTTCTGGAACTACCTTACTGTGCCAAGCACGGTCGATGATACTTTTCTCTTCATCTCGACGAATCAGCTTTATGAAGCTGCCAAGCAAGCGGGCCGCACTTTCGAGAAGGCCATTATCTATAACATCCTGTCTCAGTTGATCGTGTACTTCGCGGCGAACTTAGGCTTTCACAGAGAGGTCAGAGGGTGCATTTTGGACTTCTGTGAAGACCGTTTTGTGATGGTCAAGGGACTAAAAGCTATGAGGTTATGCTCGAAATGTTCTGGAAGGCTCAAGAATGCAGATTTGAAGGCTGCGATACAAGCAATTTTAGCCGCTGACCTGAGAATATGAGCGTTAGTATTGGGGCACGGTAACAAATGCTGACTCATGTGCTCTGGGCATGCACATTGTCAAGCTATTGGCTAATTCCACACGGGCAGATCAGTTACACTAATAGACTTCATAGCCGCGAAATCGCCATAGAATGCAATGCCGCCACAGTTATTAACCTCGAAGGGTGACTGAAGTTATGAGTGAGGTCGTTTCAGATCACGTAAAAAGATTAAGAAGCTACCACGAGACACACATTGCGCTAAGCAAAGCAATGGCAGAAGCCTACGGGGGCACCGTCTACTTTTTAGATATTCTAGCCACGGCGGTGATTAACCGATCCTTAGCTTTAATCTCCGGCTTCTGTCTTCTTGTGGAAGCAAAGAACTTTATCTGTGCCGCTCCGCTCGTCAGGCTTCAGGTGGATAACTGCCTGCGGTTTTATGCCGCCCATCTAGTCAAAAATCCGCATGATTTTGCCGTACAGGTTTTGCAGGGCATCTCGGTTAGGTCTATGAAGGATCGTCATAATAAATCCATGACGGATAGGTACTTGGCTATCAAACTGTCTGAAAGGCATCCTTGGGTCTTGAAGCTGTATGAGGAAGTGTCGGGCTACATTCATCTGTCAGACAAACACATCTTTCACGCGGTGAGAGAGGCGAAGGATGATAGAACGGTATCATTCACGGTCGGTGCAAGTGATATTGATCTCCCCGACGAAGTTTACGTCGAGGCGATAAAGGCATTCACCGCGGCCACAGACGTTCTTCTTGAATATATCCAAGGCTGGATCTACACGAAAAACAATCCCGAAGAAGTGGAGAGGCTAAAGAAACAATTAGAAAAGGGAAAGACTAAGTGAGACAGCACTTGCTTCCTACCTAATACTTCAACTTATCCCGCACCTTCCTCAAGAAAGGATAGGCAATGAGAAAAAGCATCAATGTCACATTAGCTTTTGTGCTGCTGAGTTGTCTTATCACGGCGGTTCTGGGGCAGGCGGAGGCCCAGAAGCCGCGAAAGTTCAAGACGACTTACAAAATCGACATGTTCGCCGACCCAGACTTCCACTCCAAGAAGCTCAGCAGCATTCCGGCCGGCGTCATCCTCGAAGCGTTGGCGGAGACCGAACGCTACGGCGGATACATCAAGGTCAGCTACAAGAACAGGACGGGGTGGGTGCTCAAGGCCGAGACCGAGCGGTACATGGACGTGCCCGCGCCCGAGCTCGCCTGCTTCAGCAACGGCTACAAGATCATCGGTAACGTCTACCGCTACTTCTTCGTCCTGCGCAACGATGGCACGCTCCCCTACGCCGGGAAGGTGACACTGCGCCTTTTTGACCGGGACGGCAAGACGGTTTTTGAGAGGACGGTGGATTTCTCGGACGACCCGATCAAGCCGGACGCGGGCGGGCCTTTCAACATCGACACGCTGGTCGAAGCCCCGCAGTTCGAGCTTGAGCACAAGGACGGTAAGATCAAAGGCGGCACCGGCAGGTTCATCGAGCGATTGCCCTAGATACTTGTGTCTAGGTCATTCCTATGGGAACACTCAAACATCTACACTGGCGGCATACCCTTGCCATTCTGCTGGCGTTCTGGTGCCTTAGTTGTACTCGTCTGACCGGCGGCGGCCCGCAAGGCTATCTTGCGTCAGGCAAAAACGGGGTGATGTTCATCCAGTTCACCGAGCAGGATGGCCGCCTGAGCGGACAGTTGCAGGCGGTGGGCGTCGAAGGGCGGGCCGTGCAGCAGACGGAGGCGAAGAACGCCTCCTTCACGGGCATACATGATGGTTCAAGCGTGAGCCTGCGGTTCGCTGGCTTCTTCACCGAGCGCACCATTACCGGAACCCTAACGGGTGACACGCTAAGTCTCGTCCTGCCGCAGTCGAACGGGACGCTCGCGACCGTCGTGTTCAAGCGAGGGACGGTCGGTGAGTACAACGCCGAGGTCGAGAGGCTAAAACGTCAGGTCGCGGAAGTTAACGCCGCCACGCAGCGTACACAAGCTGCGGAGGCCCATGTGGCGCAGGTGCGCCAGCAGGCGGCGGAGATGGGTAGTAATCTCCGGAGCGCCTACGACGCTCTCAACAACCGGGTGGGAAACTTAGGCGATGCCCTTAAGTTCCAAAGCCCGCTGGAGGGGTTCGGCACCCACTGGCGCGAGATGCAGGAGCACGAGCGCGAGTTTCAGGCTAAGGCAGCGGTGCGCCCGCTTAGTAGCTATCAACTTGATGAAGTGGGGTACGCGCTGCAACGGCTCGGCTATGATCAGCAGAATGTCGGCTACGACCGGCAGAACTTGGACTACGCCATCAAGAACGCGCAGGAACGGATTGCGGAAATCCGCGGAGCGGTGACGGCTCTGCAAAAGGCATGGGACGACCTGCAAGCGGCGCGCGACACCGAAGCGGGAGGATACATCCGCAGTGAGATTGGTGAGACGCAGGTAAGCGACGCGACGCAAAGGGCCGATACCGTAATCGGCAATGCGGAGAATACCATCAAGAAGGCCGACTTACAGGCAAAGGGGATTGAGCGGCTGGCTGCCGAAACCTATAGAAGGGCACAGGCACGACTTGCCGGGTTAAAGGCCACACCCGAAGATGAATAGCTACGACTAGGAGCACGACCATTGCCAAGGGAAAAGCCCAAATATCTTAAACTCGAAAGGCAAGACGCACACTCTTGGGCGTTCAATCGCCCGTCGCAGTTGGAGTTCTTGGATCACAAGCTTGATAGAGCGTTAGCCGCCGAACGCAACGGTGACAAAGAGGAAGCGATAAGAATATATCTGGAGCTAGTTGAAGCATGCCCGGAGTACATATCCGCCCTCAATAATTTAGGATTGCTGTTTAGAGAACAGGACGATCTGGACGGGGCAATCGCCACGCTGGAGGAGGCCGTCGAAATCGGCCTTGCTTGTCTACCCGACGAGTTCGAGGCAGGTACAGACACGATCCCTTGGTATTGGGAAGATAACCGCCCTTTCCTCTTAGCCTACGAGAATCTTGGGAGTTGTTATCTTGCACAAGCCCTCGACGCTTATGAGCGTTTGCTCGAACTCAATCCGCACGCTCGCGGTATCGCCGAGTTGGTTGTTAAGCTCCGTGAGATATGCGGCGTTGAAGATGAAAGTATCGAATAATCTCATCGAAGGCTTTCGGAAAGGGATTACAGATCCGCGATAGGTCGCGTCCTAGTTTGAGAATGGCGGCCGAGAGTTTATTGGTTTAAGATTTTCACAGTAGGACATTGCCGACGAATGAGGGTGAAAGGATGAAGCGACCGCCCGACTTCGATTACTACTACAGAGTCGAATCGTTAGCTAGTCAGGTCCCATCAGCCTACCGCCCCGACGAAGGCGTGGACAGGTATGTCCACATCGTGGCCTTCAATGATCCGAAGGATCATGAAGAGACGACGCGGGAGTATTTGCGCGTCTACTGCCGTGTTGATCCAGACAGTGACGACTCAAGACAGCGGAGGTTGGTCAGGGAGCATTTTCTATGTGCGAGCGCCATTCATACTTATTACCTTCGGTCGGCTATCAACCGCAGGATTGAGATCCGCTCGTCGTCTCAACCCGTGTACGAGGTGCCGGGCGCGGAGCCGATCTACCTGACAGATACCAGTGCCATCTGGCTGATTTCTCGGGAAGAGGACATTCACGGCTCCCGTGCCGGCTGACGGCATGGCGTAGCTGAATGCCGGATTACATTTTGTACGACGCCAGCTTTGGGCGTGAGCGCCGCCTCCCTCTTCGTGGCGAGCGAACTTAAACTACCGCTCTACATGGACGACGTAGGGTTAAGCCAGTTCGCTGCTAGTCCTGAATGGCAGGTTCAGGGAGTTTCGACGCTCGCCGTACTGGCGAAGATGAAGTCGCGCGGATTACTGAGCGCCATCGAACATTGTGAGGCGTTGAAATCTTTGATTCTTGCTAACTATGTTGTCGTCCCTGTCAATTCACAACAATTATGGTGGATGTGCCAAGGCGAGGGGAAGAAAGCAACGCCGCGGATGAAGCGCATTCTGCGGCTTATGCTGCAAGGCCCCGAGTGGGAAGAAGGGTCTGTGTTACAGGTCGCGGCTGAATTTATCCACCGAATGTGGCTTGAAGTGCGCATGCAGCAGGAGGAGAAGTTGCAACTCCTTGATTTTGTGAACGAGGCCCTCATCTCTGGGAGGGACACCGCGCAGGTGAAGACGCTGCTTAAAGCTAAGTTGTCTAAGAGCTTTGTTTATCTTCCAAGTGTCCTGCCGTTGGTACACGCACGGATTGACGCCTTCAAGGTGCCGCCAAATGATCTAGATTAGCAACTTTATAGAGAGAGCATGCTGCGGCGGAGCTAGGATGCTTGTATCGTGCGGTATCACGGACAACATCTCAAGGTGACTGATTACCATGAACGAAATGCCCCCCAAGGACGTTGCGAACGCCAGACCGCTTGATGACCTCCTTCAGGAGTGTGAGGAAGCGGCTGCCTGTAACTTTAGCCGTCTTCCAGCGGAGACGAGAGGCGTTTGGAACGAGTTGGCAGAGGCAGCCAAGAAAAGCTGGCAAAGCATGTTCGCCTTTCGCGGCCAGTCACGGTTGCACCATCTTATGGCCCTGACTCCCAAGCATGGCATCAGGCCATGGATTTCACTGCACGCCTCCGGTTATCGTTTTGTCCACGATTTGGACTGGACTGTGCGCTGGTGGACGGACGCTGCCGGCCACCCTCCTGCCGAAGCGAGCGCCCTCTATGACAGTGTCACTACCAAGTCGAACGAGTGTATTTACAAGCTGTCGCGCTGGCGATTTCATCTTTTGAGACATCCTCTCACCCTCGAATTTGCGAAACAGGTGGAGAATGACGCTTCGCGACAGTTCCGAGAAAACACTACAGTGGAAGAGTTGTTTCCCCGACTACTCGTCACACCGGAGGAGAGTCGAGAGTTACACCGCAACCTCGCTATGGTCTTTCAATGGTCTATGGCCTTCTTCGGCTCCCTTGGGCAGCACTATGGCCTCAGCAGTCAGTTCTTGGACTTGACATACTCTCCGAAAGTGGCGGCGCGGTTCGCCCTCGAAAACAACTGGCAACGAGTGCTCAACGGGGAGCGCGTATATGGATACATCATGCACTTCATCTTGCCAATTCTTTTCAGCGACATTCAAAAATTCAAAGAGAGGTGGGCCCCCGCGTACCCGACTGTCGTCGACATCTCGTGGATTCCGGCGAAGATTGCAAAACGGCCTGCGTTGCAGCAGGGCCTATCGCTTTCAAACTCGCCCTCACCGGTCTATAGTCTCTACATCGCACAGTCCGATGGCGTCTCATGCGTGCCTTTTTACACTGTGTCCTGCCGCGAGTTGGAAGACATCGTGAAGCTGAATTTAATGCCCGACGATGATCCGTTCCTTGAGGTCGTGAAAGAATTTCAAGTGGCTGACGAACACCGACAGGGATGGTATCTCGAATAAACGACTTTATGCAGAGGTCTAACGAAGATCATCTAACAACCGCCTGCGGCGGGGCCGGCTGGTGTACAACTTTATTCCTTCGGGGTACAACTTTATTCCACCAGATCAGTAGCACATCATTACACGACGGACGTCGTTAGGTAAGCACTTAATTTTCTCTGTAAGCACTTAATTTTTCATGTAAGAACTTAATTTTCCGTGAACAACAAACACGTGCTTAGAAGATCGAGAACTTGATCGTCAGGTACTTCTTGGGGTTCTGGCGGAAGTCGTAGAGGAGTTTGACGGACTCGGCGGAGAGTTGGTTGACGTTGTTGTAGAGTTGGTCGTCGGTGATGAGTTTGCCGGCGGAGCCTTCGCCGCGTTGGATGCCGGCGACGACGGTGTCTATGCGCTCGGCGGTGGTGTTGAAGCGGGCGATGGCGGCGCGGGCGTCGTTGTAGAGCGCCTCGTCGGTCAGGAGTTTGCCGGCGGTGCCGCGTCCGGCGCGCACGTCGGCCGCGACCTGGCTGATCTGATCAACGGCGACGTTCAGGCGCGAGATGGCCGAGCGCGCCTCGTTGTAAAGCGCCTCGTCGGTTAGGAGGCGACCGGCGGTGCCGCGCCCGCGGTGCAGGTCGTCGGCGATGGCTTTGAGTTGCACGGTTACGTCGTTCAGGTTGTTGTAGAGCGCCGGGTCGTTGACGAAGCGGCCGGCCGAGCCTTGCCCGGTTCTGATCTGTGCGACGAGGTCTTGCGTCTCGCGCACGGTGCGGTTGAGGTTGTCGTAGAAAGCCTCGTCGTTGACGAAGCGGCCGAGCGTGCCCTGGCCCTCGTTGATCTTGGTGGTGATGCCGGTCAACTGATCCGAGAGCTTGTTGAGTTGCTGCACCAGATCGTTGCCGTTGGCGGTCAACTGATCGAAGCCGGCGGACTGCGCCGAGGGCAGTTCGTGATTTTCGGGCACGGCCGCGCCGAGCGCCGAGCCGGGGATGATGTTGATGACCTTGTCCGAGCCGAGCAGGGAGGGCGAAGTGAGCTGCGCCTTCGAGTCGGTGCGGATCAGTTCGGTGACGGGCCGGCCGTTCACCTTGCTGTCAATCGAGAGCGTGGTCTCGACGCGCGGCTCGTCCGGGTTGGCGGTCGCGGGCAGCAGGCGCACCTCGTCCACCTTGCCAATGCGCACGCCCGCCAGGCGCACCTCCGCGCCGGGGCGCAAGCCGTCGGCGCTCGCGAATTTCGCCCGCAGGTGGAGCTTGCGCGCGAACGAGATGTCGCCCGAAGCGTTCAGGATCATCAGGATCAGCACGACAATCGAGATGATGACGAGCAGGCCGACGCGCACCTCGCGCATGCCGATGGTCTTTTTGGCTGGAGGCATGGATAGCTGTTAGCTGTTAGCCGTTAGCTGTCAGCTTTCTGCTTCCGCCGTTCGGCTTTTGCTAAAAGCTAACAGCTAACAGCTAACAGCTTCTCCCTCACTTTCCTCTCAAGAATCGTTTGATGTACGGGTCGTCCTGCTTCTTCAGTTGTTCGTCCGTGCCGCTGAAGATGATCTGGCCGTTGCGGATCATCATGATCTTGGTGTTGATGAGGCAGAGCTTTTGGCCCTCCTCCTCGAAGATGACCTCGCCCTCGTCGTTCACGGCCGCGTACTCGCTGGTCAGGTACTCGACGTTGTTCATCTCGTGCGTGACGAACATGGAGGACACGTCTTCGAGGTCGCGCAGCTTGATCGCCAACTCACAGATGGTGCGCGCGGTGGGTGGATCAAGCCCGGCGGTCGGCTCGTCGAACATGACGATCTGCGGGCCGCCGACGAGCGCGCGGGCGATGCCGACGCGCCGCCGCATGCCGCCCGACAACTCCGCCGGCATCTTGTCAATCGCGTCTTCGAGGTTGACGAAGCGGAGCATGCGCCGGACTTCCTGCTCGACCTCGTCTTCCGGCACGCCCTGCTCGTGCAGGCGGTAGGCGACGTTCTCGTAGACGGAGAGCGAATCAAAGAGCGCGCCCTCCTGAAAGATCATGCCAATGTTCTTGCGCACGCGCATCATCTCGTGCTCGTCGTAGTCGGTGATGTCTTCGCCGTTGACGAGCACGCGCCCCGCGTCCGGCTTCAGCAAGCCCAGCACCAGCTTGATCGTCGTGGACTTGCCCGTGCCCGAACCGCCGAGGATGATCTTGGTCTCGCCGCGCAACACCTTGAAGGAGAGGTCGTCGAGCACCGTGCGGTCGCCGAAGCCGAGCGTGACGTTGCGAAACTCGATGGCGGGGACGGCGCGCGAGCTGTCTTCGATCTCCTGGAAGGTGGACTCGGCCGCCGCCTCGCTGACGCGGTTATCGGCGTCAGTCGTGTGCTGCGGCGCGTCGGTCGCGTGCGGCGGTGCGAGATCGGTGGAGGCCATAAAAGCTTACGTTGCCGGCCCGCTAGGTCGGCATGTCAAGGATAACCTGTAGCATCTTCGCCAGGAAGAAGTCGGCGACGATCACGAGGATCGAGGCCGTGACGACGGCCGAAGTGGTCGAGCGCCCGACGCCGACCGTCCCGCCCTCCGTGCTCAAGCCCTTGTTGCACGCCACGCTGCCGATGATGAGCGCGAAGACGATCGGCTTGATCGTGCCGCCAATGATGTCGTCCGTCGTGATACCGTGGCGGACGGAACTGAGGAACGTCTCCATCGGCATGCCGTAGAGGCCGGTCGAGACCGCGCCGCCGCCGAGGATGCCGATTATATCAGCCACTACCGTCAGAAGCGGCAGCGTGACGACGAGCGCCACCAGGCGCGGCGCGACGAGCTTGCGCACCGGGTCTGTGCCGAGCGCGCGCATCGCGTCGATCTGCTGCGAGACGACCATCGAGCCGAGTTCGGCCGCGATGGCCGAGCCGACGCGTCCCGTGCACATCAGCGCCGTGAGCACGGGGCCCAACTCGCGCACGAGCGAGAGGGCGACGAGGTAGCCGGTCTGATCCTGCGCGCCGTAATATTTGAGCGTCGGGTAGGTTTGCAGCGTCAGGACGCCGCCGGTGAAGAAGCCGGTCAGAATGATGATGGTCAGCGAGCCGACGCCGATCACGTCCGCTTGCGCGATCATCTCGTTGAAGTACGTAGGGCGACGCCACAGCCGGCGCGCGGCGCGCGCCACCAGCAGACTCGTCTCCTGCACTTCGAGTAGGGAACGGATGGCGATGTTCATGAGCAGGCCGCTCGGCAACCGGCGTGTACGCCAAGACTCAAACTGCAACCAGCATGAACGAGCGAGTTATGATGCGCAATAAAGAGGCGGGGCGTCAAGCAGAAAGGCAGAGCGGGTGCGGGCGGCGGCCGAACGGGTAAAGAAGTAACCACGAAAACACACGAAACGACACGAAGAAACCGCGCGGAAGTTGGCGGCCTTCGGTTCGTGCCGTTTCGTGTGACTTCGTGGTTACTGCCTTAAGGTCTGGGTGTGTGGGCCGCGCCGGGAGGCTGGCGGCGCGACCGGCGGGGACGCGCCTGATCGGGCGGCGCGGCGCTGCCGGCGTCGGTCGGCTGCACGGCAGGCGGGCGGTTCGCGTTAGGCAGGCGGTCGCGCAGCAGGGGGCGGCGGGGCAAGCCGTCGTCGGGCTGACCTCTGCGCAGCCGCTGTTGCTCGCGGCGTATGCGCCGGAACAGGCGCAACTGTTCGGGCGTCAGCACCTGCCGCACCTTAAACTCCGCCTGCGCGTTCAGGCGAATCAACGCCTCCTGCGCCGCCGCCACGTCGTGCGCGCGCTCGTTGACCACATTCTGATCCGGGTTCTCCGCGTAGATGGCCTGGTTGAGCGCCCTGCGCGCTTCGCGCAAGCGGAACTGCGCCGCCTGCTGCTCGGCGCGGTGCTGCTCGGCGATGGCGACGAGTTGCGCGCGCTGTTCGGGCGTCAGATTAAGCAGGGGGAGTATCTGCGCGTCGCGCTCGCCGGGGCGGGGCGCTTGCTCGGTCTGCGGCGCGGGCGGCTGAGCGACGGCCGGCACGGTCTGGTTGTCGTTACCCTGCGCGCGCGTCTGCACGCCCAACGCGCAGCCGAGCAGCGCCGGCATGACGAGCCAGCGCGTGCCGCGCACGAGTTTGAGAATGAAACTGATCACGATCCGAAATCTCCCCGCACTTTGGATGCGGTCTGGACGCGCCGCGGGCCGGCGAAAATTCTGCGCCGCCCTAGCGGTCGTTGTGCTTAACCTCCGGCGGCGTGCGCCCCGCGCTCACTTCGGTTAACAGGTCGGACAGGCGCAAGCCGTCTTCGTCCTGATTGTCCGCCACGAACATGCCCTGCGCGCCGCCGCGCCTGGCCGCGTTGGCCTGATTGCCGCGCGCCGTGCGCAGATTGGCCAGCGTGGTCTGGTGCTGTGTCCGGAGCGTCGTCAGGTTCACGTTCAAAGCCGCCACCTGCTGCTGCGCCGCGCCGAGTTGTGCGCGCGCGGCAGCGAGTTCGCGCTGCGCCGCATCGCGCTCGGCGGCGAGCTTGTCTATTTGCGCCTGCGTGTAGCGCACATCAGCAACGGTCGCCTGCGGCGCGGGCTGCGGCGCGATGGACTGCGGCGCGTTCGCCTGGTTGCCCCAGCCGAAGGCGATGCCGTGATCGTCCCAACGGAACTGCGCGCGGGCGACGGCAAGCGCGGCGAGCGCGCAGACGACGAGCGAAGCGGCGACCATGCCGACACGCGCCCACGCGGGCGTCAGCGTGAAGAACTCGCGCAGCGCCGCCCACGCGGAGCGCGGCGCGGCGGCAGTCGTCTCCTGCGCCCGATGGGGCCGACCGTTGCGCGCGGCGTCCGGCAGCACGGCGGCGAGCGTGAGCGCGGGCGCGCGTTCGATCAGTTCCGCGCGCCACTCGCCGACCGCCGCGCGCACGTGGCCGAACGCCGCCAACTCGTCGCGGCACGCGGCGCACGCGCCGAGGTGCTGCTCGAAACTTTGCCGCGCGCCCTCGTCCGCCTCGCCGTAAAAGTAGGTGACGAGTTCCGCGGCGCGCTCACACTTGTTGTTGTCCGTCATGTGGCTAAACCTTCTTTCCGCCCGGCTCAGACGTGTGCGGCCTCGACGTTGAATTTTTCGAGCCGCAGGCGCAGTTGCTTGAGCGCCGTGTAGAGCCGGCTCTTGACCGTGCTCAGCGGCACGCCCAGGGCGTCGGCTATCTCCTGAAACGTCAGCCCCTCAAACTCCTTCAGCACGATCACTTCGCGCAACTCCGGCGGGAGCGCCTGGACGGCGCGGCGCACCGCGGCAGTGCGCTCCCGCCCCTCAGCGATGCGCGCCGGTGAGCTACTGCCCGGCGCGGCGAACTGCGCGCCGCCCTCTTCGGCCGCGCCTTCGAGCGATGTCTCGCCGCGCACTTTCGCGCGCCGCTGGCGCGTGATGCACTGGTTGACGGCGATGCGGTGCAGCCAGGAAGAGACTTTGGCCTCGCCGCGGAAGCCCGACAGGTTGCGGAAGGCGGCGATGAAGGTCTCCTGCGCGGCGTCGCGGGCGTCCTCCTCGCGGCCGAGCATGCCGTAGGCGAGCGCGAAGATGCGCCGCTCCCAGCGCCGCACGATCTCGCCAAAGGCGTCGTGGTCGCCGGCCAGCGCACGCTCCACGATCTGCTCGTCGCTCGTCCCCGCCGTCTCCATGCCGTCCTAACCGGGCGCAAGCGCCACGTCGGTTTCGCCGCGCGCCCCCGGTAAACCACAGCGCGCTCGACTGTTTAGACGCCTCGCCCCCGCCGTTGGTCGAAAATATTACGCCCGCCCGCCGCGGCGGGCAAAGTGAATGCCCTCCGCGCCCTTCGCGGTTCTCTTCGCGGTCTTTGCGGTTAAGGACAAAGATTTAACCGCAAAGGACGCGAAGCGAGCCGCGAAGGGCGCAAAGAGCTTCTTTGAGCCTTCACGAATCGAATCGTTGACAGCCCTCGCGCCCGGCCCGTACTATGAAATTGACCGTGCGGCGCGGTGCGGTCGCTCTGTCTGGTCACGCTGCTTGCCCTTCAGTCTCACACATCTTTAAGTCTCGGCACATCTCTTTGCCCGTTCATGCCTGAACGCTCAATGCGCGTCCGCCTGCTCTACATCGTACTCGGCACGCTGCTCGTCGTCGGCCTCCTCCCGCTCGGACTGGAAGGCTGGCTGCTGTCGAGCCGGAGCGCGGCGGAGCTGCGCTCGGTCGAGGGGCGCTACCAGGCGCAACTCGTGCAGGACAAGGCGCGGCAGATCGAACTCTACGGGCAGCGTTACCGCGACGTGGTGACGGGTCTCGCCCGCGCGTTCGAGTTGGCGGGCGGCGTGCGCAACCTCAACGAGGCGGGCGGCGACGCGCGGCTGCAACGGGCCGTGCGCGAAGACCAGAACATGATTGCGCTCAGCATCCAGCCCGTCGGCGGCACGCCGCACGTCGCCTACCGCACGGACGTGATCGGGCGCGAGGAGTTGGACGAGCGCGTGGGCGAGGCGCTCGCCAGCATGACGGGGCGCGGCGTGGTCATCCTACGCCCGCACCTGATCCGTTCGAGCCAGGAGATGGCGATCACCATCGCCGCGCCCGTGATGGGCGGCACGAGCGGCGAAGAGGTGACGGCGGCGGTCGCGGCGGTCGTCTCCTTCCAGGAAGTGTTCAAGTCCGTGCAGCAGCCCACGTCGCAGAGCGAGCGGGAACTGCTCGACCGCGGCCTGCCCGTCATCTTCGTCGTGGACGCGCAGGGGCGCGCGGTCGCGCACCCGGACGCGCGCGTCGCCTACGCCGAACGCTCGATGATCGATCTTAAAGTCGTGCAGGACTGGACGGAGACGGGCGCACAGGTGCAGTCGCTGCTCGAACCGTTCACCGCAGAGCGCGACGGGCGGCAGGACGAGATGCTCGGCTCTTACGCCACGGCCGAACTCGACGCCGACGCCCGCCTCGGCGTCATCGCCATCCAGGACGAGCGCGCCGCCCTGCGCTCGGTCACGGACATGCGCCGACAGACTGTCCTCATCAGCCTGCTCGCCGCGACGTTCGCCCTGCTCATCGGTTTCCTGTTCGCCAAGCAGTTGACGCAGCCCGTCAGCGATCTGGCCGAGGCCGCGCAGCGCATCGCCGCCGGCAACTTCGCCCAGCGCATTGACGTGCGCAGCCGGACGGAGTTGGGCGCGCTGGGCGACTCGTTCAACCAGATGACCGATCAGCTCGAACACTACATCGAAGACCTGCGCCGCGCGGCGGAAGAGAACAAGGCGCTCTTCCTCGGCACGGTCAAGTCGCTCGCCGCCGCCATTGACGGCAAAGACCCGTACACGCGCGGGCACTCGGAGCGCGTCGCGCGCTTCTCGCTCGCCATCGCCGAGCGCATGAACCTGCCCGACGACGAGATGGAGAAGCTGCGCGTCAGCGCGCTCCTGCACGACGTGGGCAAGATCGCGATTGACGACAAGATTCTCAAGAAGCCGGCGGCGCTGACCGACGAAGAGTTCGAGGTGATGAAGCAGCACCCGCAGCGTGGCTACAAGATCATGTCGCAGATTCCGGCGATGAAAGACTTCCTGCCCGGCATGTACATGCACCACGAGATGATCAACGGCGCGGGCTACCCGCAGGGGCTGAAGGGCGACCAAATCCCCATGCAGGCGCGCATCGTCTCGGTCGCCGACACCTTCGACGCGATGACCACCGACCGGCCCTACCAGAAGGCGCTGCCGCTCGACGACGCGCTCGCGCGTATCAAGTCGTTCGTCGGCACGCGCTACGACGAGCAGGTCGTCGCCGCGCTCGTCGCCGCCTGCGAGGCCGGCCAGGTCGCGCCGGGTCGCGCCCGCCTGCGCCCGCGCGCGCCGAAAGAACAACCGGCGGCGCAGGCAGTCGAAGAGCCGGCCGCGGTCTCGTAAGAGAGAAGGCAAAGAGCGCACGCGATAACAACCAGCCACCAGCCCGCGGCGGCGGGCTGTGTGCGGCGCTTAGTTTTTGGTCTTCAACTCTGGGAACAACGCCCCGGCCTTAGCCGGGTCAAGCTCGACGCCGACGAGTTTGGCGGCGTAGGCGAGCACGGGGTCGGTCTTGGCCGCGAGGTCTGCGCCGGTCGGCAGCTTCAGTTCGTCGGGCGTGACGCCCGTGCCTTCCAAGCTCTTGCCATCCGTCATCTTCAGGTCTGCATCGGTCACGCTCGCGCCGAAGAAGGCGGCCGTCGTCACTCCGACCTCGTGCGAAAAGAGGCGCGCGCGCATGACCGCGCCGGCCGTGCGGTCGCCGACGACCGTGCCGCGCTTCTCCACCTGGACGACGCGCGCCAGTATCTCGGCGGACGAGCCGGAGCCATTGTCCACCAGCACGACGACCTGGCCCTTGAACGCCTGCGCGCCGCGCGTCTTGGCGACGAGCGGCTTCGTCTCCTTGCGCCGCTGGATGTCGCCGACCTTCACGTCGTGGTCGAACAGGTTGCCGAGCAGCCGCAAGAGCGTCTCCTCCGCGCCGCCGCCGTTGCCGCGCAGGTCTATGACGAGCGCCTTGTGCCCCGCGACGCGATCCATCATCTTGTCCACCTCGGCGGCCGTCAGGTTGAACTCCGGCATCTTCCAGATGAACGCGTCGCCCAGTTCCAGCGTGCGGTGGCTGCGTCGGCGCTCGCGGTCTTCGCGCTCGCTCTCCTGCACGAGCGCCAGGTAGTCCACGTAGCTGGTCAAGTCCATCCGCTTCCGATCCGTGACCTTCGCGAGCACGTCGAACTCGTGCTGCTCGCCGCCCGGACTCTGCACGGTCAGGTGCATGCCCGGCTGCGGGCGCAGGACGAAGTAGAGATAGACGAGCTTCCACAGGTTCTCGCGCGCGGGCTGGAAGCTGTCCACCATGAGCACCTCGTCGCCGACCTTCAGCCCCTTGGCCTCGGCGTCGCTCTTCTCCTTCACCCTGGCGACGAAGACCCTGTCGCCGACGACCTGCGGCTCCCAGCCGTAGTCCGTGATGGCTTGGCGCTGCGGCGGCAGGAAGTAGAGGTGCGAGTCGTTGAAGTTGATCAGCGTCTGGGCGATGATGCCCATAATCTGCCCGTTCGACTGTGCCGTCTTGATCTTCTCGCCGGCCGCCTTGAAGGCGGCGTCGAGATCGACGCCGTGAAAGGTGGGATCGTAATAGCTGCTCTTGATGTCGTTCTTGATCTGATCGAGCATCATCTGCCCGCGCTGGCGGTCGAAGTCGTCAATCTTTTGCGCCCGCGCGACACCGGCGCAGACGGACAGGGACAGACAGCAGAGCAGGGCGGCGGACACACGTCGCCGCAGGCTGAGGGGATGAGGGACTGTGTACTTCATTTCGGTTGTGACTCCTTGGGTTAATTCAGAGACGTTCGGCGCGGCGGCTGACCGCGCTAGGCGGCTAGAGGACGGCGACATATTGCCACAGGCGCGTTTGACAGACAAAGGGCGGGGCGCGGAAAATGCGCGGGCGCAACTGCCGCCCCGCGGGGTGCGTACTAACGTCCGGCTCGATTCGTCAACGGTCGCCTCTCAAGCTGCCCGGCCGAGATAACCTGAACGACCGAACAGAGTCGCCCGTGCTCTTACAATCAGAAACAATCAGAGAACCGGAGAGGTGTGCCCATGTATCGCAGACTGTGTGCGTTGTTGCTGAGTCTCTCTTTCGTCTGCGCCGCGCAGCGTGCGGGCGCGCAGAACCCGCCCGCGCCCGCCGCGACGAAGATCGGCTTCGAGTTCGAGACCGCAAAGCCCCGCGGCACGGTCGCGCTCACGAACGCGCGCATCATCACGATGAAGGGCGACGAGGTAATCGAGCGCGGTTCAATTCTCATCGAAGACAACCGCATCAAGGCAGTCGGTGCGCGTGTTAACATTCCCGCAAACGCAAAGCGGATCGACATGGCGGGCAAGATGATCATGCCCGGCATGGTGGACGTGCACTCGCACATGGGCTACAACACGCTCGACATCATCCCCGAAAAACAAGCGCCCTACTACGCCAACCTCGCCTTCGGCGTCACGACCACGCACGACCCTTCGGCCTCCACGCAGTCCGTCTTCGCGCAGTCCGAGATGGTCAAGGCGGGCGTGATGGTCGTCGGGCCACGCATCTACTCGACCGGCTTCGTGCTCTACGAGCCGGACAACATGAACGAGGTCTATCCCGAACAGAAAGCCCGCACAAAATTCTTCTGGGAGCGTTAACGCCCCACCCGCCCGCCGCGTCTTACAGCGCAGCACCGGACGAAACAGCCCCTGCCGCACGCGTGCGGGGGCTTCGCCCGGCGCGCTCTGGCCAGTAATTGCTCCCAACTTGCAGAACAGAATGGGTCACAGAAAAAGAAGTAACCACGAAATGACACGAAACCACACTCAGAAAGCTCCGTGTCTGCCTATTCGTGTTGCTTCGTGTGAGTTCGTGGTTACTGCTCTCTGCTTCTGCAACTTGGTCTGGAAAAGGAAATTCCCCATGAGGCTCAACCCTAATCGCGCAACACGTGCTGCCGCTTTACCGGCAAACCTGTGTCTGTCGCACTTGATGACATTTGCCATCATCACCTGCGCGCTCGCCTGCCTGCCCGCGTCCGCGCAGACGGGCGCGAAGGCGAAACTGCCGGCGGCCGATAAGGTCGTCGCCGATTATGTGAAAGCCGTCGGCGGCAAGAAGCGTCTCGCCGCTGTACGCGATGCCGTTTACGAATGGACGGCGGAAGAGAACGAACAGGCGGCGGGGCAGGCGACGACGCGCACGAAAGCGCCCGGCTCGGCCTTCGTCGAGATCAGACTCGCGCGCGGCACTTACGCGGCCGGCGCGACCCCGCGCTCGGTCTGGACGCGCGGCTTCGACGGCGCGGCCGAGACGCTGACCGACGCGCAGGCGCGCTCCGCCCGCTTGCAGGCGCGGCTCGACGCCACGCGGCTTGCGGACTACAAGCGCCAGAACCTGCTCGCCGTGACCGTCGGCGCGGACACGGTCGCGGGCGAGCCGGCTTACGCCGTCGAGTTCCGCTCGCGCGACGCGGCGCGCGTCCGCTACCTGTTCGGCGCGCAGACGAAGCTCCTGCTGCGCACGACCGACGAGGCGCGCAACCTGCAAGTTGATTACGGCGACTACCGCGCCGAAGACGGGGTGCTCGAACCGCACCGCGTCACCTACAAACTCGGCGACGCGGCGGCGCTCACGCTCAGGCTGCAAGGCGCGCACTACAACACGAACGTCGCCGACGCCGCGTTCGACGCGCCGCACGCCGAGGCGCTCGACGTGGCGAAGCTCGTCAACGAAGTGATCGAGCGCGAACCCACGGCCAACATCAAGTACGAAGAGTACACCTACAGCGTGAAGGAGACGGAGCGCGAACTAGACGACCGGGGCGAGACGAAGAAGGAGACGGTGCGCGTCTGGGACGTGTTCCTCGCGCCGAACGGGCGCGGCATCGGCAAGCTCATGAGCGTCAACGGTGCGCCGCTCGCGCCCGACCGCGCCGCGAAGGAAGAGAAGCGCGTAGTTGATTTCTTAACTGCCAACGAAAAGGCCGCGCCCCAGGATCAACACGGGCGCGGCGGCTTCCGCATCCAGATGGGCGACTACGGCTTCGACCTGCGCGACCTCTTGCGCGCCAGCGAATTCGTCGCCCCGCGCCGCGAACGCTTCCAGGGCCGCGACGCCGTCGTCTTCGACTACCGCCCGCGCGCCGACTTCCGCGCAAAGTCGAAGAACGACGAAATCCTCTCAAAGCTGAACGGCATCATCTGGCTCGACCCGGCCGACCGGGTGGTGATGCGCATCGAGGCGCGGCTCGGCGGCGACTTCAAGATCGGCGGCGGGCTGCTAATGAAGATCAAACCCGGCGCGGGCTTCGTCTTCGAGCGCCAGCGCCTGCCCGACGGCTTCTGGGTGCCCCGCGTCTTCCTCTGGAACGCCAACGGCAAAGGCTTCCTCGTCCTCTCCAAGAGCGTCTATGAGACCACCGAATGGTACAACTTCAAACGCTTCAAGACCGAAGTCGGCGACGCCACCGTCGAAGCGCCGAAGCCAAAGCCGTGAGGGATTAGGCCGTTCGACAAGCCGTCGTTAGCACGCACGCGCCTGACGGCGGTAAGTTGAATGTTTGGCTGCCGCTCGCGCATCTGCGCTATGTCTCAATCATTGGTTGTTTGATTCAGGGTGTCTCCACCAACTCCAACACCCGCCGCACCAGCGCGGCATCCTGTTCATCTAGCCCAGCCGTAAGCGCCTCGGCGTCGCGCTCGCCCGTCCAAATGCGCCGCACGGCGTCGGCAATTCGCCAACCGTTCTCTTCAAGTTCGGGCAGTAACTCTTCAATCTCGGCGCGCGGTTGCTGATCGCCGCGCGCCACCGCCGCGATAGCCTGCAACAGCGGCTCAAACTTGCCCAAGACTTCCTGCATCCGGCGGCCAGCTTCTTGTTCAAGGTCAACCCCCTTTGCCATCTCCCACACTGTCCGGATCGCCGCGTCGCCATCGGGCGCTGTCTTTGGCAGGCGCGCGAATAACTCCTGAAACCGCACGCCCTCGATCTGCTCCACAATGGCGCACACCTGCGCGAAGGACGGCGGCGCGGGCGGTAGGGATGAACGGGCGAGATTCCGAAGAGAGGTAGCAAAACCGCCAGAGCCGATTTGAAAGCAGATAATCGCATCTGCCATGCGGTGGGCCAGCATTGCGTCCGGCGCGCCACCGGAACGCTCAAGGTAAGTTGCCAGGTTGTTATGGCTGATGGCGCAGCCTTCTGGCTGGCCTGTTTGGTATTTGTAGCGTAAAGCGGTCTGCTCAAAACGCATGGCGGATTCCGGGCGATCTTCTTCGTCTTCCAGATGGGCTAACGCACTGTAAACCGAACCAAGTTCGCGAATCGCATGCTCCTTCTTAAATACTTCGCGACAGTCCTCCAACAGCGCGCGCGCTTCTCTGTAGCGGCGCAACCTCAGGAGCGGCCCGTAGTCGTTGAAGCGCGTTCGGGCGATCTCCACTTCGTCCGCGCCGCGCTGCCGTGTGTACTCAACAATCTCCGCGTTGAGCGCAAGGGCGGTCTCCCACTGCTTCAAGCCAAGCGCCGCCGCATGACCGGTGTCCAGCAGCCCCTCTCGCACGTTCCACGGGTTGATAGCTTCTTTCGCCGCGCTTTTTTCCGGCAGGTCTCGCAACTGCCCGCGCCGCTGCTCCACCTCCGCCAGCACTTCATCGTAGCGCCCGAGCGCCGCCATAGCCTGCAAGCGCATGCCCTCGTCGCTCAACTGCGTCCACGGCCCCAGCCCGGCGCGGCGGGTGTAGTCAGCCATTTCCTCCGCCACCCGCAGGGCTTCGGCAAACCGGCCGGTCTGCAAGAGCAGATTGAACAAATTGCCAGCATTGACCGAAGCCTGTCGGTAATTGCCCTGTGCCACGCTACGGGCAATCAATTCCCCCAAGGCCGCCTCCGCCTCGGCGTAGTGGCCGGCCCAGAGTAGGGCATTAGCTAGAACGCCTTCGTTAACCAGTCCTTCGGGTGTACCCCGTGTTTTCTCGACAATGCGGCGTAAGAGCGGTAACGCTAAGTCCAACGCTGCTGGGCTAGTGTCGCGGGCTATCATCTGTCCCAGCAGGATAGAGGCTTCCTCCCAGCGTTGTGCCCGCAGCAGATAAGGGGCGGCGTGACGTGCGCCTTCGACCACCAGCCGCCCGCCGCCTCGCATTTCGGTCTTTATGCCATGCGCGCACACCGCGACGAAGTAATCGCCTATTTCTTTGTCCACCGCGTTCAAGACAGGAGGCAGCGAAGAGAGCAGGAGTGCTTCGGCGACGCCGGGATGAATACGGAATTGCTGCGTGGTGATCGTTGTTTGCTGATTGTCGAGCCAAGCTTGCACAGGGCCGGTGGGGTTAGCAAGTGCAGCCTCGACGTGGGGCAAAAAGTCTTCCAAGCTGACACCCTCCGGGTTGTTCAGCAGGTCAGCCACTGCCGGGTTCTGGGCCGCTAGGATCGGCAGCAGCGTTTGCAGACTTTCAGGGGTAATCCGCTGCTCCTGAGAGGTATGGGTTTCAACTTCAATCAGGGCGGCCTGCGCCAGTTGGGCTAGCGCGGCTTCGAGTCCGAGGCCGGGTTCGCCGAGCGCGGCCTGCGCCTGTGTGCGGGCAGGTTCGGGCGCGGGTTGCTGTTCTTCTCCTTGCTCGCCAGTCAGTCGTTTTAGAAACTCTTCCCAGTTTGCCTGCGCCACGGCGAGCGTGCGGTCGGCGTCCTCCATGCGGGCTAAGAATTGCGCGAGCAGGCGGGCGGTGGGGCTGAGATTCTGCGCCGCGCCTTCCGTCCAGAGGCAAAGCTCTTGCGCGAATTTATCTTCAGGTTGATCGCTCTGGCCGGTTTGAAAGAAAGCCATGCGCGCGGCGCTCGTGTCGCCGACTGTGCTTTCGGCGCGGGCCAGATGGGCTTCCAGGGCGGCGGGGTCGGCGGCCATGGCGTCGGCCAGTTCGAGCAGCTTGGGGTGGCCTTGGGCGGCGCGCAGGATGCGTTGGAGTTTCTCGCGCCCAGGTTCGTCCTTGAACAGTTCTTTCTGATTGGGCAGTTCGCGGGCCAGCAGGACGCTCTCCTGAAAGCTCAGTGCGTGGATGCTGTCGGCTTGCAGGCGCGGGTGGTTGACGAGCGTAGTAGGCAGGCGGCGAGAGGTGAGCACGAGACGCGAGTCTCCGTCGTGCTCTAGCAGTGTGTGGAGTAACTCGCCCCAGCGCGCGTCGCGCCAATCGCCGCCGCTGGTGAGCAGTCCTTCAAGGTTATCCAGCACGAGCAGGATGGCGTAGTCCTGCATCAGCCCGCGCAGGCGGGGCAGTGCTCTCCGCTGGAAGTCCTGCGGGTTGTCCATCAGCCCCACGAGTTCCAGGCCGGGCAGTTGCTCCTCCAACGACAGCGCAAACTGCGTGAGCGCGGCGGCGATGTCGTGCCCCTCTTCTGGTGCTTTGTGCCAGGCGAAGCCGGTGAAGCGTTCGAGGTTTTGCCGGTCGTAGCCGTAGGCGAGTTCGAGCGCGCAGGCGGTCTTGCCCGCGCCGGCCATGCCGTAGAAGAGCACGCCCGTCTTGCCGCTCTCGGGCGCGAGCGCCTGCCCCGCGCGCAGCATGGGCATGAGCCGCCCGACGAACCGCTCCGGCTGCGGCGGGAAGCGGAACAGTCCGGTCTGCGGCAACTCGAAGGAGGGCTTGCGCGGCGGGGCTTGCAGGCGCAGGTCG